>ENA-OQVM01000566-OQVM01000566.1-marine-metagenome-genome-assembly--contig:-NODE-566-length-56758-cov-11.178543_pt1 | contig 56758 bp, 41 predicted proteins | sample MGYA00237776_ERZ505498 | MGnify/ENA primary metagenome ERZ505498 (study PRJEB26159, sample SAMN06265151) | marine metagenome | isolation source: Helgoland LTER site | place: Germany:Helgoland, sampling...
CGCACTCATCCTGCTGAACAGCGATGACTCCTCCGACAGCACCGCCACCACCACCGGCTCCACCACCACAACGACCAACCCCGGCACGACAACCAACATCACCTCGGCTTCGACCGGGGAGGCTGTGGGCACGTCGGGCGATGACACGTTTACGGTCACTGACACATCCGCGCTGAACGCCATCACGGCGATTAACGGCGGCTCCGGCACCGATCAGGTCACACTGACCGAAGTCCTCGACCCCGACACCTCGCCAACGCTTGATTTGGGCTCGCGTGGTGTGACGTTGACCGATGTCGAACAGTTTGCCGTGAGCGTTGATGCCGATACCGCCGCGAAAACGGCAACGTTGAACATGGGCGGGGAAGCGGCTGCTGTTACAGTTACGAATACTGACAGCAGCGAAGGCACCATCGCCATCGACGAACTCGGCCCAAGCGCTGCGGCAGGTACGTCAGCGACCCTAACCCTCGTTGATATTGAGGGCGGACAGGGCGTGGACGTTGATACCGACTCTGGCGTGTCCAAGCTGGTCGTGAACATCCAAAACGCAGGCGACAGTGCATCAGATGCCATGACGCTGGATATCGCGGATTCTGGCGAAGCCATTACCGAGCTGACCATCAGCAGCGACGGCTCGTCCAGCAATTTCTTGAAGATCACAGCGGATGCAGACCTTGATAAACTCTCGGTTGAAGGAAGCGAGAATCTCAACCTTGCAGACGTGATCGGCGCAGGTGATATGTCTGCTGTGACGGAAGTCGATGCGAGCGGCGCGTCTGGCAATATTGTTGCGTCGGTTAACGATACCGTTGCAACGCTGACAATGGGGTCTGGCGACGATACAATCACAGCGTCTGCAACGGGTCCAACAGCGGCGGCTGAGTGGGATGGCGGCGCGGGCAGCGATACCCTTGACTTGGCTGGGCTCAATTCTGATACGGCAACAATCAGTGGTTTTGAAACCGTTATTGCTTCAGGCGGTACCGTCGATTTCACCAACATCACCGACGTAGACGATTTGCAGGTTTCTGGCTCAGTAACGTTGGACAACATCGGCGACGGTGCAATTGACGATCAGATTACGTTCGAAAATAGCGCAAACTTGACCATCAACAGCGCCACCGAAACCTCGCTGACACTTGTTGGTGCCAATGGCTCTGGTGGTGATCTAACCGTGGATAATGACGCGGCGGCACTGACCGAGTTGACCATTCAGCAAGAGGCTGGTGGCACAATCAACTTACACACTGGAACCAATACCCAATCGTTGTTTGTGACCGGCGGCGAAACTGTCATCCTCACAGGTGATGGTATTGCTGCCCTGACCAGTATCGATGTTTCCGAAGCCGACACGGTCACCGCCACCGCTGATGCCTTTAATGCGATCGATAGCTATGTCGGTAGCGGTGATGCAGACACCATTGATATCGCAGGAATGGCAAGCAGCGCGAATATCCTCACCCGTGGCGGCGATGATACGGTGACGTTCACCTCGGCCGCAACAGATGGCCGAAGCGCTACAGTCTCGCTCGGCAGCGGTGATGACAGTGTTACGCTGCATGGCGACATGGACAATGGCTCAATCACGCTTGATGGTGGCGCTGGTGCGGATGACTATGACTTGGGCTCCGGCGGTGTAGCTGTAACAATCGAGCTGGAATCACTCGCGGATTTGGGTTCAGGCTTTGCCGTTACAGGGAACATTGGCACTAATATCCTTGCCGCCGGGACATCAGGAACGCTGGAGACGATTACCTATTTTACCAATACGAATCACTCCATCGATGTTGACGGTATCTATGGTGCTGGCAACGGTTCTATGGATATTTATGGCGATGGTAACTCGACGATCGGCGCTGCCGATCTGACGGCTGCCGTCAATGAGTTGGACATTTCCAATGTCTACAATTCAATTTTTGTCGATGGATTGACCAACGACTACTTACTCATGGAAAACGGCGGCGACGTTTACGTTATCGAGTTTACTAGCGGTGCGACAGGTACCATTGAGGCGACGCCAAGTGACGACCTATTCGTTTAAGCGCGTTGATTGATTTTTGAAAACCGCCGCTGAGTTTTGGCTCAGCGGCGGTTTTTGCGTTTTTGGGGTGTAGCGCTGGCGTTGGTCTTCTTTGCCGGTTTTCCCCCATCGTTTTTCCCCATCCTCACGCCGCCCAAACCTCGCCGCGCTGGACCTTGGACCGGGGGAGGGATATGAACGCGGGACGAAGTGCGAGTCCTCAGATCGGAGAGCGAAATGGACCTAGGGTTGAGCGGGAAAACCGCGATTGTGTGTGCGTCATCCAAAGGTTTGGGCCTGGGCTGTGCGCTGGCCTTGGCGGAGGAGGGGGCGCACGTTGTGCTCAATGGCCGAAACGCCGATAGCCTTGCCGCCGCCGAAACCGCCGTGCGCGCCTTGGGCGCGTCGGGGACCATCACCACCGTCGCCGCCGATGTCACCACGCCAGAGGGGCGCGACGCCTTGCTCGCCGCCGCGCCTGCGCCGGATATCCTCGTCAACAACGCCGCCGGTCCCCCGCCGGGTGATTTCCGTGACTGGAGTCAGGACGATTGGATGAAGGCGCTGAACGCCAATCTCTACTCCCCCGTCGCGCTGATCGAGGCGACCATCGACGGCATGATCGAGCGCAAGTTTGGCCGGATCATCAACATCACCTCCGCCGCGGTGAAGGCACCCATTCCGCATTTGGGCCTGTCCAACGCCGCGCGCACGGGCTTGACGGGCTTTGTCGCGGGCTTGGCGCGGCAGGTTGCAGCGCATAACGTGACGATAAACAATCTGCTCCCCGGTCAGCATGACACCGAGCGGTTGGTGCAAAACTATGCCCATATCGCGAAAAACAGCGGTCAACCCTTTGAAGAGGCGTGGAACGCTGGCGCGGCCCGGAACCCGGCGAAGCGGTTCGGCACGGCAGAGGAGTTCGGCCATGCGTGTGCGTTCTTTTGCTCTGCCCGTGCGGGCTATATAACCGGACAGAACCTTGTGCTGGATGGCGGCGGCTATCCCGGCACGCTTTGATGGCATTCACTGCGTAAAAAACGAGATGAGACAGGTTGATGGCTGAAGAAAAGAAAACCCCGGTTGCTGGCGCGAAAAATCCCTTCGCCAAGCAGAAGCTGCCCACGAACCGTATTTCGTGGATTCAGTCCTACCCCCGGTCCGGCAACAGCTGGATTCGCGCGTTCCTGCACACCTACATGGCGCAGTTGGACGAAGTAAACCTGGCCAACATGAGCCGCGCTTTCGCGCACGACAGCAACGCCGGCATCTTTGAAGCGCTGATGCGCGAAGAGGTTTCCAAGCTCAAGCCCGCCGACATTGGTGAAAAGCGTCCTGAGTTCCTGATGCGCGCCTGTGCGCAGTCCAAGGGCGATTTGGTCATGCGCTCGCACCTGATGCAGACGGACTGGACCGGCAAAGCGACCTTCCACCCCAATTTCTCTCGTGCTGCTGTTGTCGTTATCCGTGACCCGCGCGACATCGCCATCTCGCTGGCCGCTGATATGGGCATGCCGGTTGATGCTGCGATTGCCAACATGAACCAGCCGCAGTTTGCCCTGCTGGCCAAGGGCACCACGCCGCAGCCCATCGGCTCATGGACCCGCAATGTTGTGTCCTGGGCGATGCGTCCGTCCATGCCGCGCCTGTTTGTCCGGTTTGAGGACTTGGTCGAGAACCCCCGCCGGGAAATGCTGCGTGTGGTGCAGTTCCTGAACCTGAACCTCGACTTTGCGCAGTTTGACAAGGCTTTGGCCGCGACCACCTTCGAAAAGCTCGCTGAGGCGGAAAAGAACGGCGGGGGCGCGAACCCTCGCCCTGACGATCGTCCGTTCTTCCGCAATGGCGGCGCGGGTCAGTGGCGCGAAGGCGGTTTGACGCTGAAGCAGATTGTGGAGATCGAGAAAGCCAATGCGCAAGCCATGCTGATTATGGGCTACGATTTGGAAACCGTTGAGGTCATCAGCCAAGACGAAGCGCAAGCCCGTCGCGATGCAGCAGCGGCTGAAGCCGCCGCCGGTGAAATCGTCATCGAATAATCACAAGAAGGGTCGGCGTCAGCCGTCCGTTTGGTCGATTTATGAGTCCCGCCTTTGTTTGCATAAAGGCGGGATTTTTTTTGGCGCGGGTTTAGCCGATTTCAACACCAAATTCCGCGCCAGCGTCCAGCAGCCATTGCGCCGCTGACGCCGCAAACGAGCGGCCAAAGTACAGATCAAAGCCATGTTCCGAGCGCCGATAGTAGGCGCAAGCGATGTGCAGGAAGTGGCTTGCCTGTGCGCCGCCAATCGGCCACGCCCTCAGGTCGAGCGGGCAGGCTTTGGCCAGCAAATCCGCGACCGCAGGCCCATCAATCGACACGCGCACCCGCCCCGACGATTGATCCACCGCCATCGCCAAATCGCCCACCGCCGCTTTCACAGCCTGAACGTCATGACCGACGAGCAAATAGTGCCCCGGCCCGGTGCAGACCGCGTTTTCAGCCGAATGGGCCGGCTGTCCATCGCCCAATGTCATACCAAAGCCAGCCTCAAGCGCCGCGCGCAGGGGTTGGGCTTGACCGGGCAGGGCAGCGACTTCGACAATTGTAAGACCGGCGGCGTGGGTCGCGCGGATACCCGCCTCGCCCTCAGCCTGTCCGTGCCGTCCGGCGGTCCAGTGCGCACCCAAAGGGTTGCTCAAGACGATGGTGCTCATCAGCTCATCACCTTTTCATTCTTGGGATCATAGAAATGCGGGCTTTCGGCGTGAACTTCCATGATCGATTTGCCGTGTACGTGGCTGACGACATAGAGCGTCTTGCCGTGCCAATCGCTGGCATTCTTGATAAAGGCCAGCGCGATCGAGCGATCTTTCAGCGGGGAATGCTGCGCCACCGACGTGACGTAGCCGAGCATGGTGGTGTGGTCGAAGGGGCCGTCTGCGCTGGCGAACAGGATGCCGCCGCCAATGATCTTGTCGTCCGGCTTTGCGGCGACAAGTCCGACCATTTTTGCCCGATCCGGATCGGCAAAAGCCGCGCGCTGGGACATAGCGCGCCCCACGAAGTCTTTCTTCGTCGAAACCATTTTGCCCAAGCCGACGTCATCCATCGACACGCGCCCATCCAGCTCGGCACCCGTCACGTGGCCTTTTTCAATGCGCATGATATTGAGCGCTTCCAGACCGTAGGGTGTGATGTCCCATTCAGCCCCGACGCGCAGGGCTTCGAGCCAGAATGCTTCGAAAACATCGGCTGGAACCGCAACCTCGTAGGCCAATTCGCCAGAGAACGAGATGCGGAAAATGCGGGCGGTGAAGCCGTTCCATTGGGTTTCCAGCACGCCCATAAACGGTAAGCCGTCGTTGGAGACGTCCAAGTCCGGGAACAGCTTTGCCAAGCACGCCCGCGCCTGTGGTCCGGCCAGCGCCAAGCCCCCCCACTGGTCCGTCACCGAGCCAAAAGCGACCCGCAGATCCGGCCAAGCGGATTGGTGCATGAACTCCATATGCGCCATCACGCCGGCTGCGTGTGCGGTGGTGGTGGTCATGTAGAAATGGTTGTCGGCCAGTCGCGAGGTCGTGCCATCGTCAAACACCAGCCCGTCTTCGCGCAGCATCAGGCCGTAGCGCGCCTTACCCACAGGCAGGGTTTTCCAGCCGTTGGTGTACAGGCGGTTGAGGAACTCGGCTGCATCCGGGCCTTGGATGTCGATTTTACCCAGTGTAGAAACATCGGTGATGCCCAAGGAGTCTCGCGTCGCCTTGGTTTCACGCACCGCGCTGTCGAGCCAGGTTTTGTCACCGGGCCGGGTGTAGTACGCCGGACGCATCCACAGACCCGCTTCCATAAACGTCGCGCCGTTCGCTTCGGCCCACGCATGGATCGGCGAGTACCGAAACGGCTCGTAGTCGCGCTGGCGATGGTGACCGGCCAGTGCGCCGACGGGAATGGGTGTGTAGGGCGGGCGGAACGTGGTCGTGCCGACTTGAGCGATATCGCGCCCGGTCGCCGCCGCCAACAGCGCAAGGCCCGTGACGTTGGCTGTTTTGCCCTGATCGGTCGCCATACCGAGGGTGGTGTAGCGCTTCATATGTTCGACGGACTTGAAGCCTTCTTGGGCGGAAAGTTTGATGTCCTTAACCGTCGCATCGTTTTGCATGTCGAGGAAGGCGGCGTCGCCAGCGCCGGGAACGGCCCACATCTCCATGGGTTTGGAGACCGGTAGCGCGCTTGCAACGGTGGGTAAGGCAACGGCCTTGCCGCCCAGTTTCTTGCCCGCAGCTTGCGCGGAGGTCAGGCAATCTGCGGTGCTCATGGCGCCGGTAACAGAACCCGCAGCCGCTTCGGTTTCGACCAATTCCGGCGGCAGGAAAGCCAGCATTTCCGGATCATAAACCGGCTTGGACTGACGCCGATCGGTGGTGTGCGAGGTTAAGTGCACCGCCGGGTTCCAACCCCCAGCCACCAGCAGTGAATCCGTATCCAGCGACCCGCTGGATGCGCCATCATAGTCCACACGACGCAGACCCATGCGGCCATGGGCTTGCTTGGCGTAGACGCCCTTGATGACCGTGACTCCGTCGATGGCTACGTTCGCCTCAGCGCGGGCGTCGAGAACGGTGACAGCCGCACCAGCCTGCGCCAGCGCCGCTGCGGTGCCGTATCCGCCGTCGTGTGTGGTAAAGACGGTCGCTCGCTCGCCCACTCGCACGCCGTATTTGCCAAGGAACGTATGGCCGGCGCTGGCAAGCATCACGCCGGGGCGGTCATTGCCCTTGAAGCCGACGGAGCGTTCGATCGCGCCGGTGGCGTAGACGATGTTGCGGGCTTGGATGCGGTGGTATTTCATACGGGCTGTGTGGGGCCGACGATCGGCTTTGGCGAGGTGGTCATGACATCGCTCAACAGCGCCAAATGTGCCTGCATCGTAGACGCCAAACACCGTTGTGCGCGGCAGGACACGTCCGCCAGCAGCCTCGATCTCCGCGCATAAATGGTTCACGTAGTCTGCGCCGGATTGCCCGTCAAAGGTCTCACCCTGCCACAGCGCAGATCCGCCCATGCGGTCGCGTTCTTCGCAGACCACCACCGACTGACCGGCCTCGGCCAGCGACAGCGCCGTCGTCAGGCCCGCGATACCGCCGCCGACGATCAACGTATCAGCGTGGGTGTAAATCTTCTCGTAGTGATGGGGGTCAGCGGCCAGCGGTGGACGGCCCAAACCCGCAGCGCGACGAATGATCGGCTCGTACAGCCGATACCACGCCTGTAACCCCCCGAAAAAGAACGTCTTGTAATAAAAACCAGCGGGCAGGAAGCGGCTGATCAGGTCGTTGACCTCCATCACATCCATGCCCAGGGGGCCAAAATGGTTCTGGGAGAACGTCTCAAGCCCTTCGTAGATTTCCAGCATGGTTGCGCGGTGATTTGGGTCGCGCTCTGCCGGGCCATGATCGACCTCGACCAGCGCGTTTGGCTCTTCGGGGCCAGCGCCCAAGATGCCGCGTGGCCGATGATACTTGAACGAGCGGCCAAACAGCTTCACGCCATTGGCGAGCAAGGCTGAGGCGAGGGAATCGCCCTCAAACCCCTGATACACGCGGCGGTCAAAGGTGAAGATAACGGGGCGGTCGCGGTTAATGATCCCGCCGCTTTCCAGCCGGTTGGGTTGGGGGAGGCGTGCGCTCATTGACCCGTCTCCTGCTCTGGCTGCTGGTTTTTCTGCGCCCAGAACTCAGATGCCATGGTCGCGCCGTAGACTTCGTGGGTCAGCGTGTTGCGATGAACCACCACCCACGACCGACAGCCCAATGCGTGATGAAAGTATTCGTCCGTATCGCCAGCGCGGTTTGTGCGCGTATGCAGGTAGTCTTGCCACGTCGCGTCTTCCGGGAGGTCGGCACCACCGATCACGGGGCGGGGCGCTTCGGCGAGGCCTTTGGGGGTGAATTCTTCGGATGGGCGCAGGCCGCAGTGGGGGCAGGGGATCAGCATGATGTGTCTTTCCCTTAATGCAAGTTGTGCTGCGCACCAGCGCCAAGCTCGTCAATGACATAACCGGTCTTGAACCGATCAAGCCGCAGTTGTTCGATGTGGTGGGTGGGCTTGTCCGCGATCAAATGGCTAAAGCACCAGCCCGAGCCCGGTGTCGCCTTGAACCCGCCGTAGCACCAACCCGCGTTGAGATACAGGCCGTCGATCGGGGTTTTGTCGATGATGGGGGAGCCATCGGGGCTCATGTCCATCACACCGCCCCACGACCGCAACAGCCGAACTTTCGACATGGCCGGGACAAAGGAAACGCCAGCTTCCATCACGTGCTCGATCAGGGGCAGGTTTCCGCGCTGGGCGTAGGTGTTGTAACCGTCCAGACTCGCGCCAAAGACCAACCCACCCTTGTCCGATTGCGAGATATAGAAATGCCCCGCGCCAAAGGTGATGACGTTGTGCAGCATGGGCTTGATGCCCTCGGTGACAAAGGCTTGCAGCACGTGGCTCTCGATGGGCAAGCGCAGGCCCGCCAGCGCACCAACGCGCGACGTGCTGCCGGCAACGGCCATCCCAACCTTTTTGGCGCGGATCGGCCCGCGTGAGGTCTGGACGCCCGTCACGCGACCGTCTTCGATGTCGATTCCGGTGACTTCGCAGTTTTGGATCAGGTCCACGCCGCGCTGGTCCGCGCCCCGAGCAAAGCCCCACGCGACCGCATCGTGCCGCGCTGTTCCCGCGCGCCGTTGCATCAGGCCGCCATAGATGGGGAAGCGCGGATTATCCACGTCGATCAGCGGCGCTTCGCGGCGCACGCCTTCCTTGTCCAACAGAACAGCATCCGCACCGTGCAGAATCATCTGATTGCCGCGCCGTGCCTCCGCATCGCGCTGCCCGTCGGTGTGGAAACAGTTGATGATCGAGCGCGGGGAAAACATGACGTTGTAGTCGAGATCAGCCGACAGGCCTTCCCACAACTGTAACGATTTCTCGTAGAAGAGCTCGTTGCCCGTATGCAGGTAGTTCGAGCGAACGATCGTCGTATTCCGCCCAACATTGCCCCCGCCGAGATAGCCCTTTTCCAACACAGCAACATTGGTAATGCCGTGGACTTTGGCGAGATAGTACGCCGTCGCAAGGCCATGCCCCCCGCCACCGATGATGATGACATCGTATTCAGCCTTGGGCGCTGGATCGCGCCAGGCGGGCCCCCATCCGGTGTGCCCACGCAATCCTTCGCGCAGCAGTCGCCAAAAGCCATAACGGTCGGCCATGTTCGAGCCTCTTCTTCAGACAAAGTCGCATTTGCTTGTTCGATAGATCACACGCGATGAAAGCTCAGGTCAACCAGCGACAGCGACGCGACCCCTCATGACAGCGGCGCGACGAATCAGCGGCGTTGACCGGGTAGCGGGATCCATTTGTTCAGGACCGCGAGTCCAAGGGCGATCAACGCCATGCCAGCCCATTGAGCCAGCGTGATTGTTTCCCAAAACGCCAGCGTTCCTTGCCGGATCGTAGCGTTGAACAGAATCGCCCAAACGGGGATCAGCAGCGTGACCAGTGAAACATTGGTCGCGCCGGCGGTGCGCAAGATGCGGAAGAACAGGACATAAGCCAGCGCGGTCGCGAAAATGCCCAAGCCAGCGATCGCCAGCCACGATGAAAGCGGCACGGACGCGCTGTATGTCCATGGCTTATCGAGCAGGAATACAGGCAGGACCAGCCACGCCGTTGCCGAAATCTGCTGTCCCGCCGCGATCTGCATCGGCGGAACGCCGCCAAACCGCCGCGCCCAGACGCCAGCGACGCCGTATGAAAACGCCGCCATTAAAACAAAGGAACCGCCAATCAACAGGCTGCCTTGACCGGTAAATGCGTCGCGCGCCAGCATCACCGTAACGCCCAACATACCCAACAGAATGCCAGCGATTTTCGGTATCGTGATCTTTTCGTCGGCCAGGAAGAACTGTGCGATGATGACCGTAAACAGCGGGACGGTGGAATTGAAAATGGACGACATGCCACCGTGAAAACCCGGCTGGGACTGTCCGTTGACGATCAGGAAGAACGGCAGTGCGTTATTGAGCAATCCCATGACGGCCAACGCCATCCACAGCTTTGGATCACGCGGCAGCCGAACGCCCGTTGCGCGCAACATGACCAAAAGGAACAGGGCCGCGACACCGCACCGGCCAAAGACGACAGCCAGCGGTGAAAGACCGTCCAGCGCCATATCATAAAACAGGAATGACAAGCCCCACAGGAACGATAAAACACCCAAGTCCAGCCAGGAACGAGGGGTCATGCCCAAAGGGGCAGCGGTTGATGTCATGAAAATTCCAACTGTTTTGCAAGGCGTCGAGGGCATTAGCCACAGGACATGGGAACCGTCTATCTGTTTCTTGCAGCTTAATGGGTCGCAGAACATCACGATTAAGCTCGTATTGCTTCTCCCTTTTTGGCGATTTGATTATAACCTTTTCAAACCTACGCAGAATTCTGCTGATCAAATAAGGAGCCGCCCTTGTTATATTTGGGCATCACCGGCGCCGTGCGCTGTGTCCGCACCACCGCCACCGCCTTGCTGTTTCTGACGTGCACCGTTCCCGCCGCTTGGGGGCAGAACTATCAGGCCGGCATCGCAGCGGTGGATGCGGGCGACATGGCGCGTGCGGTTGAGATTTGGCAGGATGTGATCGACAGCAATGCGTCGGACCGTCCGCGCGCTGAATACGCGCTGGCACTGCTTTATGAGACCGGGCGCGCCGTACCGTGGGATGAAGCGCGGGCTGCTGAGCTTTACGCGGCTTCTGGCCTGCCCGAAGCCCTGACCAATCTTGGATTGATGCACGCCGAAGGGCGGGGCGTTCCTTTTGATCCCGCTAAAGCGGCTGAGCTATGGCAGCAGGCGTCGGACCAAGGCCACTCTTTCGCCAGCTTCAATCTCGGACTGGCCTATTACGGCGGTGATGGCGTGCCAAAGAATGCCGTCCGTGCGCTTGAGTTGATATACGAAGCGGGCGAGGGCGGTTTGGCGGAGGCGCAATGGGCGGTCTGTCAGTTCTATGAACGCGGCGTTGGGGTTCCGGCGGATGTTGATAAGGCCATCGAATGGTGCGCCCTTGCCGCCGAACAAGGCCAACTGCAAGCCGTGGACGCTGTTCAACGCCTGTCCACGCTCAAGCGTGAGGGCGATGCGCCCGCCGCCGCTGCTGCGCCTTCGGACGGCGCACGCAGCGCGTCTGCAAACGAAAACTCGGACAATGTTGATCTGACGCCGCAACCGCAACCGCAACCAGAGCCGCAACCGGAACCACCGATCAGCAGCACCGATCCCGCCAATGAATTTGTCACTGAAATGCCAACGGAGCAGGCCAGTGCGACCGACGCGGACTCTCCTGCCGCACCACTTATTGCGGAGACCCCAACTCAAACAAATGAGGACCGCCAAGCCATCGATCCGCTGCTTTTGTTCGGTTCTGAATTCGAAGAATTTGCCGACTTGCTGGCTCCGGTGGAGGAGGGCGCAGATCCGTCTGCGACCGTTCAATCTGCTTTGGAACAATCCGACTTGAGCCTACTGTCCAAGGACGCTGACGAGATTGCCGCGCTGATTGATTCGGCAAGCGTGCCGAGCGCAGAGTTGCCAGAGCTCACGATCATCGAGCAGCCAGAGTTGGCTGATCCTCAGCCCGGACCCGAGCAGCCCGAAAATGCCGTTGTGCCGCTGAACCTGCAAGAACTGGTCGACGGGACGGCGGCTGTCGCTGCTGCTGCTGCTGGGCCGCCAGTGCTGGACGTGCCGCCACTGCCCAATAACCGCCCCAAGCTCATCTATGCCATTCCGCCCATTCTCGACGGTCCAGTGTACGCCGTTTGGCTGGGTACGGGTGAAAATGCGGACGAGGCGCGGGCGCTCTATGACCGCGTGCTCACGATTGCGCCAGATGTGCTTGGGATCATGCAAGCCGCCTATCAGAACGATGTTCTAACGCGGGAAGATACAGGCTCAGGTAAGGATCAGGCGGTTGTCCGACTTCTTTTCGGGCCTTTGCCCGGTCAGGACTATGCTTGGCAAATCTGTAATCTTTTGAAGCTCAAGCAGCCTTCGACCTTCTGTTATCCGGTCGAGGTGGAGGGCTGATCACCAGCCCTCCCGTCAATTTAGCAGTGCGACGACCGCTGCTTTAGATTTCGGTCGGCTGGTCGATCAATTCTTCGATCTTGTCGGGGTCGGTATCAATTTCGGTAACGTCCGCAAGTTCGAGGATGTAGTCGATGGCCTTGTCTTCCATCATTGGAGCAATCAGCGCCTGACGTGCATTCGGGTCGGTGGTGTAGCGGGTGTAAATTTCCGCTTCCTGACCCGGGTTCATCGCCATTTCACGCTGGATCGCAGCGTTGAACTCTTCGGGGCTAACGTCCAGCTTGTTGGTGGTCGCAACTTCGGAAAGCACGAGGCCCAAGCGCACGCGACGCTCAGCGATGGAACGGTACTCTGCGCGCAGCTCATCTTCCTTCTTACCGCGATCTTCCGCGTCAACACGGCCCGCCTTGGCTTCGGCCATGATCTGTTCCCAGATGGCGTTGAATTCGTTTTCAACCAAACCTGCTGGCAGTGGGAAGTCGTGGGTATCCATCAACTTGTCCATGACTTCACGCTTCATCAAAAAGCGAGCAGAGCGGCGGTGGATGTTATCCAGCTCCTGCTTGACCTGCAGCTTGAGGTCGTTCAGGTCGTCGCGGCCAAACCGCTTGGCGAACTCTTCGTCAACTTCAGGGGCATTGAGCTTTTTGATCGATTTGATGGCCACTTTGAAGTTTGCTTCGATCCCGCGCAGCTCTTCGCTGTTGTAGTCCTCAGGGAAGGTGATGTCGAAATCGAACGCATCGCCGACTTTCTTACCAACCAAGTGCTCTTCAAAGCCCGGGATGAACATTTTGGAGCCGACCTGAACCATCACGTCGTCGCCCTTCATGCCGTCCTTTTCTTCGCCATCGACGGAGCCTTGGAAGTCGATCACGGCAATCTCGTCTGTCGCAATCTTGTGCTTCTTGTCGTCGATGTCGACCGGCTGTGCGCCACGGCGGGAGAGAACCTTCAGTGCCTCATCAAGGTGGCGGTCTTCGATGACGGGGTTCATGCGGTCGAACGTCAACTTCGAGAAATCCGTCAGCTCAATGCTGGGCATGATGTCGATCGAGAAGCTGAACTGGATGTCTTCGCCTTCGTCGAAAGGCTTGATTTCCGTAACATTGGCCGGCGCAGCAGCGCTCAGCTCATGCTCGTTCAGTGCGCTGCGGACAGCTTCTTGCACGGTTTCATTCATCACCTCTTCCATAATGGAAGCGCGGTAACGATGGCGGATCACAGCCTGTGGCACCTTACCCGGACGGAAGCCCGGAAGTTTCAGGTCCTTGGCGAAACCAGCAAGGTTGGTATCGACCCGCGTTTCGAAATCCGTAGCGGGGACAGTGACGTCAAACCCTCGGTTCAAACCTTCTTCGGAGACGAGTTGAATCTGCATGGTCATTCCTGTTCTTTTATCTCTTTGGTGCCGTGCGTTGAACAACGCGACCGTCCTGTCTGGCCGCGCGAGGCGGCGTGGTGCGGATGAAGGGACTCGAACCCCCACGACCAAAGTCACTGGAACCTAAATCCAGCGCGTCTACCAATTTCGCCACATCCGCACGGCCAACAGGGCGACGCAAAGCCTACGCCACCGTATTTCAGACGGTCGCTATACGATTGCGACACCCACTGTGCAAGCAGCAACAAGGACAGTTCAGGGCGCATCAGCTAATGCCCTGCTGCAAAGCGACACTTTGGCCTATGCATTGAAACCTGCGTAAACACCCCCAAATAGAGCTTAGAACTTACCCCCAGCACAGATGCCGGGCCGCTATTGAGCATGCGGCTTGGAACCGTTAAGGGGTGAGATATATGCAGTCAGTTGAACGATTCCATCGGCAAGATGGTTGCTTGAGATAAAAAGGCGGGAGGCCGCTTTGTTCAGGCATTTTAATTGCAATGGATCGCTGATCCACCACCAGCACCCAGCTGACGCGAGGTGAAAGGACGCTAAAAAAAATGAGTACTAGCCGCTCTTCAAACTATCCGGTTCTGCCCCTCAAGGACGTCGTTGTCTTTCCGCACATGGTCATTCCGCTGTTTGTCGGACGTGATAAGTCGGTCGCCGCGCTTGAGACAGTGATGCAGGGTGACAAGCAAATCCTGCTTGTTACGCAAAAAGACGCACAAGAAGACAGCCCGTCCCCTGATGATCTTTACGGCCTTGGTACCATCGCAACGGTGCTGCAGCTGCTGAAACTGCCCGACGGTACGGTAAAGGTGCTGGTCGAAGGCCAGTCGCGCGCCACGTTGATGGACGTTGAGGACAATGGCAATTTCTTCGAAGCCAGTGCTGCGCCCGTGCAGGAGCGCGACATGGTGGGTGAGGACGTCGAAGCGTTGATGCGCACGGTCGTTTCGCAGTTTGAGCAGTACATCAAACTGAACCAGCGCGTCCCGCCGGAGGCTTTGGTTACCGTTTCTCGGATCGAAGAGCCTGCGAAGCTCGCCGATAGCATTTCAAGTCACTTGAACCTTAAGATTTCCGAAAAGCAGGATCTGCTGGAAACCTTCAACGTCGCCGATCGCCTGGAAAAGGTCTACGGCTACATGGAAGGCGAAATCGGCGTCATGAAGGTCGAGAAGCGCATCCGGAGTCGCGTTAAGCGTCAGATGGAAAAAACGCAACGCGAATATTACCTGAATGAGCAGATGAAGGCGATCCAGAAGGAGCTGGGCGAGTCCGAAGACGGACACAACGAGCTGACCGAGATCGAAGAACGCGCCGCTAACGTCAAGATGACCAAAGAGGCGAAGGAAAAGTTCGACGCGGAACTGAAAAAGCTCAAAATGATGAGCCCAATGTCTGCGGAAGCGACGGTGATTCGCAATTACCTCGATGTGATGCTGTCGCTGCCATGGCGGAAGTACTCCAAGGTCAAAAAAGACCTCAAGCGCGCTGAGACGATCTTGAACGAAGACCACTACGGTCTGGAAAAGGTTAAAGAGCGTATTCTCGAATACTTAGCGGTCCAGAACCGGGTTCGCGACCTGAAGGGTCCGATTCTGTGTCTTGTGGGCCCACCGGGTGTTGGCAAAACGTCGCTGGGTAAGTCCATCGCACGCGCCACAAACCGTAATTTCGTTCGCGTTTCGCTGGGCGGTGTCCGGGATGAAAGTGAAATTCGGGGCCACCGACGGACCTATATCGGCTCTATGCCGGGCAAGGTCGTGCAGTCGCTGAAAAAGGCGAAGACGTCGAACCCGCTGTTCCTGCTCGATGAGATTGACAAGATTGGTATGGACTGGCGCGGCGACCCGGCTTCGGCTTTGCTCGAAGTGCTGGATCCAGCGCAGAACTCCACGTTCTCCGACCACTATCTTGAACTCGACTACGATTTGTCGAAAACGATGTTCCTGTGTACCGCAAACTCGACGCGGATGCCGGGCCCATTGTTGGACCGGATGGAGCTGATCCGCATCTCTGGTTACACCGAAGATGAGAAAGTCGAGATTGCCAAGCAGCACCTGATCCCACGCCAGTTGAAAGACAACGGCCTGAAAGAAGGCGAGCTTGAGATCACGCCGGACGCCCTGCGCGACCTGTGCCGCTACTACACCCGCGAAGCCGGTGTGCGGTCCTTGGAGCGTGAAATCGCAAACCTGTGTCGGAAGTCTGTCAAGGCGATCGATATGAAGGAGCGCGACGGTGCTTTTGCGATCGATGCAGACAATCTGGGCGAGTTTGCTGGCGTGCGGAAATTCCGCTACGGGCTGGCCGAAGAAGACAACCAAGTGGGCGCGGTAACCGGGCTGGCTTGGACGGAAGTTGGTGGTGATCTGCTGCAGATTGAATCTGTGACGGTCAACGGCAAGGGCCGGGCCGTGTTTACGGGCCAGCTTGGCGACGTGATGAAAGAGTCGATTCAGACCGCAGAAAGCTTCGTGAAGTCTCGCGCGGCCGACTTTGGTATCAAGCCTGATTTATTCTCCAAGCGCGATATCCACGTGCACGTCCCCGAAGGCGCAACGCCGAAAGACGGGCCGTCCGCCGGTATTGCGATGGTAACCTCAATCGTGTCGGTCCTAACCGGTGTTTCAGTGCGAAATACGGTTGCGATGACCGGTGAAGTGACCCTGCGCGGCAAAGTCTTGCCGATTGGTGGCCTGAAAGAAAAACTGCTCGCAGCCTTGCGCGGCGGTATCAAGAAGGTGCTGATCCCTGCGGATAATGAAAAAGACCTCGCAGAGATCCCTGACAATGTGAAGGAAGCGCTGGAAATCGTGCCAGTGACCGACGTGGATCAGGTTCTCGAACATGCTTTGGCGGAAAAATTGAGCCCGCTGTCAGCCGAACAAATCGCTGAGTTCGAGGCCAGATTGGCCAAAGTCGAAGGCAGTGCGAACGCGGTCGTCACGCACTAAGCCAACCATAAAAAGCCCCTCTTCGGAGGGGCTTTTTTTATGCTTGGGTCAGGTCTGCATCGACGGGCGTTGCACGGATAGCGCGCACTGTTTAGTGAAGGCGCAGATGACATAATTGTTACGCGAACATTCGCGTGAAATTGTGCCGCACAACTCGTCCAGTAGCTTACCTTCCAGCAAGGCCAAGGCACTTATGACCCGTGATGCTCGCGACTCCGCTTCCCCCACTGACCGTTCTTCGGGCGGCAAGCTGAGCTACGCCGACGCTGGCGTTGATATCGACGCTGGTGAAGCCTTTGTTGAGGCGATTAAACCCAATATTGCAAAAACCAAACGACCGGGCGTCATGGGCGCTATTGGTGGTTTTGGGGCTTTGTTTGATCTGGCGGAAACGGGGTTGTCCGATCCGGTTTTGGTCAGTGGCACAGACGGGGTTGGCTCAAAGCTCTTGCTGGCTCGGGAGCCGGGCGATTACGCCGGTTTGGGCCAAGATCTTGTGGCCATGTGTACCAACGACATTCTGTGTCAGGGCGCGAAGCCGCTGTTCTTCCTCGACTACCTCGCCGCGGGTCGGTTGTCCGGTGCGCGTGATGCGGAATTGGTCGGCGGTATCGCTGCCGCGTGCGCAGCCGAAGGCGCGGCGTTGGTGGGGGGCGAGACAGCCGAACTGCCGGGCTTGTACGCCGAGGGGCATTTTGACCTCGCCGGGTTCGCTGTGGGCGCGGTGGAGCGGTCAGAGATCCTGCCGCGGTATGACGATTTAAAGCCCGGTGACGTGCTGATCGGCATGGCGTCCAGCGGCATCCACTCGAACGGCTTTTCGCTGGTTCGGCGGTTGATTGCTGATTTGGATATCGACATCGATCAACCGGCACCGTTTGACGCTTCGCAAACCCTGCGCCAAGCGCTGCTGGCGCCCACCGTGCTGTATGGCGCGTCGGTGCATCGGGCTTTGCAGCAGGTGCCGGGCGCGATCAAGGCGCTGTGTCATGTCACTGGCGGTGGCCTGCCGGGTAATCTGAACCGTGTCCTGCGCGAAGACCTCGCTGCACACGTGGATCCAGGCCGATGGCAAGCCGCGCCGATCTTTGGATGGCTGGAAAGCCTCGATCGCGTCGAGGCGATGGAGCTTTACCGGACCTTCAATATGGGTCTGGGGATGGTGCTGGCAGTTGATGCGGAGCAGGCAGGGTCGGTGATGGCCCAGTTGGCGGGCGATGCCCCCGTTTTTGAGATTGGCACGCTGACGGAGCGGGCCTCAGCCGAGGCAGTCCACGTTCAAATCGCGGGAGTCACCGCATGACTCTGAACCGCAAGCGGGGCGCTATTCTGATTTCGGGGCGGGGGTCCAACATGGTCTCCCTGCTGCGTGCGGCACAGCTCGACGATTTTCCGGTCGAGTTCACGATGGTCATCAGCGACAAAATCGAAGCGCCGGGCTTGGGCATTGCGACCAGTGCGGGGGTGAAGACGCACGCGTTGCGGCACTGCCGCGATGGGCGAGAAGCGTGGGAAGACGAACTTCACCAACTGCTCACCGACGGCGAGATTGATCTGATTTGTCTGGCTGGTTTCATGCGTCTGTTGAGTGCAGAATTCGTGGGGCGCTGGGCAGAGAAAATTCTGAATATTCACCCGTCCTTGCTGCCGGACTTTCCGGGGTTGGAGGCGCAGGCACAGGCGCTCGACGCCGGTGTGTCAGAGGCGGGGTGCACCGTCCACGTTGTAACCGCTGAAATGGACGCTGGGCCGATCCTTGGACAGGCCAAAGTGCCGGTCAATGCCGGGGACTCCGTCGATGCGCTGTCCAAACGTATTCTGGCCGAAGAACACCAACTTTACCCGGCCTTGGTCGCCAAATATGTCCAGGATCACTGGACCACAGAGGAACCCGTCCATGCCGGCTGAGGGCTTAAAAGAAGAGTGCGGCTTGTTTGCCGTCTATGGTTTGGATGATGCAGCGCTCCACACCGCGCTTGCGCTGCACGCCCAGCAACATCGGGGGCAGGAAGGGGCAGGGATCGTTTCCTTCTACGATGGTCAATTTGAAACCCACAAGGCACCGGGGTTGGTGTCTGACCACTTTTCTGCCGATGCGGGCGGTATCAATCTGCCCGGTGACCGAGCGGTTGGCCATGTGCGCTACTCCACCGCTGGAGGGCCGGGGACGGAAAACATTCAGCCCCTGACGCTTGATACGCGGTTTGGCCCCGTCGCCTTAGCGCACAACGGCACGCTGACCAATGCAAACACGCTGCGCCGGGAATTGTTGGATCAGGGGCAGACCTTTACCACCAAGATCGACACGGAAGTCATCCTGCACCTGTTGGCGCGTTCCAAGGCGGAAAGCTTTCATGACGCGCTAAAGGAAGCGCTGGCGCGGGTGACGGGCGCCTTTTCGCTCATCCTGATGACCACAGACGCGATTTACGCCGTGCGCGATCCGAACGGGATGCGGCCTTTGGTTATGGGGCGGTTGGGTTCGGCGACGATGCTGGCCTCGGAAACCTGTGCGTTTGACACCTTGGGCGCGCGTTGGGTTCGGGATATTGAGCCCGGTGAGATCATCAAGATCGACAAGAACGGTCTGTCGCAGCAGGAGCTGGCGAAAAAAGGCCCAGAGCGGTTCTGCGTGTTTGAGTATCTTTACTTCATGCGGGCCTCGACCGTGTTCAACAGCCGCGCCGTTGCGGACGTTCGGGCGCGGGTTGGTAAGGAGCTGGCGGACGAAGCACCGTGCAAGGCGGACGTGGTACTTGGGGTTCCAGAATCGGGAATCGCAGCCGCCGAAGGCTTTGCCATGGCGATGAATGTTCCCATGCGCGCCGGTTTGATGCGTTCGCCCTATGTGGGCCGTACCTTCATCGAGCCAAGCCAGAAAATCCGCTCGCTGGGTGTTCGGCTCAAGCTGTCGATCAACCGTATGATCGTCGATGGCCGCCGCGTGGTTTTGGTCGATGACTCGATTGTGCGTTCGACCACCATGTCAAAGCTGGTTGCTTTGGTGCGGGAAGCCGGTGCGACGGAAGTTCATGTGCGCATCGCCAGTCCGATGATCCGGTTTCCGTGTTTTTACGGCATCGATACGCCCAATCGCTCTGAGCTGGTGGCGGCCAATCATTCGGTGGAGGAGATCGGCAGTCTCATTGGCGCGGATAGCCTCGCCTTTGTCTCGCTGGATGGTCTCGCCAAAGCCGTGAACCCGCCCCAAGGCGTCTCGCGCAATGGGGGCCGCGATTACTGCGATGCCTGTTTCTCCGGCGTCTATGACGTGGCCTTGCCCGACGAAGAGTTGCAGCAGGAAATCGCGGGCGCGGGTGCGTTTCTGATGGGGAAGCCGGTCGCATGAGGGTTTTGATTATCGGCAGCGGTGGCCGAGAGCACGCCTTTGCCCACGCTATTCGCCAATCCGACAGGCTCAGCGCCCTGTTCGTTGCGCCGGGAAATGCCGGCATTTTACAGCTCGCCGACAGCGCCCCGGTTGATGTCGCTGACCACAGCGCCGTTGGGCATTTTTGCGAAGCTGAGCGGATTGATCTGGTCATTGTTGGCCCGGAAGCGCCCTTGGTTGATGGCTTGGCCGACAGCTTGCGGGCGAGAGGGGTCGCCGTTCTTGGCCCGTCACAGGCGGCAGCGGAGCTGGAAGGCTCGAAGGCATTTGTGAAGCAACTGGCCTTCGCAAACGACGTTCCGACCGCAGACTCCCAGACCCATGATCAGGTTGATACGGCGCTGGCCGCGTTGGATGATTTTGCTCTGCCGGTGGTGGTAAAAGCCGACGGCTTGGCGGCGGGGAAGGGTGTCATCATCGCGGAGACCAAAGCCCAAGCCGAAGACGCTGTTCGTGCTTGTTTTGACGGTGCGTTTGGCGCTGCGGGATCGCGGGTGGTGATTGAAGAATTCTTGAGCGGCGAGGAAATCAGCTGTTTCGCTCTGTGCGATGGCACCGATTACCGCTGGCTGGGCAGTGCGCAAGACCATAAGCGCGTGGGCGAAGGCGACACGGGGCCGAACACAGGTGGCATGGGCGCCTATACCCCCGCGCCGTGCCTGACCCCCACGCTGGAAGCACAGGTGCGCCGGGATATCATTGAGCCAAGCCTACGCGCGATGGTGAATGCCGGCACACCGTTTCAGGGGATTTTGTTCGCAGGCATTATGTTGACGCAAAGCGGACCGAAATTGCTCGAATATAACGTGCGCTTTGGCGACCCAGAGGCGCAGGTTATTCTGCCCCGGCTGGGCGCGCGCGCGCTGGATCTGTTCCATGCTGCGGCGACGGGCGGCTTGGGGGCGTTGGATGCTGACGTTGTCTTGGATGACCGTCACGCGCTGACGGTTGTGATGGCGACCACGGGCTATCCCGGCAGCTACGCCAAGGGCTCAGAGATCACCTTGCCAGCGGAGACCGATCCACAGGTCATCATTTTCCATGCTGGCACGCAACACAGCGACAATCGCTTGCTGGCCAATGGTGGCCGCGTGCTGACCGTTACCGGCCTTGGCACCAGCCTCATCGAAGCGCGAGATCGTGCTTATCAGGCTGTCGATTCAATTCAGTGGTCGGAAGGGTTCTTCCGCCGCGATATCGGTTGGCGCGCTTTGACGCCCAACACTGACTAAAAGGAAAGAAGACCGCCCATGACGACCTTTGCGGAAGGCAAAACCAAACGCATCATCGAAGGCCCACAGCCCCACACTGTGCTGCTGCAAGCTGTGAACCGCCTGACGGGTGGAGATGCGGCGCGCGTTGCCGAAATCGATGAAATTGGCGTGTTCAAAACCGAGCAAGCCGCCAACTGCTTTGAGCTGTTAACCAAAGCAGGCATTCCGACGGCTTTTGTCGGTCGGCATTCTGATCACGAGCTGCTGTGCCGGAATTGCGACATGCTGCCGATCGAGTTTGTCGTGCGCCGCTACGCTTTTGGCTCGTACCTCAAGCGTGCGCCCCAGTTCAAAACAGACGGCACGCCGCACCGCTTTGACGCGCTGGTGCTGGAGCAGTTCCACAAGATGTCTGTCGTGGCTGCACCCGCGTCGGACACGGCGATTCTGATGACCGAGAACGATGCGCGGGACAAGTACCTCGCGGATGGCGCTTGGGCAGAGGGTGTGTACACCGACCCGTTTATCGTAACCGGCGACGACGCTTGGCAGCTCTATTCCGCCAAGGCACCGGTGGAGGGCGAGGCGTTGACCTCGATCAAGCCGGAGCTGTCGGGTGAAGACCTGCAGACCATCCTCGACACCATCGTCCGCCCTACCTTTGACGTGTTGGAGCAGGCATGGGCGAAGATTGAGACGATCCACGGCCCCGTCACTCTGGTTGATGCCAAGTTCGAAATCGGCGTGGACCGTGAAACCGGCGCCTACGTGCTGTCTGATGTTGTTGATAACGACAGCTGGCGCATCTGGCCCGGTGGCGACCCGTCCAAGCAACTGGATAAGCAAGCCTTTCGCGATGGCCAAGCAGAGTCGCTTGTTACTGAAAACTACAAACTTGTAGCGGCACTCACCAGCCGCTTTCTGGAGGACTGAGAACCATGTCAGCAACCGAACCTAAAGTCGCCGTCCTGATGGGCTCCAAGAACGACTGGAACATCATGCAAGCCGCTTGCGACCAGCTTACTGCGCTGGGTATTGCGAACGAAGCCCGCGTGATTTCCGCCCACCGTACCCCCCAGCGGCACCACGATTTTGTCACCGAGCAAGCACCGGCTGAGGGCGTGAAGGTCTTTATCTGTGGCGCAGGCATGGCGGCGCACCTCGCGGGTGTGACGGCGGCGCTGACCAGCGCGCCTGTGATCGGTGTTCCGCTGGAAAGCGGCGGCATGGGCGGCATGGACTCCCTGCTCTCAACCGTTCAGATGCCGGGCGGTATGCCGGTTGCGACGGTGGCTGTTGGCAAGGCTGGCGCGAAGAACGCGGCCATTCTCGCAGCGCAAATGCTGGGTCTGGCGCATCCGGAAATCGCGGATCGCGTCAAGGATATGCGGGCCAAGCAAACCGCAGGCGTTCCGGACTTCCCGGAATAAGCCACGCCCCAAGCACCAAAGCCCCACAAGCCTAAACAAAGCGCGGCGGAGATAAAATGAGCCAAGCCTGGTCCGAAATCGTGATCCTTCCTTCCGAAGGGCAAGCTGGGCCGGGCTTACGGCTGACTGTCCCGGCCTTGGCTGACGAAGCTGCCGCGCTGAATGCTTTGGGGGCTTTTGTGGACCCGGTGACGGAAACCGGGGCTGTGTTTTCCGCGTGGGGAACCGTCGCGCGGGAGGAAACGCTCACCGCCCGCACCGTGCTCTCCGTTGGCCCTTTGCCGGGTGTAACGGATCCGATCGCCAAAACAGCGCTGGAAGTTCTGGCCGATTTGGGCTTGGTCCCGACCGACGCCCAAGGCTACGCCGAACGGCTGCGGGTTGAGGACAGCGCCGTTGGTGCGCCGGCGAAGCTCGCGCGTTTGTTTAACCCGCTGATCGAACGCGGTTCGGTCACCACAACGACGGCGCTTTGGCGTTTTGTCGGTGCAGAACCGCCGAAAGTTCGCCTGACCGGTGAAGAAGTCGGCTTGGTGCTGGAGGTTGATCTTCCTGATAGCGACGAGGCCTTAATCGCCTTCTCCCGCCACGGTATTCCGGGTCCAGATGGCAAGGGTCGGGGACCGCTGGGGCTGCAACTCAGCGACTTGCGCGCCATTCGCGAGCACTACGCCGCCTTGGGCCGAAAACCAACGGACATCGAAATTGAAACGCTCGCACAAACGTGGTCCGAGCACTGCAAACACCGCCTGTTCAATGCAGACCTTGAAGGCGCAGATGGCGGGTTGTTCAAGACCTTTATCGCTGGCGCGACGAAAACGGTGCGCGCCGCCCGCGGAAAGGATGACATCTGCTTGTCCGTGTTCTCCGACAACGCTGGCGGGATCGTCTTTGACGACGACTATTTGGTTTGTGACAAAGTCGAAACCCACAACTCACCCAGCGCGCTGGATCCATACGGCGGCGCGATGACAGGTGTGGTTGGTGTGAACCGCGACTGCTTGGGCTTTGGTCAGGGCGCGCAGCCGATCCTGAACCGCTATGGCTTTTGCTTGCCGCGCTATGACGATACGTCCGTGCTTTACCGCGACAAGGACGGAACGTCTGCCTTACCCAGCGCGCGTCGGCTGATCGATGGCGTCATCAAGGGCATTGAGGACGGCGGCAACCAATCCGGCATTCCCACGCCCCAAGGCTTTATCATGTTCGATGAGCGCTATCGCGGGAAGCCGCTGGTGTTCGCGGGCACCGTTGGCCTGATGCCGCGCCGGCTGCCCGATGGCCGTGACGCCACCATAAAGGGCACTCAGCCCGGCGATGCGATTGTCATGGTCGGTGGCCGCGTGGGAAAGGACGGCATCCACGGCGCAACATTCTCATCGGTTGCACTGGACGAAAGCTCGCCCGCAACGGCGGTGCAGATCGGGGATCCCATCACGCAAAAACGCCTATCCGACGCGCTGATCTTTGAATTGCGAGATCAAGGGCTGATCCGCGCCCTGACCGATAATGGCGCAGGCGGCTTGTCGTCGTCTATTGGCGAAATGGCCGAAGAAACTGGCGGTGCGGAAATCTGGTTGGATCGCGTACCGTTGAAGTATCCGGGCCTCAGCCCTTGGGAAATTTGGATTTCCGAAGCGCAGGAACGCATGAGCCTCGCGGTCAAGCCCGAGAACGTGCAAGCCGTCATCGATCACTTTGCCACGCGCGGTGTCGAAGCCACTGAAATCGGCTGTTTCACCGATACAGGCACGCTGGTCGCCACCTATGAAGACCGGCAGGCAATGGCCTTGGACATGGAATTCCTGCACGAAGCGCCGCGTCTGTCGCTGCCGGTGGCCGCAGCGCCTTTGGCTCAATCCCGCTCGAATGCGCCGGCATTGCCCGGTGTTGCCGAGTGCCTGACGACCTTGATGGCGCAGCCCAACATGCGGGGGCGCACACCACTGATCCGGCGCTATGATCATGAAGTGCAGGCCAACGCCGTGCTCAAGCCGTTGCAGGGTGTGAATGCTTTGCACGCTGATGCAACCGCCGTTCGGCCCGTGCTGGATCGTCCCGGCGCGGTTGCTGTGACGCAATCGCTTTTCCCACGCATGACCGAGCGCGACCCCTATGCGGCGGCGGTGAATGCCGTGGATCTGTCGCTGCGTCAGTTGGTGGCGATGGGTGCGACTTTGGACCGGGCGGCTTTGCTCGATAACTTCTGCTGGTGCTCCGCCGATCAGCCTGAGCGGCTTTACCAACTGCGCGAGGCCGCGCGCGGGTGCCACGATACGGCTGTTCAGCACCTTGTCCCCTTTGTTTCGGGCAAGGATTCCATGTTCAACGACTTCAAGGGTTTTGACGCCGACGGCACGCCGCTGGCCGTTTCTGCGCTGCCGACCTTGCTGATTTCCGCGCTGGCGGTTTTGCCGGACTGGAAGCGTGCTGTGTCCATGGATTTCAAAGCGGCAGGAGACGCGATTTTCTGGGTTGGGCCTGCGCCGGAAGACGCGCTGGGACGCTCTGAGCTTGCTTTGGGCCTTGGCCTCAACGACGACGACCTGAGGACGCCAAAGGCTCGGGTCGAAGCCGACTATGCCAGCTTTGAAGCCGCAACCGCGCAGGGGCTTGTTGCTTCTGCCATTGCCGCCGGTTGGGGCGGTGCAGCGGCGGCGCTGACGCGTTCGGCGCTCGCAGGCGGGCTTTCAGCCAACGTCAAAGCGGGCTGGACGACAGCACAATGGTTTTCTGAGAGCGCGGGCGGCATGCTCGTTACCACCGCAGACAGCGATGCTGATGCCTTTTCCAGCACGGTTGCGCAGGCCACGCGCATTGGCACGGTGACCGATACCGAAACCATGATGCTCGATGGCGAAGCGGTCAGCACCACGGCTGTTCTAAACGCCTACCGAACCGACGAAAGCGGGGAGATCAGCCGATGACTCAACCACGTGCGATTATCCTCGCCGGCCACGGTCTGAACTGCGAACGCGAAACCGCCTTTGCCCTGCAGCAAGCAGGCGCCCGGACGGAAATTCACCACATCAACGACTTGGCAAGCAATGCGGCGGCTTTGTCCGATGCGCAGATTCTCGCAGTGCCGGGGGGGTTCTCCTTTGGTGACCATTTGGGTGCGGGCAAGGCTTTTGCCTCCGCCCTGAATGCGCGGCTGGATGATGGCATAAATGCGCTCGTTGACCGGGGCGGGATGGCCTTGGGCATCTGCAACGGCGCGCAAATTTTGCTGAAGACAACCTTGTTTGCCGGTGCTGGCGTGACCTTGGCCCCCAATGCCGGTGGCGCGTACTTGTGCCAGTGGGAGACCCTGCGCGTAACAGCGGCGTCGCCGTGGCTTGAGGGGCTGTCCAGCTTCGATTGTCCTATTGCCCATGGCGAGGGCCGTTTTGCCTTTGCGCCGGAGGCTCTGGACCGTCTGAAAGCCGCCGGTGGGGACGTGTTGCGGTATGAAGGCGACCGTGCGCCCAATGGGGCAGAAGACGCGCTGGCGGGGATTACAGCGCATCAGGGGCGGGTTCTGGCCATGATGCCCCATCCCGAACGCGCCCTGCTTTCGCACCACCATCCAGATTTTCACCGCCAGTCCGTTCTGGCCAAGCGCGACGGTCGCGACTTGCCCGAGTTTGGTCCGACGCTTAAGCTGTTTGAAAACGCAGTGGCGGCTTTATGAACGATCAACAAGAGTTAGAGTTCTTCCCCCGCATGCGAATGGCGGGCTTGAGTGCCGGTGTGATGCTGGTGCTGTTTTGCGTCCTTGCGGCGTTAAACCTTGATAAAGGCATCATCCGCATGTTGGTGATTTTCACCATCGGCGCGATCATCGCTGCTGGTTTCGCTGCGCCCTATCTGCTGCGACGGAAACCGTCCATGAGCATCGATGGCGCAGGGATCACACTGATCCCGACCTTTGCGCGGCGGGTGTATATCCCGTGGAAGTGCCTTGCCTCTGCGCGCACGGCCATTCGGGCCAAGCACCATTTACGGCTTGAAGTCGATTGGACCAAGCTATCGGGTGAGGATACCGACCCGACCGGCGCCAGCCTTCCGCATCCGCGTTCCGCGCCGCTGGAGCTTCACGGACTGCGCCGCATCGATCTCGATGCAAACGTGCATGAGGTTCTGCTGATCTTGCAGCAGTACAAAGACCGCGCTGCGGCTTAGGCCAACCTAAGCCGTCATTTCGCTGAGTTCGATCCACCGCCGCTCGACCATCGATTTCTGTGCCGCCAGACCCATTTGAACAGACATCCGACCGTCGCGGGCATCTACCTTTGCCGGCGTGCCGTCCTGCATGGCTTTTTGGAAGTCCAAATGCTGGAAATACGATGATCCAAAGTGTGACCCAGCGGCCAAAACGGCGTCGTCAATCTCGACGGTTTCTTTGACCGGGTTTTTGGGACGGCGCGGCATAAAGGTTATGACGCCATCGGGGATTTTGACTTCCAGCTTTGCCGTATCGCCAATCAGGGTGATTTCTTCTTGGTTTTCTGAACCCTCGGCAAACATGCACAGGTCCAGCTGGGCCTTGGCCCCACTCTCAAACTCAACCGCCACATAGCCGTGGTCAAAAATGTCAGGCTTCTCGCCGTTGTAGGCTTCGTTTTGGTGGTTCACGGCCTGACCGCCCATTCCCATGACGGCAACGGGGTCTTCTTGCAGGATGAACCGCATCAGATCAAAGAAATGGCAGCACTTTTCGACAAAGGTTCCGCCAGAGTTTTTGTTGAATCGGTTCCAGTTGCCAACTTTGGGCAGGAAGGGGAAGCGGTGCTCGCGGATCGACAGCATTTTCATGGCGCCAACATCCCCGGCGTGCGCGCGCTCGATCATGCGCGCAACGGGCGGCATGTAGCGGTATTCCAGTCCAACCCAGAACACCGGATCAAAGCTCTTCACCCGCTCTTCAATCTCCAGCGCGTCTTCCATCGTCGTACACATCGGCTTTTCAACCAAATGGGCGAGGTCGGTTTGCATGGTATCGCGCAGAATATCGATGTGGGTGAAGTTGGGGGAAGCGATGATGATGGCGTCGAGGTCGGCTTTGGCCAGCATGTCGCGGTGATCGGTGAAATACTGCACCGCATCAGCGTTCGCGCCATCAATGGACCGCATGGTCGATTCCGCCCACGTCAGGGAGCTGCGCACTGGGTCACAAACGGCTGTAACGGCGGCATCATCCAACAGGTAGATGTTCTGGATGTGCTCCTGCGCCATCATTCCGGCACCAATGATGCCATAGCGTGTGGTGTTAGACATGAAATGCTCCTCCCCATCGGTATCAATCCGATATCGCACAGCGATGCCCCACGGACACGGGCCATGCAAGCGCTATTGCTTGAGTTCTGTATTTTGCCCAAGGGCCGTCTAGGGGCGTGCCGAGAGCCGGCGGGCGAGAATAATCACGGGGAGCACGCCTAAAACCACGATGATCAAGCAGGCGACACCGGTTTCCTCCACCCGTGCACGGCTGGCGTAATCATAAATATAGGTGGATAGGGTGCGCATCCCAAAAGGGCGAAGGAAGATGGTCGCAGACAGTTCTTTCAGCGCGTCGATGAACACCAGCAAAGCGGCTGCTGACAAGGCTGGCCACAGGGTAGGGATATGAACGCGCGCCAAGGTCATCCACGCCCCTTGACCCATGGTCCGGCTCGCGTCATCGCGGGCAAGGGGGATGTTGCGGAAACCGCTATCGAGGTTGCCTTCTGCGATGGCGAGGAAGCGGATTAAATAGGCGATCAGGATCAGCGCGCCCGATCCGGTGATGGCCAAGCCAAAGGACCATCCGAACCAACCGTTTGCCCGGTCGATCATCCAGTTGTCAAAACTCGCCATAGGGACGAACAGACCCAGCGCCAGAATGGTTCCCGGTATGGCGTAACCAACACTCGAAATCCGCACCAAGAACCGCAACCAGCCCGCGCCGCTGCGCAGCCGCAGGGTGTAAACCATAATCAGCCCCGCCAGCACCGTCAGCGCAGAGGCGGAAAAGGCGATTTTCAGGCTGGTGACGAGGGCTTGGTGCAGCCGTGCATCGCCAAGCGTGTCCAAGCGTTCGACCGCATAGCCACCCAAGATCAGCAGCGGCACACCAAAGCCCAGCACGATGGGCAAAGCGCACCAGATCGTGGCCAGCGCGCTCCACACGCCGGTCAATTCCTGCTGCGTTGGGACCGTCGGGCGCTTACCGGCCAGTGCATCGTTCTGTCGATTGCGCGCCCACCGTTCTGCCAGAACCAGCGCAAACACCAGCAACAGCAAGGCCAGCGTCATTTGCGCCGCGCCTTGGGCGTCCCGGCGGGTTAACCACGTGTCGAAAATGGTGAACGTGATGGTCTCCACGCCCAGAAACTCAACCGCGCCAATATCGTTCAGCGTCTCCATAAGCGCCAGAACCACCCCCGCCGCAATGGCCGGGCGCAGCAACGGCAGCAAAACGCCCCACAACGTCCCCAGCGGCCCCTTGCCCAACGCGCGAGAGGCTTCGACCAGCCGGTTTCCTTGCAGTTTCAGCAGCGCCACACAGGCGAGGTAGACATAAGGGTAAAACACCAGCGACAGGATCAGCGCCGCGCCGCCCGTATTTCGAACGCTAGGGAACCAGTAATCCCGCGCGCTTTCAAAACCCATGATGCCGCGCAACAGCGTTTGCGGTGGTCCGGTAAACGACAGAAATTCGACAAAGGCGTAAGCCCCCAAATAGCTCGGGATGGCCAGCGGCAGAACCAGCGCCCAGAGAAAAAAGCGCCGGCCAGGAAACCGGAACGTCATCACCAACCAAGCGCTGATGGTGCCAATCACGCCCGTTCCAACCACCACGCCCATCATCAAAACCGCCGTTGTCGAGAGGGTGCGCGGCAGCACATAGCGGATCACGTGCGTCAGGCTTTCCGCGCCACCACCCAGCGCCATGAGCACCAAAGTCGCCAGCGGAAACAGAACCACCACGGCAATCACCAACGTCAGCGCCACAAAGCCCAGCCCACGCCGGTTGCCAAAGAAGGCAACAGGGAAAGGTTTTTTTGAATTGGGGCTTAAGGTTTGCGTCATGAGGCTCATATACGGTTACAGCAACAGCGTGTCGTGACTTTATTCGCTTTCGGTCACGCCGATAAGTCGCCGAAAACGCACACCACTTACACCCGCCACAGAACTCTGGCTCAACCAAGGACTCCCCGCATGCGCTCTAGGATGATTTGGTTCGCTTTCTTTGTCGTCGTCATCGACGCCATGGGGATCGGGCTGCTGATGCCCGTGTTGCCGGACATCCTTGAGGAGCTGACAGGCGGCGATATTTCCCAAACGGCGCAGGTCGCAATGGCGTTGACCGTCGTTTATGCGGGCATGCAGTTCCTGTTCGGACCGCTGATCGGCAGTCTGTCGGACCGGTTTGGCCGTCGGCCTGTGCTGTTGCTGTCGATTGGCGCGCTGGGGCTGGATTACATTCTGCTCGCTATTGCACCAACGGTTTTCTTGCTGTTCATCGGCCGAATTATCGCGGGAATTGCGGGCGCGACGCAGTCCACTGCTGTCGCGGTTGCCGCCGATTTAAGTGATGGGGAAAACCGCGCCAAGACCATGGGATTGGTGTTCGCAGGCTTTGGTTTGGGCTTCATCATTGGGCCCGCTTTGGGCGGTTTGCTCGGGTGGCTTGGGACCGAACAGCCGGCATTCTTGGGGCCGCAGTTGCAGACGTTCTTTGGTCAGTTGGGCAACCGCGCGCCCATGTACATGGCGGCCTTGCTGTCTTTGGCCAACTTCGCCTTTGGCTTCTTCGTGTTCAAAGAAAGCCTACCGCTGAAGAACCGCCGTCCGTTCAGCCTGCTGCGGGCAAACCCGCTGGGTGCAATCTTGTCGATCCGGCACTTACGCGGGATTTTCCTGCTGCTCGCCGTGATCTTTTTGTTTGGTGTCGCACAGGTGGTTTACCCGGCGGTATGGAGCTTTTTTGCCCGCGCCGCGGTTGGATGGAACGTTGGCCAAGTGGGGCTGTCGCTGACCATCGTCGGGATCGGCTTTTTCGTCGTTCAAGCCGTTTTGGTGGGGCCATTGACCAAGCGCTTTGGTGAAGGCGGTGTGCTCATGATCGGCTTAGGCTTCAACCTTATTGCCTTTACGGTGCTGACATTTGCCCGGCAAGATTGGCTGATTTGGGCCGGAATCCCGATTTCCGCTTTGGGCATTCTGGTGGGTCCAGCGGCGTCGGCTCTGCTGTCAAAATCTGTGGATGAGACGCGGCAGGGCGAGGTGCAGGGGATATCTGCGTCGCTCAATGCCATCGCCATTCTGATTGGCCCGATTATCCTGACCAACACCTTTTCGTTTTACACAGGCAGCGACGCGCCCGTGTTTTGGCCCGGCGCGCCGTTTGGCATTGCGGCCTTGATCGTGGTCGTCTGCATTCCGCTGATGATCCTGTTCCTTCGCGGTCGGCAAGCCTCATCAGCGGTGGAAGAGCACGCGGCCTAGATTTTCCCGTCGAAGACCATTGCGATGGCTCTGGCCTGCGCCATGATCTCAGTGCGCGGCACCGACCATTCTTCCAGCCCGAGGATCGCCCGGTTCATGGCTTCGACCTCCAGCACGTATTGATCCACGTTTTCGATCTCAATGCGCTGTCCGTGCCCATCGCCCAAGCCCGTGCCCTCAAAAAGGTAAAGCTCGGGTTCGGCCAAGCCGGGGTAGGGGTTAAAGGGCACTTTAACTTCAATCCGCCCCGTGGTGCCCTGAACAACCACGCGCTGATGCAAGGCCAACTGGGTTGAACACATGAAGCTCAGATGCCGATTGTCGGGGAACTCCATGATCCCCGTGCATTGAACGTCCGTACCAAAGTCAGCCTGCTCCATGATCACGCTCGCCGCTTTGATGGGTTCTGTGCCCCAAACATAGCGGGCGGAGAATATCGGATAGCACCCGATGTCCAGGATACCGCCGCCGCCCATATTGGGCTGGTTCCGCACATTCTGGGGATCGACGTTGTAAAAGCTGAATTGACCATTGATCGCCCGAGCCTCACCAATCGCCCCGCTCTGCACCAATTCCCGGACTTTGACCCACTGCGGATGAAACCGCACCATGAAAGCCTCGCTGAGGATCAAATCAGGCCGCACATCCAACAGCGGTTCCAACGCCTCTGGCGTCAGCGTGATCGATTTTTCGCACAGCACATGCTTGCCCGCCTCTAGCGCCTTGCGGGACCATTCTACGTGCAGATGATTGGGCAGGGGGATGTAGACGGCATCGATGTCATCGCGCGCCAACAAAGCCTCATAGCTCAAGTCGCCCGATCGGCTGGCCACGGCCACCAATTCGCCATGCGCGCTGCCTTCGATGGCGGGTTGCAGCCGCTCGCGGCCAATCTTTGCGTTTCCAATGACGCCCCATCGAACTGTGCTCATGCTGATTTCTTTCGTGTTTGCTGTGTTGCGTGCCAGCCTAAAGCCGTCATCGCTGTCTGACCAGATGATCATCATCGGTGCTGGACAAAACTGGCGAAGTGCAGGATTTCTAGGGTCCGTCATACACCTCGCCAAAAGGCTCGACATGTCAGAGACTCTCGATCTCAGTCACGACCAGATCAATGCTTTTCTCAAGCAATATGAAATCTTTGAACCCGTCATCGCCGTGGACAGCGGCGCCTTTGGCAACGTCAACGCGAATTACGCCATTGAAACCCAGACGCGCCGATTGATGCTGCAACGGGTTGGGCGGAAAAAGAATTTGGATCAGCTGCGCCTGTCGAGCCACGTCTCCAACATGCTCTATGCCCGCGATTTTCTGACGCCGAACTTTCACCTGACGGTCGAGGGCGATCCGTTTATTGAGCTCGATGGGGAGCAATTCCGGCTCATGTCTTACGTGTCCGAACCCGTGATGGAAAGCCGCCCCAGCGTTTCAGACGCCTTGCGGATTGTGGCTTTGGCCGAAGACCTGCACGGGACGCTTAATCGCTATTTCCGCTTTGTTGACGAAGGCGATCGGCGCTACATGACGGCCTATCAGGATCAGCCGGATTTGATCATCAAAGCGGCCTTTGAGCGGACAGATCTTTCCCCCGAAACGGTCAAGCGCAACGACAGCGTGCGCGGCTTTCTGACCCCTGAATTCGATAAGCAAACCAGCGTCCGCCACTGCCACGGCGATATCAAATTCGGCAACGTCATCGTGACGCCGCGCCGGATTGGGCTGTTGGATTTTGAGAACTACAACGTTCAGGAATGGGGCTGGGAAATCGGGGACGCACTGCGGTCTTGGTTCAGCGACCAACGGGACGACGTCACGTGGTCCATTCGTGCAGAGGCCCTTGAAGCCTTCCTCGAACAACAGACGTGGTTCACGAAGCGCGATGCGGTCCTGCATACGTTGCGCACAACGGCGAAGCTGCTGGTGCATCTCTATACGGACCGCGAAGACGGGCGCTATTACTTTTCCAGCGAACCTGAAGCTGACCGCTTGGTCAAAGTCGATGTGCTGATCAGCCGGCACGAAACCTTCATGCCGGCTTTGCTCAGTTTCGCGCGTACGCGGGGCTATCTGGACTAGGGCAGGCCAACGCCGCGCCACGCAACCACAATCGCGTAATACTCGTCACGCGTCATTTCGACGTCCAGCGCTTGATTGGCTTCCGCAATGCGTTTCACGCGCTGGGTGCCAATGATCGGCACGATGTCGGGGTTTGAGATCATCGTGAAGGCCAAAGCCGCCGCTCCACGATCCACGCCATTGCGCGTGGCAACCGCATCCAGCGCTGCTGCAACCGCGCCTGCGGTGCTGTCTTCGCTGGCGTCTTGGGTCATCAGCTCACCGCCACCCAAGGGCGACCACGCGACCAGTGTGCTGTCGTATTGCTGGCATTGATCCAACGTACCATCCCAAACAGGATCCTGACGCAGTGGGGAGAATTCGACTTGATTGGCGATCAGCGGACGGTCCAGTTTTGACTGCAGCGCCGCAAACATGCTTGGCGTGTAGTTGGAAACCGCAATCTCCCGCGCTTTTCCGCTTTCCACGACCCGCATCAGCCCTTCGGCCACATCGGCGTGGGGGGTCAGCATGTCGGGACGGTGGATGTAGAACACATCAATCACGTCCGTATTCATCCGCCGCAGCGAGTCTTCGCAGGTTTTGACGATCATGTCGGGGGTGCAATCATAGGGCGTCGGCGGGTAAATCCCGGCTTTGGTGGCCAGCACCATGCGATCCCGCAGCGAAGGTTCGGCCTTCAACGCCTCACCCAACAGCGCCTCAGCCTCGCCAAAGGCTGGATAGCCATAGATGGAGGCTGTATCGATCATCGACATGCCGGCATCCAGCGCAGCGCGGGTTTTGTCGCCGGCTTCTGCGGCTGTGCCCTCGGACAGTCGCCAATGGCCGTAAGAGATCGGCCCGACCATCAATTCGCTTTTTCCAAGACGCTTCTGGCTACGGTCTGGTTTCAACACAGACGTTCTCCCTGTTTTTGAATGTGGCCAAACCCTACAATGTCTCGGCGAGGATTGAAGGGTTTAGTGCGTTTTATCCGAAATTATGCGGGGCGTCCGAGGCTTCTGTAATCCCAACCGGCGTCTTTCATGGCTTTTGGGTCAAAGACATTCCGCAAATCCACAAAGCGCGGGGCGGTGAGCGCGGCTTTGACCGTGCCAAGATCGATCGATGCAAACTCCGGCCAGTGCGTCACCAGACATAGGCCGTCCGCGCCCGTGACGGCAGCCAGTGCAGAAGGTTGGAAATCGACGTTCTCGAAGAGCGCGGCTGCGTCTTCCATCCCTTGTGGGTCAAAGGCCCGAACCTTAATCCCGGCGTTCTGCAAGGCTGGGATAATCGCGATGCTTGGGCTGTCGCGTAAATCGTCGGTATTGGGTTTGAAGGTCAGCCCCCAAATCGCAACGGTTTTCCCGCGTGCGCGGTCTGGTCCGCCAAGGGACTCAATCACCTTGTCCGCCATTTCCTGCTTTCGCGCCTCATTGACGTCAATCACGGCTTCGAGGATGCGAACGGGGGAGCCTTCGACCTGTGCGGTATCAACCAAGGCCAGCGTATCCTTGGGGAAGCAAGATCCGCCATAGCCCGGACCTGTCGCCAAAAAGTCGGGACCAATGCGTTGGTCCAAGCCGATCCCGTGCGCAACGTCCTCGACATTGGCGCCAACGCGCTCACACAGGCTGGCGACTTCGTTGATAAAGGTGATCTTGGTGGCCAGAAAAGCGTTGGCCGCGTACTTGATCATTTCCGCGCTCGACGCCGAAACTTCGACGTAAGCCACGTCACGATCGATAAAGATGTGGTTTAACTGGCGCAGTGCGCTGGCCGCAACGTCGTCTCGGGGGCCGACAACGATCCGATCGGGGTTCATGAAATCCTTGATCGCGGCGCCTTCGCGCAAGAATTCTGGGTTCGACGCCAAATGGATCGATGCGCCCGCGGGGTGCTGTTCTTGCAAGGCGTGCAGCCGGTCATTGGTCCCAATGGGGACCGTGGACTTCACCACAACCGTCAGCGTGCTGCTGTGGTGGTCTAAAATCGACGTGAACGCGGCTTCGACAAAGGATGTGTTGGCTTTGCTGCCGCCAGCTTCTGTTGGCGTGCCCACCGCAATAATGGCGATCTGAGCGTCTTTCAGGGCGCTGCTGTAGTCGGTGGTAAAGTGCAGTTTTCCCGCGTCCACCGCTTGGGCCATGCGCTCCTCAAGGCCCGGCTCAAAGATGGGGCTTTGACCCGCGTTTAACCGCGCGATTTTGTCTGCATCAATGTCTAAGCAAACGACATCGTGACCCAGGCTGGCGTAACAAACGCCCGTGACCAGTCCAACGTAGCCGGTTCCAATCGCAACGACCTTCATACTTGTCCCAGTGCTGAGCAAATTGTTCCTGCTTGCTAGATGAGTAGGTTCGAGGAATCAATCAACCCGCCTTTGCGCTCAGCAGCCGCGTTTTTTGCGTCCAAACGGGGCAAAGCGCGGGGTGCTTTCGGCGCTCAACGCGTGTTGGTTAGGGACGAAACGCAAGGGCATGTTTGATAAGGGACGCATTAGTTGTTAAATCCACAAGATACCGTGCGTCCCTACATTCAATATTGAACCAGCAGACCGATCAATTTGACCATCGAAAAACGCCCCTATCATGCCGTTTACTTCGGCCCGTACCCCGGGCTGGACTACCGCGCAGCGCGTCCATTCGAGCGGTGGCAAGCCCCCCATCTCATCCGCTCGATGAAGGAGTGGTTGACGCAAAACCCGCCTCGGTTGGAACTGGCGACCTTGGCGCTCGAAGAATTGCGACTGCGGGACTCAAAGGTCTTGAACGCGGAAATGGTGTTCGCTGATTGCGATTTGACCCCGATCGAATGGCTTGAGCCTGCGCGTCGCGCTGTCGTCCAAGCCTTTCCCAAGTCGTGGGACGGGTGGGCGCAGGTTAAGCGGTCTGGCGGCTCGGTTTACGTCATCCTTCGCGATGGCTATTCGACGGAGAACGGCACCTATGGCGCCTATGTCGGTTCAACCAAGCTGACGCTGGAAAAGCGCTTTATGGAGCATCGGCAATCGTCGCGGGCAGGGCGCGGTCTGCAAGCCCACGGCATCGAACCGCTGTTTTCCCTGTGCATGCCGTTTTTGCGCAAGGCACCCTTGGCGCGTGCCTCGCTGCTCGACTGGGAAACCCGCTTGCACCACGCCCTTGCCGAGGTCATCCCAAAGGTTGGCGGCGACGTGGTGAGCTAGGGCAGGTCCAAGGCGCGGAGGATTAACCCCGCGCGCGGCCAAATGGCATGTCGGTTGAGATCAGCTCGATGTCGGAAAAAGTCTCAACCGCGCTGTAACCCCGATCGACGTAAGCATGCTCTGCGGAGAAATCGATGGTGACTTTCTTGTCGCCTTCGACCTGACGCAAAATCAGCAAATCGCGCTGACGAAACGCTGTGACAAAAGTCCCGCCTGAGATTTCGCCCTGCTCATCGGCAAACTGGAGATCCCACAGATCGGCAATCGTGCCGAACATTGAAGGGTCGCTGCTGCGCTGGGTCAGAACCATGGTGGTGTCTGCGTCCATGTTGATGATGACCTGATCCGTCATCGCGCGTTCGTCGGACCATCGTGCTTCGCCAAAGGCAAGCTGTCCGGCAAACAGCGCGCCGGCGATCATGGGAATGAAGACGGGCTTGCTTAGAATTTTGCGTTTGGTCGTCATTGTTGGATTTCTCCTTACACCATTGTGATGTTTGCTTGGCCTCTGGGGGTCCGCTGAAAAAGCGCTCTGCCCATCGGCTCCACGGCTCAAGCTGCCAAGCGTGGGCCAAGGTGCCGCTCTGGGCGTATAATCGCCTCAGAATCATGCTTGAGTACGTCATAACCTATGGAAAAGCCGGGCAAATTCGCCATTATACGCTGTCTCGCCACGGTTGAGGCAACCTCACCATCAGCCCGGTGATCCTGAGACCAAGGAGCCTTAATGCGCGAAACTGCAAACTGGATACTCGCAGAGCGGTTGTCCCAATCTGAGACGCAAGGTGTTTCCGAGGAAACAACCAGAAATCGCCTTTTGGCGGGTAAAAGGCAGCAGCAGCGAGATTATATCGCTCAGGACGGCACCAAAGAGCGTTCGGTCGAGGAGCTGGGGGCGCAGTGGACGCACCATGCGGATACCAGCTTGGATCAGGCTTTGGCCGCCAGTTGGCGTGAAACCAAGCAAGCAGCCCGCTTTGTTCCTGCTGACTTGGACGACACAGCGTCCGTGCCGGGTTTGTTTGTGTTGGGCTTGGGTAAGCTCGGCGGGGGTGATTTGAACTTTTCCAGCGACGTTGACCTTGTCGCCTACTACGACGCGGGGCTTGTGCCCGTGCCGGAGTTTGTGGGCCGCGCTGACATTACCGCCCGCGTGCTGCGCACCTTTACCCAGATGATCGATGGCCACAAAGCCGGGGCATTTGTCTGGCGTACGGATTGGCGCTTGCGGCCCGATCCGTCGGTGACAGATTTGTCGATGTCCACCGAGGCGGGCGAGGATTACCATTTTTACCGCGCTGCGCCGTGGCGCCGGCTCGCGATGATTAAGGCGCGTGTGGTTGCCGGCGACATGCAGGCCGGACAGCGCTTTCTGCGCAGTTTGCACCCCTATCTGTGGCGGCGGCATTTGGATTTCTCGATGATTCAGGAAATCGCGCATCTGAAATCGCGGATCCGGCGGGAGCACCCTGACCTGGCGCAAGAGCGAAAGAACGAGACCCCTTTGGAGCAAACGGCGGGGTTCCATCTGAAACTCGGCAGCGGCGGCATTCGCGATATTGAGTTTTTCGTCAACGCGCAGCAGTTGCTGTGGGGCGGTCGCCATCCGCACCTGCAAACCCCGTCAACCATGACAGCGCTGAGAGGCTTGGCCCAAGAAGGCATCGTCGAGCCTGATACAGCGGCAGAAATGGAACGGTGTTACTGGTTGCTGCGCGGGCTTGAAAACCGGGTGCAGTATTGGTCTGACGGACACACGCACTTTGTCCCGGACGACTCAGAACAGCAAGAATGGCTGGCCGCGCGAAGCGGGTTTGGTTCGTGGGCTGAGCTGGGGCGGGAAATCGCGGACGTTCGGCAGTTCGTCGATCAAACCGTTGCGCCCTTGTTTGCCGATGTCGAGCGGCCTGCGCGTGCGACGGTACCAGACAGCGTGGATGCTGAAGACGATGAATTCGTCAAAGATCGCTTGCAAACATGGGAACTGGAAGCGGGTTCGGGTCAAGCGCCGGGATGGATTTGGCAGCATGCGAGCCAGACCTCCGACCCGTTGACCAGTATGAAAGCAGCCGACGGCCTGTTCCGGCGATTGGGCAATCGGGGCCAGTATCTGAAGTTACTGAGCAACGATCCCAAGCTGTTTGAAGCCGTTGTCCCCCCCTTGTTCCAAGCCCCGGCGATGGCGTCCTTGCTCGAACAATCCGCCCACGTTGTTGACGGCCTGCTAGGACGGGCGAGCGCTTTGCCCCTTGGCCCGGAATTGGACCAAGGCCGCGCGATGATTGCCGCGGCCGGTAGCTATGAGGGCAAACTAGAGGCTGCGCGCGCATGGGTGAATGAGCAGCTCTATTTGACCTATTTGTCCGTTTTTAGCGGCAGCGCGACCATCCAAAGTGCTGAGTTGCACCTGACTCAACTGGCCGAAGCCGCTTTGACGCTGGTTGCGGAGATGGTGATGGAAGATTTGGGGTTGGAAACCTTTCCGCTGTGTATTTTGGGCATGGGAAAAATGGGGATGCGGGCCATGGCGCCGCATTCTGATCTGGATCTGATTTTTGTGGTGGAAGAAGGTTGGGAGCTTGAAGAAGCGAACATCGTCGCAGCGCGCTTCAACACAGCCTTTAACGCCCAAATGCGCGAAGGGCGGGTGTGGGAAGTGGATACCCGCTTGCGGCCCTCTGGCCGCTCTGGACCGCCGACAATCAGCCTTGCTTCGTTCGAAACCCACCATCTGGAACGCGCGAAGACATGGGAGCATATCGCTCAAGTCCCAATGCGGCCTTTGTCCGGTTCTGACGCCCTGCGCCAGCGTGTTACGGCGGTTAAGCAGCGTGTGCTTCGGCGGCCTCGCGACCTGCAGCAACTGACCGCTGACGCGTATCGCATGTTGCTGCGACTGCGGGATCAGCGGATCTTTGACCGCCCCGATGACCCCGGTGAAGTCAAGCTGCGGCCCGGCGGCCTGATGGAGCTGGAATACTTGCTGGCCGTGGAAACGCTGCGCGGCGGTGCGGCGCGTCCGGAAGCGGCTGGGGTGGATCACGACGACCTTGCTGGGCTGTGGGGCGAGGTGCATCCGGCATTGGCAACGGCAGACACGGACTTGCGCCGATTGCGGGATTGGTTCTTTGCGGGGCGGCTGTTTGGACCAAAGTGGATGCAGCGCCTTGGCGTCGAGGTTGATGAGATTGAGTCCGTCGCGCACCGAGTATCAAACGCCGTCAACCAGCATCTGGACAGCCAAGCCCAAGCGCTGGATCTCGAATGGGTCGAATATCAGGAGCAGGCGGTCCGCTGGACGGGCGAGGGTTAGCGGACCAGAATCCCGGCTTTCGTGGTTTGGCCCGGTTCGATGATCAGAGGGCCAACCGTTGAGCGGCGGTCTTTCATCCGGCCCTGAACAATATAGGTGCCCGGTGGCAGCAACAGGGTTTGCGACCACGGACCCCGAACGCGCAGGTCGAGGCTGGGGTTTTCCGGTCCTCGTTCGAAGCGGAAGGCATAGACGTCCATGACCTCATCATTGGCAACGGTGATGTCCAAAGCCCCAAGATTCAGGGTGATGACATGCTGTTTGGGCAGGGTATCAGTGACGGAAAAACCGAAGTTATAGCGGACGTTTTCGGCGCTCAGCACCACGGAATAATCGCCAATAGGCAGTTCAAAGACCGGTTGCTGTGCTGTGCTGATCACCACCTGCCGACCCCGAGACTGCCCACGGCGTTCGTAAACCGTCCATGTGGGTTGGTCGAAGGTAAATGTGGGCTCCAACCCCTCTGCCAAGCTAATGGCAAAGCTGGTGCGTGCGCCACCAAAGGCAAAAACGGTCGTATTGGGGTTCGTGCCAAGCCCGCTGGGCTGCTCATTTATGGACTGGGCGATCGTCTCACGGACGCGTTCTGTCAGAATGCGAGCGGGGTCTGTCATACTGACGTCATCGCCTGGTGGGACCGCGGCTTGTATCGCGCGGGAGGGCGGGTTGACCGGTTCGCGGGGGCGTTCACGCTCATTAAGAAACTTGCGCAGGCGTCGGGAGGGCTGCGCTGCGGGGCGTCTGGATGATGCCGCCGCAACATCCTGCGCAACCAGTGTCGCAACCTCGCTCATTGAGCGCACCAGTTCCTGTTGCGTGTCAGCCGCAAAGAAAGTGCCGCCGGTTTGGTCGCTCAAGCACGTCAGGCTGTCGCGTGCGGTTGGCTCAACCTTGAAGCCAACCACATGCACGCGGAAATCTGTGCGGTAGGACTTGAGCGTAGAGGCCACTTCACAGGGGTCACGCTGACAGGTTTCAGCCCCGTCGGTTAGCAGGATCAGGGTTGGATTCTGCACATTTTCCATCATCAGCGCCCGACTGGCCGTCAGCAGGGAGTCCGTAAGGGGCGTTCGGCCTTGGGGTGTTACTTGCTGAACGGCGCGGCGGATTTGCCCAAAGGTTGCGCCGGGCTCAGCGAGTATTTCGATATCCTGACAGGAACGCGCATCGCGGTGGCCATAGGCCAGCAGGCCGAGGGGCTCGACTGGATTCCAGTCGTCGAGCAGGGTATTTACAGCGTCCTTGGCAATATCGATCTTAGCCACACGATCAATTTCGCCCCACATGGAGTTCGAGCCGTCAAAGACCAGCATGGTCTCGGCCTGAACCGTTGCGCTGCAAAACAAAGCGCAAAAAAGGGCGGCGAAGCGCTGCAATTCGTGTGTTCCCATTCCTTCGACGACGCTTTTGCGAGAAAAAGGTTCTTATGTTTGAACCCTTAGTCGTCGTGCTATCAATTGGGAAAGCAAATTCTATGCAACACTCAACAGTTTTAAGAACTGTTCAGATTTTCTTATCGTAACGATGGGAGGAGGGCGAGGGCGGCACAGCACCGGCCCTCGCCATCAATGGCCGGGGAGGTTAGGCCAGAGCCGTACTTAGTGGCGTGAAATCAAGCCCTTGGGCCTGTGCAACGGGCTCGTTGGTGATCTTGCCGTCCCAAACGTTCAGACCGTTCGCAAGGTGCGCGTCATCGCGAAGGGCTTGTTTCCAGCCTTTGTCAGCGAGCGCTAAACCGAATGGCAAAGTCGCATTGTTTAGCGCATAAGCCGACGTGCGCGCGTAAGCGCCGGGCATGTTGGCGACGCAGTAGTGAACGACGCCGTTGACGTCGTAGACCGGATCGTCGTGCGTCGTCGCCTTGGAGGTCTCGAAACAGCCGCCTTGGTCGATCGCCACGTCAACAACAACGCTGCCGGGCTTCATGCTGTTGATCATATCCCGCGTCACCAGCTTTGGTGCATTTGCGCCGGGGATGAGAACGGCGCCAATGACCAAATCGGCTTGTTCAACCGCAGACGCTACTGCTGCGGTGGTAGAGTAGATCGCGCGAGCCTGGGCACCAAAGTGGTGATTGATCCGCTCAAGCGTCAGCAGGTTACGGTCGAGGATGGTCACGTTCGCCTGTAAGCCAACGGCCATTTCTGCAGCGTTAAAACCCACAACACCGCCGCCAATAACAACCACGTTAGCCGGGGCAACACCGGGTACGCCGCTGACCAGAACGCCGGCGCCATTGGTCGCCTTTTGCAAGTAATGCGCGCCCGCAAGAACCGACATGCGGCCTGCGACTTCGGACATGGGCTTGAGCAGCGGCAGACCGCCACCGTTGGCCGTCACGGTTTCGTACGCGATGCAGGTCGCGCCAGACTTGATGAGGTCTTGGGTCTGCGGCGCATCCGGGGCCAAGTGGAGGTAGGTGTAGAGCAGGTGATGCGGCTTGAGCATGGCGCGTTCAACGGCTTGCGGCTCTTTCACCTTCACGATCATTTCAGCGGTTTCGAAGACTTCTGCTGCGGTCGTGAGGATGGTGGCGCCTGCGGCTGTGTATTCCGCGTCCGTTGCACCAACACCCATGCCAGCGGCTGTCTCAACAACGACTTTATGGCCGTGGGCCACGAACTCGCTGACGCTGTCCGGGGTCAGGCCAACGCGGTATTCACGGTTTTTGATTTCTTTTGGAACGCCAACGATCATGGGTCTCATCCTTTTTGTAACGTGAAAGAATGATAGCGGGTCTTCGCAGGCAAAACTTACGAAGTTTTATGGGAAATATTCAAAATATCGGGATGGAATTTCAATTACAGTCCGAATTGGGGGACTATTATCCTCAGAAACGGCCTGTGGACTGTTTTTATCCCGTGACCTGCCGTCTGGTATGGATCCAAAGCGCAGCACTGCCGCATGCGCCGATGAGGCCGAATAGGCTCAAGGTCCAGGGTAAGCCGATTATCGAAGCGATAATCCCGCTTGCGACACCGCCAAACCCCATGCCGCCAAAGGCGACCGCGCCCCAAAGGGCCATGATGCGTGTTTGGAACGCCTTTGGTGCTGTTTGCAGGATGGTTGACTGACTGCCAACGAGCGTCAGACTGCCCGCTGCGCCAGAAATCAGCGAAAGCGGCAACAGCACCCAGACAGAGTGAGCGAAAGCCATGCCGCAGACGGCGAGGCCGCCGATGATGCCGCCGCCGAACAAGTACCCCAGCATTTGCTGTGTGTTGCTGCGTCGGGTGGCAAGCCACAAGCCCATCAAAATCGCGCCGGCGCCTGCGGCGGATGTCAGGTAACCCAGCGTTTGAGCGCTGCCGTTGGTAATCAGCGCTCCGTTGATCGCAGGCATCAACTCAACCACCGAGCGGCCAAAGAAGCCGGAGAACATGGTTGCGGCCATGGCGAGCGCCACAATTGGGATGGCGCGGGCTTGCCGGATGCCACCGAGTAAACGATCGAGAAACGAACCGCGCGGACGGTCCTTTTTAACGTGTTGCGTGCGCAGAAACAGCACGGCGAAAAAGAAGAAGGCATACAGCAGAAAGCCGGCGAAGAACGCCAGCACTACGCCGCCAAACGCAATCGCCCAAGCCGCCAGAGCTGGCCCAATGATGCGCGCGGTGTTGAACAGCGTCGAATTGATCGCGACGGCAGAGCCCAGAGCGTGATCTGACACCAACAAGGTTGGCAACACCAAGCGCGCCGGTTGCCAGATGGCGATGACCATACCCGTTGCGCCCGAGGCGATCAGGTACGGAACGGCCGATTCTGTGCCGACGTAGGCAATGATCGCGAGCGCCAAATAGACGCCAAGATTGAGGAATTGGACCCAGACGATGACGCGCTTTGGATCCAGATTCTCGATCCAAACACCAAAGAACGGCCCGAGTATTCCGGGCATGGCAAGGATCAGGAACGCCGTTAAGCCCGTCAGCGCAGGCGACTGCGTGAGTTCCCACACCACATAGCCGAGCGTGAGGCGTGTCATCCACAGTCCAACGGCCCCAATGACAAAGCCAATGGTCCAGTGAACGTACAACGGATGCCGGAGAGCGTTGGATGATGTTGGGTCAAAACGAACCATAGACCTACCCTTGCGCACTATCGGCGGAGCGCGCCATGAAAGTTTGCGCAGACCCGCCATACCTCGACAGCGCAAAGTGTCGGTGTTTGGGTGAGGTCATGAATGACACGCTACCCCGTTCCGCCCTGTTCATGCCGGGCAGCAATACCCGCGCGATCGAGAAGGCCCGCACGTTGGACTGCGACGCTGTGATTCTCGATCTAGAGGACTCCGTAGCCCCAGATGCGAAAGCGAGCGCGCGCGCTCATGTTCAGCAAGCCTTGGACGAGGGCGGCTTTGGCAGGCGGCTGGTGGCCGTTCGAACCAACGGCCTCGATACGTCCGAAATTGCCCAAGATTGGCCGATCGCGCAGCAAGCTGACGTGGTCGTGGTGCCCAAGGTATCGACACTGGACGAGCTTGCGGGCTGTCAGGCGGGCTTAGGGGAATCACAAGCGGACCTTTGGGTGATGATTGAAACCCCCCAAGCTATTCTGAACATTCGCGACCTTGCGCGCCAAGCCCACGCAATCGCCCCTTCGCTGACAGCCTTTGTGATTGGCGCCAATGATCTCGCCAAGGACAGTGGCGTTCGGCAAGTGGAAGGTCGCTGGAACATGGTGCCTTGGTTCAGCGAAGTTGTGCTTGCCGCCAGCGCAGCCGGACTGGGTGTGCTGGATAGCGTATCCAACAATTTCCGAGCGCTGGACGGGTTTTCAGCGGAATGCGCGCAAGGGGCAGATTTGGGGATGGGGGGCAAAACCCTGATCCATCCCGCGCAAATTGAGCCCTGTAATCGTGCCTTCGGCCCGACCGCCGCAGACATCGAACGGGCGCAAGCGATCATTTCCACCTTTGCGGAACCCGCCAATACCGATAAGGGTGCCATTCAAATCAATGGCGAAATGGTTGAGCGGCTGCACATTGCCGGCGCGCAAGAAATCCTTCGCCGGGCCACAGCGCTCAACCTGCTTCAGGGATAGGTAAAGTCATGTTTCGCGATATTCTTCGACTGCCCATCGGCGTTTTAGTGCTTTCCCTGTGCATGGGGTTGGGGACCAGTGCGGCGACCGTTGCCGTGGCCGTTACGTCGCTGGCCGGTGAACAACTTGCGCCGGACCGGTCGCTGGCGACGGTGCCCTATGGCTTGCAGTTTGTGGCGCTTATGGGATCGGCTGTACCGCTGACGATGCTCATGGCGCGCGTTGGCCGGAAGCCAGTGAACATTTTGGCCAGTTTCTTTGGCGTGGGGGCAGGGCTGGTTTCTGCTTTGGCGGTCGCGATGGAGAGCTTTGTGCTGCTGTGTGCGGGTCACATGATGCTGGGTATTTTCCTCGCTGGGTTGGCGTCGCTCCGCTTCGCGGCGATTGACCGTTCACCCTCTGACCTGCGGGAGATGGCGGTTTCGCTGGCGCTGTTTGGTGGTGTTTTGGCTGGTTTTCTGGGGCCAACGCTGGCGCGGTCTGCGGGCGTGGTCTTCCCGTTCGAAGGCTTTATCGCGCCCTACCTGATGCTTGGGTTGGTGTGCGGTATCGTTGCGGTGATTCTGGTCTTTCTACCCTTTCCCAATGACGCAGAAACCGTTCGCGAAGCGCAGGCAGCGAAACAGCAGGCGCGGGATGAGGGGCGGAACGTCAAAACGGAGGTGCTCTCCAACCCCCTCTATTGGTTTGCCGTCTTTGGCGGCGCTGTCGGCTATGGGGTGATGACGTTGCTCATGGTTGCCTCTTCGCTGGAAATGCGGTCGGCGGGCTATGCTTTTGAGATCAACACCTACGTGATTCAAGTCCACGTCCTGGCCATGTTCGCACCATCGCTGTTCAGTGGCGTGTTGGTGCGTTGGCTGCGTCGCGACCGCTTCATCGCGGTTGGGATGGCATTTATGGTCGGCGCGGCGATTGTTGCGATGTTGGCGCCGGCGCTGTGGGCGTTTTTGATCGCGCTAATGTTGCTGGGTTTTGGCTGGAATTTCCTCTACGTCGGCGGCGCTATTATGGTGGCATCCTTGGCGACCTCGTCGGAAAAGCTCAGGGCTCAGGGCGTGAACGACATGATTGTTTCCAGCTTTTCCGCCGTTGCGGCGCTAACCTCCGGAGCGTGTTTGGTGCTGTTTGGTTGGTTGGGGCTGCAGATTTTTGCGCTGATCGTTCTGGTGCCGCTGATCGTTTTCGGCGTGATTGTTCGCTTTGGCGGTATTCCAACACCAACCCCTGCGCCAGCACCAGCAGCAGCCGGGTGAGTCCATGTGCAGCGATAAAGGTTAGAGCGTGACTGGAAAGAAATTTCGCAAGATCGAGCACACCCGTGTGGCGCAGGCTGTCGTGGATCAGTTTGAGCAAATGATCCTGCACGGCACGTTGCGGGATGGTGAAAAGTTGCCCAGTGAGCGGGAATTGTCCGAGCAGCTCGAAGTCTCCCGCCAAACGCTGCGCGAGGCGTTCAAGACGCTGGAAATGCACGGCTTGATCGAAGCCAAACAGGGCGGGGGAACCTATGTTGCTGACATTGTTGGCTCCGCTGTATCAAAGCCGCTCATCGGTCTGTTTGCCCGGCATGAAGAAGCATACATCGATTACATGGAATTTCGCGTGCTGCTGGAATCCAAGGCCGCAGGTTTGGCCGCAGAGCGAGCAACGGAGTACGATCGGCAGATCATTCGATCCAAGTTCGACGCCATGGCAGCCAGCCATGACGAAGATGACCCAAACGTCGAAGCTGAACTGGACGCCGATTTCCACCACTCGATCGCCGAAGCCACCCACAACCCCATGATGATCTTTTCCTTGCGCTCTATTTTCGAGCTGATCCGGCAAGGCGTTTTCTATAATCGCTACGTGGTCTATCTAGAATCAGGCGGCAAAGATCGGCTGTTGGAACAGCATCGCACCATCTGTGACGCCATTGTCGCCGGAGACGTCAGCGCAGCAGAGAAAGCGATGAGCGATCATCTTAAATTTATCATCGACTTTTTCAGTGATGCCATGCGCCTTCGCCAACGCTTTGAAACAGCACGATTAAGAGCCGAAAATTACGGCTTTGATGCTGGCTGAGTGCAAAGTGGTCTTGTTTACAGACCAATTTTAAGGTTAGATTTCAGCAGATAAACACTGAGACTTGTTGAATTGGTCTGTTTCTATGCTGAATATGCCAAGCCCTTCCGCCGACGTTCTGGCGCGACGTGACACCATCGCGCGCGACTTGCGTGAACTGTTGGGGGATGAAGAGCTGCTCATCACCTCCTCAAACGAACTCAAGGGCTATGAGACCGACGGGCTTGCGTGCTACCGCACCGTCCCCATGCTGGTGGCTTTGGCGGAAACGACGGAGCAGGTTGCTGCGGTCCTCAAATACTGCAACGACAATGGTGTTCCCGTGATGGCGCGGGGCGCAGGAACGTCCTTGGCGGGCGGAGCGTTGCCGCAGTTGGATACGGTCGTTCTCGGGCTGTCCAAGATGAACGAAATCTTAGACGTGAATACGGAGAACCAAACAGCTCGGGTCCAAGCGGGGGTGACGAATAAGAACATTTCCGTTGCCGTAGACGACCTTGGCCTGTTCTACGCGCCAGACCCAAGCAGCCAGATTGCCTGTACCATCGGCGGTAACGTCGCGATGAATTCTGGCGGGGCGCATTGTTTGAAATATGGGGTCACGACCAACCATATCCTTGGTGTGAAATTTGTGACCATGCAGGGTGAGATCATCAATATCGGCGGCGAAGCCTTTGACCTGCCCAGCTATGATTTGCTCGGCATGATTGTGGGGGCCGAAGGGCAGTTGGGTGTGGTGACAGAAGTCACCGTTCGGCTGATGGAGAAACCAGAAGACGCACGGCCTCTGCTGGCTGGTTTTGATTCAGCCCTCGACGCGGGGGCTTGTGTCGCTGCGATTATGGCCACGGGCCGAACCCCGGTCGCCATCGAGTTCATGGACCGCCCCGCGATTATCGCCTGTGAGAGGTTTACCGGCGCAGGCTATCCGGTCGAGGCGCAGGCGTTGCTGATCATCGAGGTCGAAGGCAACGAAGAAGAAATCCGCGAAGAGCTTGAGTTTGTCGAGGGCATGGCGCGAGCGCACGGCGCGGTGTCGATCCGCGTCGCTGAAGACTTCGCTTCGGCTGAAAACATCTGGAAGGGGCGCAAGAGTGCCTTTGGCGCCGTCGGGCAGATTTCGCCCGATTACCTGTGCATGGACGGCACCATTCCCGTCACGAAACTGCCTGAAGTGCTGGAGCAGGTCTACGCCATCGGCGAGCGCTACGGCTTTGAGATTGCGAACATTTTCCACGCTGGCGATGGCAACATGCACCCGCTGATTATGTACGATAGCCACCAGCCCGGTGTGTTGGATGAGGTTGAGGCCTGTGGCGCTGAAATCCTCAAGGCCTGTGTTGATGCCGGTGGCTGTATCACCGGTGAACACGGTGTGGGCATTGAAAAGCGCGATCACATGCCGCTGATGTTCACCCCGGCTGAGCTGGACCAAATGAAAGCGGTAAAGCGCCAGTTTGACCCGCAATGGCTGCTGAACGGCGGTAAGGTCTTCCCCTTGGACGAAGTGGGCATCCCCGCTGGGCAAATCTCACCCCGGGCGGTCGCAGCGTAATGACGCAGACCGACGCGCTGACTTTCGACACGCCCGAGGCTATGGCTGCCTTTATCCGCGATCTCGACCATCCTATCGCCGTAGAAGGCGCGGGGACCAAAGCTGGCATTGGTTTTCCCGTCGATGCGCCGCGCCTGAGCACCACCGGGCTTACTGGGATCACCTATTTCGAACCCAAGGAGTTTGTTTTGGGGGCCATGGCCGGGACGCGGCTTTCTGTATTGGAAGCGGCCCTTGCGGAGCATGACTTGATTCTGCCGTTTGACCCGCCTCGCTTTGGCGCAGATCCGACGCTGGGCGGTGTCATGGCAACGAACATAGGCGGGGCAGAGCGCGAAAGCATGGGCGCGCCTCGCGATAACCTGCTGGGCGCACAGTATATCAACGGCAAGGGCGAGCTGCTCAAAGCCGGGGGGCGCGTGGTCAAGAACGTCTCGGGCTATGACATCCCGCGTGGGCTCAGTGGTTCATGGGGGACGTTGGCCGTTTTCACGGAGCTGACCGTCAAAGTCCTGCCTAAAGCCCGCGCGGTCGATCAACACGCGGATGGTTTGGAGCCCGTGTGGGCGCAAGACTTTGTGTGGCGAGTGAGTCTTCCCCGCGACCAAGCCAAAGCCCTGACGCAAGCATGGACAGGCTTAGCCGCGCAGCAATGGGACGGCGCTTTGCTGTGGCTTGGGGCTGACGCGCCGCAGGATGTTCATGCAATGGCGGCTCGCGCCGGGGGGCATGCTTTGCTGGTCCAAAGTCCGGCGAGCCATCGCGCGACGGACGGCTGCTTTCAGCCCTTGGACGCGGGAAATATCACGCTGCACCGGCTGCTCAAGAACGCCTTCGATCCCGACCGCCGCTTTAATCCAGAACGCCTGTATAGGGGGCTATGATCCATGCAGACATTCTTCAAAGAAGGGATGGTCAAAGACGCTGAAACCCAGCGGTCTGAGGCTATTTTCCGCAACTGTGTTCACTGTGGCCTGTGCACCGGAACCTGTCCGACCTATCAACTGCTGGGCGATGAATTGGACAGCCCGCGCGGGCGGATTTATCTGCTCAAAGACATGCTGGAAAATGGCCGCAAGCCGACAAAGGACGTGGTTGACCATCTGGATCGCTGTTTGAGCTGTTTGGCCTGCACAACCACCTGTCCTTCTGGCGTCGATTACATGCATCTGATCGATCACGGGCGAAAGGTCATTGAGCGGGACTATCAGCGACCGCTGTTCGAGCGCGCTTATCGCTGGTTCTTGGCGCAAGTGCTGCCGCGTCCGGCGTTGTTCCGGTGGTTGCTGCGGCTTGCGCCTTTGGGCGGGGTTTTGCAGCCTGTGATGCCTAAGCCGCTCAAGGCTGCACTGGCCCTGACGCCCGATCACCTGCCTGCGCCAGCCGCGACAGACCGGCCCCACGTGCATCCGGCAGCCACCGATCAGCGGCGCGGGCGAGTGGCACTGTTTCCCGGTTGTGCGCAGCAGGTTTTGGAGCCGGAAATCAACGCGGCAACGATCCGCTTGCTGACGCGCCTTGGCTATGAGGTCGAGGTGGTCTCGGCCCCGTGTTGTGGTGCGCTGACCCATCACATGGGAAAAACGTCCCAAGCCGACGCAACCGCAATGCGGATGATTGATGCGGTCTTGGCGGCTGATGACCGCGACGGCCTCGATGCGCTGGTGATTACGGCGTCCGGCTGCGGGACGACGGTGAAGGACTACGGTGCCATGTTTCAGGACGACCCAGAAGCAGCGACCCGCGCGGGCAAGGTTGCGGCACTGGCGCGCGACATCACCGAATTCGTCACCGTCGAAGACCTTGCCGCGGGCAAAGATGCGCTGTCTGAGGTCAAAATCACCTATCACAGCGCCTGTTCCATGCAACATGGTCAGAAGATCACCACCAAGCCCAAAACGCTGCTGAAGGCGCTGGGCGCGGCGGTGCGAGAGCCGGCAGAAGGGCATCTGTGCTGCGGCTCGGCGGGGACATACAACCTGTTACAGCCGGAAATCTCGGGGCAACTCAAGGACCGCAAGCTGCGCAACATCGCCAAAACCCAGCCACAGCTTGTGGCGACGGGCAACATTGGCTGTATGAAGCAGTTGGAGAAGGGCGTGGGTGTCCCATTGGTCCACACCGCGCAGTTGCTGGATTGGGCAACCGGTGGGCCAAAGCCGCATCAGCTGGACTAGGCCGCAAAAGACAAAAAGCCCGGCGAAACAACCGCCGGGCTTTGGGATGCAAAACCGCAGGAAAGGGCGGTGTGCGTTTAGAATGAAAGCCGAATGTCGGCCTTGCCTTCGTGCGTGTGAACCGCCTCTGGCAGTGCCTCATCTTCCAACCGGGAGAACTCATAGCCGACCTCTAAGTCAACACCGGTGGAGATCCCGATGACCATGTCGGTGGTGATGGAGGACGTGCTGACGTTTTCATCGTGGGACCGTCTGTGCTGTCCAGCCACGCCATAGGTGTAGCGGCCCGATTTGTTCGATACGCCGATGTCATAGATCGACTGAGTTTCGATCCGTGTTGTGCCGTCGTAGAACGCTTCGAGCCCGGCGCTGGCGCCAAAGGTCAGGCGTCCATATTCCATCATCGCGCCAGCCCGGCCACCGTACAGCTGACCTTCACCGGTCGCCAGCCCACCGGTCAGCGGCGTGCCTGCGAAATCGAAACTACCGTCACGGATGACTTCGATGCCATAGGCCGGGGTTACGGTCCGCACGGGGCGTCGCCACAAAACGCCGCCATATTGGCGATTGTCTTGGTCGGCTGCGGCGACAAGCTCCCACGGCCCTTGCCGGGTGCCAACGGAACCCGCAAAATTGCCCCCGACGCCGCTTGAGAATGCTGCTGTTGTTGGCTCTATCACGCCATTCAACGCGCCAGCGCCAGTGTTGACGATGGTGCCTGGGGTAAATCGGCCAGCCATAACGTCCAGGGTTGGCGAGTCGATAAAGGCGTAGGCCTCGATACCGTCTGCTGAGATGTTTGCGGTAAACGGATCCGTGGCGTCATAGACGTAGGTGGCATCGCCCGTCGCGGAAAGCGTCGCGCCAAATGTCCAGCCTTGCGGCGAGGTTTGGCGGATTGTACCCGCGACCGAGCCTTCGACGAACCCGCCGTACTGGTCCAATTCATCGGCCCGAACATAGGTTCCACCGACGGCGAAATCACCGTTGAGCTGGAACGAGCTATGAGCGCCAAGATTAAAGATCTTGGGCTTAACAAACAGGTGGGGCGCGAAACCTTGGTATTGGCCGTAGTTGCCGCCGTTCCCAATCAATTCGGCGTTGCGAATGACTTGAGCGCTGACCGGGGCGGCGCACATGGACGCGCCCAGTGCCGCTCCCCCGAGGAGAGTAAGGAGTTTTTTCATTTTTTATGTCCTTAGCGTGCGACAGGAAGGAAGTGGTTTTCGAAGATTTCATCCGCGATCCGCCCACCTGCGCTCATGGCTTGGTCGTGGTCAAAGGTCCAATGCACACCGCCCCAAATGCGGCTCAGACCATTTTCAACGGCTGTTTCCCAAACAGAAGTATAGTGTCGTTCAGTTCCAATCAGCTGATCCGGCCACCAGGCCAGATCCACCGGACGAAGCTTGAACTTAACCCGGTCTGTGCCCATCAGATGCTGAATCATCCGAGCGCCCGCAGCGCCAAACGTGGAGTGACCGGACGTGTAAGCAGGGAAGGGAGGCGTGAGGATCAGTGATGACCAACTCGCGTCCATATCCATGCCGGATTCCTTGTAGCCCGGGATGGTGTAAGCCCGGCGGCGAATAACGGTTTCGGGCCTTACGATGTCGTAGGTGTATTTGCTGTCCCACGCTGAGATTCCAGCATCGCCACTGGCCATACCCATCAGCGCCATGGCGCGGGCCATGTCATAGGTATCAACACGACCTTGCAGCAGTTGCGCACCAATGATGATGAAGTGACCACCCGGGGTCGCGCCCCGTGGCCCGTCTTCCCAGAAAAAGGCGATGTGAGCTTCATCATCGGTGCGGTTTTGCGATTTGGTTCCGCCAAGCTCCTGAATCAGCTTCACGTCGTCCCAAAACACATTCGACCGTGGGTCCGGGAACCGCTCTGCGCGGAACTTTTTGATGTCCTGAACGCCAATTGGATCGACCATGCCCCAGCTCGGCAGCAGAGGGCGGATGAACGGGTCAATTCGGGGGCCAATGCCGGACTCGTAAACCGGCAATGTTGGCTCCCAGGCCAGCACGTGGTTCCGCTTCTGCATTACGTCGCGGTAGTAGGGGGCTTTGGTGGATTCTGAACCATCACGCGCCCGGCGCGCCGCAATCTTCTGCCCGACATGCTTGCCCCAACGCATACCCAGCGTTTTGGCTTCACCGTTTGGAATCTTGTTCAGCATACGGTTTCGGAAGCCACGGAACGAGCGTTGCATGGCCGTTGTAAGCGCGATCTCTGTCGCGACATGATAGGCGGCAAGCATATCGCCGTTTTCCGGACCTCGGCCAAACCCCATGGAGTCATTGTAACGACCACCAATCCCGTTCATGGCAACAAAACCCGCCATCATACCAATGCCGAAAACACGGCTGGCTTCGGGGGGCGCCAAGCCATGGTCTCGCACGGCGAGCAGCATGGTATCGGTCCACCGGAGCACGTCATCCATATTCTCTGGCGCGACGGTTTCTTCGATGTAAGATTTGCCGAAGTACTGAGCATGAGCGTGGGGGGCCAATGCTGCTGTCGCAATGCTACCGCCAACCGCAGCGGCACTTCCTTGCAAAACTGAACGGCGATCAATTGCCTTCATGGTTGTCCTCTTTATCAACAAGCACACCGGTAAGTGGCCTGTAAATTCCATTACCCAATAATAAGTCTGACCGGATTTTAAAAATTGAAATGCGATCGAGAAAAACTATTCAGGGGAGACCAATAGCAGGAACTGGGCCGACTCTCCCGGTGGCAATAAGAATTCGAAAAAACTTCAATTTTTAGGAAGATAACCCCAGTTTTCGGGAGGGATTTGGAGTAGAAAATGGCGCATGAACGCATAATTATTGTTTGGGTTTGACGAACTGAAAAAATGAGACGGCTTGCGTCGCTATATTGCTGATTTTAGGCGCATAAGGGCTGCTGACATGCCGTATTGATAAAGCGCGCATAATCTTTCAGGTCAGAAATCAGAAATGCTTTCATGGCTTTGGGTTCGGCAAAATGCCGCAAAACAGGGAGATTTTGTCGAATGAGTTGCATTCCAAACAATAGCGGTGGTTTCGAACGCTATAATTTGTTGTTTTGCCCCCTTTGTTGATCAGTTGCCAAAATCCTTTTTGACGTCGATCGGTCTGGCTTACGCTTTGCTCTGACAGGGGGGAACACACCGAGGCCTTTTGTTATTTCGCAGAAAGCCTGAGCCGTAAGTAGATTTGATGTCCTCGAAACACGCTAAATTCACACGCGAACAAGCGCCCTTGGTGGGCAGCAGCCTAAGGGCTTGGCTGTGCTGTTGTTCTGCGTTCGTGATACTGGGTGTTTCCCCGGAAGCGCAGGGGCAACTTTCGCAGTCTTTGAGCTATAATTTCAGCGCATCGACCTTCGACAGTTCATTGAACGTCGATCACGGCTTGCGGGGGATCGAGCTGGGCGTGCTGGATTTTAGCCTCAGCCAATCGACCTCTTACAGTTTGGATACGGGCTTGCTGGGTGACTACCAAGTCGGTGTCGATGTGAACGACGAGGAAAATTTCTTCGGTAACTTCAGTGGAACCTTGGGCTCGGACCTAAGGTCAATCGGCGGTTTTGCCGACAACCGCTTTGCGCGCGACAATTTTTCTGTTGGCGTATCGGCAAGCGGCAGTCTGGAATACACCAAGAGTACCGTGTTTGATGAAGGGTTGCTCGATCCTGATTTCGACTTCTTCGATTTTACCGATGAGGAGCTGGAAGCCATCGTATGGGTTCCTTCGCACTTCGCCGAAGGCGCGGCTACGCTAGAGGTGAATCGATTTTCGATTGGTCGGCTTAAAGTAAGGCCGAAGGCCGATGGCACCATAGGCCATTCTGATTTCGGTGGCTTGACCTACAGCCTTGCCGCAGCGACGGGCTTTTCGATCGGCAGCAAAGATGGCGACGACGAATTCGACTTCTTCTTCGAAGAAAGTAACCTGAGCGCAAACGTGCCTGGTGGTGGTTACGGCGCCGGTGATGGCGAATTGGTTTTGGCGGCGGGCTATGATTCTGATGGCGTGGCCAAGCTGGCCGCGATTATCTTTAAAGGCTGGTCCCCGACCGACAAATTTGACCTCTCGTTCGATGCCGAGGGCGGCGTGCAGTACCTGAGCGAAGAGGGCGTGGCCTTTGATGAAGGTTCGGTCCGGTTGGGCGCTGGTTTTCGGCCGGCGGAGAATTGGAACATCGATACCTCGCTAACAGTCGGCGCGTCAGAGGAGCTGATCCCCAGTTATTCCTTTGACGCCTCTTTGGATTATTCGAAGTTCCTGAGCTTCAGCCCTTTTGTGCGGTTCTCGGCTTTCTACTCGGAAGGGCAGGGTGACTATTCCCTGCCTGTCGGAGTCAACGCCACGGTTTATGACAAACTGCTGCTTTCTGCTGAAGTCACGCCGAGCTATGCGACGTTTGATGAGTCCTTTGAAGTCCGCGCATCAGGCAACGTGACCCTGCTCGGCCCCCCCTTGTTAAAAGACGGAGCAAGCAGCGAATTTTCGCTCTCTGCCAGTGCTGCCCTGTACAGCCAAGAGCGCAGTGTTTCGGTCAATGGCCGTTTCAGCTTCTAAGCGCTAAAAATTCAATTGAACTTTTTCTGTGCCTGTTGACTGGCCCCCTATACGGGTCAGCAGGGGGCTTCTCGTGGGCTTTGCTAGCACCTTCGGAGAGGACGAATCGCGAGCAGAAATCGGACTGAAAAACAGCACTTAGTCGCATAAAGTCGGAGTCTTACGAATTTTACAAGGTCGTTGAAAATCTAATATTTTCATTTAGTTAGCGGTTTAGATAGCAAATTTGAAAAGGGTTTTTGCAAACTAGATCAAAAATTGAAAGGCGCAGGGTGAAATTTCTCAAAATGCGTACGTAATGTTCAATTTTTGAGTTCATGCCAGAGTTTATAAAGGAAAGTTTAGTTCTTCGGTATGTAACTAACATTCCTTCGCATTGTTACCCATCGCCAAGGCCGATAGGACGCAGCACAACGCAAAATGTTGAAAAATTAGGTTTATTCGTTGAATCCAACACCGTCAGAGAGCGGTGACGTTGAAATGAACCAAGCTGACTTTTGCTCGTGAATTCGTAGATATTGGAAAGATGAGTAATGCGATATTTTCTCATGATTTTGGCCATTATGGTGGCCAGTTTGGGGATAAACCAAACAGCTTCTGCGCAGGCGTGTACGGGCTTTGCACTCTTGCAGGATGGCGATCAGTATACAGATTTAGGCGGCGGCCGAGCATTGCTCGACAACCGATGTTATCAACGCGCCCTGTGTATTGGTGGGACAATTTCAAACCTTGGCAGCAACCTCTATGGCTGTTTCGTTGAGCCAGGCTGTGAGGGCACCAAGAGTTTGCCGTTGAACGGTGTCGCGGCGAAAAATGCGGACGAAAGCTGGTCCGTTGGTGGCACCACAAGGGTCTACTGTAACGTCATTTGTCCCGTTGGAGCGACTTTGACCAAGCAGGCCGGTAACACGTATTACTGTAAGGCTGAAGCGCCAGCGTGTAACGGGGTCGGCCAGCTGGAACTGGGCGACAAAATCTGGAAGCGCGCGGCGAACATGTGGAAGACCGAAGACGGTCGGAACACCTACTGTTCGGTTCAGTGCCCGGCGGGCTCGACGTTGACGCACCAATCTGGCGATACGCACTACTGTAAGCCGAATGCGCCGGTGTGTAATGGCGTTGGGCAGTTGAAGTCCGGTGATGAGATCTGGAAGCGTGCTTCGAACATGTGGAAGACCAAAGACGGATCGAAAACGTACTGTTCGGTGAAGTGTGAGAACGGCACGACGCTGACCAAAACGAATGGTGACACGCACGTTTGTAAGCCTAACGCGCCAGTGTGTAATGGCGTTGGTCAGTTGAAGTCCGGCGACAAAATCTGGAAGCGCGCAGCGAACATGTGGAAGACCAGAGACGGTCAGAACACGTATTGTTCGGTAAAGTGTGAAAGCGGCACGACGCTGACCCACGTCAAAGGCGACACGCACATCTGTAAGCCGAACCCCCTGACCTGTCAGCAGATGTCTGACCGGTATGGCGTGAGCCATTTCAGCACTTGGGGCACCGCAACAGCGGCAATCAAGGCCGATTGGCAGGCGCAGAAATGCGCGACCTGTAAGCCCGGCCACGTTAAGGACGCCGAAGGCAAGTGTGGAAACCCTGCACCTGTTTGTAATGGCGTTGGCCAGTTGAAGTCCGGCGGCGAAATCTGGAAGCGTGCTTCGAACATGTGGAAGACCAAAGACGGTCAGAACACCTATTGTTCGGTAAAGTGTGAAAGCGGCACGACGCTGACCCACGTCAAAGGCGACACGCACATCTGTAAGCCGAACCC
>ENA-OQVM01000567-OQVM01000567.1-marine-metagenome-genome-assembly--contig:-NODE-567-length-56754-cov-18.916686_pt1 | contig 56754 bp, 53 predicted proteins | sample MGYA00237776_ERZ505498 | MGnify/ENA primary metagenome ERZ505498 (study PRJEB26159, sample SAMN06265151) | marine metagenome | isolation source: Helgoland LTER site | place: Germany:Helgoland, sampling...
GTTGCTTGAGGCAAACGGCGACGTTTGTCCCAGATGAATGACTGTCCACGACAGAACCCGGCTTATCGGTCAACTCAACTTTTTGTATGTGTAAAAGAAAAGGGCTAGCGAGAGATCGCTAGCCCTTTTTGTTTATTGCGTTTTGATCTAAAAAAATAAAAATTTAAGTAAAATTGTTCTTAAAATGGCTCAAAGCTAGAAGTTACTTTAACTTGTGGCGTTACCTCTCTGTTTTATATTGTTAAATATTGTTTGTTCTTAATCACCCTTGAACCATTCTCGCAACAATCATGGAACTTACTGATTTTATTCACTTTTTTGCCTTCTACTGCGCTTGACATTGATCTGTGTGACCCATAGTCTGCACAAATGGGTAAAAGTGGCGAAAAGTGGTTAATTTTGGTTATCTTGAACCAACTTATGACGAGAATGGCTTAAAAGGGTAAGAAAGTGTTTAGAGGTAGTGATCCAATCAATATGGACGCAAAGGGCCGGATGGCAATTCCGACTCGCTACCGCTCCCTGCTCGAAGATATTTGCGCCAATGATCTCGTTATCACCATAGATATGAAGTCTACCTGTTTGACCCTGTCACCGCTCCCCGAATGGAAAAAATTCGAAGAAAAAGTCTCTGCATTGCCTGCTATGGATGAGCTGGGTGAAATGTTGAGTCGTTTTGTTGTAGGTCAGGCCAAAGACTTGCAGGTTGACGGCAGTGGACGAATTTTGATCCCAACCGAATTGCGCGGCTATGCCGAGCTGGATAAGAAGCTGGTGCTAGTGGGCCGTACTCAGCGTTTGGAGATCTGGTCCGAAGACAATTGGAATGCTGAGCGAGAGAAGTCTCAGGAAAATTATCGCGGCATGTTGATCGATAAAGACAACATGTCAGACGCTTTAAAAAACCTCTCCTGGTAAGCCGGGACATTTGAGGGTAATGGAAGCGATGACTGAAACAACGACAGCACATACCACGGTACTACTGCACGAGGCGGTGGACGCGTTGGTGATAGACCCAGATGGTTTCTATGTTGACGGCACCTTTGGTCGTGGCGGCCATACCGCTGAGTTGCTGTCGAAGCTGTCGCCCCAGGGTTCGGTGGTTGCTATCGATAAAGACCCTCAGGCGATTGCCGAAGGTCAGGTGCGATTTAGTGAGGACACAAGACTGCAGTTGGTGCATGGCACCTTTGCTGATTTGAGTGAGATTGTGGCGCAGATGGGCAAGGCCGGCGAGTTATCCGGCGTGTTGCTCGACCTAGGTGTTTCCTCGCCGCAGATAGATCAGGCCGAGCGTGGTTTTAGCTTTATGCGCGATGGACCATTGGATATGCGCATGGATACCAGTAAGGGTTTGTCGGCAGCGGAGTGGATCGCCAGCGCTGATGAGCAGGAAATTGCGCGAGTGATTAAAGAATATGGCGAAGAGCGGTTTGCTCGACGCATGGCCAGTGCGGTGGTTAAAGAACGTGAGAAAACGCCCATTACAGGCACCGTTCAGTTAGCGGGAATTTTGGCCGCAGCCCATCCGGCATGGGAGCGAGGCAGGCATCCTGCCACCAAGGCATTTCAGGCGATTCGCATCTTTATCAATCGCGAGCTGGATGATCTCGAGGCGCTACTGGCGCAAATAATAGATACCTTAAAAGTGGGTGGTCGGCTGGTGGTTATCAGTTTTCACTCGCTGGAGGATCGTCGCGTTAAGCGCTTTATTCGCGATCAGGAGCAGGGCATTAAGTTGCCAAAAAATCTGCCCATTAGAGATGTTGATCGCGGTGTGAGACTGGTCAAAGTTGGTAAGGCTGTAAAGCCGGCGGTCAGCGAAGTTGACGGCAATGTTCGATCTCGTAGCGCGGTAATGCGCACTGCTGAGCGCGTTGCCTAAGTGGCTAGTCCACTGCGAATTGCGCTGCTGTGGATACTGGTTGTAGTCAGCGCACTGTCGGTGGCCTTTGTGAGTCACCTGTGTCGCGAGAAGTATTCAGAGCTGACAGCCATGGAGCGCGAGGCGAATCAGCTGCAAGTGGATTATGGCAAGTACCTCCTCGAGCAGAGTGCCTGGGGGTCATTGCAAAGAATTGAAAATATGGCAGCCAAGAATTTACAGATGCACAGCCCGCTGCCAGAAGAGATTTTAATGATTAAGCGCCAATAGGCACTTAAATCGGACGTTGTACAAAAGGAATTCAAAGAGCATTGAAAGGCTCTCAATATACATAAAGGGTAAGACAGACACGTGGCCAAAAAATCGCTACAGACAGTTATACCGCGCTGGCGTTACTATTTTGTAATGCTTGTACTGGTCTCTCTGCCGATTGTGGTTTTAGCCAAGATAGCCCAGCTGCAAATCATGACTGACGAAGAGCATGGTGTGGAGTTTCTGCAGAGTCAGGGCGATGCCCGAGCCATTCGCCAAGAGCCTATTCCAGCCTACCGTGGTCTGATCACCGACAGAAATGGCGAGCCCTTAGCGGTGAGCACACCAGTCACCACATTAATAGCCAATCCTCAGCATATTCAGCAATTTGCCAAGCCGCAGCACATAGTGCAGCTGGCCGATGCCCTTGATATTTCAGCCGCGCAACTAAAGGCCAGCCTTAAGCGCTACCGTAATAAGTCATTTATGCATCTGGCCCGTCAGTTACCCACGGCAGAGGCGGAGGCAATTCTAGCACTTGCCATTCCCGGTGTTAGCGGACGTCAGGAGTACAAACGCTTTTATCCCGCCGGTGAAGTGACTGCGCAGTTAGTGGGCTTTACTGATATTAATGATGATGGTCAGGAGGGCATGGAGCTTGCCTATAATGCTTGGTTGACTGGGCAGCCTGGCTCTAAAAAAGTCGTTAAAGATCTAGCCGGTAGAGTTATTAAGGATATCGCCCTGATTAAGCCAGCGCATGCTGGGGATTCATTGCGTCTGAGTATTGATTTGCGTGTGCAGTATGCGGCTTACCGTGCGCTTAAGGCCTCGGTACAAAAGCATCAGGCCAAGTCAGGCTCCGTGGTTGTTTTGGATGTAGACACGGGTGAAGTATTGGCCATGGCTAATCAGCCTTCGTTTAATCCCAATGACCGCACTAACTTGCAGGCTGATGCGGTTCGCAATCGCGCGGTTACCGACATGATGGAGCCTGGCTCCACCGTGAAGCCCTTCACGATATTAGCGGCCCTCGAGAGCGAAAAATTTCAGCCGGACACCTTGATTGATACCAGCCCTGGGTATTTTAAGGTGGCCTATAAAACCTTTGTTGACCCATCCAATTATGGTGTTCTTGATCTAGCGGGCGTACTCAGAAAATCCAGTCAGGTGGGCACTACTAAAGTAGCGCTGGCCTTAGATCCAGATGCTACCCGCCAGGTATTTGAGCGCATGGGCTTTGGTGAGCCAGTGGGCAGTGGTTTCCCAGGTGAGACGCTGGGTAATTTGCCGGGCCATCGCCACTGGGACCCAGTCACTCAGGCCACGTTTGCCTTCGGCTATGGACTAAGTGTGTCCTCACTACAGCTGGCGCGAGCCTATGCGGTATTAGCCAATGATGGCTATCGTAAAGAGGTATCTCTAGTGGCCGTTGATTCGGCGCCAGAAAGCGATCAAGTCATTAATGGCAAAATGGTTAAGCAGGTCCGCAACATGTTGCAGGCTGCCAGTAGCGACAAGGGTACGGGTAAGCGCGCCATGATTGATGGCTATTCCGTGGGCGGTAAAACCGGCACCCTGCACAAGGTTAAGGCTGGGGGTGGCTATGACGACAACCGTTATATGTCAGTTTTTGCTGGACTGTCGCCTATCGACAACCCGCGTCTGGTGACCATTGTAGTAATCGATGAGCCTCGTGATGGTGATTATTTTGGAGGCCTGGTCGCCGCACCCGTATTCTCAGAAGTGACAGGAAATGCCCTGCGCCTATTGCAGGTTACCCCAGACCAGCTCGATGTTAACCGCACCATTGCAAGCCTGTTGCGAGTACCGAAAAAGCGAGGGGACTCATGATGAGCCTTTCGCAGCAATGCTCCATTAGCCTGTCGGTATTGCTTGCAGACTTTGTGGTTCAAGATAATTGCCCTAATGTTGATATAAAAGGCATTACTCTGGACAGTCGTCAGGTTCAGGCGGGGGATCTGTTTATTGCTATAAAAGGCGCTGAGGCTGATGGCACTGCCTTTATCCCTCAGGCTATTGAGCGCGGTGCTGTGGCCATTCTGGTGGAAAAAGAACAGGCATTAGAACCTCAGGTTAATAACAGCGTGCCGGTTATTGGTATCGAAAACCTGTCCGAATATGTTTCAGATATTGCCGGTGTTTTTTACGATCATCCCTCCAAACAGATGATCCTGACCGCAGTAACCGGCACCAATGGTAAAACCACCTGCGCACATCTCTATGCAGAGCTGGTCGACAGATTAAATAAGGGCTCTGCGGCATCTATAGGCACCCTGGGTTATGGCATGGCGGGCGGTGCCTCTGGTGCTGATATTCCTGCCCTCGGCGAAACTGGCCTAACCACGCCAGATGCCGTGGCGATGCAGCGGATTCTTGCGGAGCTAAAAAGCAAAGGTGCCAGTACTGTAGCGCTGGAAGTTTCCTCTCATAGTCTAGTTCAGCGACGCATTGCTGGGCTGCAGGTCGATACCGCGGTATTTACCAACCTGAGCCGCGACCATCTTGATTATCACGGTGATCTAGCCAGCTACGCTGCCGCTAAAGCGCGACTCTTTGCAATGACCGATCTTAAACATGCTGTGATCAATATTGATGACAGCATTGGACGCCTAATACTGGCGAATCTCGATCCGAATATTCGTGCCATCACCTACAGCATTGAAGCTCAGGAAGAGGGCGGCACAACAGATATTTACTGTCGCACCATCGGGCTTTCTCCTGAGGGCTTGCGTGCGGCCATCCATACGCCTTGGGGCGAGGGCGAACTTCGATCGCCTCTACTGGGTAAGTTTAATCTTGCCAACCTGCTCGCCGTTATCGGTGCCGCTATCGCTCAGGGGTTTGCTCTAGAGGATATTTTAAAGGCTGTGCCTAAGCTGCGCGCTGTCTCTGGCCGCATGGAATTAGTGGATGCCGGCGCGTCTCCCTCCGTGGTTGTGGATTATGCCCATACTCCAGATGCCCTTGAAAAAGCCCTGCAGGCATTACGTGTCCACTGTCATGGCAAGCTGTGGGTTGTGTTTGGCTGTGGCGGCGATCGCGATATTGGCAAACGTGCCGAGATGGGTGCTATCGCAGAACACTGCGCAGATCAGGTCGTTGTCACCAGCGACAATCCGCGCAGTGAAGATCCACAGCAGATTATTAACCAGATTGTTCAGGGTACCCGTCGCGAGGTAATCGTCGAGTCAGATCGGCGCGCGGCTATTCGTCAGGCAATTCTCGCGGCGGATAAAAATGACGTGGTGTTAATTGCAGGAAAAGGCCACGAGGATTACCAGATTTTAGGTGCGCAGCGACTACCCTTTAGTGATCAGGGTGAAGCTCGATTAGCCCTGCGCGCGCGAGAAGCACTGGATCTAAAGGGGGGTTTAGCATGATGCCTCAACTGCGCCTCACCGATGCTGCCGTACGTTTTGGCGGCACCCTAATTAATCCAGACTGCCACTTTGATACTGTGACTATTAACAGCCGCACGATTAATGAAGGCAATTTATTTGTTGCTCTAACGGGTGAGCGTTTTGATGCCCATCAGTTTTTACAGGATGTGGCAGAAAAAGCCTCCGGTCTTGTGGTTTCAACGCCAGACAAAACGTTGCCGCTGCCCCAGTGGGTGGTTGCCGATACCACCGTGGCCCTCGGCGACTTAGCAAGATTACGTAGGGATAGCTTTACCGGCACTGTGATTGCCGTTACCGGCAGCACTGGGAAAACCTCGGTCAAAGAAGCCATTGCAGCGATTTTACGCCAGTGCGGAACTGTCCACGCTACCGCGGGCAACCTCAATAATCATATTGGCGTGCCACTGACCCTGCTGTCTATGGATAGCGACACTGATCTGGCCGTGATTGAAATGGGTGCCAGCGCCGGCGGTGAAATTGCCTACCTCTGTGACATAGCCAAGCCAGATATTGTATTGATCAACAATGTGCAGAATGCCCACATTGAGGGCTTCGGCAGCGTTGAAGGTATTGCCTCGGCGAAAGGTGAAATTTACAGCGGCCTCCAGACTGCAGGTACAGCGATACTCAATCTTGATGAGACCTGGTGTGACCAGTGGCGAGTATTGATTGGCAATAAAAATCAGATCAGCTACTCCGTTCACAATACTGCTGCAGACCTACATGCCAGAGATATTGAGATGCTCAGCAATGGCTGCTACCAGTTTCTGCTCTGCGTTGCTGCCATGGCGAATAAGCCCGCCACTGAGCAACTTATAGCGCTGTCAGTACCCGGTGCGCACCAGATTAATAATGCCCTTGCAGCGGCGGCCTGTGCCATCGCGGCAGGTGCCAATGTCCAGCAGGTTGCGGCGGGTCTAGCCTCAGTTGCCGCGGTTGGGGGTCGTTTGGAATTTAAGACGACCTCCAGTGGCGCCGTTGTTATCGATGACACATACAACGCCAGCCCGAGTTCTTTTCAGGCCGCCATTGATGTACTGGCCAACTCTTCCGGTCGCCGCGTGTTGGTGATGGGTGATATGGCTGAGCTGGGTGACGACGAAGTTAGCCTCCATTATCAGGTGGGGGCCTATGCTCAGCAGGCCGGTGTCGATGCACTTTATAGCCTCGGTAGTTTGAGCGCCAATGCCAGTCAGGCATTTGGCGGGACACATTTTGAAGATCGTGAATTATTGAGCCAGGCTCTGACCCAAGAGCTTCAGGCCGCACTCGATTCAGTGCGGGTTACGCCACCGATTACCTTTTTAGTGAAAGGCGCGCGCAGCTCCCAGATGGAAAAAACCGTAGAGATATTACTCACCAGAGGAAATACCTGATGTTGGTATGGCTAGCAGATTATTTGACCCAGTTTTATGGTGCCTTTGCGGTATTTCAGTATCTGACACTGCGCGGTATTTTGGCGGTAATCACCTCTCTGGTGATCTCCTGGGTTGCTGGCCCCATTGTTATTCGCCAGCTCAATCGCTTACAGATGGGTCAGGCAATTCGCAGTGACGGGCCCAAGAGTCATCTCAGTAAGGCAGGCACCCCAACCATGGGTGGCGCGCTGATACTGTTATCAATTTTCATTAGCACCTTGCTTTGGGGTGACCTAGATAATCGCTATGTTTGGATTGTTATCGGCACCACATTTTCCTTTGGTCTAGTGGGCTGGGTTGATGACTATCGCAAAGTCGTTGAGAAAAATCCCCGTGGACTGCCTGCGCGCTGGAAGTACCTGTGGCAATCGCTGTTCGGGTTTATTGCTGCCGGTGTACTGTATTCCACAGCTCAGAGTCCTGCTGAACTCGAGCTGATTATTCCGTTCTTTAAAGACTTTGCACTCAATTTAGGGCCCTTTTATATTCTGCTTACCTACTTCGTTATTGTCGGCACCAGCAACGCGGTAAATCTGACTGACGGCCTTGATGGCCTTGCGATCCTCCCCACCGTCTTGGTCAGTGGTGCCCTAGGTATTTTTGCTTACCTCACGGGCAATATTCAGTTTGCCATCTATTTAAATATTCCCTATATCAGTGGTGCGGGTGAGTTACTTATTTTTACCGCAGCGCTCTGTGGTGCTGGGCTGGGTTTTCTCTGGTTTAACACCTATCCGGCGATGGTATTTATGGGAGATGTAGGCGCATTGGCGCTGGGTGCCGCTCTGGGTGTGGTGGCGGTAATCGTCCGCCAAGAGATAGTACTTTTTATTATGGGCGGTGTGTTTGTCATCGAAACGGTCTCGGTCATCTTGCAGGTCGCGTCATTTAAGTTGACGGGCAAGCGTATTTTCCGCATGGCCCCATTGCACCACCACTACGAATTAAAAGGCTGGCCAGAGCCGCGCGTGATTGTGCGCTTCTGGATTATTACCGTTGTACTGGTTCTGATTGGCCTAGCAACATTGAAACTGCGTTAAAGACTATGGAAGTAGCAATGACAGACGTAATCGCGACTAACCGCAACACAGCAATCCTTGGCATGGGCGCCACGGGACTGTCTGTGGCGCGCTTTTTGTCGTCGATTGGTAAGCCATTTGTATTTGCTGACAGCCGCGCAGAGCCGCCGCATTTGCAAGATGTCATGAGAGATTATCCAGATGTGCCATTAGTATTGGGCGCCTTTGATGAACAGCTATTTGCCAATATTGATCAGGTGATTGTCAGCCCTGGTATCTCATTGCAAGAGCCAGCATTGGTGGCAGCCCGTGCGGCTGGTGTTACTTTGTTAGGTGATGTTGAACTGTTTCTCGAACATGCCAAGGCGCCCGTTATCGCCATCACAGGGTCCAACGGCAAGAGTACGGTAACCACATTGCTTGGCGAGATGGCTGCAGCCAGTGGACTCAGTGTCGGCATTGGCGGCAATCTGGGCACGCCGATGTTGGACCTTCTCGACGACAAGCATCAGCTCTACGTTCTTGAGCTTTCCAGCTTCCAGCTTGAGCTGCTCAATGATACTCGCGGTGCCGTGAGTACATTGCTAAATATCAGTCCCGATCATATGGATCGCTATACTGGTTTGCAGCAATACCATGCGGCCAAACACCGAATTTTCCGCGGCGCGGGCAAGGTGGTGGTCAACCGTGAAGACCCCTTAACTCGGCCTCTATTGCCGAGTGCCACGCCAATGGTTAGCTTTGGTCTCAATCAACCTGATCTGGGTAGTTTTGGTCTACTGCAGGGGCCCGTAGAGGGTTACCTGGCATTGGGTGCTGAGCGACTTATGTCGGTTAAAGATGTGGCCATAAAAGGTACTCATAACCTAGCCAATGCGCTTGCAGCCTTAGCCCTCGGCTATTCCGCTGACCTCCCAATGGAGGCCATGCTCGACACCTTAAAAACCTATACGGGCCTGCCCCATCGCTGCGAGAATATCGCCGAGATCAATGGCGCGCTCTATATCGACGATTCCAAGGGCACCAATGTTGGCGCTACTCTAGCGGCGATTAAAGGCTTCGGCGACGCAGACCATAAAAACCTTATTTTAATTGCTGGTGGTCAGGGCAAGGGACAGGACTTCTCCGATCTGCAACCCGCAGCCAGCGATTTTGTAAAACACAGTATTCTGTTTGGTGAGGATGCGGCACAGATTGCAGAAACCCTAAATACCGTGGTGGATACACGTATCGTTGAGTCTCTTGATGCAGCGGTTGAGCAGGCCCATCAGCTAGCGGCAGCAGGGGATATTGTACTGCTCTCGCCGGCCTGCGCTAGCTTCGATATGTTTAGCGGCTTTGAAGAACGTGGTCGCAGTTTTCAAAAAGCCGTGCACCGACTTGGAGGCAGCGATGAATATTAGCCTGCCCCTACAGTACTTACCGGTTAAGCGCAGAGAATGGTATGTGGATATGCCGTTGCTACTGCCTGTCTTAGCCCTGATCTCCATCGGCTTGATTATGATCGCCTCGGCCTCATTTAGCTTTGCCGATTACCGCTATAACAATGAGCTGTATTTTGTCACCCGTCATCTTGCGTACATGTTAGTTGGTGCAGGCGCTATGGCTGTAGGGTTTTTTGTTCCGCCCGCTATCTGGGCCCAGTACGGACGACTGTGGATTCTACTATCAGTGGTGCTGTTAGTGCTGGTTCTAGTGCCGGGCATAGGCCGCGAAGTAAACGGTTCACGGCGCTGGTTAAGTGCTGGTGGCTTTACTCTGCAGGTCTCTGAGTTAGTTAAAGTCGCCACGGTGGTTTTCCTCGCGGCTCATTTACAGAAGCATCGGGATACCCTGGCAGACAATTGGCAAGAGTTCGCTAAGCTCTTATTGGTTATTGCTCTGCTCTCCGTATTACTTATTTTGGAACCAGATTTTGGTTCTGTCGTGGTGTTGGCTGCAACCTTTATGGCCATGCTGTTTTTGGGCGGCACCAATCTTCGTCAATATATGCTGGTGGTTCTGGTTGTTGGTGTGCTGCTTTACTGGATGGCAGAGTCAGCGCCCTATCGCGTTGCGCGACTCACCACCTTTATGGATCCCTGGTCTGATCAGTTTAATGCCGGTTATCAGCTTACCCAGTCATTGATCGCCTTTGGTCGCGGTGAATGGTTTGGCGTAGGCCTAGGTCAGTCAGTACAGAAAATGATGTACTTGCCAGAAGCCCATACCGACTTTGTATTTGCTATTTATGCCGAAGAATTTGGCTTTATGGGTGTGATTGCGCTGCTGGGTCTGTATGTATTTATGGTGATGCGCATCTTACAGCTGGCCAAATTAGCGATTGCGCAAAAGTACTGGTATGGCGCCTTTGTGCTGCTCGGTTTTGGTTTGCTCATTAGTGGCCAAACCTTTATTAATCTGGGCGTTAACGCAGGACTGTTGCCAACCAAGGGCCTGACGCTACCGTTTGTTAGCTATGGCGGCAGCAGCCTCATGGTGTGCTGCGCCATGGTGGGCATGATGTTGCGCATCAGCCACGAATTGCACACAGAGACAGTTCCTGTGCGGAGGCCTCGCTATGACCGATAACCTTCGCGTATTGATTATGGCTGGTGGCACTGGCGGGCACGTATTCCCGGCACTGGCCGTTGCCGATCAGCTGCGCAGCGCCGACGCTAAAATTTCCTGGTTGGGTACCCGCCGAGGCATTGAGTCTGAGCTAGTACCAAGCCATGGCATCGAAATTAACTACATAGATATCGAAGGTATCCGCGGTCGCGGACTGGTCGCTTTATTAAAAGCGCCAATACTGCTGTTGAAATCTATTGGTCAGGCACTGGCCGTCTTGGGTGAATTTAAACCTCAGGTGGTCCTGGGTATGGGTGGTTTTGCCTCAGGTCCCGGTGCTGTTGCTGCCAAGCTCAAAGGCATTCCTGTGGTTATTCACGAACAAAATTCTGTTGCTGGCACCACCAATAAATTGTCTGCGCTTATCGCCACCCGTGTTATGCAGGGCTTCCCCGATACCTTAAAAGACGGTGAATGGTGTGGTAATCCGGTACGACCGGCCATTGCTAACTTAGCACCTCCCCAGCAGCGTTTCGCCAAACGCAGTGGCAACACCAAATTATTGATACTGGGCGGCAGTCGCGGCGCTTTGGCCATTAACCGCCTGTTGCCAAAAGCATTGGCACAGATTGATAAACGTGTTCGCCCCGAGGTGATTCACCAGACTGGCAAGGCACACCTCCAGGCCACGCTCGATGATTACAAAAAGCGCGGACTCAATGTAAAGAACGGCAAAATTAATGTGGTGGCCTTTATTGACGCTATGGAAGACGCCTATGACTGGGCTGACTTTGTGATCTGTCGCGCCGGCGCCCTCACTGTTGCTGAATTAACGGCCGCAGGGCTGGGTTCATTATTGATTCCATTCCCCTTTGCTATCGACGATCACCAAACCTCCAATGGCCAGCTATTAGTAGACCAGGGAGCGGCAACGCTGTTTCAGCAATCCAAATTAACGCCAGAGATCTTGGCCAACGAGATTAATAGTATTTGTAATCACGCAGAGCAGCGACTCAATATGGCCATGTCCGCCCGTGAGTTAGCCAAAAATGATGCAGCCCAAGCAGTCGCCAACGTCTGCATGGAGGTCGCCAATGGTCAATAGCCTGAATTTCCAACCGCCAGAAATGCGCCGTATTCGTCGTATCCACTTTGTGGGTATTGGTGGCAGCGGCATGTGCGGTATTGCCGAGGTATTGCTAAACCAGGGTTACGAAATTTCCGGTTCCGATATCAGCGCCAACCCAAGTGTTAAGCGTCTGACCAAGGCGGGTGCCATTGTCTTTATCGGCCACGACGAAAGTAACATCGACGGCGCCAATGTAGTCGTCAAATCCTCCGCGGTGACTATAGAGAACCCAGAGATCGCCAGCGCTCATACCCGAGGTATTCCGGTAGTACGTCGTGCCGAAATGCTCGCCGAGCTGATGCGCTACCGTCATGGCATCGCCATTGCCGGCACCCACGGCAAAACCACCACCACCAGTTTAATCACAGCTATCCTGGCCGAAGCGGGCCGCGATCCCACCTTTGTTGTGGGTGGGCGAGTCAACAGTGTTGGCACCAATGCCAAGCTTGGAGGCAGTCGTTATCTGGTTGCTGAGGCTGACGAGAGTGATGCGTCCTTCTTGCATTTACAGCCCATGGTGTCAGTGGTGACCAACATCGAAGCAGACCATATGCAAACCTATGGTTTTGACTTTGAGGTCATGAAAAAAACCTATATAGAATTTTTGCACAACCTGCCGTTTTACGGCTTGGCTGTGATGTGCATTGATGATGATGTAATTCGTGGGCTTCTAGTCGACGTTGCACGGCCATTACTAACCTATGGGTTTAGCGAAGATGCAGGCTATCGCCTGAGAGACCTGCGCGCCGAAAAGCGTCAGTGTCACTTTATGATTGATCGTCCAGATGGCCAGTCTTCACTGCAGATCAGCTTAAACATCCCCGGTCGCCACAATGCCCTAAATGCTGCAGCCGCGATTGCCGTGGCCAGCGACGAGGGGATTTCCGATCAGGCCATTATTGACGGACTGTCCAAGTTTGGTGGTGTTGGTCGACGCTTTGAAGTGATTGGCGAATACCCTGTGACCGGTGGCGACGCCATGTTGGTTGATGACTATGGTCACCATCCCACAGAGGTTAAGGCGACCATTCAGGCCATTCGCGATGGCTGGCCAGAAAAACGTCTAGTCATGGTTTTTCAGCCACACAGATATACCCGTACTCGCGATCTCTACGAAGACTTCGTCCAGGTACTGGCCGAGGTTGATGTGCTGTTAGTACTCGATGTTTATAGCGCCGGCGAAGAGCCTATCCCCGGTGCGGGCAGCAAAAATCTATGCGGCAGTATCCGCCAGCGCGGCGGCATAGATCCTATTTATGTCGAGTCCATTGAAGCAGTCCCATACCTATTAGGTGAGCTAGTACGGGGTGATGACTTTGTAATGACCCAGGGTGCTGGCAGCGTAAGCAAGCTCGTTGCCATGTTGGCCGACAGCGAACTCCAGCCCGTGCCGGAGGTTAAAAAATGACTGCATCCAGCATGCGTAAATTTGGCCGTGTCGGACTGCTCTATGGCGGCACCTCTTCAGAGCGCGAAGTCTCACTTATGAGCGGCGCAGCTGTGCATCAGGCACTGCAGAATCTCGGCGTCGATGTAGTGTTGATTGACGCCCAGAACGACCTGTTACAGACATTGCCCAGCCACAACCTAGACCGAGTATTTATTGCCCTTCATGGCCCCGGCGGTGAAGACGGCACCCTGCAGGGCGCATTGGAATATCTAGGCCTGCCTTACACCGGCAGCGGCGTTCTGGCCTCGGCTCTGGCAATGGACAAGCTGCGCTGCAAGCAGATGTGGCAGGGCATAGGTCTGGCCACTGCAGAGTTTTCGGTTCTCGATAGCCAGTCTGACTGGACCGGCATTATGCAGTGCCTAGGGGGCAAGGCCATGGTTAAGCCAGCGAGCGAAGGCTCCAGCATAGGCATGAGCCGCGCCGAAACCCCCGAGCAGCTCAAGTTAGCGTGGAAGCAGGCCGCCGAATTTGATATGACCGTGATTGCCGAGCCTCTATTAGAGGGTGCGGAATACACCGTCGCAATTCTGGGTGATCAGGCACTGCCCTCCATTCGCATCCATACCGACGAAGTCTTTTACGACTATCAGGCCAAGTACTTTTCCGATGCGACCCAGTATCAATGTCCCAGTGATCTCTCCCCCGAGCGCGAGACCGAGATACGCCAGCTCTCCATGGATGCCTTCAATACAGTGGGCTGTCGTGGCTGGGGTCGGGTAGATCTGATGGTCGATAGCAATGACAAATTTCAGCTGTTGGAAGTAAACACTTCCCCAGGGATGACCAGCCATAGCCTAGTGCCCATGGCGGCCAAGGCCGCAGGCCTAGATTTCGATCAGCTAGTGCTCGCCATATTAGAGGAGTCTCTCTAATGGCGACTCAGAATCGTCGCAACGCGTCTAATAAGGGCGTTAGCAAGAATACTAACGAGAGCAGTAACAGCGCCCTGATGGAGAATTTTTCACGGCTATTAATGGTGGGACTGTTTGCCGTAGTGATCTACGGCGGCAATCTGATGTACCAGCAGGTAGACAGGCCCCTGACTCAAATAATGATCGGTGGTGATTTTAACTACCTGCAACAGCAAGATCTGACGCGCCTCGTGAATGAGCAGATCAATGGTGGTTTTTTAAGCGTCGACCTGAATAATTTAAGTCAGGTGCTACAGGACGACCCCTGGGTTGATGAAGTCAGCGTTAGACGCCAATGGCCCTCCACATTAAAAGTGGAAGTTCAGGAAGAAGTGCCCATCGCACGCTGGGGCAAAGCGGGTTTTCTAAACCGTCTAGGGGAAGAATTGACCATTGCTGATAACAGCAAGTTAGCGGCGCTGCCAGTATTGCGCGCCAGGTACGGCACCTCGAGAGAGATGATGAAGGAGTACCAAACTATGGCTGATCTGCTGATTCCCACCGGTTTAAAGCTGGTTGAGCTGCAGCGCGATAGTTTGGGTGCCTGGCGAGTTGATACCGCCTCTGGCATACGTCTGGTATTGGGTCGCGACCAGATTGGCGAAAAAATTAGGCGGTTTGCTCTGGTATGGAAGTCCGGACTGAATCAACAGATAAATAGTATTAAAACTATCGATCTGCGTTACCCCAATGGATTAGCCGTAGCTTGGAAAGACGGCGTATTAATTGGCGCGCAGCACGACACTGAGGTAAATACAGCTCAATCTGTTTAGCAACAAGCAGGAGCTGCTGAGGAAAAATTATGGCTAGTGCAAATGAAGAGAACATGATCGTCGGACTGGATATTGGCACCTCTAAAGTGGTGGCAATTGTCGGTGCCATAGGCGCCAACGGAGATCTAGAAATAGTGGGTACCGGAATGCATGTGTCCTCGGGCCTTAAAAAAGGTGTGGTGGTGAATATTGAAGCCACGGTTAACTCAATTCAGCGTGCAGTAGAAGAAGCTGAACTGATGGCCGGCTGTTCAATTCACTCAGTCTATGCCGGCATTGCTGGCAGTCATATTCGCAGCCTTAACTCTCACGGCATCGTGGCGATACGCGACCGCGAAGTGCAGCAGCTGGATGTAGAGCGGGTTATCGATGCAGCGAGAGCCGTCGCCATTCCCGCCGACCAAGAAATTCTCCATGTGCTGCCCCAGCAATACATTATCGACGACCAGGAAGGGGTTCACGAACCTGTTGGTATGTCGGGAGTGCGCCTTGAAGCCAAGGTTCATTTAGTGACCTGTGCCGCTAACGCCGCACAGAACATCAAAAAATGTATCCGTCGCTGTGGTCTAGATGTCGACGACATCGTGTTAGAGCAGCTGGCCTCAAGCTATGCAGTGCTCACCGAAGATGAGAAGCAACTTGGTGTAGCCCTCGTAGATATTGGCGGCGGCACCACGGATATCGCCATTTTTACGGAAGGTGCCATTCGCCACACCGGCGTGATTCCAATTGCGGGTGACCAGGTCACCAACGACATCGCCATGGCGCTGCGTACACCAACGCCCCATGCCGAAGATCTCAAGATCAAATATGCCTGTGCGCTGGCCAAGCTGGCCCGTCCAGAGGAGACCGTAAAGGTCCCCAGCGTTGGCGATCGCGAACCGCGGGACATGTCGCGCCAGTTGCTGGCCGAAGTGGTTGAGCCCCGCTATGACGAATTATTTACCCTGGTTCAGGCAGAACTTCGCCGCAGTGGTTTTGAAGAATTGATTGCAGCTGGTGTGGTACTCACCGGAGGTACATCAAAAATGGAAGGTGTGACCGAACTGGCGGAAGAAATATTCCATATGCCAGTGCGAATCGGTACGCCGGTCAATGTAAAAGGCCTGTCAGATATTGTTAACAATCCAATTTATTCGACAGGTGTTGGTCTGCTGCACTTCGGTGTTCAGCAACAGCGTAGAGAGGGTCGCCGCGACACCAGCAAGACAGGTGGCGATAGCAGCTGGGACAAGATCAAAGGTTTTTTCCAGGGTGGACTGTAAGGGTCACAACTGTGGCTATGAAATTTAATTGTGAGGCGCAAACAAGGGGTTACATATGTTCGAATTAGTAGACAGCATTCCAAAGAATGCAGAGATTAAAGTAGTAGGCGTTGGCGGGGGCGGCGGCAATGCCGTTCGCCACATGATGGCGAGTAATATCGATGGGGTGCACTTTATCTGCGCCAACACCGATGCTCAGTCACTCAACGACCTAGAAAACGCCACTGTATTGCAGCTGGGCGGCAGTTTGACCAAAGGTCTTGGCGCAGGCGCCAATCCAGAAGTCGGTCGTCAGGCAGCCCTCGAAGACAAAGAGCGTATTGCTCAGGTTCTTGAAGGCGCAGATATGGTCTTTATTACTGCAGGTATGGGCGGGGGCACCGGTACTGGTGGCGCACCTGTTATAGCCGAAGTAGCCAAGCAGATGGGCATCCTGACAGTTGGTGTGGTTACGCGACCGTTTTCTTTTGAAGGCCGCAAGCGCATGGCCATTGCCGATGCCGGTATCGCTCAGTTAAAAGAGCGTGTTGATTCATTGATTATTGTTCCCAATGAAAAGCTTATGCAGGTTCTGGGCAAAGACATGACCGTGATCAACGCCTTTAAACAGGCCAATGATGTGCTATTCGGCGCTGTTCAGGGCATTACTGACCTGATTATGCTCGATGGCCTGATCAATGTGGATTTCGCCGATGTACGTACCGTAATGGCCGAGATGGGAATGGCTATGATGGGCACTGGTGAAGCCAGCGGAACGGATCGCGCCAAAGTGGCTGCCGAAGCTGCTATCAAATGTCCTCTACTCGAAGATATCAATCTTCAGGGTGCCAAAGGTATTCTGGTAAACATCACCAGTGGTTACGACCTTACTCTGGGTGAGTTTGAAGACGTTGGCGACACCATTCGCAGCTTTGCAGACGAAGATGCCACCATTATTGTCGGTAGCGTGTTTGAACCCGAACTGGAAGACCAGTTGCGCGTAACAGTAGTTGCCACAGGCCTTCGTGGCGCAGCCATGAAAACTGGTCCGCGCGGCGTGGTAGACAATGCCCCCGTTCGCAGAGCCAGTGGTGATATCGACTACGGTCGTCTAGATAAGCCAACAATCAACCGTCGCACCACCGTATCAGACGGTTCAACAGCCCGTAAAATGGATGTTCATGCAGATCCAGAAATGGACTATTTAGATGTACCGGCATTCTTGCGTAAGCAAGCCGACTAATTACCCCAATTAGTTAATGGTAAGAAGCCTTCTATCACCACGCCTCAGATTATAAAATCTTGGTGATAGAGGGCTTGTCTGTTAGAATTTGCACCTATTAAATCAGGGGTGTAGCCATGATCAGGCAGCGCACGTTAAAAAATGTAATACGTGCTACTGGCGTGGGATTACACACCGGAGAAAAAGTCTATCTGACTTTGCATCCCGCCGACCCCGATACCGGCATTATTTTCCGTCGTACAGACCTTGATCCAATGGTCGAAATCGCTGCCAAAGCAGAGAACGTCGGCGACACTACCCTCTCTACAACCATTGTCAATGGTGACGTTCGCGTCTCTACCGTTGAACACCTGCTCTCAGCTATGGCCGGTCTGGGCATCGACAATGCTCTTATTGATGTGTCAGCGCCCGAAATTCCAATTATGGATGGCAGTGCAGGCCCCTTTGTCTTTTTATTGCAGTCCGCCGGTATTTTTGAGCAGGACGCCCCCAAGAAATTTATCCGTATTAAGCGCGACGTCACCGTAAAACAAGACGATAAAAGCGCTACCTTCAGGCCTTTCGAAGGGTTTAAAGTTAATTTTGCTATTGACTTTGATCACCCAGTGTTCAAACATCAGGCCCTGAATGGGAGCATCGATTTTTCGAGCACCTCATTTGTTAAAGAAGTCAGCAGAGCCAGGACATTTGGCTTTATGCGAGAATTTGAATATCTCCGCTCACAGGGATTAGCGCGGGGCGGAAGCTTAGAAAACGCCATAGTTGTTGACGAGTTTCAAATTTTGAACGAAGACGGCTTGCGTTACGACGATGAATTCGTCAAACATAAGATCCTGGACGCCATCGGCGACCTCTATTTGCTGGGAAACAGCTTAATTGGAGAGTTCGATGCGTATAAATCAGGGCATGCACTAAATAATGCGTCATTACGCGCATTAATCGCAGACACGGATGCCTGGGAAGTAGTCACTTTTATTGATAATCCGGAAGATGTACCTATATCGTACATGCAGCCGAATTAATCTTTTTAGTAGTTTTTGAGTGAGAGAAGGCATAATCCTCCAGTGAAAATAATTCTTATCAGCAGTCGAGCGGAAAAGGTTAGAACACTTAGCCTTAATAGCTGGGCCAAAGGTCTGTTGTCAGTGGTGCTTCTGGGTATTCCCGTTGCAGCCGGCACCATGCTGGGCGTTAAGATAGCCGATGGGCGCTGGGAACTCTTGTTTGATAATAGTATTAGCGAAATGCAGCACCAGATCGTTGTTCAGCAGGAAGAAGTGGATGCTGGCCGTGATCAGTTAGCCGGTTCTCTCTCGGCAATGACCGTCAAATTAGCTCAGATGCGCTCTCGACTGGTTCGATTAGACGCGCTTGGCGAGCAACTTACCCAGATAGCCAGCCTAGAAGACGGCGAATTCGATTTCTCCGTTAACCCAGGTTTAGGTGGTCCAGATACCAATTTAGTCACAGAGACAGCCAGCACCATCGATATCCAAGAAGAGCTGGCCACATTGTTTGCCCGACTCGACAGCAATATTGATAGCCGTGAGTCACAGCTGCAAGTACTGCAGTCTATGCTGTCCGACAACCGCATTAAAAACGAACGCAGAGTCGCAGGCCGTCCTATTGTTAAAGGTTGGATGTCCTCAGAATACGGCATGCGTACCGACCCGTTCCACGGCAAAAAACGCTGGCATGCCGGTGTTGATTTCGCCGGAAGACAGGGTGCCGATGTTATCGCCGTTGCCTCAGGTGTTGTTACCTGGTCAGGGGAACGCAGTGGTTACGGACAGATGGTTGAAATCAACCACAGCGACGGATTTGTTACACGCTACGCCCACAACGAAAAGAACATTGCCCGATTAGGCGCCATTGTTAAAAAAGGCGAGCTAATAGCCAGTATGGGTAGTTCCGGCCGATCTACAGGCCCCCATGTTCACTTCGAAGTCTACAAAAATGGTCGCACAGTCGATCCAGCCTCCTATATCAAACGCACCAGCCGCTAAACCTCGCTTAACGTCTAAATGGTTTACTGGAGAGCAGGATAGCTCTCTGTTTCTTTCGCTTATATTTACGGAAAAACACAATGTTTGGCAAAATTCTAAAAAAAGTATTCGGCACCAGCAATGATCGTGAACTGCGCGGTATGCGCAAAATAGTCACTAAGATAAATGCGCTGGAAGAAGGCCTTAAAGCCCTCAGTGACATAGACCTCAAAGCACAGACCACAGTTTTGAGAGAACGACTTTCTCAGGGCGAAACCCTGGATCAAATACTCCCTGAAGCCTTTGCAGTTGTGCGAGAAACTGCCAGCCGCGTCATGGGTATGCGTCACTTCGACGTACAGATGATCGGTGGACTCACCCTGCACAGCGGCAAAATTGCCGAGATGCGTACCGGTGAAGGTAAAACCCTCGTCGCCACATTGGCCGCTTACCTCAATGCACTGCCAGCAGACGGCGTGCATGTTATTACCGTTAACGATTACCTCGCGCGACGAGATGCCCAATGGATGGCGCCACTCTATCAAGCGCTGGGTATGTCTATTGGTGTTATTCAATCGTATCAGGGGCCAGACAGCCCCAATTCCTTCCGTCTCAACCCAGAAGACGAAGGGGAATTACAGCCTAGCACCCGTCAGGACGCCTATGCCGCCGATATCACCTATGGCACCAACAATGAATTTGGTTTTGACTACCTGCGCGACAATATGGCCCTGCGTTTGGAAGACAAATCCCAGCGCGGTCTCACCTTTGCCATTATCGATGAAGTGGATTCGATTCTTATCGACGAAGCTAGAACCCCACTCGTTATTTCCGGTGCAGCCCAAGACAGCTCGGCACTGTATCAAAGCATTAATGCACTCACGTTAAAGCTGACTGCACAGGTTGAACCTGAAGAGACGGACGACGCTGAGGCAGGCACTGATGCCCCTGAAGAATTGGACGGTGACTTTGTTGTGGACGAAAAGTCTCGCGGCGTAGAGCTCACCGAAAGCGGCCACCAAAAAGTTGAAGAAATACTCATTAGCGAAGGCCTACTCGAGCAGGACCAGAGCCTTTATATGGCCAGCAACCTAGGCCTTCTCCATCACGTACATTCAGCCCTAAGAGCGCAGCATCTGTTCCACAGAGACGTGGAATACATTGTGCAGGAAGGTCAGGCCGTACTTATTGATGAACACACCGGACGTACCATGGCCGGCAGACGTCTATCGGAAGGCCTGCATCAGGCTATCGAAGCCAAAGAGGGCTTAGAGATACAGCAAGAGAGCCAGACCCTGGCCTCAACCACATTCCAGAACTACTTCCGTCAGTATCAAAAGCTGGCCGGCATGACCGGAACCGCCGACACCGAAGCCTACGAATTCCAGCAGATCTATGGTCTGCAAGTGATGGTTATTCCCACCAACGTCGATGTAAAGCGTATCGATCTCAACGATCTAGTATTCCTGAGTCAGGAAGAAAAATTCGAAGCCGTTATCGAAGATATCAACGAGATCGTCGCCAAGGGCGCCCCCATATTAGTGGGCACAGCCTCGGTAGAAACCTCCGAACTGCTATCGGGCATGCTCAAAAAGGCCAAAATTAAGCACAGCGTACTCAACGCCAAGCAGCATGAGCTTGAAGCCAACATTATTGTTAATGCCGGACGTCCCGGTGCAGTGACCATCGCCACCAACATGGCCGGTCGCGGAACAGATATCGTGCTCGGCGGAAATGTCGAAGCCGAACTCAAAGAGCTGAAAGAAAAGGGCAAAGACAGCGACAAGAAAGTCGCCGCAGTAAAAGCCGACTGGGCCGAGCGTCAGGCCACTGTTCTTGAAGCGGGCGGGCTGCACATTGTTGCTACCGAACGCCACGAATCACGCCGTATTGATAATCAGCTTCGCGGTCGCTCCGGCCGACAGGGTGACCCCGGTGTCTCGCGTTTCTATCTGTCATTAGAAGATCCACTGATGCGCCTATTTGCCTCAGACCGCGTTAAGAACCTGATGCGCTCCATGGGCATGGAACATGGCGAAGCCATCGAACATCGCATGGTCACCAACGCCATTGTTAAGGCTCAGCGTAAAGTCGAAGGCCGCAACTTTGATATCCGTAAGCATCTTCTCGAATACGACGATGTAGCCAACGACCAGCGTCAGGTTATCTATCAACAGCGCAACGACCTACTTGAAGATGCCGATATCTCCGACGTCATCACCAATGTCCGTGAAGATGTGATGGACCAGTGCATCAGCAACTATATCCCGCCTATGAGTATCGAAGAGCAGTGGGATATTGTCGGTCTAGAGAAAGTGCTAACCAACGAATTCACCACCCCAGTGCCGTTACAGCAATGGCTGGACGAAGACACACGCCTCGACGAAGAGACATTGCGTGCGCGCATTATTGAGTCGGTACAGGCAAGTTACGCCAGCCGCTATGCCCATGTGGGTGATCAGATGCGCGAAGTCGAGCGTCAGATCATGCTGCAGGTACTCGACAACCTCTGGAAAGAGCATCTGGCCAGCATGGATCAGCTGCGACAGGGTATTGGTCTGCGAGCCTACGCCCAGAAAAACCCCAAGCAGGAATATAAGCGCGAATCATTTGCCCTGTTTGAAGGCTTGCTCGACAATATTAAATACGAGACCATCCGCTACCTGAGCCATATCGAAGTGGCGACCCGGGAAGACATGGAGCGCCTAGAACAGCAGCGTCGCGAAGAGCAAAAAGGTCGCGAATATCAGCATGCCGCAGCGGCGGGTATTGATGATGAGAGTGCAGCGGCCGCGCCAGTACAGCAGCCCCAGCGTCGCGGGCCCAAAGTAGGGCGTAACGATGTCTGCCCCTGTGGTTCAGGCAAGAAATACAAGCAGTGTCACGGTAAGATCTAGGCTCGGGTCTCTTAAGCTGAGCATAGAATAGACCTAGAATAGGCATAGAGAGCAAGCATTAGAGACAGAAGGCAAAAATTAGAAGGCAATAAAATGGCAACAGGCAAAGGACAGCTTTCAACCATGCACCCGGTGACCGGCTTTAAGCTGGGCATCGCCAGCGCAGGGATCAAAACCCCAGGCCGCAAAGATCTGCTGGTCATGGAAATTGCCGAAGGTAGCACAGCAGCAGGGCTATTTACGCAAAATGCCTTCTGCGCCGCCCCAGTCATTGTTGCCAAGCAACATCTGGCCAGCCACACCCCGAAATACTTATTAGTAAACACAGGCAATGCCAACGCTGGCACTGGTGAACAGGGCATCAGTGATGCACTGCAGAGCTGTGAAGCCCTGGCAGCGGCGACCTCCGCCAGCAAACAACAGATACTGCCATTTTCAACCGGTGTGATTGGCGAACCCCTGCCAATGGACAGGCTACTCAGTGGCATACCCGCCGCCGTGGCGGCCCTCAGTGACAACAACTGGCCCGATGCCGCCGAAGCCATATTAACCACAGATACCAGAGCCAAAGGTGCCTCTCTGCAATATAACGCTGATAGCGCCGCACCAGATGCAGGCAATATCACGATCACCGGCATCAGCAAAGGCTCGGGCATGATCAAGCCCAATATGGCCACCATGCTCGCCTATGTGGCCACCGATGCCGCCGTAGATGCAGAGCTTCTCCATCGCGCCCTAAGGTTAGCCAACGAAAAATCCTTTAACCGCATCACCGTCGACAGCGACACCTCCACCAATGATGCGGTTATTTTGGTCGCCACAGGCACCAGCGGCGTCACCATCGACGAAGAATCTTTCGACCAGTTTGTCGCTCAGCTTAAAATTATCTTTATCGACTTGGCCCAGGCCATTATTCGTGACGGCGAAGGGGCGGGTAAGTTTGTCTCAGTCATCGTGGACAGCGCAGCAGACACAGACGAAGCCCTTGCCGTGGCCTACACCATAGCCGAGTCACCTCTCGTAAAAACCGCATTGGCAGCCTCAGATCCCAACTGGGGCAGAATACTCGCCGCCATTGGCAGAGCGGGCGTTAAGAATCTCGACGTCAATGCATTGCAACTTCATTTAAACGGCGTGTTAATTGCCGAAAATGGCGCCAAAGCCTCGAGCTATAGCGAAGAGGCCGGACAGGCTGCCATGCAACCCGAAGATATCGAAATACGCGTCTCTCTAAACCGTGGCCAGACCACAGAGACCGTCTGGACCACCGACCTTACCTACGAATATGTGCGCATTAATGCCGAGTACAGAACCTAGGTGGCACCTTTTCGATTATGAAACGCATTCATGTGGTTGCCGCCATCATCTATGGCACCCCAGATCAAATCCTAATATCTCGACGCCCAGACCACCTGCATCAGGGCGGACTCTGGGAATTTCCCGGGGGTAAAATTGAAGCCGACGAAAGCGCCTATCAGGGATTAGTCAGAGAGTTGAAAGAAGAGCTCGATATTACTGTCACCGCAGCAGCCCCCTTTATGCAGGTCTCCCACGATTACAGCGACAAGCATGTGCTGCTTGATATATGGCAAGTAAACGCCTTTGAGGGTGAAGCTAGAGGGGTAGAAGGGCAGGAATGCCGCTGGGTAATGCTGAGTGATTTGTTGGCAGAACACCTTTCGGATACAGGTACAGATACAGGTTCAGATTATGAATTTCCCGAAGCCAACAAACCCATTTTAGAAAAACTGGCCGCTATTCTTCCTCATAACCCTGCATAAGGGTCTCAGCATCTAGAGCAGGCTCACCGGCAATCGCAAAACTCTCTGTTGCCCAGTCACCAAAATCAATCTGCTGACAACGTTTACTGCAAAACGGCCGATGGGTATTTTTCTCAACCCACTCAACCTTAGTTTTACAGGTAGGGCATTGCACGGTGGTGATTGCTTTAGTGTCTTTTGCAACATTACTCATTGATTAACGGCCCTGGCTAAAAATTGTTGGTGAAGTCCCAGCACCCGCGGTGCAATACTGTCTTCACTAAGAGAATTATCAAACACCGTATCCGCTCTTTCAAGCTTATCTTCACGAGACATCTGAGCATTAATAATACTTTGAATTTGATCCGCAGTATTGCCATCTCTGGCAGCAGCGCGCTCAAGTTGTAATTCCACAGGTACATCCACTAGTATCACAGTACTCACTAGCTGATGCTGATCGGTTTCAAAGAGCAGAGGAGATTCAAGAATCACATAGGGACTGTTGGCCAGAGAAGCCTGTAACTGAGTCAAAATCCAATCACGAATTAGCGGATGCAAAAGAGATTCAAGCCAGGTTTTTTGCTCGGCGTCAGCAAAGATAATGTCACGGAGTGCAGAACGATTTAGGGTGCCGTCAGGCAGAATAAGCGCAGGACCAAAATGCGCCTCAATCGCCTGTAACGCTGGCATACCCGGCTCAACCACCGCCCTTGATGCGTAGTCAGCATCGACAGACGCAATATCCAGGGCCTTAAAAGCCTTAGCCACCGTACTTTTGCCACTGCCAATACCACCGGTCAGTCCAATAATGAGAGGCGTGCTAGCCGACTTATCCGTAGGCCCGTTAACCGGTGCATTTTTAAAGGGTGCTTCTACCACAGATAATTACTCAGGCCGGAAAAAGGAGATCGTCTACAGGTTAAATATTGCCAAATAACCAGACAGAATCTTATCACCCCAGACAAATGCAATCCAACCTGCCATGGCCAAAAAGGGACCAAAGGCAATCTGAGTTTCACGGCCGCGGCCAGCAAAAATAATGCCCGCAATACCCACCACAGCACCCACCGCAGTCGACAGCAGAATAACCATAGGCAACATCTGCCAACCCATCCAGGCGCCCAGAGCACCCAGCAACTTAAAGTCGCCGTAACCCATGCCTTCCTTGCCGGTTATTAGTTTAAAGGCCCAAAACACCATCCACAGAGACAGATAACCCGCAATCGCGCCAATCACCGCCTCGCCCAGAGGCACAAAGGTACCGCTCAGATTGGCAAACAGACCCAGCCACAGCAAAGGCAGCGTAATCTGGTCTGGCAGCAATTTTTCATGGAGGTCGATACCCGTGAGTACCAACAGAGAATAAGACAGAGCCAGGCTATAAAAAGTAATGGCACTGAGGCCATACTGATACACAAAAAACGCACCAATCAAACCCGAGAGCAATTCAACCAGTGGATACTGAATAGAGATAGGCGCAGCACAGGCCTTACAGCGACCACGCAAAAACAGATAACTTAAAACAGGAACATTGTAACGGGCCTTAATGGGAACACCGCAGCCGGGGCAGCGCGAACTGGGCTTAGACAGGGTAACCGATTCAGTGGGCTGAGGCTCCAACCCCAGGAAATCCCGAGAGTCACGTTGCCAGCCATCTTTAAGCTGCTGAGGAAAACGCAGAATAACCACATTTAAAAAACTCCCAATCAGCAGACCAAAAATCAGCCCAAAGCCAGCCAGTGCTGTTGGCGACAAACCCGTTTCAATTATCATAGTGCTAAATCCATAGTGCTAAATCCATAGTGCCAAATCCCTGCGATGTTTTCTTCCAAACCAAGCCTAAGTATACGCAACTGCGCTTTTAAACAACATTACCCAGCTGGAATATGGGCAGATACATAGCAATCAACAAACCACCCACCAACACACCAAGCACAGACATAATTAAGGGCTCGAGCAGGCTAGTTAGGTTATCCACAGAATTATCGACGGCCTCTTCATAATGTGTCGCCGCTTTCTCCAACATCTCATCTAGGGCACCAGACTCCTCACCAATGGCAGCCATCTGCTGCAACAATGTCGGGAACATATTGCGGTTCTTAATCGCCTGCTGCAACTGAATACCAGTCATCACCTCATCGCGAATTTTCATAATGGCATCCGCATAAAGTCGGTTACCCGCCGCACCGGCGACAGATTCCAAGGCATCAACAATGGGCACACCCGCAGAAAATGTGGTCGACAGGGTGCGCGCAAACCGCGCAATAATACTGTTATAGACAATTATCCCGATAATCGGAATCTTAAGCATGGCCCCATCCACGGCATAGGCAAATTTCTCAGAGCGGAACCGCACTTCACGAAACGCAATGGCGCCGGCACCAATAAAAAACAAGAAAAACAGCCATGATTCCTGCATCGTCTCCGAGAGCCCCAGCACAAACAAGGTAAAGGCCGGCAAGTCAGCACCAAAACCACTAAAGGTCTCGGCAAAGATAGGCACCACCTTAATTAATAGAATCGCAGTAACGATTAATGCTACGACCATCACGGCGGCCGGATAGGTAAGCGCTTTTTTGATTTTGGCCTTTAATTGTTCTGTTTTTTCTTTATAGGTGGCCACACGATCTAGCATGATTTCGAGAGCACCGGCAGTCTCCCCAGACTCTACTAGACTACAAAATAGATCATCAAATTGATGGGGGTGTTTACGCAGAGCAGCGGCAAAACCACCACCCGCAGAAACATTGTCTCGAACCTCAAAGATCAAATCCCGCATTTTGGGTTTATCAGAACCGTCCGCCACAATTTCGAAGCTCTGCACCAGAGGCACACCAGCTTTCATCATGGTGGCTAACTGGCGAGTAAAAATAGCAATGTCTGCAGGCACAATTTTCTTATCCCGACTAAACATCGGTTTAGATTTCTTCCTAACCGAGGTAGAAATGATGCCCTGTTTACGGAGCTGGCTTTTAGCCCCCGCCAGATTATTAGAGCGCAGTTCACCCTCAACTTTTTCACCTTTGCGGTTTTTACCTTTAAAGGTAAACATCAATGTCTCGGCAGTCGTAGCCATAACTCAATCCTTTATGTCCTTATTTATTGCGTTAGCTAAAGCTTAGTCTTTAGTAATTCGGTTTGCTTCTTCAATACTTATTTGTCCCTGCGCCGCTTTGCGTAATGCAGAGGCACGCAAGGTTCTAAATCCTTCACCGAGGGCGGCTTCCAAAATATTAAGGGAGCTACCGCCTTCCATAATAATTTTAGAAATGGCGGGAGATATCTTTAAGGTTTCATAGACCCCCACTCTACCTTTGTAGCCATTGGTGCACTGAGCACAGCCCACCGCTTTAAAAATCGTGAACTGGCTTTTGTCGATGCCAATATCATCAAAGCCCTCTTCGCTAAGCACATTGTCAGGCACATCATCAAAGGGCTCTCGGCATAATGAACAGAGTTTACGGCCCAGACGCTGGGCAATAATTAAATTAACCGAGGTGGCTACATTAAAAGACGGCACACCCATATTGAGCAGACGGGTTAAGGTTTCAGGGGCACTGTTGGTGTGCAATGTGGATAATACTAGGTGACCGGTCTGGGCTGCTTTAATAGCAATCTCGGCAGTTTCAAGATCACGTATCTCACCTACCATCACAATGTCTGGATCCTGCCGTAAGAAGGCGCGCAATGCCTCAGCAAAACTTAAACCTACTCGCATATTAATTTGGGTCTGGTTAATACCATCCATATTGATTTCAATGGGGTCTTCCGCCGTTGAGATATTACGTTCCGCCGTATTCAGAATATTTAGCCCGGTATACAGAGAGACTGTTTTACCACTACCGGTGGGGCCAGTGACTAAAATCATACCCTGAGGTCTGGCCAGAGCATCCATATACATGGCTTTTTGGTCTTCCTCATAACCCAGGGCATCAATACCAAGCTTGGCGCTAGAGGCATCCAGAATACGCAATACAATTTTCTCGCCAAACTGCAGAGGCAAGGTATTCACTCGAAAATCGATCGACTTGTTTTTAGACAGCTTAAGTTTTACCCGGCCGTCTTGGGGAATTCGTCGTTCAGAGATATCCATCCGCGACATAACCTTTAAGCGGGCTGCCAAACGCTGGGCAAGGTTGGGTGGTGGTTTAGCCATCTCCCGCAGAATGCCGTCAACTCGAAACCGCACTCGATAACTTTTTTCGTAGGGTTCAAAATGAATATCTGATGCCCCCAGCTTAATCGCATCAATCAACATCTTATTAATGAAGCGCACAATGGGCGCCTCATCTTCACTGCCAGTATCCGAGCTACCTGTATCGTCCTCATCAATAGCCTCCATATCCAGGTCATCAAGATGCACATCATCAAGAGTACCCAACACCTCGCCCATATCCTTGTCGGCATTGTCTTCCAGCCACTGATCAAGGGCCTCGGTGATACTTGAATACAGAGCCAGCACAGGCTCAACGGCAACCCCGGTCTGAAACTGAATCTCATTGAGGGCACGGTGGTCGGTTGGGTCGGCAATGGCGACAAATAGTCGGTTGCCCCGTTGCACCAGAGGCATGACCTTGTGCTTCTTTAACAGCTTATTATCAATAAGGTCTTTGGGAACACTGTCGGGACTATGATGCTCAAGAGCATAGATAGGAATACCAAACTCTTTGGCGGCAGAGTTGCCAATTGCGCGATCTGAGACCAGCTTTTTCTCGCAGAGGTACTGAACAAGAGAAATTTTGGCGGTTTTTGCAGAGGAGGTAGCGACTTCAAGATCCTGGGCTTCGATGAGATGATCATCCACCAGTCGTTTCGGTAAACCGTGCAGCGCTATTGGAGCCATGTTCATACTGAGTGACCTTCCTGTCTATACCAACGTGTTGAGAGATTTTACGTGGGCGACCAAAAAGGTGTCGTGAGTACATTCACAGAATCAAAAATAGAATGTGATGGAGTTAGCAGTTAATTTAGAAACAGTTGGCATCCCCTAATTCCGCAAGGAACTGAACTCTAAGCATGAGTTTTTTAAATTAGGGTAATAATAATTTTTAGAAGGGTGACAAAAAAAGTCACAAACTGACAACGAACTGAATAATTGAGCCAAAATCTAACCCAGAAGAAAAGTAGATAAAACCATAAGTCATTGAATTATATGTAAATACAAAGGTTGGCACGGGAATTGCGAACAGAACTAGGTAGTGCAATGTTAATAATGCAAATATTAATTTTGTCAGTTAACTGGAATTAACGCTGTAGTGAATACAGTACTTACTTTGCTTTTATTTGGAGATTTAAAAATGAAAAAACGTCAATCAGGTTTTACTCTAATCGAATTAATGATCGTAGTGGCCATTATTGGTATCTTAGCTTCGGTCGCTCTTCCTGCTTATCAAAACTACACGCTAAAAGCAGAGTTCACCGAAACTAAAGTAGGTACTGGCGGTGTGAAGACCGGTGTTGAGGTCTGTGCTCAAACTCTTGGTCTTGCTGCTGCAGGTAATTGTGATAACAATACCAACGGTATTCCGGCCGATGTGACTGCAGGTGCTGAAATTGTCGGTATCGCTCTAACAGGAACTGCTCCTGCCAAAACTGGTGCGGCTGTAGCTGGTGATACCTATATCATTACAGCAACGGCACCTACAAGTTCGCCTAATACAACCGGCACTTTTACTCTTACTGGGACATTGCAGGCTAATGGTCGTATTGTTTGGGATGGTGGTGCATGTAACCCGACAGCTATCTGTTAATAAACTGTTGAATTTAAAAAAGGCTCCCATTGGGAGCTTTTTTTTTATCTTTATTCTAGTGACTAACCAACCAGCCTCATCGACAAATCCACCGCTCGAATATGCTTGGTCAAACTCCCCGAAGAAATATAATTAACCGCTGAGCTTATATATTGCTGCACCGTTTCTTCCGTTATATTCCCCGACACCTCAATCTTGGTCTCCCCAAAATCAACCTCCTTTAAGGCTTCAATATCCGCCGGCGAGAAATTATCCAACATCACCACATCGGCTTTCGCCGCCAGCGCTTGCTGTAACTCTTCAAGGCTTTCTACCTCAACTTCTACCTTCTTATCCGCAGCGATCTTTCGTGCCTGAGCCACGGCCTTGGCAATACCACCGCAGGCGGCGATATGGTTTTCTTTAATTAAAAAGGCATCGTAGAGGCCAAGTCGATGATTGTCGCAGCCACCGATAGTAACGGCATATTTCTGGGCCAGTCGCAGGCCGGGAATCGTTTTGCGGGTATCCAGTATGCGCACATCGCTACTAATAGCGAGACTGGCGTACTGTCTGGCTAGGGTAGCGGTGGCAGACAGCGTCTGTAAGAAGTTAAGTGCCGCGCGTTCACCGGTGAGTAGGACTCGGGCATTCCCGCTGAGGGTAAATAACCGTTGATTGGGACTCACTTCGTCCCCTTCGTCTATATGCCATTCAATGCTGGTGTTGGGGTCTAGCTGCCTAAATACCTCATCGACCCAGGGTCGACCACAGATAACAGCCTTATCTCGGGATATAACCACCGCCTGAGCGTCTTTTTCTGGGGGGATTAGCATGGCAGTGATATCGCCATGGCCAATATCTTCTTGTAGCGAGCGAGCGACACATTGAGGAATATCTGCAGCGGTTTCGTGGGGCAAATTACTGAGGGGCATAGGGTTTTTAATGCTCGGTGACCTTGTCAGCGCAAAGTATAGCCTAATAATAGGATTGGATTTTGCAGGTCGATCTGTTTCAATGCTATCAGGAGTTTTTAAACCTTTTACTGTCTTTGCTAAGCGGTAGTGGTTTGGTTAGCCAAAGAGTTGGCAGGGTAGATGAGAACGGATACTAGTTATAACAAAAATGAGCTAATCAGCTCGCTGCGGCAATTTTGCCAGCGGCATCTTGAGTCTGTCTTCAATATCTTCTTCGAGAACGCTTCTACAGCCTTACTGGGGATGGCCGAGGCCGCCGAAACCAATCGTTTACAAACCTTATATGTGGATGCTCAGCGTCTAATAAGAGGCAGGCGCGGGGAAATTGAAGCGGGCGTCACCGAAGCGGTACTGGCCAGCTTTACAGCGCTAGATCCCAATGCCACCAACAATACCAACGGTGTTCGCGAAACCAGCACCAGAAACACCCCCTACAACCACTTTGAGCTCCTCGGCAATGAAGACCTCGAAGTGATGATAGCCCTGGATAATGGCACCACCCAGGCGTTAGAAACCTTCAAAAAACCGCTGTATATGCTCCAGCGACGCTTCGACACATTGTCTGATGGCGCTGCCATCAAGCTGATGCCCATGTCTCCAGATTCAGTGATGGAAGCCTTCGCCGATGGCGTTTCCGATGGCATGATTGCCGTAGAAGTGCAGGTGGTGCTGATTAACCTATTTAACAAAGCCTGCTTTGGCCGTGACTACGGTGAGTTGTTAATCCAGGCCAATGAGTTTTTGGAAGAGTCTGGGATGTTTCCCGCGTCTGATCCTGCTAAAAGTGCCTCTGAGCAATCTATGGCAAAGCCTGAAATAGTACTAGAGGCAAAAGCTACTGACCAGCCCGTCACCTCAGAAGGGGATATTGAACAGAGACTGGAAGAGCTGGTGAATACCCTTAGCCTAGGTGTAATGCCCACGATTACCTCAGGTATTAGCCCAGAAGCCAGCCCAGATGCTAGCGCCGAGATAAGCCCTAACGATAGCGCCTACAGCCCACCAGTATTTACCGCCCCACCAGTGGAGCCACCGACCAGCAGAATCCAAACCGAGTTGCTGGCCAGAATTTCTACGATCCTCGAGAGTACAGGTCAGCGCCTAGCCGGCACCGATGCGGTGTATCTGGGCAGACCTCAGGTGGTTGCTGAGATCGACAAACATATCAGTCAGCTTCAACAGAGTTACAAAAAGGGTCAGTCAGAGCATCTGGTCTGTGGTCAGATGACCCGCCAGCTTGAACAGACTATTAATGCCGCCCATCCCTTGGGCAAACAGGGGTTACACCGCAACGACGCCAGCGTATTTCAGGTGGTGGGCAATGCCTTTTCAAGGTTTGGTGAAGGCAATGGCATGGCTCCAGACGCTCAGCAGGCCATTAGTCGCTGTGAGTTACCACTATTAAAGCTGGCACTCAATAAGCCCAGTATTTTGGAGCAGGAAAACCATCCTATTCGGCGCCTATTTAACGAGATGGCCAACTATGCCATTGGTCTTGAGCAGGGCAATTGCTCGGGCAATAAAATTTATCAGCAGATGCTAAAGCTTTCGGAAACAATGCTCAGTGATGGGTTTGGCGAACAGCAGATTCCCCAGATGTTGACCGGATTTATGGCGGCAGTTGACGCCGATCGTCGAGTGACCCGCCTGCAAGAGAAGCGACAGCTCGAAGAAATAGCCGCCCAAGAAAAAGTTAACTGGGCCCACACCCGTGTTGATCGTGAGATTAGCGATAGAGTAGTAGGCCATGAATTACCCGTGGCGATTCTAAATTTTGCCGAGCAGCATTGGTGCAAGGTTTTACATATTGCGCATTTGCGCTCAGGTGAAAGCAGCATCGAATGGCAGCAGGGCTTAGAAATACTCGACCGGCTGTTGGAAATTGTAGGCTTTGAGGCCTCAACCCGAAGTAAAACTGCCGTGGCCAGACTACTCAATGACATTAAGTTGCGACTAGAGCATATCTCCATTGACGCCCTGCAGTTGGCGGATCAGATGGACCGTCTACAATTTATATTGACCCCAGCCCGACCGGCTAATGTTACAGATATTGGTAGCAAGACTAAGGGCAAAGCACCTTCGAAGACGAATGTGAAAGACCCTACGGAAGGCGAGTTTGCCGACCAGATTAAGCGCATTATGATCTCCAGATTACAGACAGAAATGCCCGGCGAAAATATTGCCGAGACCATTAATAAAGTCGAATCCTTAGATGATCAATCGCAACAAAGCCTCAGTGAAGTACAAAAGGGTTGTTGGATTGAATTATGCGATGATATAAAGTCCCGTAAACGAGGCAAACTCGCGGGCATTGTTGGGCCGTCCTGGAAATACGTGTTTGTAAATAATAAAGGTAAGCTGGTTGCAGAGCTTAACCGCGCACGCTTGGCAGTGGAGATAAAAGAGGGGAAGGTCACTGTACTCGACAACTCCCATCTCTTTGATAAGGCCATCAAAGCGGCGATAGACGATATCAAAGGCTTATCCGTAGCCAGTTAAAGTGGACAGCAAATGAAGATTACCGAGGGTTGGTTGAGTGCAGGTACTAGGCTCGAATCCCCCAATACAGATGAACGACCCGACAGCGCAGATATTAGCCTGCTGGTTATTCACAACATCAGTTTGCCTCCAGAACAGTTTGGCGGCCCCTATATTGGTCAGCTATTTACCAACTGTTTGAACCCAGACGAGCATCCGTATTTTGCCGAGATATGCGATCTTAAAGTGTCTTCCCATCTGCTTATTGACCGCGACGGCGTTATAATTCAGTTTGTACCCTTTAGCCAAAGAGCCTGGCATGCAGGTGTTTCTGAGTTTGACGGGCGCAGTAACTGCAATGATTTTTCTATTGGCATTGAAATGGAAGGCAGCGACAATACGGCGTACACCGACAGCCAGTATTCCGCCTTGGCCAAGGTCACAGATCTGCTACTCGAGCACTACCCATTGCTATGCAAAGAGCGCATTACCGGCCACAGCGATATAGCGCCAGGCCGCAAGACAGACCCGGGCCCAGCATTTGATTGGCCCCGTTACACAGAGGACCTGCAATGAATTTTTTGATCGTACTCTTAGCCATTATTACCGTCGAAGCTTACGGTGAGCTGGCGTTTATTCAGCGTGATGAATGGGTGCGCAAATGGCATCAGGGTCTTGCCAAGCTAAGTTTTCTACAGAAATCTGCAACACTAAAAGTCGCTGTGTTTGTTCTGGTTCCGGCCATGGTTCTGCACCTAGTACTGATCGCGATGGCCCAGAGCCATCTCGGATTCTTTGTGTTTTTGTTAGAACTGTTGGTGCTGTTATATGCACTGGGGCGCGGCAATTTAGATACTCAGGTGAGCCTGCTGAGCTCAGATCTAGAGCGCGACGATTTACAGGCCGCCTTTCACGATGCCGCCGTATTCAACATCGCCCATCGGGAAGGCAATGCCTCGAATAGCGCTGACCTGCGCAACGAAATCTTTGCCGCCTTACCCTACCGAATTTTTGAGCGCAGCTTCGCCGTAGTCTTCCTGTTCTTTTTCCTCGGCGCCCCCGCGGCCCTGTGTTATCGGTTGCTGGCACTCCATGGCGATTTATCTCTAGAAAAAGATGTCGATGAAAGCGCCGCTAGCAAAGAAAGCGCCGCTAGCAACAAAAGCGCCGCTAGCAAAAAAAGCTCTGTAGATCAGTCCGTAGAGACTGTTGTAGAGGAAAACTCAGACCAGAACCCAGAAGCCATCACAATCCCAAACCCGCACTCAAGTTCAGACCTCAATAGCCCAGCACTCAAATTACTCTGGTTATTAGAATGGATCCCAGTGCGATTACTCGGCTTTACCGTTGGCCTAGTGGGCAGCTTTTCTGACACAGCAACCCATCTGCGGGAACTGCTATTCTGCCGTCACACCGCCACAGCCGAACTATTGCGACGCTGTGTTCAGGGTGCCCTAGGCAAGTTTGATCAGGCCGAAGCCGAAAGTGAATCTTTAAACAAGGCCGAGATTAACGAGGTAACCTCGCTATTTCGCCGCTCTATGACCGCCTGGCTGGTAGGTATCGCGATATTGGTTATTCTTAGCTAGGGCTATTAATAGTTACTCGTTACTCGCTTACGGTTGCTCAGTAGCAGGCTCATTCCAAGGCGCCACTTTAAGCAGTAAAAGCATCCCGGGAATCGCCAGCAGCGTGCACAGATAAAAGAAATTCTCCCAGCCCACGCCCTCAACAATAATACCGGTTGCCGAACTGGCCACCGTGCGTGGCACTGCCGTTAAAGCAGTAAACAGCGCAAACTGAGTCGCGGCAAAAGCAGGGTGAGTCGTGCGAGCAATAAAGGCTACAAAGGCGGCTGTACCCAATCCAACACCCAGGTATTCAAAGCCAATCACCAGTGCTAGCAAGGCGATGCCTTCACCTACTCGGGCCAGCACAGCAAAGCCCAGAATAGAGATAATCTGTACCAAACCAAATAACCAGAGCGCGCGGTTGATACCGATTTTAAGCATCAGTATGCCGCCCAAAATCCCCCCGATAATCATTGGCCAGAGTGCGGCGTTTTTAGCCACCAGACCAATTTCGGTTTTAGTAAAGCCCATATCCAAGTAGAAGGGGGTGGCCAGCGCAGTGGCCATACTGTCGCCCAGCTTATACAGCAACATGAAGATCAGTATCAACGCAGCCTGCTTAACCCCTTGCCGAGAGAAGAATTCCTTAAAGGGTTCCACCACCGCAGACTTAAGGGTTGTTGGGTGACGCTCAGCGCGGTCTGGCTCTTTAATGGCGAGGGTGAGGCCAATGCCCGTGACCATAAAGGCGGCAGTAATCATAAATACCGACTGCCAGGGCAAGGTGTCGGCCAGTATTAGGGCCAGTGACCCGGGGACTAATCCAGCAACGCGATAAGCATTAACATGAATAGAGTTGCCCAGCCCCAGCTCTTCGTCGGGAAGTATCTGGCGGCGGTAGGCATCCAGCACAATATCCTGAGTAGCACTGAGAAAAGCAATTAGCAGACATAACCAGGCGATAGGCCATAACTGTGTTGTAGGGTCAAAAAAGCCCAGTCCAGCAATGGCCGCAAGCAGGGCGACCTGAGTGCCCAGCATCCAGCTGCGGCGGAGCCCCGGTTTAAAGGTAAACAGTGCCAGCTGGTAGCGATCGAGCAGGGGAGACCAGAGAAATTTCCAGGTGTAGGGCAGGCCGATAAGGGCAAAGAAGCCAATCTCTTTAAGACCCACGCCTTCGGTGCGCAGCCAAGCCGGCACTAGGGAGATCAATAAATACAGGGGCATGCCCGAGGCAAAGCCGGTAAAGATACAGATCAGCATGCGGCGGTTTAGCAGTGCCTCTTTAATACTGGGAGAACTCATTTATTTTCCTTGGGCGATGTTCTTTGTTGGGCGAGGCTCTTTGTTAGGCGACACTCTTTGTTAGTCGACGCTCTTTATTAGGGCTGCCATCTGAACTTTTTTAAATTTATACGGCTACCAGTGACCACCACATCTTCTTCTTGCAGGCGCTTTTTCTGCCGCTCAAACCCCGGGCTATCTTGAGGTAGGCTAATTCCGCCGCTGGCATTAATGACTCGGTGCCATGGCAGTGTAGAATCGCCGGGTAGTTTACTCAGGGTTCTGCCTACTAACCGCGCCGCTCTTGGCAATCCGGCCAGTTCGGCAACCTGTCCGTAGGTGACAACAGCGCCAGATGGGATGGCCGCTAACACCGCATAAATCCGCTGCTCTGGTTCGATCTCATTCATTGGCGAAGACTACGCTATTCCGTCAGATGTTGAAATAGTGGAAACTACCCCAATACTCCCTGATACTGCTCAATATAAAGAGACTAGGTAACCAAGGTATCACTATGCGTTTTCTATTTTTACTGTTTGTTGTGGTGCCCGTGGTCGAGATGTGGCTATTAATTACCGTGGGTACTGAAATAGGCGCCATGGCTACTATTGGCCTGGTACTGTTGACTGCCGTTGTAGGCGCCAAGCTGTTGCGCGAGCAGGGTTTTGCGACGCTGTGGCGGGGTCAGCGCAAACTCGAAGAGGGCAAACTGCCGGCCCAGGAAATTGTCGAGGGCATTATCCTGGCAGTCTCTGGTGCGCTGCTACTGACACCAGGTTTTATTACCGACATCATTGGCTTTGCCGGGTTAATTCCACCCATTAGAGCGCTTTTTGTCAGCCGCTTAATCAGCAAAATGGTCGTTGCGCCAATGGGTGGGCAGGCTAGAGGTTTTTATTACCAGCAGGGAATGCAGGGCGATGACATCATCGAAGGCGAGGCTGTCGATGAAAGTGTCTTTAACGAAAGAGCGATTAACAAAAGTGCCATTGATGAAAAGAGCATTAATAGCCAAGCCTTGGATCAGAAAAACGACCAGGAGCCAAAATAGACCGAGTATATTTTAGCCTGGCCCTTGAAAAACAATCCTTCAGCCACAATATGATGAGCAATTGCGGAAATATGTAGTTCGCAAGTGACTGTAGACTATTGAAGAGAAAATAATCGGAGATACACAATATGAAAGTTCGCCCATTACACGACCGAGTTATCGTTCGTCGCGAAGAAGAAGAGCAGACCACTGCTGGTGGTATTTTACTGCCAGGTTCTGCACAAGAAAAACCAAATCAAGGTGAAGTAGTTGCAGTAGGCAGCGGCCGTATCTTAGATAGCGGCGAAGTTCGTCCTGTCGACGTTAAGATTGGCGACAAAGTTGTATTCGGCCAGTATGCCGGCAACGACAAAATCGAAATCGACGGCGAAGAGCTGATTATCCTCAGTGAGAGTGATATTAAAGCGGTACTCGAAGCTTAATTTTTGAAATGAATTTGGAAGGAAAAGAATCATGGCAGCTAAAGAAGTAAAATTTGGCAACAGCGCCCGTCAGGGTATGCTCGATGGCGTAAACATTCTCGCCAACGCGGTAAAAGTAACACTGGGCCCTAAAGGCCGTAACGTAATTTTGGATAAGTCGTTTGGTGCACCCACTGTCACTAAAGACGGCGTATCTGTCGCTAAAGAAATTGAATTGGCAGACAAGTTCGAAAACATGGGCGCACAGATGGTTAAAGAAGTAGCCTCTAAAGCGTCTGACGATGCCGGTGACGGAACGACGACTGCAACAGTTCTGGCTCAAACTATCGTTAACGAAGGTCTAAAATCAGTCGCTGCTGGCATGAATCCAATGGATTTGAAGCGCGGCATCGATAAAGCAGTTATTGCTGCTGTTGCAGAAGTTGCAGCGATCGCCAAGCCTTGCACCGAGAACAAAGAAATTGCTCAGGTAGGCACCATCTCAGCAAACAGCGACCTGCACATTGGTGACATTATTGCCGAAGCAATGGGCAAAGTTGGCAAAGAAGGCGTTATTACTGTTGAAGAAGGCCAGGGCCTCGAAAATGAATTGGATATCGTTGAAGGTATGCAGTTCGATCGCGGTTACCTGTCTCCGTACTTCATCAACAACCAAGAGAGCATGAGCGCAGAGCAAGAAAGCCCATTAATCTTATTGGCTGACAAGAAAATCTCTAACATTCGCGAATTGCTGCCACTGCTTGAAGCTGTTGCTAAAGCGGGCAAGCCTCTGTTGATTATTGCTGAAGATGTTGAAGGCGAAGCCCTGGCAACTCTGGTTGTAAACAACTTGCGCGGAATCGTTAAAGTCTCTGCCTGTAAAGCACCTGGTTTTGGTGATCGTCGTAAAGCAATGCTTGAAGACATCGCTATCTTGACTGGCGGCACGGTTATCTCTGAAGAAGTAGGCCTTGATCTCGAAAGCGCCACTCTTGAGCACCTGGGTACAGCTAAGCGTATCAGCATGACTAAGGAAGCCACTACTCTGGTAGACGGCGCTGGCGAAGCCTCTGCAATCGAAGCTCGCGTTAAGCAGATTCGTGCACAGATTGAAGACACTAGCTCTGATTACGACCGTGAGAAGCTGCAGGAACGCGTTGCTAAATTGGCAGGCGGTGTTGCGGTAATTAAGGTTGGCGCTACTACAGAAATCGAAATGAAAGAGAAGAAAGCTCGCGTTGAAGATGCGTTACACGCAACTCGCGCAGCGGTTGAAGAAGGCGTTGTACCTGGCGGCGGAGTTGCCTTGATTCGTGTTCTTCAGAAGATTAAAGACATGACTGGCGACAACGATGACCAGACAGTGGGTATTGGTATTGCTCTTCGTGCAATGGAAGCGCCACTGCGTCAGATCGTAGAAAACGCTGGCGAAGAAGGCTCAGTAGTTGTCGATAAAGTCAAAAACGGCAAAGGTAACTTCGGTTACAACGCGGGTACTGGCGAATACGGCGACATGATCGATATGGGTATTCTTGATCCCGCCAAAGTAACACGCACCGCATTACAGGCAGCAGCTTCAATCGCTGGCTTGATGATTACCACCGAAGCTATGGTGACAGACGCCGCAGTTGAAGGCGGAGCTGCTCCAGGTATGCCAGATATGGGCGGCATGGGCGGAATGGGTGGCATGGGCGGCATGATGTAAGCCTCCAGCTCCCAAAAGTAATACTAAAAAGCCCCGACTCTTTCGAGCCGGGGCTTTTTTTTGACTGAAACTCTATTGAGCTACTACCAATTCTTCAAACCACCGTTATCTTTAACTCCCGCCGCCGTCATTGCAAAATCTCCTCTCTCTCATCTCGAAATCTCCTCTCTCTCATCTCGAAATCCCATCGCTGTCATCTCGAAACCTAACCTGGTGTCATCTCGAAATCCCATCGCTGTCATCTCGACACCTAACCTGGTGTCATCTCGAAATCCCATCGCTGTCATCTCGACACCTAACCTAGTGTCATCTCGAAATCCCATCGCTGTCATCTCGACACCTAACCTAGTGTCATCTCGACACGCAGTGAGAGATCTCCTATTTTAGTGTACTAACCAAGCTGGTTTTTCATGGAGCGTGATTTTGGTGCGAGGCTCAATAGTGTCTGGGGAGCCCCTTGCGATCGGTCCCATGGATGCAATCATTTTCAGCGTTCGCACAACTCGTTTCACTCAGACAGGGTGCTCTCTTAATCTGAAAATGTTTACACCCATAAACGGGCCCTGACTGATCACAAGGGGCTCCCCAGACACTATTTGAATTATTGCGGTGTATTTAAAAAAGGTTACAAGCAGGTGGTGGCAGCCGCAATTCCGCCTAGGTGTTGAGGTAGGTAAGCCGGATCAGTGCTTCGAAGTAGGAGATATCTCACTGCGTGTCGAAATGACAGCTAGGGGATTTCGAGATGATACCAAGTTAGGCGTCGTGATGAAGGTGGTGGGAGTTGCAATATGTCCGTAAATAGGGAGTTTTAAATAGCATGGGAGGCTAGCCAATCGAACCATATGCAGAGTACAAAGCCTCCAGAGGGCATTTTTTAGACTTTTTATCGCTAAAAAGCCTGTGCAGAGCCCTAACTTATTGCTATTTGGTCCCGATTGCAGAACAATTGCAGCGATAAAAAATACGGCCCATACGGGCAAAAATCTAAGAGGAATTGTCATGATTGAATTTATTAATTTTCTAGCCCGCTGGGGCCACGTGCTGTTCGGTATTGTCTGGATTGGCATGCTGTATTACTTTAACTTCGTTCAGGGCGGCTACTTCAAAGCAGCATCTGCAGAAGGCTTGGCCGACGCTAAGGCAAAACTAGCGCCTAGCGCACTTTGGTGGTTCCGTTGGGGCGCCATGTTCACCTTCATTACAGGTCTCTACTTGCTGCACACAATCTCAAGCGTGCTCAACAACTTCATCATCATGGGATCCGTCATGGGTACATTGATGGCTGCAAACGTATGGATGGTAATCTGGCCTGCTCAGAGAATCGCCCTAGGTATCGAAGAAGGTGGCGACAAAGCCGCAGCAGGTGCAAAAGCACTGCTGGCTTCACGTACCAATACATTGTTCTCAGCGCCCATGTTGTTTGGCATGCTAGCTGGCCCGCACTACGGTCAGTATGGAACAGCGATTGGCGGCACAGGCTTAACCGTCGCATTAGTGATTATTTTGGCACTGCAAATCAATGCTATCAAAGGCAAGCAGGGTCCAATGACCACCGTCAACGGTGTAATTGGTTCAAGCTTGGCACTGACAGCTATATTGGTTGCTGCGCTTAGCTTCCTCTAAGGTTCTTATAGCGTCAAAAAAAACCGGTGCCGATTAATCAGCACCGGTTTTTTTACGCCCAAAATTTGCCCCGATAAAAACACCCGTTAAATTGCTGCTTCAAGGATACCCAAACGCCTCTATGGGCGTATAATATTTCGCATAATACTTCCCAGACATGGACACCCATAACGTTATGGAAAAGAAACGCATTAACCCCATTGTTGCCCAGCGCGACGACCAAATTGGACGCTCTGCCTCAGACACATCTAATGGCAGTGCCCGTAAAGAAAAGACTGGCGGTGGCGGTAATAATGGTGGCGGGGGTGGCGCAACAGTAGGCGGCATGTCTGGCGGCTGGAAATTTCTGGTTGTTTTCGCCTGTTTGGGCGTCCTCGGCGCTGGCGGCTTTGGTTGGATGGAGTATACGTCTCTAAGTGGCAAGCATAAGGCCTTGCAAACCCGCTTCGAAGCTTTGGAATCACGCCTTAGCAATACCGACGAATCCGTGACTCAGTCAGGGGCCGCCTTGCAAATAAAGCTGGGCCGTCAGGGGGACGAGCTTAAAAAGCACTGGAAAGAAATCAAAAAGCTTTGGGGTGTCACCAATGACATCAACAAAGGCAAAATCGAAAAGAACCAAAAAGACATCTCGTTCTTGGCCAGTAAGCGACAGGCACTGGAAACTGCAGTGGCAAAAGATAGCAAAAGCCTCAAGGCACTCAGTGGCAACTATCTCGGCATCAGTGCCGACCTGGATGCTGCCAACGAGAATATGCGCAACTATGCCGATGGCCTTAACCGTTTGAACAGCTCACTGTCGCGTATTGATCGCGAGTTAAAGAGCAATGCCGAAGCGGTAGAGTCTATGGAAGCCTTTCGTCGACAAATCAATCAAAAAATATATGCCCTAGAGCAAAATGCTCCGGTGCCAGCAACCTCAACTAACTAGTTCGGTAAAATAGAATCATGACTATTATTCGTCAACAAGATGTCATCCAAAGTGTTGCAGACGCCCTGCAATACATTTCCTACTACCACCCAGCCGACTTTATTAAAGCGGTAAAGGAAGCCTACGATCGCGAAGAATCTCAGTCGGCCAAAGATGCCATGGCGCAGATTCTCATTAACTCGCGTATGTGTGCCATGGGCCACCGGCCCATTTGCCAAGACACAGGTATTGTTACCCTGTTTGTAAAAGTGGGCATGCAGGTGCAGTGGGAAGGGGACATGAGTCTCACCGACATGATTAATCAGGGCGTGCGCGAAGCCTACCTGCTGCCAGACAATATTTTACGGGCCTCGATTCTGTCTGACCCAGACGGCGCGCGTAAAAATACCGGCGACAATACTCCGGCCGTAATCCATTACGAGATAGTGCCAGGTAACAAAGTTTCTATTGATGTGGCAGCCAAAGGCGGCGGCTCCGAAGCGAAATCAAAATTTGCCATGCTCAATCCCTCAGACTCAGTGGTTGATTGGGTGCTTAAAATGGTGCCCACCATGGGCGCTGGATGGTGCCCTCCGGGCATTTTAGGTATTGGCATCGGTGGTACTTCAGAAAAAGCCATGTTAATGGCCAAAGAAGCATTGCTCGAGCATATTGATATCCATGAACTGCAGGTTAAGGGTGCAGAAAACCGCAACGAAGAGCTGCGTTTGGAACTGTTCGATAAGGTGAATGCACTGGGCATTGGTGCTCAGGGTCTGGGCGGCTTAACCACCGTGCTGGATATTAAAATTAAAGACTATCCGTCCCATGCCGCCAACAAAGCCGTGGCGATTATTCCCAACTGTGCGGCGACGCGTCACGCACATTTTGAACTGGACGGTTCAGGCCCAGTTCAGCTCGACCCACCGAATTTGGAAGACTGGCCAGACATTACCTGGGAACAGGACGAGTCTGTCGGTCGCGTTAATCTAGACACAGTAACTCAGGCCGATATCGAACAGTGGAAGCCTGGTGACACCTTGCTGCTGTCCGGCAAGATGCTAACCGGCCGCGATGCAGCCCATAAAAAAATGACCGATATTTTGGCCAGCGGTGAGAAACTTCCAGTCGACCTAACCGGACGCTTTATCTATTACGTAGGCCCGGTAGATCCTATTGGTGACGAAGCTGTGGGGCCTGCGGGTCCTACCACTGCCACCCGTATGGATAAATTTACCCGCACCATGCTCGAAGAAACCGGCTTGATGGGCATGATCGGTAAAGCCGAGCGCGGCCAGATGGGTATCGATGCTATTAGAGATAACAAAGCGGTCTATCTTATTGCCGTGGGTGGCGCAGCTTATTTAGTCTCCAAAGCGATTATTCATGCTGAGGTTATTGCCTTCCCAGAACTGGGTATGGAAGCGATTTACGAGTTTGAAGTAAAAGATATGCCAGTCACTGTTGCCGTCGACACTGAGGGTGAATCGGTGCATCGAATCGGGCCAGAAATCTGGCAGGCAAAAATTGAAGAGAAGGCGCTGAAACTTAGCTAATAAGCCCTAGGCAATCGGTTGTATATTTTCATAATTTATTGAAACAACCTACGCCGTTGCCTACACTTGTGAAGCGAGGACTGAAATGGGATCCTCGATGCACTCGGTATACTTTACACACGCTACACACGCGCTATACAAGAGCCCCGAGGGGGTTTAATTTTTATTAAAGGGAAACGTTATGAAATCTATTCATTCTATCATTGGCACACTGGTGATTTTAGCCTCTGGTGCTGCTGCCGCTACGGATAGCTGGTACTTAGGTGGAACATTAGGATATTACGATCTGGATAGCGAACATGCTATTACAGATGATTACCAGGGCTCACAAGCGGGTCTGCAAGTCGGCAAATACATTAGCGAAAACGTTGCTATCGAGTTGGGCCACGGCGTAAACACAGGTCATGACGACTTTGATGTTACCAGCCTTACCGGACTACTGTGGATGGGTAGCGAAGCATCAAACTGGCGCCCTTATGCGCTGGCTGGTGTAAACCAATATAACTTCGGCGAAGTTAGCAACCTGATTGCTGGCCACGACGACAAGTCAGTACAGATTGTTGTGGGTCTGGGTCTGGGCACTATGCTCAATGACAACGTTCAGTTCCGCGCAGATGTGCGTGGCATGTTGGGTCAGGAAGAAGACGGTGAAGACCTCGGTTTCCAGTTGTCTCTAAACCATGTGTTTGGTAAAAAGTCTGCACCAACTCCGGCACCTGTAGCTATCTCCGCACCAGAGACAGCGCCGGCACCCATGGTTGACGAAGAGCCAGAAGTTCGCACCATTACCATTCGCCTCAACGTTGAATTCGAATTTAACCAGGACACTGTACTGGCCGTGTATGGCGATCAGCTAGAAGCTATTGCTGCAGCCATGAGCGTTCACGAAGATATCGAGCTGGTTTTAGAAGGCCACACCGATAGCCGTGGCGGAGATGAATACAACCGCACCCTGTCTGATCGACGTGCCAAAGCCGTTAAAGCAAAGCTATCTGCTGACTATGGTATTGCCGCCGATCGTATCTCAGCGGTTGGTTATGGTGAAAGCCGACCTATAGACAGCAATGAAACCGACGAAGGCCGCGCGCGCAACCGTCGTGTTGTTGGCGAGATGTCTTTTTCAGAAGTGTTGATGAATTAAAAGCACTGACAGTAGTTAAAAAACGGCGTCTATTGGCGCCGTTTTTTTTCACCTATAATAAAGCCATAAAATTGACTGGGAGAGCACCATTGTGAGCATCACATTCTACTGGCACGACTACGAGACCTTTGGTGTTGATCCCTCCAAAGACCGGCCCTCACAGTTTGCGGGTCTGCGTACCGACGAAAACCTCAATGTGATTGGCGAACCACTGGTTATTTACTGCCAGCCACAAAAAGACTGCGTGCCCGCTCCCCAGGCCTGCCTTATCACCGGTATTACGCCCCAGCATGCACTGGAACATGGTCTGCCAGAACCAGACTTTATCGAAGCCATTCATCAGCAGCTGTCACTCCCAGGCACCTGCGGGGTGGGCTACAACAGCATTCGCTTTGACGACGAAGTGACCCGCTACACCCTCTACCGCAACTTTTACGATCCCTACCAGCGGGAATGGAAAAACGGCAATTCCCGTTGGGATATTATCGACATGATGCGCCTTACCCGAGCCCTGCGCCCCGAAGGCATCGAATGGCCAGACCATGAGCCAGGTCGCCCCAGCTTTAAGTTAGAGCATCTTACCGCCGCCAATGGCATAGACCATGCCGCCGCCCACGATGCACTGTCCGATGTTACTGCGACCATCGCCATGGCCAAGCTCGTTAAACAAAAGCAGCCCCGTCTGTTTGATTATGTAGTGAACAATCGCGGTAAAAAAGCCATCGCAGAGATGCTTAATCTACAGGACAGAAAACCCTTCTTTCATATCTCCGGAATGCTCGACAAAGCCCATATGTATGGCGCAGTAATGATGCCCCTCGCCAAACATCCAACTAACAGCAACGGCATAATCTGCTTTGACCTGTCCGCGGATCCAGAGGACTTGCTCAGCCTAGATGCCGAAGAAATCCAACGTCGTGTGTTTACCGCCGCTGCAGATCTGCCCGAGGGCACCAACCGCATTCCATTAAAAGTGGTGCATATCAACAAGGCACCGGTAGTGACTACCCATAAGTTAATCGACGAAAATGCGGCCGCGCGCCTGAATATTAATATGCAGCGCTGCGAAGAAAACTGGCAGACCTTGAATAAGGTCAATTTACAAACAAAATTGGGTCAGGTATTTGCCGACCGCGAGTTTCCACCCAAACCTGAGGCCGAGCAGCAGCTGTATGAGGGCTTTTTACCCAACAGCGATAAGCCCCTGCTCGATGAGGTCCGCCGCGCCAATGCCGATGACTTCGCCGCCCATAATTATCATTTTGCCGATAAGCGTTACAACCAGATGCTATTTAACTATCGCGCCCGTTACTTTGCCGAATCCCTGTCTCTGGAAGAGCAGAAAACCTGGCAGGAAAGTTGTAAATGGCGCCTTACCGATGAGTCATCCGGTTACCTCACGTTGCAGCAGCAAGCGGCTGAGATCGATGAGTTGCTAGGGGATGCTGACCTCGCAGCTGAAAAGTGTGCGGTTTTAGAAGCACTGCAAGCTTGGGCAGTACAGGTAACAGAGGAATTTTCGCTAGAGTCAGGGGGCTAAAAAGGCTAAAATCCGCCAAATCAATTTGCCCCGAGGCACCAGCTTGAATTTTACCGGCGCGCATATACTTTCAATCAACCAATTCCAACGTCAGGATGTTGACCGCGTATTCGCCGTCGCCGACCAGATGGAACCCTATGCTCTGCGCAAAAGGGTTACCCGGGTGTTAGAAGGTGCCATTCTTGGCAATATGTTTTTTGAGGCCAGTACCCGAACGCGTGTTAGCTTTGGTTCGGCCTTCAATCTTCTCGGTGGCGAAGTTCGCGAAACCGCCGGCTTTGAAAACTCGGCACTGGTTAAAGGTGAATCACTGCAAGATACCGCCAGAGTGCTGTCCGGGTTTAGCGACGTTATCTGTATGCGTCACCCGCAAGAGGGATCGGTCGCCGATTTCGCCTCAGCCAGCAGGGTCCCCGTACTTAACGGTGGTGATGGCGCCAATGAACATCCCACTCAGGCACTGCTAGACCTCTACACCATTCGTCAGGAAATCGCCGCTCGAGGCCAGACCATCGACGGCCTTAAAATTGCCATGATCGGTGATTTACGTCACGGCCGTACCGTGCACTCCCTGAGTAAGTTACTGTCTCTGTACAACAATGTTCAGGTGATCCTAATTTCACCGGAAGAACTGACCCTACCTGAAGCAATCGTAGAGCAGATGCGCAGTGCCGGTGTGCAAGTTACCATCTCCCACGAGCTGACCAATAGCATTGTCGACGTGGATATTGTGTACTCCACCCGAATTCAAGAAGAGCGTTTCTCCACCAAAGAAGAAGCGGATCTGTACCGTGGCAAGTTCCGTCTTAATCAGGCGATTTATACCGAATTTTGCCAGCCCAACACCGTAATAATGCATCCATTGCCGAGAGATTCTCGGGCCGATGCCAACGAGCTAGACAGTGACCTAGACAATAACCCCAACCTGGCAATCTTCCGCCAGGCCGATAATGGGGTGTTAGTGCGTATGGCACTGTTTGCACTGGTCCTTGATGTGGCCGACAAAGTCGACGAGTTTTCCTACGACGTGCGCTGGTACAACTCAAGGCAGGTTTAATGCCACTAATAATAAAAAAAGATAATTAGCCCATGAGTGAATTTGATGATATTCGTCCCTATGACGATGTTGAAGTTCCCGCCGTTATAGCGCGGCTAATTGCCGATTCCGAATTTATTGATCTTCTGCTAAGTCGCAAAGCGCCCTTGTTGGCCAAGCTGTGCCCCTGGTTAGCACGGCCCTTTATTCGCTTTGGATTGCGTAAATTAACCAGACACATGAGCACAGTGAATGACCTTCAGGTACAGATGACCGAAGGGCTAAAAAACGTGCTCGACACCACCACCGACGGTTACAGCTTTGGTGGTCTTGATAATCTAGATTCCAGCAAAGCGGCTCTATTTATGAGTAACCATCGAGACATCGCCCTCGATCCCGCCATGGTCTGTTTAGGGTTACTAATGGCCGGGCAAGAGAGCGTGCGCATTGCCATTGGCGACAACCTTTTAAGCAAACCCTTTGCCGCCGATCTCATGCGGGTTAACCGCAGCTTTATTGTAAAACGTTCGGAGGCAAGCCGACGTGGAAAGCTCGACGCCTTAAAGAAACTGTCCCGCTATATTCGTCACAGCATCAGCCAAGAACAGGTATCTATTTGGATTGCGCAGGCTGAAGGGCGCGCCAAAAATGGTCGCGATCGCACAGAGACCGCACTGCTAAAAATGCTCGCCCTGTCTAAAGGGGAAGGGCAAGATTTTGCAGCCGCCATTGGTGAGTTAAATTTAATCCCCGTGTCTATCTCCTACGAATATGATCCCTGCGATGCCGACAAGGCCCGGGAACTTTATTCTGCCGAGCAGGGTACTGCCTACGTTAAAAAAGAATTCGAAGATCTCGACACCATTCAAAAAGGAATACTCGGTTACAAGGGCCGCATCCATGTGAACTTTGGTCAGCCGGTAGGTAGCAGTTTTGAAAATGCCGATGCCTTGGCTGCCGAAGTGGATCGTCAAATCTTCAGTCATTACCAACTATTCCCAACCAATATTATTGCTTGGCAGATGCAGGGCAATACTGATGTATTAGAGACACTAGAAGAACTGCAGCAACAGTGGCCAGACGAAGACTGGTCCAATGCTCAAGCCTCTTTTGAGTCACATCTTAGCCAAATACCTGCAGATCATCGTCAGATAGTGATTGATGCCTATGCCGCTCCGGTGGACAATCAGCTTGCTCATCAATCTAAATAAGGACGTTTATTTTTGTTAGATGCAGACGTACGAGAAACTATTCAGCAAGGCTATCGCGAATTTTTAAAGTCCCGTGAACTCAGTCCACGGCTGGGTCAAAAACAAATGGTTGCCGCCATTGCCAACACCCTTAGCAACGAGGATCCCGATAAACGTCTGGCGGTTATCGAAGCGGGCACAGGGACAGGCAAAACGGTCGGCTACCTCATTGCCGCACTGCCCATTGCCCGAGCCTTAAAGAAAACCGTGGTGGTTGCTACAGGCACCATTGCCCTGCAAGAACAGCTTATCCACAAAGACCTTCCCGAATTATTAGAGTCCTGTGGCTGGGATTACAGCTGCGCCCTCGTAAAAGGCCGTGGTCGTTACGCCTGTAACCTGCGCATGGAACAGTGCCTGGATGCCGTAAAGTCAAAAGACGCCGGTCTGTTTTTGTTTGAAGACGAACAGCAATTTAATCCCAATGCCGCCACCGAAAATCTGTTTAAAGAGATGTCTGCGTCATTGGACGACGGTGTCTGGGATGGTGATAGAGATTCTTGGCCAACCCGCATTCAAGATATGGAATGGCGCGCCCTGACGGTAGATCGTCGCCAGTGCACCGGCAGGCGCTGTCGCTTTGTGAACCAATGTCCGTTCTTTAAAGCGCGCAACGATCTTGAAGAGAGTGAATGTATTGTCGCCAACCACGACCTAGTTATGGCCGATCTGGCACTGGGTGGCGGTGTTATTTTGCCTCCGCCAGAAGACTGTATTTATATTTTCGACGAAGGTCATCGACTGGGTGATACGGCCATTCGTCACTTTGGTGCCGAGTGTAAAATCAACAGCACATTAACCTGGTTAGAGCGATTACCTAAACAGATCAAAGGCCAAACGCCGATCTTTGAAAAAGATACCTCATTGGCAGATCAGCTGCCACGCATCGAACGCGAAGCCAACAAGATCACCGAGCTGCTCTCAATGGCTTATCCACTGTTAAAAGAACAGCTGGATCTATCAGATCATGCGGAGGGGCGCTACCGATTTGCCCATGGCGATGTAGGGGCCACCATTCGTGATCTAGCCAAGCAGATCACCCTGCAGACCAGCGGTTGGTTAGGACGCTTAGAGGTTCTGGAAGACACTCTCAGTGAAGCCTTAAGCGATAAAGAATATCCCGTGCCCATGGCCGATATCGAATTGTTTTATCAGCAGGCTGGTAACTGGCTGTCTGGGGCCGAACGCCTATTAGCCCTGTGGGATAGGCTGCATAAAGAATTAAAAAAGGGCGATATGCCCATGGCCTGCTGGTTAAAGTTGGATGAAAACGCCGGCGGCAATATTGATATTTCCATTAATGCCAGTCCCATACAGGCCGCAGAGATTCTACAAGAGCGACTCTGGGGTAGCTGCTATGCGGCCGTATTAACCTCAGCTACCCTTAAATCTCTGGGTAACTTTAATACCTTACAGCGTGAAACGGGCGTACCCAGTTCAGCACACTTTCTGTCAGTGGCCGGTGCCTTTAACTATGCCGAAGCCGCAACAGTGCGCGTGCCACCCGGTGCAGTAGAAGGTAATAGCATTGAAGAACACAGCAAGTATATTGTTGATAACCTAGAGTCTATGGTCGAAGACAAAGCCGGTACCCTAGTGCTGTTTTCATCCAAGCGCCAAATGGAACAGGTGTTCGATGAGCTACCGAATCATCTGGCGAAAATTATTCTCATTCAGGGCCAGTACTCCAATCGTGAAATGGTGCGCCTCCATAAGGAGCGTATCGATCAGGGTAAAACCAGTGTACTGCTCGGCTTGGCTAGCTTTGCCGAAGGTGTGGATTTACCCGGTGACTACTGCAAACATGTGGTGATTGCCAAGCTGCCCTTTGCCGTGCCTGATGATCCGTTACATGAAGCATTATCGGAATGGATTGAAGGCAAGGGCGGCAATTCGTTTTTTGATATTTCCTTGCCCATCGCCTCTCTGCGTCTTATTCAGGCCTGCGGACGACTGCTGCGCACAGAGTCAGACACCGGCACTGTGTCTATTCTGGATAAGCGTCTTATCACCAAGCGTTATGGCACTCAGCTACTCGATGCATTGCCGCCCTTTAGGCGAGAGCTTGGATAGTACGTTTTTGAGTGCTAGTTAAAGTAGCAGAGAAGGTAAGAGCTAAGAAGGTAAAAACTTATGCTTGAGCATTACAGGACATTGGCAGACTTGCTGGTCGAAGTAGAAAAAGAGCTGCGGCTAATGCAGCTTTGGGAAATGCAAAGTCCCTCACCAGAGGCGCTATCTAGCGTCGAACCCTTTGCTGTAGATCAGCTTTTATTTAACCAGTGGTTACAGTTTGTGTTCTTACCGCGAATGTACGAGCTTGTTGAAAGCGAAGCACCCCTGCCAGATAACTGCAGTATTGCACCCATGGCAGAGGAGTTTTTTAAAGGGCAGGTAGTTGAAGCGGCGGCCATCATTTCTCGACTGGCCGCGATAGATCGTTTGATTACCAACCTCTAAGAGTAGGCTCTGCTAGAAACCACATTATTACAAAGCACAGTACTAGAAAGCACAGAACTAAAAAGCGCGCTACTAGCCTTTAGATTTCTTAGGCTTCTTGGTATAGGTCTTTTTCTTAGTGATCGGTCTAGAACCGTCACCCGTTGGCTTGCCAGAATAAGCAGGCTTATCTCCAGCAGGCTTACGGTCGGATCTGTCACCACTGTCTTTGGCATAGCTGCCACCGGCTTTCTTCTTATACGATTTCTTAGGTGGCTGCTGAGTATCTGCAGTACGCTTATTAGTCACATCGCGACTGATGATTCGCTTGTCGCCAGAAAAATCTTTCTTCTTACCACTGTCGCCGCCAGAAGGTGCTGCACCGGCGTTATGAACACTAATACGCATAGGCTTGGCACAGATACGAACCTTTTGCAGGTGATCCATCATCTCCGAAGGCATGCCCTCAGGTAAGTCCACGGTGCTGTATTCGTCATGGAGCTTAATCTCGCCAATGTATTGGCTGCTGATGTCCGCTTCATTGGCAATGGCGCCAACAATGTTGCTAGGAGAAATGCCGTCGTTATGGCCCACTTCCAAACGGTAAGTGACCATAGCAACATTAGGATCGCGACCTGACTTATCAACAGATTCGCGTCTCGGACGTTCGCTACGTTCTTTGCGATCACCGCCACGATCATTACGATCGTTACGGCCCCTGTCGCGGTTATTGTCTCGCGGTGCTGGTGCTCTATCACTGCGTGACAGTGAAGGTGTCGCTATAGCGTCCAAACGAGGAAACAGCGGACGATCTTTTTGGTTTTCAAACGCCAGAGCAGTAGCAACATCAGTAATGTCTAGCTCGTTCTCAGTGACCAGCTTCTCAATCAACGAACGGAATTTATCCAGCTTAGGATTTTCCATGTTCTTAATTAACTGATCGGTAAACTGCTGAATGCGCAAGCCGCTAACTTCTTCGTTGCTTGGCATGGTCATTGGCTTGATAGTCTGGCGCGTCGACTTCTCAATCGAACGCAACAGACGGTTTTCTTTAGGCGTGATAAACAACACAGCCTTACCTTCACGACCTGCACGGCCCGTTCGACCAATACGGTGAACATAGGACTCATTGTCGTAAGGAATATCAAAGTTAATAACATGGCTGATGCGTTCAACATCCAGACCACGGGCAGCAACATCAGTCGCCACAACAATATCAATCTGGCCTTTCTTCAGGCGGTTAATCGTGCGCTCACGAATAGCCTGACTCAAATCGCCATTTAGCGGAGAAGAGGAGAATCCGCGAGCTTCTAAGCGCTCAGCAATATCGACGGTCGAAGACTTGGTACGCACAAAAATGATCATGCCATCAAAGGTTTCAACTTCAAGGAAGCGAGTAAGCGCATCCATCTTCTGGTGGCTCTTAACCGTGACATACTGCTGTTCAATACGCTCAACAGTCTTAGTTTTAGCTTCAATGCTAACCGTCTCAGCATCGCCTAAGTACTTGGTACTAACGCGGCGAATGGCAGGGGGCATAGTTGCAGAGAACAATGCGCGCTGACAGTTACTCGGCGTTTGCGCCAGAATCGTTTCAACATCATCGATAAAGCCCATACGCAGCATTTCGTCAGCTTCATCCAGAACCAGGCCACGAACCTGACTCAGATCCAAGCTGCGACGACGCAAATGGTCAAGCATACGACCCGGCGTACCCACAACAACCTGAGCACCGCGCTTCAAACCACGCAGCTGACCCTGGATATCTGCGCCACCGTAAATGGGCAGAACGTGAAAACCTTTGATGTGTTTTGCATAGCTCTGGAATGCTTCAGCAACCTGAATCGCAAGCTCGCGAGTCGGCGTAAGCACCAGAACCTGAGGTGTTTTTTGTTTCTCGTCCAACATACTCAAAAACGGCAGCGCAAAAGCTGCAGTCTTGCCAGTACCAGTCTGGGCGGTACCTAGCAGGTTTTTACCCGCCAACAGAATAGGAATACTCTGCGCCTGAACAGGGGAGGGTTGCTCATAGCCGAGTTGCTGTACGGCTTTAAGAACGGGGGCAGAAATACCCAGTGATTCGAAGTCAACGGATGACATTAATTTACCTGTGGCTTGGGGAGTTTAGGCCCCGGAATGTGAGGCGGCGGAGTATACGCCTAAGTGACTAATTTTTATAGGGGTTTTTGGGATATTTTTGTAGTTGAGGTTGGGTCCGCGGGGCTCAATATTTATGGCCTTAACCCTATGATTTTTAGTCCACCTCAATTGACTTCCACTAGGTGCTATACCAAAATTAGGTATTTACTGGTACTTTTGAGGTCGCATATGTCTAAGAATACAAGCATTACTCTCGGTGATCATTTTGATGGATTTGTTACCTATCAGATCAAAAGCGGTCGCTATGGCTCTGTTAGTGAAGTGGTTCGCGCAGGTCTTCGCGCACTTGAAGATAATGAAAGCAAGATACTGGCCTTACGCCAAATGCTGATGGATGGAGATAAGAGTGGTCCGGCCGATTATAGCTACGAGACATTGATGGTAGAACTAGACAGGGAAAGAGACGAATCCAAGGAATAGATGAACCGATTAACGCTAAAGCGACTTGCTCTGGCTGACCTAAAATCTATAGCAAGGTATACGGAAGATCGCTGGGGACGGAGACAGCGAAATTACTCTGTAAAAAAATTGGATGATGCCTTTTCGATGATTGCACAGACACCAAGCTTGGGTGTGACCTGCGATTTTATTCTTCAGGGTACAGGAAATTCCCAAGTCAAAACCATATTATCTTTTACAAAATCAAAACAGATGGAAAAACTGAAGTGATTAGAATTCTCCACAAGAGCATGGATGCCATCTCTATATTTGTGGATTAGCTGGTAATAATCTCTGTCACAATCTCAGTCTTCACCGAATTAGCAATAAAACAAAGCTCATGGGCCTGATGGTGCATTTTCTCCAGCACTTCAAACGTGGGCTGTTTGCCAGAAAAGCTTACCTGCGGGCGCAGATTGACCTTAGTCATAGAGACTTTTCCCTCAGAATCTGTCTCCATTAAACCAATCGGATTATCAATATATTCGTCGATTACAAGGCGCTTCTTCCCGGCAATACCAAGAAAGAACAGCATATGGCAGCTTGATATAGAGGCCAAAAAAGCTTCTTCTGGGTCTACGTTAGCCTCTACGGAATAGGGGAGAGGGACAATGGATGGCGCAGAGGAGGCAGCAACGATGGTACCGCCATCAAACTCCCAGGTATGGCCGCGGCTGTATTTGTTATCGATGAAGGCGTCGTTTGGTTGGCGGTTCCACACTATTTTGGCGCTATATTCAGACATATAGATTCCTTTTATTAAGCCGCTGAAAGGGGCGTTACTTTTAGCTCATGACGATGTTGCTCAGCATGCCAAAGATCATGTTGCGCTTGCTGAGTGACCCAGGTCTCTGACGAGGTGTTAAATGCAATAGACAGACGAACAGCCATCTCAGAGCTAATGCCGGCCTTACCATTAACGACGCAAGACAGGGTTTTACGGCTGACGCCAAGAGCCTTAGCCGCATCTGTTACCGACAGTCCCAATGGCTCAAGACACAGTTCTTTTATTATTGATCCTGGGTGAGGGGGGTTGTGTATGCGCATATGGCGTTCTCAATCATTATTTAATTAATTAATAGCAGGTTTTCCCAAGTAGGCTTTATTGCCGTTATAGCGATTTAAACTGAGTATCAATCAATCTCAGAAATACCCTATATCCCTTTATGCAACTACCCATTGCCAGTGAATTGCGCTTAAATACAGATTTTAACAATAATCCAATTTCATGCAGGAATCCCCATGAGTGAGCTCTACCTCGTTCGTCACGCCCAAGCCTCCTTTGGCGCGGCCAATTACGATCAACTCTCTGACCTTGGCCACAAGCAGTCTCGCTGGCTAGGCGACTATATGGGTATGCGTGGCCTCAAGTTCGATACCCTGGTGGTAGGCGATATGGTGCGTCATCACGAGACCATGAACGGTATCTGTGCGGGTATGAATATCGATTGCAGTAGCCGACTGGTATTGCCAGGGCTGAATGAATATAACTTTATCGCCATGATCGATTCCTACAAGGTCACCCATGGCGATGATCCTATGTTCCAAGCGATTGCCGACAATCCTAAAGACAACCGACACCATTTTCGGCTGCTGCGAAAGGTGCTGAGCCTATGGACACAAGACAAAATTGAGGACCTACCAGAGAGCTGGAGCGAATTTAAAGCGAGAGTTTTAGATGCTCAACAGCAGATCAAAGCCATGGCAGACAGCGGCAACCGTATCTTAGCGATTGGGTCTGGCGGTTCTATTAGCGCTTTTGTTGGGTCGGTGCTGGGCATTCCCGATGAGAATATTTTTGATTTAAACCTGCAATATAAAAATACAGCGTTTAGTCATTTCTTTTTTAATGAGAAGAAGATGAACCTGACCGGGTTTAATAGTATTCCGCATCTGGATACGAATGAGATGAAGCAGCATATTACTTATGGCTGATAGGCACTTGATCACTACAGTGTCGTGTTAATTGCCGTTGTAGATATTGGATCTGTGACCAATTTTCACGACATGAACGACTAGCATGGCATCTCGTATGTCATAGATTATTCGATAAAGTCCAACACGGACCCTATATTGCTGCTGGCTCGATAGCTTAATACAACCCTCAGATCTTGGGTCACAGGCTAAAAGGTCAATTTGATTTAGAATTCGCTTAACGTCCCCTTTGGGAATCGCCCTTAAATCTTTTGCGACTGACTTTTTAAATGTGACTTTATATTTTGTCATGTTTTTTTAAGTCATTAAGCAATGTCTCATAGCTCATCTCTGGCTCATTGACTCTGTCGCTAAATGCTTGAAGGTCTTCCTGATCTTCTGTGAGATGTGCTCTAACGGCTTCATTGACTAGATCGGACACAGAAAGATGAGTGGAGGCCGCTTTGAGTCTCAATGCCTGGTGAATGGCAGGGTCGAAATAAACTGTCGATCTTTTAGATAAATTGCTCATTGTGAAACCTCCATTAATTGAGGGCATTATAGCGTTACAACGTTATAGCGTCAATTTGAGGTTGTGTCCGACTGCCATTCTAAACGCAGAGAAGCTGCTTTGTTTTAAACCACGCTCTAATAGGGTCATATGGCCCTATGGTATTAAGCTGCAGATATTTATCTTTGAGCCAATCGATACGGTAATTAAGATCAAACTCGGCAGGTAAATGATTGGGAGAGCGCTTGAGATCGAAATTTTTTTCATGCTCAGAAAAAGCCAACTAGTGACAAAACATACGCCCCCAACAAATTGAATTTCACCCTTTTAGCATGTTTTATTTTTTAGTATTACAGGGTACTAACAAGAATCCATAGTGAGCTGATCAAAATGGTTAGTAGTGTGCTCAACATGCCTATCGGGCGGCAGACGGACGGCCCAATTTCGGTGATAGCCACGTAGTGGCAGATACGTCCGAGAACCAGTGCGATACCGAGACCATGAAGCCACATATCTTTGGCGCCCACTAATTCCATGGCGATAATCAGCAGGAGGGCTATGGGCACGGTTTCAACAAAGTTGCCTTGGCCACGAATGCGGCGCAGCATTTCTGGATCGTCGCCGGTACCGATGAGAATCTTGCTTTTCACTCGGTATAAACCAGCGCGGAGAGTGAAGGGTATGAATAGCAGCCCCAAAATTGCAATATAGATAGGCGTCACGCTGAGTAAGGCTGGCAGTTGCATATTAACTCCGTTAAGGATGATGAGATTTGGCTGACTATGGCATTAAATCTGGTGAAAGCATAGTCAGTGCCGCAGTCAATCCCCCGACTGTTGAGTTTAAAATAGACGAATCCGGAGCATTTTACCTGTTTAGTTTCAAGGTGCCGGTTGCCTGTGAATAGCAGAACTCTGGAGTCTTTTTTTTTATAGTGGCTGTAAGCCTCTGCGGGTTAAACTGTGCCCCTAAAAACAAGCATCCAATCCAATATCAATAAATAAAAGGACCGAACAGTGAACACAGAATTCGATATGACTGGCAAAGTTGCCATGGTAACCGGCGCATCTAGTGGTTTTGGCGTTAATTTTGC
>ENA-OQVM01000569-OQVM01000569.1-marine-metagenome-genome-assembly--contig:-NODE-569-length-56679-cov-8.669128_pt1 | contig 56679 bp, 57 predicted proteins | sample MGYA00237776_ERZ505498 | MGnify/ENA primary metagenome ERZ505498 (study PRJEB26159, sample SAMN06265151) | marine metagenome | isolation source: Helgoland LTER site | place: Germany:Helgoland, sampling...
CGAAACGGGTCGCGGGTTGGCGAAACGGATGAGGATGGTGGAATCACAGGAAGCCCTTTAACAGTGGGCTCTAGACGCTCATTGACGCAATCTGACGAGGATTGCGAATGGCGGGATAGACGGGACTCGAACCCGCGACCTCCGGCGTGACAGGCCGGCGCTCTAACCAACTGAGCTACTACCCCAATTCGCGAAAAACATATAAAAACATCCCCGACAAATAAGTCAAGATGCAAGGGGGTGAAAATCTACAGGTATAGCTATTTTTTTTGAAGCATTATTTGGCTGCCTGAGATTTGATCTACTTTCCAAACTACATCATTGTCTAAGCTGTTGTTCTCTTGAAATTCAAAATGTGCGAAGGATATTCGTAAAAATTTTGGTGATTCATTGACAAAGGGAACTGTTTTTAGTTTTTCTAGAATTACTAGATTTGATTCAAAGCAAGCTTCCAGGAACTTTCCAAACCATGTGGATTGTTGGATGAATGCATTCATTACGCTTTGATAGTTTGATAGAATCATTTGTTTTTGCTGGGGCGGAGCCTGGGCAAATGCCCGCATTTCCTGTTCTCCAAGCACATGGTTTAGATCAAAACATTTTTTTTGCCCGCCACCATTGGCAATAATGTTGAGAAATCGCCCATATAAAAACTTTGGGAATGGTTGACTTACATATTGCTCCGCCCGGAGTCCTTCAAACCACATTTGCCAGTCAAGCCTGGGCATGTGAGGACCGGCAAAACTGGGGGCATCATCTTCGTGATCTGGTTTCCATTCAAAATCATAAAGTTTCCAATCTTCCCCGTTTGCACTTCCTTCGACTATGATTTCAGGCCTGGTCTTTGTCATGACTCGGAATAAACCATAAGAATTAATCGAACGGAGGGGTTGGATATAATTTCGGACTTGAATAGTCCAGTTTTTGTCCGATTCCTGGATTAAATCCGGACGATTGCCCTGCAGGTCGGCTTGAAGGAAATGCCATCCGGTGGTAAGAAAAAGAAAGTATAGTATGGCAAGGTGGGAGAGATGAACAGTATGGATAATCTTTTTCTTTTGCTTTTTATCCAGGCCGGTGGAGTGACGAAATCTTTTTGGAACGAGTCCATCGTCGAGTAGTGGAATGCATAATGACAGGGTAAGCAGGTTAAAAAAACCATAGTTACCGGAGAGGAGTATGGCCAGTTGTAGAATCACCTGCCCGAAGAGAGCAAACCTTCGCCCATTTTTGGGAAGAAAAAAGAAAAAAGGGAGAATGATTTCAATGAAGTACATTGCATTCAGACAAATCCAGTCGAACCACGAAGGTAGTGAGTGTACCCACGAACTGAGTGTGTGGGGTAGGGGTTGTGTCCAGTAATGATAGTCCAGTGCGGTAAAATCCCTCCATGCATTACTTGTATCCGTATCAAAGTAAGTAAATTTAACTACTCCTGATTCGATCATTAACTTGGAAAGTAGCAGAAGAACCAGAATCCTTGCCCATTTTGAATATTTAATTGGATGGGAAATTCGGTGTCTTGAAACCAAGGGCAGAAAAGGAATTGAAAGGAAGAGACTTTCCAGGAGTAGAGCGTCCCATTGAAAGCTGAGAAATGGTTCGCCCACCACACTGAGGGAAAGATAGAAAATCCATGAGAGTAGTGCCGCGGGTCCGGGCATAAAGCCAAGCACTAAAGCAAGGGATGAGATTGTGCCTAAGGAAAAGAGTAAGTGGTGATTGGCAAAAACTGAAAACCAAAGCAGTGTGGGACGAAGACTGAATTTACTTTGCTCAGTGTCGCTTTTTTCCAGGAAGGATTCAATGCGTTCAAGATCTAATTGCCAGGGAGAAATTCCGTTCGGGCCGATTAATGCATCTGCCTGGCTCCAGTAAGAAAGAAAGGCAGTTAATGTGACCAAGCCAAGGCAACGGCCAAAAAACCAATGAGCGAAGATAAAAGATTGGGATGTATTTTCCGTGCGGTCCTGGAAAATACTAAGCATGGAGAGGAGAGAAAGTACTATGGCTCATTACGGGTTCGGTGAAGTGTTTCCACCCGCTGCATTAATTCCGCATAATAATCAGGGTCAATTGCGAATGACTCGATGGCCAGTGGAGGCTGTTCTTTTGGGGAGAGTGGACGTTTTAAATGAAAGGTCTTCCTTCCGTGGTGACTGGCGATGGTTACTTCCGCACCAAGCGTTTCGGAGGTGGGTTCAAAAATGTGAATTTTTTTCTTCATCAAGAATTTTTCTATTCGCTGCTTAGCATGAGACAATTATACCGAAGCCAAAAAAAATCCCACGCTCGAAAGCAGTGGGATTTTTAAAAGTTTAGATAATGCTAAGCTTACTCGGAAGCATTTGCATCCTTGCAGCACTCGCCACCTTCGCCACAGCACTCTGCGTCGGAACCATTGTGGTCATGAGCTTCACCTTCACCACCACCACAGGAGGTAAAAAGTAACATTGAAAGAACAGTCAAGAGAGACAAGATATATTTCATAAGAATTTAGTTGGTTTGTAGTTATGAATAGTTAATTCATTAGACAGACTATATAACACTATTAGGCGATGGTTTTGTCAATGAGAAATAAAAAAGATGAATTTTTGTATTTACCTTAAGCGGTAATAGGAATCTCAAAAATTTCTTTCCCATTAGTCAAAAAAATATGTTCTCCAGGGAGTGGTTGGATATTTTTTAACCCGGTGAAAGAACCAAATGCAGGAAGGATAATTTGTGACTGATTAAGATGGAAGCAGGCGGAACGAATTTGGTCTTTCCCTCTTCCCTTAAGGGTAAAACCGGGATGGATATGTCCGGCAAGGTAGGGCTTTTGTGATCTGGGAACAGGAAGGTGCCTGCATTCAATACCGAAAATATTAACCGGGTCGGGATGACATTGAATTTGTAATTCAGGCCAGGGGTCGCCGGAACTTAGATCGTGATTTCCACGAACGAGATGAACTTGAAGGGATGAAAGATTTTTTCGCCAATCGGTAAGAATTTTTCGAACTTCCTCGGTTTTTCCGATTCGGGCGTGAAAAAAATCGCCCAGGAAAATAATGGTCCGGGAAGAAGTTTCCTCTACCAATTGAGTAAGTCGGTCGCAGTCATCCTGAGTAGTTCGTTCGGGGACGGGGATTCCGGATTTGCGAAATGTTGCCGCTTTTCCAAAGTGGGGGTCGGCAATAAAGAGCGTTTTTTGGGATGGCCAGTGGATTGCCCGGTCGGCCAAAAGAGAAAAGTTTCTTCCCTGCCATGAGATTTCTACTTTTGTGTTCATTTGTTCAATTTCCCGCTTCCAATTCCTGGGCCATTTTACGAACGCGATCGCTCCATGATTCTGAGCTTATTTGGGTCCGGAGAGATTCCGCCCAGAGGGGGAAGGAAAAGGGAGTCAGTTTTGCGGGATTCCGGAGTACAAATAATTGGTTTTGAATTTCTCTTAGTTTTTCTGTGAGTCGTTTTGCTTCCAATTGTCGGTCCAGTACTTCCCTTCTTGCCTGAGTGAGCAAAAGGTTGTCGGGGTCATACTTGGCAAATACATCAAAAAACAAACCGCCGGATGCCTGTACCTGTTTGATAGATTTTTGGGCACCGGGGTAGCCTTGAAAAATCAACCCGGCCACACGGGCCACTTCCCGGAATTGCCGTTTTGCCATTTCGCTTTGATTCATACAGGTGAGTAATTCTTCGACCAATCCTTCCGGTCTCAAAAGAGTTCGCCAGGTTGTTTCATCAATCTCTTTTTCCGAATTGGAGCATAGGCTTAAGCCGTAATCGTTGAATGAAACTGACAGGGTCATGGGTTCCAGTTGTGACATCCGGTGTGCAATTAATGAGGCCAGCCCTTCATGGGCCAGTCTCCCTGCAAAGGGGAACAGGAACCAGTTTACTCCATCGTTGGTAATGGTTTTTTCGATTAAAAACTCCGATAAAGCGGGAAGGTGGGATTCCTCGTCCTGAAGTTGTAATGTGCCCTGCATGGCTTTCATTTCTGGTTCGGATGTTTTGCCCAGTCGAAATTGTTCGATCCTTTCCCGTACCGACTGAGCGAGCTCGGAGGAAAGGGGGAACTTGCCCCCTCCCCAGACGGGAATCACTCCCTTTCCGGAACGGGCCAGTTTCACCACTGCAGTCAGGTCTCTTATTCGAACGAGGGTAAGGAGTTTTCCGGAAAAGAAAAAATGACTGCCCTTTTTAATCCTCGCGATAAAGGACTCGTCAATCGTACCCAGAGTTTTTCCTTTCTGAAATTGAACGGTGATGGCGGGGTCACTTGTTATGGTACCAATTGACATTCTGTGAAAGCGGCTAATTAAAGAGGATGGCACCTGATAAACCCCATCCTTTAACACCACTCGTTTGAACTGATCATATGCCTGCAGAGTTTTTCCTCCGCGCACAATAAATTCAACAGTCCAATCCCATTCCTGCTTGGTTAAGTTACGGTAAGACCAGGCCGTTTTTATTTCGGAAATGGTTTCTCCTTCTTTAAATCCACCCCCTAGTGCCAGGGTAATTAAGTGCTGGGCCAGTAGATCTAAGGGTGCATCAAGGGGTTCTCTTTCTTCGATTTTCCCTTCCGCCATCGACTTACGAGCCGCCGCATATTCTATTAATTCCATCGCTTGGGTGGGCACGCAAATCACGGTACTGGTGGCACCGGGCTGGTGTCCACATCGACCGGCCCTCTGCAGTAACCGGGCAATTCCTTTGGGTCCACCAATTTGAATCACCTGTTCGACGGGAGAAAAATCAACTCCCAAATCGAGACTACTGGTGCAGACCACGGCCTTGATTTCCCCACTTCGCAGGCGGTTCTCGATTACTGTCCTTTCCTTGCGGTCGATTGAACCGTGGTGAATCCCAATCTGACCCTTCCATTCTGGACGAACGCCAAGCAGTGCATCAAACCAGTATTCAGTTTGGGAGCGCACATTGGTAAAGACGAGCGAGGTTGTTTTTTTCTCTATCGCCTGTGCGACCTGTTCCACAAGTTTACCACCAAGATGCCCGGACCATGGAAAGCGTTCCATGTTTTTGGGGATGAGAGTTTTGACAACAAACTTTTTACGGGTATCTCCCTCGATTAGCACGCCCTCTTTGTCATTGCCCAGTAGTGCCGCCATTGCCTGCTTGAGGTTGCCGAGGGTGGCCGATAAGCCCCATGTACGCAGTGAAGGATTCCACCTCCTCAAGCGGGCGAGGCAAAGTTCAGTCTGGGTTCCCCGCTTAGTGGAGAGTAATTCATGCCATTCATCCACAATCACTGCCTCCAGTTCAGAGAAGGACTCCCTGGTTTCAGGATAGGAAAGAAGAAGGGAAAGACTCTCGGGCGTGGTAACCAGAGCAGCGGGGAATTTTTTTCTCTGACTTGCTTTTCTGGAGCCTGTGGTGTCACCTGATCTCGATTCAATAGTCCAAGGCAGTTGTAAGCCTTCCACCAGTTCGGTGAGGCTACGGTTAGTATCTTCCACCAATGCCCGAAGAGGAGTTATCCATAGAACTTTGAGTCGGGCAGGGCGCTTCCTTCGAAGTTCTCCCTGGTTCATCCATTCAATGAGTGGCGGTGCCCACACGGCAAAGGTCTTTCCGGTTCCGGTGGGTGCGTGGATCAATCCGCTTTTCCCCTCGCGGTATGCCTGCCAGGTTTTTTTTTGGAATGGAAATGGTTTCCAACCCTGTGATTGAAAAAATTGGTTTACCTCAATGGTTCCAGGGTTCTCTCTGGCCGTTTTAGTTTGTTTTTTCAAAAGTCGGACCCTCTATCAGATCACCAAAGGGTGGTCTGTTTTTCTGAAAATGGGTCGGTAATGCCTGGGTCATCTTCATGGACGCGGTTTACCCGGGAACTGACTTGGTGCGCCAAAACGGTGTGCTGACATTGGGCATATCGGGATAATAAAAGATCGGGATTGGATTGTGGGGACATCCAATCCAGCCAATCTTCAGACCTGAGAATTACCGGCATGCGGTGGTGGATAGGAAGGATGTCGGGAGAAGCGGAATGGGTCAGTACTGCAAATGTTATGTTTGATTGCCCCCCCTGCTTTGATTCATTCCAAATACCCGCCATGGCAAAAGAATGGGGTCCGGGCAGGAAATGAAAGTGGGGATATTTTTGAGTTTCGATTTTTTGCCATTCAAAATATCCGTCCGCGGGTACGAGGCATCGGCGGTGAAGAATGGAATTTTGAAAAACAGGTTTTTCGAGCACCGTTTCAATCCGTGCGTTGATCGGGCTGGGCTGTTTTACCATTGGCTGGCGCAAAGGATCCAGTCCCCATTTTGCCAATGTCCATTCCCGTGAATTTTCCCGTTGGATCGAAATGGGGTGTTCCTGTCCGGGTGCACGATTATAACTGACAGACTGTGGGGGAGTGGGGAGTGACGAGTGGGAAGGGAGGGCTTTTTTTTGAGCCCAGGAATAACGACCGCACATAAATTAGAAAAATAAAATGATTTTACTTTTTGGGTTCGGTGCACAGTGCGGCAACTGGCTGTGAGCGCTCGTCCTGTTCATCCGCCTGAAAAAGTTTGTGAATTTGAAAACCCGCCCGGTAGGGAAAACCTTTGTCTTTAATCCATTGAGTGATGGAGGACAGAACTGAATGGTTACAAGATTGGGACCATTCGGGGTGTAGCCATGTGGGGGCATTAAACTGGGGGATATTTAATTTTTCAGCCCAGTATTGAATACTGTTTTCGTCCTCCACGATAATTTTAAATTCATCCGCGAGGCGGAGGTTTTCCTCCAAGGGTAGGGCCAGGCTTTTGGGACTGAGGGTGACCCAGTCCATTTCTCCCCGAATGGGAAAGGCTCCACAGGTTTCAATATGAACGGGAAGATTACGAATGTTTAATTCGTACGCCAGGTCATGCAAATTATGAATGGCGGGTTCGCCGCCAGTTATGATGACGATCTCACAGCCGGAACTGAACGCTTCTTCTGCCAGTTTGCGCGGGGATAAGCGATCGACATTGTCCGGCTTGTGTTCGGGGTGCCAGGTGCCAGCAGAGTCACACCATGGACAGTGAACGGGGCAGCCATGAAGGCGGATAAAGAACGCGGATTTCCCCAAATGCACACCCTCGCCCTGCCAGGAGTGGAATCGTTCATAGACGGGGAGCTCACTCACCCTTTTTTTCGGGTTCAAATGTGGCGGAATTACGGGAGTCTTCCTCGAGGTGAATTTTTTGTATCCAGGCACGTCCATCAGTATTGTGCCTGACCATTGGATCAAATACCGAAAAAAGATGCCGTGCAATTCCTTCACAGGAAGCCTGTTCAATCGCGGTAATTTTTAACAGACCGGATTGATCAAGGGCACGAATTTCCTCAATTCGGGGATCGGAATTACAAACAATGGTCCCGTGGTCAAGATGTTCATCAATCCAATCTGCGATGTAATGGAGTTCGCCAAAATCGACTATAAATCCATTGGAGTCCAGTTCTGTTGCACCGAAGGTAAGAGTGACAGACCAGCTATGTCCATGTAGCCGGGAGCATCTCCCCGAGTGGTTGGGTTGACGATGAGACAAGGGAATGTCACGGTATGTTTTGCTACAGGTTACCATCAGTAAAAAGTTATTCTTTATATTCTGTTGGGTCTAAAAGACCAACTAATTCAAAAGCCTCTTTTCTTTCTACACAAGTCCCGCATTTTCCACAGTGAAATTCCCCGCCGGCGTAACAGGACCAGGTTTTTTCAAACGGGACCGCTAATTCATTTCCCCGTCTGACCAGATCTTCTTTACTCCACTTTACAAACGGGCGGTGTAGCGAAATTTCACTCCAGTCCGCCAATTTCAGTGTCCGGTCGAGGGCGTCGGCAAATTCCGGTCGGCAGTCCGGATAAATGGTGTGATCGCCTGCATGTGCGGCATAGGCAACGGTATTAAATTGGAGAGAAATTGCATGCCCCGCGGCAAGGGAAAGCAGGATCATGTTGCGGTTGGGCACTACAGTTGCCTTCATTGACTCTTCGGCATAATGCCCTTCGGGTAATGGGATGGAGGAATCGGTTAAGGCACTTCCGCCAAGTAATTCAGCCAACATGGGTAATTTCAGAATGGTATGGGGCAGCCCCAGGGACAGGGCAATTTGAGTGCTTGCGGATAGTTCTTTTTGGTGCCTTTGCCCATAGTCGATCGAGAGAAGTTTTAGTTCCACATTTTCGTGGAGTAAGTGATAGGTCAGAACGGTGGAATCGAGTCCTCCGGAAAATAGAACAACTGCTTTCATGGTAATGGATTGAAGGAATGGATGGTAAAATAAAAAATCATTTTTTCACTCTTGATCCTAAATCGGGGCGAGGAAATAGTGTTCGGTGGAGGTGAAAAATGCGTATCAATTCCTGAATCGGAGTGGGGTGGTCGTCGACACGCAGATCACGAAACCGGTCGTTCAGTCCACCATAACCCCAACCCGCTCGAACGACCAAAAGAGCGGCAGACTGTTTGCCCCTTTTATCCCCGCCGGCAGTTTGCCCGGCTTCCAATGCTTTCAGTAAACGGATGGAGAGAGAACCACTGCTTGCATCAAAGCTATTTGCCATTGCTTCAATTACCCGAGGGCCTGCCAGCAGATTACCCTGCACTGAAAAATGGTCTCCCGTCTTCCCGCCGGCCCAGTCCAGGCATTCGGAACCGGTGTAGTGGGAAGGTTTACCGATCGGTCCAATTACGGCTAGTTGTCTTTTATTTCGAAGCGGATCTGCACTGGTTAAAATTTGAATCACTTCGTTGGGGTTCTTTCCGCTTGATAGAAGGTCAATTCCCCGGGGGCCGTAGAGAACATTTCCCCATGCCTGGGAGGCGATCGCTCCGACTCCTGCTGATGCATACGGAACCACTCCGCCCACCGCAATGAATTTAGATTGAACTGCAATTCCGAGTTCGCCTGTTTTCTGATCCCGGGCGATAATTGAAAAGGTCGAGATGGGTAGGGGGGGAAGGCGAGTTTTGCCATGGGAAAGAACCGCAATTCCCAGAAAAGCAATGAACGAGTTAAAAAACATATTATTTTATTACAACTCGATCCGTTTTTTTTCAATTACTTTGAATCAAAACAGTCACAGTCCTGATTTTTGACTTATTGGAGTCCTATTGAATGGAGTAGAATGGATTTGAATGCTTGATTATAGATGAATTGACATATTTAAAACACTCATCCATAAAAGCTACCTTTGCATCAAATCTTGGGGGTGTAACTCAGTTGGTAGAGTAGCGGACTCTTAATCCGTTTGTCGGGGGTTCGAGCCCCCCCGCCCCTACGATTTAAAAATGGATTCGAATCCCATTTTTAACCTGGCTACTCCTTGAACAGAAGCGGTGCGAAAAACGCTTTCAATCTTCAATAATCGAGCCAAGCTTTCACAGAATTCATGATTGGTTGGTAGCAAAATTGCTCCAATCCAGTTACTTTTTATTCTTGGGTACTTTCTTGATGTTTCTTGTGGCCATTTTCCTTCTTTCACCTGGATCCCCCAAATCACCCCCCTTGGCCATCATTTCAGGGAAAGTATTATCCCACCATTTCTCGTAGGAAATAGATAGCGTAGTGATCAGGCTGGGCTTTTCTTTGGAGAGGTCATTCTGGCAACCGGGGTCCTTTTTTACATCGTACAAAACCCATTGTCCTCGTGGACTTACACCCCAATGATACTGGGCGGTACCATAGGCATAAGTCATGTTTTTGCTTCCCTGCGATACATTGCGCAAGCCCTTGCACTGGCTCATGTATTGGAGACATTCAGGATTTCCGCAATCGTGACTGCGAAGCATAAGATGGTTGCCCTGTCGTACGCCGGCCATGGTATATTTATGGTACTTTGCAAAGCCGCTTGGCCATCGGGCCACATGGTGGAATAAAATGCGCTCGGGGTTCCATTCGATTGGTTTGTTACTTTCCAACAGTGGTCGTAGGCTAAATCCTTCGAGCTTCTTTTTAAGACTGGAGGGAACCGGAGAGTCTGTTAAATCACATAGAGTGGGTAAAATATCGAGGTGGGCAGTCAGGTTGTTGATTACTTTTGGTTTCCATTTTCCAGTCCAACGCCAAAAAGAAAAGGCTCGGGTTCCTCCCTCCCACGCAGTGCACTTGGACCCGCGCATGTTCGCATTATAAACATCCAACCCTTCCGTCACACCATTGTCATTGACCATGATGATGATCGTGTCCTGGTCCCGCTCTGTATCCTTAAGGAATTTCATCAAGCGACCAAGGTTATAATCAATGTTTTCAATCATGGCCAAATAGGTGGAATGGGTATCGTTTAATCCGGCATCCCGAAATGGCTTAATCAATTTTTCCGGAGCGGCGAGGGGAGTATGTGGAGAATAAGTGGAAAGGTAGCAAAAGAAGGGTTCATCCTTGCATTCCTCGATAAAGGTCATTGCTTCGTCAAAAAAAACATCTTCTCGGAATCCCTTTGTCTCCATTCGCTTTTGGTTTCGAATAAAGGTGGCATCAAAATGCTTGGATGGGCCTCCCATATTGGTCGAACACCAGTCGAACCCCCGCTTTTCCGGACCGGGCTTGTTACCCAAGTGCCATTTTCCAATGAACCCATTTTTATACCCGCCCGACTGTAAGAGTTGGGGCAAGAGAACGGCATCTTTATGGAGTTGTTGCCTGGGTACAATGGTATGGGTCACTCCGGAACGGAATTCATGCATGCCGGTTAAGAGGGCAGCCCGGGTGGGCGAGCAGGACGGGCTGACATAAAAATTGTCAAAGCTCACGCTTTCCGAACGAAGTTTATTGGTGTGCGGAGTTTTAAGGTATGGGTGCCCGTGTGCATTGACATCCCCATAACCCTGGTCATCAGTAAGGATAAAAATAATATTTGGTTTCTCGGCAGATGCGAAGAGGAAGCCGAAAAAAATGGTGGGGAGGAAGCGGAAGATTTTCATTTATTTATCAATATGTTTTATATGCATTTAATACAATTAATTCCGTAAAACGGGTGCGATATTAAAATTTTGATCAAGAATTCTCTCTTCTTCTAGGATTGACCTGAAAGAATAATTTTTGGAAGCTCGTTCAGATTGGCAAATCACACTAAGAATTTTATTAGCAAGGTCGGGGATCAATTTAGTTTGGAGGGATACATTGGCTCCTCTGAAGTGCACGGTAATGGAAATGTAAATGATACCTTTTTATTATTCTGCGAAGACGGAGATTCTTTGAATCGATACACACTCCAAAGAATAAACCACGATGTTTTCAAGAACCCGGAAGGATTGATGGATAATTTCTCTCGGGTTACCCGCCACCTGCGTTCTAAAATCGAGGAAGAAGGTTCAGGGATTCAGTGCCTTACTTTAGTCCCGGCAAAAGACGGTCGATTTTTTCACAAGGATTCTAATGGAAATTATTGGAGAGTTACCAAGTTTGTGGATGGAGGAAGATCGTTTGAAGTACCGGAAGATATTCATCAAGCCTATGAAGCGGCTAAAGCATTTGGTGATTTTCAGGCTAAACTTGCTGATCTGCCCGGTGACCCATTGATTGAGACCATTCCGGATTTCCACAATACCCGCATGCGTTTTGAACATTTTCGATCGGCCTGCAAGCAAGATAAAATGGACCGGGCAAAAGAAGTTTCGGACCTAATTCAATTTGCGATGGACCGTGAGAAGTTGGCTGATTTGATCAAAATTGAAAATTTCCCCTCCCGTGTTGTACATAATGACACCAAATTAAATAATGTGCTCCTTCATAAAACAACAGGTGAAGGCATGTGTGTGGTTGATTTGGATACGGTTATGACAGGGTGTGTATTGCATGACTTTGGTGACCTTGTCCGCACCGCAGCGTGCTCATCATTGGAGGATGAGCCCGAAGTGGATAAGATTTTCTTCTTGCCCGAAACTTTTGAAGCAATCGTGGAGGGATACCTCAAGACTGCAGGTAGTATTCTTGAACCCTCTGAATTCGAGCATCTGGCAGTGGCTCCACAAATCATTACCTATGAATTAGGTCTCCGTTTTCTGACTGATTATTTAGATGGTGATGTCTATTTTAAAGTAAAAAGAGACGGTCATAACTTGGACCGTGTGCGTGCACAGTTTAGACTCTTGGCTTCAATGGAAGAACACTTTGAACAGTCCAAAGAAATCGTCGATATTTGCACCCGTTCTCTTTTTGCACAGTAACTTAATTATTGGCCCCTCTGGCTTCCTTCCCTTTGAGAAGGCCAGCCCGAAAACAAATCTATTTATCCTGTTAGACAGGCTGATTCACACAGGAGGATCTTGTTGAGGCAACGCCAGAACCTCTGATTTTTTCAGCACCTCTCTTTTACTGGAATCAATATTATAGGCTTTTAAATATCCCTTCTTGACCAGTTGAGCAATCGATCGGGAATTTTTAAAGCCAAGAATAAGCGTGGCCTCTCGTTTAGTAATGTAATCGTCCGGATTGATTTTTTCTTTAGTCATAGAATTCATTAATACATAGAATCATATATTATTTGGTTCTCAGGCGAACTCGTAAAATTGCTTACCTCCCTTGGAGGCCGCAGTACCCGATGTTTCATAAAGGACTCGTTCCATACCACCTCCTGCGTTCACACCCTTGCCGTCTGCTCCGCCATTGAGATCAACTTGAGTAACCCCTGTGGTGGTCCAGGTGCGCAAATCAGAACTGGTTTCGACAATGTACTCGATACCTTCCGAGTTGTATGTGTCCTGGCATTTTTGGAAGGAGATTCTTTGCTTTCCATTCTTTTTACCTTCAATATCAATACCTACCACTATATTCGACTTTAAACTCTAACCGAATTTCCTTGGTCTTCCTCTGCCTCGTTTCTTTTCAGTTTTCTTTGATTCTTCTGCGGATAATTCCTCTTTTTTCTCAATAAGTTTAAGGACTTCGCTTAATAAGACTCTTTTTCGAGTGACATGCGGTAGTTTGTAGGAAGTGAGAATATCCTGTTCAATCAGCATAATCACAGACCGATAGTGTGCGTATCCTAAAATTTCAGCGGCTTCTGTTATTTTGATAAACCGGTCTAAGAACTCGTTTTGTGATCCATTCATTGGTTATAGGTCGAAAAATAGCACAATCAGAAAAAACTGGAACATATTCGAATCATCTCGGGGGAAAGAGTTTTCTCTTAAAAATGAATCCAAAATTAAGATGAAGGTTTTTGTAAAGATGACTCAAAAACGAGTCTGACAAGATCGCTTTTCTTTACCCTTTTCCTTTCCGATAATGGAATCGAGTAAGAATTGATTACACCTGTATTTACAAATTCAGTAATTTTAGTGTATGAGCGGTAACCAATTAATTTTGCAGCATCGGAGAAGTTGAGGAATTTCTCCTCACTCTTTTGCATCGAAGTAGTACTATGTTTTGGTGAGTAATGCATATTTCGGATTGTTAACAATTATTATTTTCAGGATTATTGAATTGTGCAGTGTGATTTATAGGTAAAAGTAGTAAATAAATAGTAAATTTGAGGATGTAGTGCTTTTTTTAAGATTGAATTGTGCAGTGAATTTTAAAGAAGTATAATGTTTTATTTAAATAGTTTAATGTGTTTTTTTATTTGCCTTATCAGGGGTCGCTAGGTTCATGACATCGGTGAAATTAACTCTTTTCCTTGTTGTACCAGGCAGGTTGAAAGTCCTGAGGTAACCTTCATTAATTAATTTGTTTATCGATCTGTAGCTTTTATAACCTAGTATATATGAGGCTTGCGTGAGCGTTATCAACTTATTCTCGTTTGATTCGGTATTCATAATTAATTCGAGTGAGTGGTTAATTAATTGAGTTTTCGGTATTTTAAAATGATTGTTCTTTACAGAAACTAAGTGCGATTTGCTTATTTTTAACTGTCAGTTGAATATGTCAAATAAAAAAATCGTATATACTAGCCATTAAATAGGTAGTTGTCTGTAATTTTAAATGCTTGATCACCATATACTAAATTATGTAATTATATTAGGTATATTGTAATAATTGATATTTTAATTATATAAATAAATGTAATTTAATAATAAAAACATTATTAACTTATCATAACAATAGCAATTTACATTGATTATTATATGGTTGAGTCGTTATTTGAGTTGGGTAAAGTTAATTCGATCTGATAATTTTTTTCGGTCGGTGGGTAAATAATGATTCTTTTTCAAAACTTAGTTGCTTCGCTTTTTCTTCTTCCATTACTTGGGTTTATAACCCCGGCTTTATCTCAGGATCGGCCGAGTCGCCCAAATGTAGTTTTGCTTTTGGCGGATGATTTGGGATGGCAGGATGTTGGCTGTTATGACATTGATGTGAAGTCACCTATGGAAACTCCCCATATTGATGCTTTAGCAAAAAAAGGAGTGCTTTTTCGCCAGGGTTATTCGCCGGCTCCCACCTGTGCTCCCACCCGTTGTGCGATAATGAGTGGTCGACACCCTGCGGTTGCGCAAAAGACTCATGTAGTAGGGGGGAATCCTCCGACCCCCTACAACAAGACTGCTCACGCGGTCATGGATCCATGGATCAGCGGACGAATGAAGTTATCGGAGGTAACCATAGCGGAAGCTCTTCAGGGAAATGGATACGCAACTGGGCATACGGGTAAGTGGCACATGGCAATTGATCACAATGCATTTCCTCAACCTGAGGATCAGGGATTTGAATTTACACGCCATGACCTCGGCGAAAGTCGGGCAATGCGACCCAATCGCCTGGAGGGTTTTGCCAGTCGGGCGAAGAATGATCGCTATCAGTTAGATCAGTTTGGATTTCCAAAAGACCAAACGACACTGGATGCGATTGAATTTATCGAAAAAAATAGAGATAAGCCTTTCTTTCTTTACTACGCAGCATGGCTCGTTCATACGCCAATCCATTCTCGTAGCAAGGCATTACTTAACAAGTATTGCGACAAGCTGGGTGTGGATTTTCCAACCAATCCAAATGGTTGGGAATTGAAGGGACAGCAAAATCCTTACTATTGTGCGATGGTTGAAATGCTTGATCACTACTTTGGAATGGTAATTCAGTATCTTGAAGAAACTGATGATCCGCGCTGGCCGGGGCACAAGTTAATCGAGAACACCTATATCATACTGACTTCTGATAATGGAGGAATGGAACGAGTACCGGGTGAAATCATTACCGATAACTATCCATTGGATAAGGGCAAGATCAATGCGAAAGAGGGTGGGGTAAGGGTTCCGTTTATCATTAGTGGTCCAAAGATTAAAGCTAATCAGGAAAGTAATGTGATGGTTAATGGCTTGGATTTTTATCCGACGATTCTGGCTTGGACGGGAACCAAAAGGCCAAAAGTGCAAAATGTAGATGGCTCCGATTTAAGGAATTTCTTGGAGACTGATCCTCAGTCTGCAAACTTAATAAAGGACAGTCATGGAGAAACTAGAGATTCAATGGTCTGGCACTTTCCTCATGGAGTGGCTCAGCAATCTACTTTGCGAGAAAATGGTTGGAAGTTAATTTATAACTATATGCCCCAAAAGCCTAGGCTTGAACTTTATCAATTGTATCGTGACTATCCTACTCCCTCCAAACGAATTGATATTGAAGAAGCGAGAAACTTAGCTGCGGAAATGCCTCATAAGGCCGAGCAGATGAGAAAAAAGTTATTTTACAAGTTAGATGCAATGAATGCATCCTATCCCTATCAAAACCCATATTATAAAGGGATATCTGCCCATAAAGAAATGGTCTGTTCTCTGGTAGGAAATGGAAAAAGTGGAAACGAGGTATGGGCACAGTTTAAAGAACATGGATCGAGAGTGACTGGTGGACAAATTTGTTACACCTTGAACGGAGGAATGAAGTCTGAGGAATGGTATGTGACACCAGCTCAAATAAAGGGAAATCGATTAATCGGTGCGCTTCCGATTGGCAGTACGCATTATGTCTTCAATTTGGTGGATGAGCATAATTTCTTAGTTTCTTATCCCGAGATGCCCGATATGTTGGAGGCTGGCAAAAAGAAAGGCCAAGGACCTTATTCAAATGCGGCAATTAAAGTAGCCGGCAACTGAATTTTACTTAAATAATTCTTACAATTTAAGGTTTGTTGAATTGAAAAAAGGGATCTTAGTTAGATTGATTAGTAGGCTAACTGAGCAAATGCCTTTTTTTACCAAAGCGAACTAACTCCAATCGAGCATTCGTTCGATGGGAACTCTTGCTTGATCAATAATTTTATCATCCATGATGATTTCTGGACCGCCTGTTTCTAAGCAGTTTGCTAGTTTAGGAAGAGTATTCATTTTCATGAATCGACAATCATTACAGGCACAATTTCCAGTCGGTCCTGCAATGAATGATTTGTCAGGGAGTTCGCGGGTAAGACGGTGCATCATTCCCGTTTCAGTAAGGATTATAAATTTTTCGGAGGGATTACTTTTGCAGTAGTGGACCATTTTTTCGGTGCTACAAACTTCGTCGGATAAGTCTCGAACTGATTCCACACATTCAGGGTGCGCCACAACGGGGGCACCGGGGTGTTCGAGCCTGCAGCGTTCAATGGATTCTTTGGTAAAGAGAACATGTGCGTAACAACTCCCCGGCCAAAGTTTCATTTTTCGGTTGGTTTGCCCCATGACCCATTGACCCAGGTTTTGGTCTGGAACAAATAGAATCTCTCTGTTTTCCGGAACATTATTAACGATTTGAACCGCGTTTCCACTCGTACAAATGACATCGCTGAGTGCTTTTACGTCAGCTGAGCAATTAACATAGGCAACCACATAGGTGTCGGGGAATTTTTTTTTGTAATCCGCTAATTGTGGTGCCGGGCAGGAATCTGAAAGGGAGCACCCTGCGTCAATATCGGGAAGAAGAACCGTTTTTGTAGGATTCAAAATCTTGGCTGTTTCAGCCATGAAGTGAACGCCACAAAAAACAATAATTTCAGCCTCAGTTTCAGCTGCCTGTCTTGCCAGACCCAGGGAATCACCGACATAATCGGCAACTTGCTGAATGGGTTCTATTTGATAATTATGACATAGGATAACTGCATTTTTTTCTTTTTTTAACCTTATTATTTCTTCCTGCTGGGCATTAAGAGTTTCTGCATCCGGTTGATGACGGAAGAGTTTTAGGTCAAATTTATTCTCCTCTAATTCATTCATGATTAAGACTCTTTCTTACAGGTTCCATTTTTGCGGAAATCCGGACATTCTGCATGAACCTGAAGTCTCTGGTCCTTTACATCTAGACCCAATTTTTCTGAAACTGTTTTTCCGTACCATTCCAGGAAGGGGGCTTCAATATCGAAAATTTTATTGCAGTTTGAGCATACCACCTGTGCTTTAAATGTATCTGATCTTCCATTGAGGGCGTAAAATTTATTATCGGTTCCAATGTCAACTTTTCGGATAATTCCACTTTCAACGAGTAAGGGAAGGTTTCTGTACACTGTCGCTCGGGATACAGTTTCATCTAAATTTTGCGCATCCTGTAACAGTTGGTCCGCAGTAAAGTGCCCGGATTGGCGAAACAATGCTTCCAGTACTCCTTTTCGTTGCCCAGTTACCCGCAAGCCCTTGCTGGACAGGAAGTCGGAAAAACTTTCCCATGTTTCCTTGTCACAAAGTTTCATTATTTAAAAAATAATTTTCATTAGGTTATTCCATTACTTAAACACCTTTATAAATCGGGTCAATTTTATTGAGACTAAATTGAGATAGGGTTCCCTTTAAAAGTCGGGTTGTACTGTTCGGACTTGTTCTTTTTTCATATTCAAGTTAGGGAAAGCAGCATGGCAGTAAAAGTAAATGAACATATTATTCCAGATTGGGCGATTGAAAGACAGGCGCAGTCTCTTTTCGAACAGGTTGAAAAGTCAATGCCGGGCAAACCGCGAGAAGTCATCCAATTAGCGGCATTGGACTTGGCGAAGGACCGAATGATTGATCAGTCTCTAATGGGGCAGGAGAGCCAAACACGGGGATATGAAATTGATGCGGAGGAAGTGAGTTTGGGAATGAAGCAATGGATTAGTCAAAATGGGGGTAAGAAGGCATTTTCCAAGGGAAAGCACCCCGTAATCAAGACTCAGGAAGACCTGAAAAAGGAAATCATTAGCCAGTGTCAATTTAACAAGTTGCTCGAAGAGGAGACTACCTGTGAACCGGTTTCTGAGGAAGAGGCCCAGAAATACTACGAGGCAAGGCCTGATTTATTTGAGACTGAAGTGACGGTTACTGCGTCGCACATTTTAAAAATGGCAAAGACAGAGGATGAATTTGAAGAAGCAGAGAAAAAGATAATAACACTAAGGAAAGAAATTATCGGAGGAAAAGACTTTAAAGAAGCAGTTCAGGCGGAGTCAGATGATGCACAAAATGATGGACACTTGGGAACCTTTGGAAAAGGACGGATGGTGGAACCATTTGAAAAAGCAGTATTTGCATTAAAACCAGGCGATATCAGCGAGCCAATTAAAACTCAATTCGGCATTCATATCATACAACTACATGATCGTAAGGAAGCTCAATTGACCCCTTTCAGTGAGGTGAAAGAGAAAATAATTGAGTACCTCGGAGAAAGAAGGAAAGATACCAAGTTCGACAAATTCCTCGACCAACTTAAGGAAAAAGCCGAGATTATAGAAGTCGCAGGTTTCTAACCTGCTGATTAATTATGCTTTGATTCCTTCGAGGATTTCCACGCTCGCTGCCGATTGATTAAGTGCATAGAGATGGAAACCGGGGGCACCTCCGTCGAGAAGTTCCTGTACCTGTTCTTTTGCCCAATTGGAACCAACGCCAGGCTGTTCTGACTCGGGCGAGTCCTGCAATCTATCCCTGAGTGCGACTGGTAGCGTTGCTTCACACATTTTGCAAAATCTTTGCACCTGTCCCATTGATAAGACGGGCAGTAAGCCAGGAAGCACAGGGATATCGATTTGATTGGCTTTACAATCTTTTACGAATTGAAAATAGACTTCATTATCAAAAAATAGTTGAGTCGTAATAAAGTCTGCACCGGCATCGACTTTTTCTTTCAGGCGATACAAATCTTCTTTTTTGCTGGGAGATTCAGGATGTTTTTCAGGGTATCCCCCTACGCCAATTCCAAAGTGGGGGAAATATTTTCTTATCAGTGCGACCAGTTCTGTGGCGAAAGATAAACCTCCCTTGACAGGTTGAAACTGAGTTTCTCCCTGGGGAGGGTCGCCGCGCAAGGCCATAATATTACAGAATCCTTCCTCCGAGAAATCCTCAAGGATTTTGAGTAGTTCATCCTGAGTATGTCCGACACAGGTTAAATGGGGCATTACTTCAAACCCAAAATCATTTTTCAGGATTCGTGCATATTGCATTGTGGTCTCCCGGGTACTACCCCCGGCACCATAAGTGATCGAAACAAAATCTGGATTGTATGGTTTGAGTATACCGGCAGTTTTGAGAATCCTTTCTCCCCCTGCATCATTTTTGGGAGGAAAAAATTCCAACGAGAAAATGGGTTTCTCACTTTTGAAGAATTCCGAAATTGAAGTTCCTTTTGTCATTTTCATATCAACATATCATGATATGTTGATGCGTTGCAAGTCGGTTCTCTTTCGTTTTTATAGTCGAACCCGAGCGGTTAGTAGCAAGTTGCGAATGGATTCGAGAAATCGGCTGATTCTGGGTTGAGGGTCAATATCTTCTGCACGTTCAAGAAGCCGAACTGCTTTTTCATAATTTCGGATTCCTACCATCATCCTCCCATGTTCGATCAATGCGGGCGCTTCGAACTCATCAATTTTACTGGCTCGTTCAAAGTGTAAACTTGCGAGCACATAATCCTTGTCCTGCCATGCATGTCGTCCAAGCATGATCAGAGCTTTTCCTTCCAGTGGGTGCATTTCCACTATTTTTCGAAGAATGGTTGTCGATTCTTTCGTTTGTCCCGTTGCTTGCAAGACCTCTGCTTTCAGTAGTAACACTTTTCTTTCGTCTTCCGGAGTAAAATTAGAACCCAATAGTTGTTGAATTTTTTCGAGGTATTGAAAACAATCCTCATAGGAGGCTCTATTCATCAATATACTGGCCGCACGCACATATCTGTGAAGGGAAATTCTTTCCTTTTTTTCAATGGCAAGTTGATAGTTTTGAAGAGACAGTTCGTAGAGATTTAAATTATGATAAAGATCCCCTAAATTAAGGAGGTCCTGGGTTTTTAATTGTCCCATTCTTTTTAGGGTTTCCATCGCCACCGCAGCCTCTCTTTCCTTCCCCAATCCCTGGAGTGCGTGAACCCGAGCTCGATGGCAAATGACATCCTCCGGTTGCGTGGCCAGTAATTCATCCAGCAGGGCAAGCGCTTCCGGGAACCGGCTTGTTTCAATTAGGCAGTTCACTAAACCATTTTGGGCGTATTTACTATCCGGGGAAAGGAGTGTTCCCATCCGGTAGGCATTTTCTGCCGACATAAATCGTTGTCGCATGTAGTGGCAGTAGCCCAGTGCCACATAGGTAACTCCATCCCCTTCACCCAAACTAATCGATCGAGACAAGTTTTTTGCCGCACTTTCAAAATTGCCCAAGCTTAACCCTACAAATCCTAGATTTTTATAGGCTCTTAAAAAGGAGGGGAATTTCTTAATTGCAAGGTTGTAACTTTCTTCAGATCGAGTCAGTCGTCCGTTTTGGTAGTACATTGTTCCCAAAGCAAAATGTAATGCAGCACTCGATTTATCCTCCATTTTCTTTTCCAGATAAATAATTGCATCCTCCAATTGGTTCTCCGCTTTCGCGACCACCTCCTGAAGGATTGATTGTTCACTTTTACTTATCTTGGGTTCTACCTCAGATCTAAATCCATAGTCCCCCATAAAACTGCGGACAAAACTGGGACTGTTCCAAAAGTCAGCAGTTAGTTCATGCGTGGGAGGCACGGCAATCAAGAAAGACAAACAAAGGATGCAACTACAGTAAAAAAATATCTTTTTCATTGATTAAGGAGACTATACCGAATGGGTAAATAAAACTGGACCTGTACCGCTTCACCATTTCTTTTCGGTGCTTCATAGGTGGAACCTTCCGCGGCTTTTATTGATGATTCATTGAAATCTGGATGGGTGGATGAAACCACTTCTAATACTTTCACTCTCCCTTTCTCATTAATTTGCACCAATAACTTAACCTCACCCTCCAGTCCTCTTCTTTTCAAATGAGGAGGGTAGAAAAGGGAGCCTCTTTTAAGAACATTGGGGGTTCGGTCCAGTTCGTGTAATGCAAAGACCAATTCACCTTCCAACCCACTCGCCACTGGATTGTAGTCACGAAGTGAGAACGCCGCCTTAAAATCACCCGGGCCCACCTCCAAGTTGGGAGATAATGTTTCAATCTCTACTTTAAGAGGCGTGGATTGCAGGGGGCGTGGAGTGGATTGTTTTTCAATTAAATCCTCCACTTTTTTTTCCAATTTCGTTTTGGGTGGAGGAGGGGATTGAAAGGGAATGGATTCCACTTCGCGCACAATCCATTCTTCTGTTCTGACAAACTCTGATAAAGGAAGCAGGAAAAATAAACCAAACGATACCGCCAAAGAAAGCAGTAGGCTCTTCTTCGTGCTTCTTCCCTTTGATTCGGATTCAATTCCAGGGATCCAATCTATTGTTGATACTTTTTTCATTGGGAAACCGCAGTTAATTTGACCGCTTTTGCACCCGCCAATAAAGCCTGGTCCATTACCTGTGTGGCGAGACCTGCTTTGGCACCGCCAGAAACTTGAATGATCACAGAAGGGGGTTCGTAGACAGAAGAATTTCGGACCTTAGGCGCAACCCCCTCCAATCCAATGGGGGTACCATCGAGTAAAACTTGCCCTGACCCGGGTAAGGTAAAGGATAGGGGCTTTCTTTTGCTATCAGTTTGCGAACTCGAATCCTTGTAGGTGGAGGAAATACCGACTTCATTGACAAAGGAAGTGGCAACAATAAAAAAGATCAGAAGGATGAAGACCATATCGATCAGAGGAGATACATTAATTTCTGTTTCTTCCTTTTGAAAAATAGTTGGTTTTCTTTTCATCTATTTTTTAAGGTGGCAAGAGAAACAGAAGGGGCCACTTTTTTGGCCGCGGAAACGATTTTTGCGAGGAGTGTCGCGTCTGCCCATTGATCAACTTGAATCACAACTGGTTTCTCTTTTTCTTTAATCGCCTGCGTAATGAGGGGTGCCACTTCATTTAATTGCACAGATTTACCGGCATGAAAAATTTCATTTTTTTCAGAAAGGGCAAATAAGACGGAATTTTTTTGCAAAGAAGTTGATTTTTCAACTCTGGGCCTGCTTACATCCACTCCTGGCAGGGTGACAAATGTGGCAGATACAATAAAAAAAATAAGCAAAATAAAAACGACATCAATTAATGGAGATACATTGATCGATTCATCCTCCTCGTCCAGGGTCGATCTCCTCCTTAATTTCATAAACTTGGGTTTAGGTTTTTGATCTGTCTCAGGGAAATGCTCTCCAGGCGATTAATACAATGCAACCAATCCTTTTTTTTTCGTTTCAGCAAATGTGAAAATGCAAGTGCCGGGATTGCAACCAATAATCCAGCCTGTGTTGTGACCAGTGCTTCAGAGATCCCACTTGCTACCAAGTCCATCTTGTAACTATCCTGCATACTCAAGCCGTCAAAAGTGCGCAACATCCCTCCCACCGTTCCCAATAAGCCAATAAGAGGCGAGGCGGTTGCCAGAACGAGAAGGAAACGAAGCCTGCGGGTAAGGTAGGAACCATCCATCAACCTCACCTGTTCGAATCTCTTTTTGGTTTCCCTGGAATCTTGATGATCGGATAAACAGTAGTGCATGATCTGATTAATCCGGCCACCTCCCTTAAACGCACCCCATCTTTCCCGGGGGAAGGATTGTAAATCGCGTGGTACGATTGCCCGCAAACGGAACCATAAATCAAAGGCAATAAAATAAGTGTAAAGGGAGAGAACTGCCAATGTAGGCATCAATATGCCGCCCTTTTCCCACACTAAGGTTGCCTGGTTCCAAAGATCAAGAATTTGAGTCATCGCTCGAATCTTTCGAATTCTGTTCCAGGTTCTCCTGTTTCAACCTGACTAACCTGGCAGAGAAACCTTCCATCTTGGAGATGATTCCCTGCAGTCTGCGAGTTAATAATGCATGGGCGATCAATGATGGAATTGCGGTAACGAGTCCGAATTTGGTAGTGACAAGGGCTTCCGAAATTCCACGGGCAAGTTCGCTATTTTCTGGGTTTGCAAAATTGGTAATTTGCCTGAAGACATCAATCATTCCGGTGACCGTTCCCAGCAGTCCAAGAAGGGGAGCGGTCGCTGCGGTCACCGCAATAAGAGGCAGTGCTTTCTCAAGCTTCACTTGCATGTCAATAATAGCCTCGTAAAGAATCTCTTCCAAAATTTCTGGATTCTTACCCTGATAACCCTTTGATGTTTTTCTCAGTAATTCAAAAGGCCCACTATAATTACCATCTAGGGAGGCGACTTCTCTGGGCAATTTCACTTTGATTATCTGAAAGGCTTTCACCACTGCGATCAGTAAGGATAGCACCGCAAAAAATAATATCGGGTAAATCCAAATTCCTCCTTTTTGTAATTCTTCAAGCACTGAAAGTTCACCTTTTTCCATCACGAGTGCTTTCCCCAAAGTAGGATCCATGGGAAGAATGACGACTTCCTGATTACCCGATTTCCTTTGAATTGCCTGATTAATTAAATCGGAAGTCGACGAGGATGCCGGAATGAGTCTGGCCGGTTCACTGGTAAGAACGGATTGAGAGGAAAGGCTTAGGTTTTGTCTTTGAATTGATGAAAAACTTCTTTCGAGAAAACCTGCAGATCCATTTATTCCGGAAAAGAAAATGGTGGGTCCAATTGACCAGAATGTACCATCCTCCCTTGTTCCTTCGGGGGGCACAATGGCATCTCCTGAAAAAGAAATTCCACCCGCCGAAAGATTAATCGCTTCGATAGAAAGTAAAGTTGCACGAAAACAGGCGTCAAATGATTCCTCCCGCGTTCCCTTTTTTTGGGATTCCAATAAAAGGGTGGAGAGTTGAGCGGACCATAAAACCTCTTCTGCCGCTGGGTTCCCGTGGTGCCAACTTGAGATGTAATCATTTAACAGATTAATACTGTAATCTAAATCTGATTCACTCTCTTTTACTTCCCTTTCAAGTTGAATTAGGCTCGCCTCCCGATTATCGCGAAGACGGAGGTAATGTTGCAGTTCACCTCTTAGTTTTCTGGCCTTGCTTTCCAGTACAGAAACTTTTCGAGCCAAAGGAATTTTTTCCGTTTCAATTTGCTCCCGTAATTCTGCAAGTGAAGCAATTGCTTCTTTTAAATCCGCGGTCGCTTCAATCCGGACGGCATCCATTGACCGTGCTCCCATATTTGAAATGAAACATGCCGAAAGCAGAAAGGCTAAAATACGCATGTTCACTTGATCGAATGGGAGGGAGTTGAGATCGGGAGTTCGAGGAAGCGGGGAAGGGCACGATTTTCCATGATGGAGACTCCATTGGCAATTTCTTTGGCCAATTCATCTTGTCGAGTCCAACTCCATCCGGCTTCGGAAGGCTTTCCCCAACCGGCTACATTTCCAGATTCGTTGACAAAATAGGCGATTCCGAGTCCAAAATAAATTACCCGAAATTCCCGGGACTTACCGTCGTCCAAACTAAATTCCTGCCTTTCTAAATGGACTGCCCGATGAAAGAGGTGAATGCTTTGTAACAGTGCAACCAATGCTTCCAGCCTCTTACGCAAAGGAAGATTGTTATTTTGTGAACTGTCTATTTTTTCCTGAAATACAGATAACCTGTCCCGTAGTGGAGAGGGCAAAATATTATTGGTCGCTTTGACTTCTTTTTCAATTTGTTGCATTCCTTGATAGAATTGAAGTGACGCATCTTTCGCCTTTTCCTTACGGTTCGTGAGTTCTGCTCTTTGTTGGGCTGCCCCCACATTTTCTTTTTCGAATTGAAGGAGTTTTCCTTCCAGTTCTTCAATTTCTTTACTCAATGCCCCTTCAATGTCGAGGAGCGCCGCTTTTTCTGACTTCCAAGTACTTTTCTCTTCGGAAAATATCTGTTTTGTCTTCACCCATTCCTCAATAATCTGATGGGTCTCCTTGACTTGCCCACTGACAAGCGAGACTGCAATAGTTAGCAAAAAAAGAGAGAAGGGTATTTTGTAAGAAAGAAACATCTTTAATATTCCAACCTTATAGAGTTGGAGAAAAAAATAAAGTCATTTTTGAGACTCGGTCTCAATTAGTTGAATCCTTACAGTGACAAACTAATTTGAAAGTAAATTGCGCAGCATGGTATCCACGACCTTAGGGTTAGCCTGTCCACGAGTCTCTTTCATGACAAACCCCTTCAGGGCATTAATTGCCCCTTCTTTTCCATCCCTAAATTTCTGGGCAGCGTCGGGGTCATTTTCAATTGCCCGTGCACAAATTGATTCAATTTCTCCCTGGTCTGATTTTACTTCCAGACCTTTTTCTTGGACTAATTCCGAGGCCGATTTCCCCGAGGAGAACATTTCTGGAAAAAGTTCCTTTGCCACATTATTGGAAATCACTCCCTGATCAATTAAGTCGACCAGTTCCGCTAAGTGTTGCGGGGTGACAGGAGATTCTTCGACTGGAATTGGATTTGTCTCGGAATTCGCGTTTGAAAGTTCGCGTAGTAAATCATTCACAACCCAATTACCCACTTTTTTGGGATCTTTTGTGAGAGAAGCAACCAGTTCAAAATATTGGCAAAGAGAAAAATCCGGGCAAAGTGCAGCTGTGATGGAATAAGGTAAATTTAGCTCAGACATATACCGGCGTTGTTTATCAAATGGTTTTTCGGGTACCTGCTTTGCAATTCCGTCGATCCAAGCCTGATCAATTTTCACGGGCATTAAATCCGGGTCCGGGAAATAACGGTAGTCATGTGCCATTTCCTTGGAACGCATGGGAGTGGTGTAGCGTTGATCTGGATTCCACCTCCTCGTTTCCTGGACTATTTCCTCCTTTTCTTCAATTGCTTTAATTTGGCGTTTTATTTCGTATTCAACTCCATTTTTAACGCCCGAAATTGTATTGAGGTTTTTGAGTTCCACCTTCGTGCCCAGTGTCTTAGTTCCAACCGGTCGGACGCTTATATTGGCATCACACCTGAGTTGTCCTTTTTCCATATCACAGGAAGAAATCCCCGCATAAATGAGTGAGTTTCTTAATGAGGTGAGAAATGAAAAAGTTTCCTCAGGGGAATACATATCCGGTTCACTCACAATTTCCAACAGTGGTGAACCCGCCCGGTTATAGTCAACCAGGCTGTCATTTTCGTAATGGGTCAGTTTTCCTACATCCTCCTCCAAATGAATTCGAGTCAGTTTGACCATACGGTGTTCACCCATTACTGCCGGCGAATCTCCAGGTAGCTCGATTTCAACCTCTCCGCCCTCACAGATCGGTTGATCGAACTGAGTAATTTGGTAATTCTTGGGCATGTCCGGATAGAAATAATTTTTGCGATCCCATTTACAAACAGGGGCAATTTTACAACCCAGAAGAAGTCCGACCTTAATGGATTTGTCAATTGCCTCCCGGTTCATGACTGGGAGCGCTCCGGGTAAACCGAGTACGACCGCATCGGTAAGTGAGTTCGGCGGTTTGCCAAAACCACAGGGTACGCGGGTAAACATTTTAGATTTAGTATCTAATTGAACATGTACTTCAAGTCCTATGACAGCTTCAAATTTCATATCGTTTCTCCCCGGTTTCAAATGTTTGGTGATTGGCAGCCAAATCGATGTTCGCGGTCGTAGGCATGAGCAATGGAAAGAAGACTGGACTCTTCAAAAGCTTGGCCAATCAATTGCATACCAATGGGAAGACCAGAATTGGTAAATCCGCATGGTACAGAAAGGGCAGGGAGCCCGGCAAGATTGGTAGAAATAGTAAAAATATCGCTCAGATACATTGAAATCGGGTCATTACTTTTCTCCCCAAATTTAAATGCGGGAGTTGGTGCGGTCGGGGTCAATATTACATCCACCTCTTTAAACACCCGACTAAAGTCTTCTCGGATCAGGGTTCTTGTTTTTTGGGCTTTTAAGTAATACGCATCGTAATATCCGCTGCTTAATCCATAGGCACCCAGAATACAGCGCCTTTTTACTTCTTCGCCAAATCCCTCGCCGCGACTTTTAGCGTACACATTGATTGCATTTTCTGATTGCTCACTTCGTGAGGTGTATCGAATTCCATCGTAGCGAGCCAAGTTTGAGGATGCTTCCGCAGTGGCAATTACATAATAAACGGGAACTGCTAAATCAGTGGTTGGTAATGAAATTTCGACAATCTTATGCCCCAAGCTTCGGTAAAATTCAATAGTTTGATCAATTGCTTTTCTGACCTCATCATCTATGCCTTCACCAAAAAATTCTTTAGGTAATCCCAGTGTGCAGGGAGTTAATGGATCGCGAAGTGCGGCGCTGTATTGGGGTACTTCGGTGGGGAAACTGGTGGAATCAAGCGGGTCATGCCCCGATATCGTCTCCAGTAAAAGGGCCGCATCTTCAACCGTTTGAGAAAATGGACCAATTTGATCGAGGGAAGAAGCAAAGGCAGCAAGGCCATAGCGGGACACCATCCCGTAGGTTGGCTTAACTCCCACCACTCCGCAAAGAGAAGCGGGTTGCCTAATTGAACCACCGGTATCTGACCCCAGGGTCAGAGGGGCTTCCCGAGCGGCTACTGCAGCAGAACTGCCCCCACTACTTCCCCCGGGCACTCGATTAAAATCCCATGGGTTTCGGGTGGGGCCATAGGCAGAGTTTTCGGTGGATGAACCCATGGCAAATTCATCTAAATTTAAACGGCCACCGATCACGGCACCTGCATCCTTTAGTTTTCTAATTACGGTGGCATCGTAGGGAGAAATATAATTTTCAAGAATCTTACTCGCGGCCGTAAGCGGTTGACCTTGGACAGAAATAACATCCTTGATTGCCACTGGGATACCATCCAATGGACCTAATGTATTACCCTCTGCTCTTCTTTTATCGGATGCATTTGCCTGGGCCAGGAAGTCGTCATCATCGCGGTGAAGAAAGGCATGAACCTGTGGGTCGACCCGATCAATTTGCTCGAGATATGCTTGTGCGACCTCCTGAGAGCTCAATTCTTTTTCAGAAAGTGAGTGGGACAGTTCGACTGCTGTTTTGCTGATAATAGTAGCGTTACTCATTACTTTAATCCTCCACCACTTTGGGAACCACAATTTGACTATTTCTTGATTGGGGAGCGTTTTGAATGGCTTGCTTTACTGAGAATGGTTCTTTGGCTTGATCTTCATCCCATACATTAAAACGAGGAAACGCATGCGCAGTAGGCTCTACTCCGTCCACATCCACCTCCTTGAGCTTTTCGAAATACTGTAACACATCTCCCAATTGATGCTGGAATTTTTCCCTTTCTTCCTTGGTGAGCTCGATACGAGCGAGATTGGAAACATAGTCGATGTCCATGGGGTTGGGGTCAGATTCACTCATAAATTATGTCCTTAAAGAGTAGGGCGTATTAGTTTCAATTTTTTCGACAATTTTTTCAAATGCGGCATTAACCTCATTCTCACCCAAAGTCCGGTCCGGAGAACGGAATCGCATAGAACATGCGATACTTTTTTGATTTTCTGGCATTCCTTTTCCGGAGAAGAGATCGAAAATTGTGACAGGATCCACCTCAAACTTTCCCTTTGCGATATCGATGGCGATTAATTCAAGGGAAGAGCGGACTTGTTCAGCAGATTCGTTTTGGTCCACCACGAGTGCCAAGTCTTTAATCGCAGGCGGAAATGTGGAAAATGGTTGGAAGGTAGTATTCTTTCTTTTCTTAGAGAGAAGAATGGGATCGATTATTATTTCAACCGCTAAAACTGGGCCTCTAATTTCTTTCTCTTTCGATAATGGAAGAGAAATGATACCGGCAGAAATTTCAATTTTATTTTGATGAACATTTCCTATCCGGGCCGCATGTTTATTTTGCCATGGAGAACTGTCTTCGATTGGACACCATTTTTTCTTGGGTAAAGAAATTCCAGTACCATGAAAAAGGCGATGGATTATTCTTTTCAGATCAAAAAAATCAAGTTCTTCAGTTTCTTTCCATTCCCGTATTACTGAATGAGGAAACAGGGCAAAGCTGACGCTCAATAATTCTACATTACCTCGTGGACCGGGTTGAAAAACTCTTCCCGTTTCAAAGACCTGAGACAGGGGATTGAGATTTTTTTGATTATTGGCCAATGAATCGAGCAGCCCCGGCAGAAGAGACGGACGAACATGGGTATGGTCCGCGGTGAGTGGGTTAAGAAGTCCGATCTTTTCATTCTCCAGTTGCGGGAACCAGTTCTTTATTTCCTCGCCTGATCGCAAACTGTAATTACAAACCTCCTGGAAGCCCTGACCTGACAAATTTTCAATTGCTCGATCGAAAAAATCATAACTTGGATCATTCTCGCGGTGAATTGCTGGGATGGAAAGACTGCAATCAGTTAATTTTGATGTTCCGTAAATACGAATGAACTCCTCCACCAAATCAATCGGCCTGTCTACTTCCGAGCGAAATGAAGGAACTTCCACACTCCATGGATTTGTACCCTCAACCTGAAAGCCCAACCTTTCCCAAGATCGAACCAAAATGCCGGGATCAACCGAGAATCCACACTTTTCTTCCACAAAAGACTGATCGATCTGGATGACTCGAGAACCGCGGGGTGGTTCGCCTGCTATAACTACCTCAGGAATACACTCTCCACCGGCAATTTCCAAAATTAAATCGATTGCCCTTCGAGCAGCAAATTCAATACCACTAGGATCCACATCTCTGGCAAACCGTTGAGAGCTATCCGAATGAAGCCCCAGTCGGCGGGCAGTGCTTCTTACATTTCCAGGTTCGAACCATGCAGATTCAAGGATAATATCCACGGTTGAATCGTCCACCTCGGCATCGATGCTTCCCATGACACCCGCGATTACCAATGCTTTTTGGGAATCCGCAATCACCATCATTTTCGAATCCAGTATTCGTTCCACGCCATCGAGGGTAGTCAACTTCTCACCCTCCTTTGCCTGTCTTACCACAATGGATTGCTGTGCCACTTTTTGGGCATCAAATGCATGGAGTGGTTGCCCCGTTTCCCACAGGACGAAATTAGTAATATCCACCACATTGTTGATTGAGCGTGCACCCACAGATTCGAGGCGTGTCTTCAGCCAGTCTGGGCTGGGGCCAATTTTTACTCCCCGAATTGCCCACAGTGAATAAAAGGGACAATTTTGGGTTTCGACACTCAAACCTTGAATTAAATTCTGATCGGTGGGTTGATTGGTGGTAGGAGCGGAAATTTTTAATTCAGGAAGCTTTAGATTTTCTTCGTAATAGGCTGCCATTTCGCGGGCCACTCCAATATGACTTAAACAATCTCCCCGGTTTGCAGTGATTTCAAGTTCCAGGGTTACATCACTTTGAAAAAGTTCGCTCACTGGAGTACCTACTTTAGGATGGTCTGGAAGAATGAGTAGTCCTTCGTTATCCTGACCCAGTTCTAATTCGACGGCACTGCACATCATACCCTCCGATGCCACTCCGCGAAGCTTTGATTTTTTAATTTTAAAACCGCCCGGTAATTTTGCACCCGGCAGAGCGACTGGCACCCGATCTCCGACCACAAAATTTGTGGCACCACAAACAATTTTCGCAGGTTCACCCTGCTCAGAAACTGTTACCATGCAGACACTCAATCGATCCGCTTCCGGATGTGGTTCTTTTGATAAAATTTCTCCCACCACCACATGTTCGAGTGAACTACTGGACTGATTTCCGCTTTCTTCGACCTCCAGTCCAAGCATGGGCAAAGAATCGACCAATTCGAGATGGGTAGCACTGCAGTCCACATACTGCCTTAACCAATCGATACTTACTTTCATGTGGGCTGGTTCAATTGAGTAAGGAAGCGAAAATCATTATTGTAAAAATGTCGAATATCATCAATTCCATGCAAAATCATGGCCACCCGTTCGATTCCGATTCCAAATGCAAAACCAGTCCATTCTTCTGGATCAAGTTCCACTAGTCCGAGAACTTTGGGGTCCACCATACCACAACCCATAATCTCGATCCATTGATCGCTTAGTTTTCCGATATTAGGAGCCCTTAAATCAACTTCAAAACTGGGCTCAGTAAAGGGAAAAAAACTGGGCCTTAAACGAGTTTCAACCTGGTCACCAAAAAGTTCCTTGAGGAAAAAATCTAACACACCCTTGAGATCTTTGATCGTCACCTTTCGATCGACATAAAGTCCTTCGGTTTGGTGAAAATTTGCCGAATGGGTAGCATCCACTGTATCACGGCGGAAACATCGACCTGGTGCAATAATACGGAGCGGAGGTTTTTCTCGTAATAAACTTCTTATTTGTACTGAAGAGGTATGGGTACGGAGAACATACGCTTCCTCTTTCTTCTGCTTGATGTTATTCCATTTTGCTTCTGGAGTGAAAAAAAGCGTATCCTGCTCGTCACGTGCGGGGTGATCTTCCGGGGTATTTAAGGCATCAAAGCAGAACCACTCGGTTTCTGCTTCAGTTGCTTCGGCAACAGTAAATCCAATCTTTCGAAAAATAGAAACCATCTTCCTTCGTGTATTGGTGAGCGGGTGAGTTCCGCCGGTAAAGTTTGCAGGTGGAGGCAATGTCGGATCAACCTCAGTCCCCAAGGCTTCCAAATCGGCCTTTTGTTCGATCGAGGTAAGAGAAGACTTGAAAATTTCTTCAATCTCCTTCTTGGTACGATTCAATGCCTGACCGAAAGCAGGTCGATCTTCTTTCGGGATACCACCAATTCCCTTTGCGATCTGAGTAAGACTGCCATTCGGGCCAAGAATAGTGGCTTTTACATTGTCCCAATCGGCACGATTCGCAACAGAATCAAGATTCTTTGCTGCCTCCTCGACAATGGCTTGGAGATTTTTCTCCACGCCGAAATAAAACGGTCGGGCCCTTAGGCCGCGAGTGCGGTTTTTGCTTTTGCCACCAATTCCTTAAAGGATTCAGGCTCATGAATGGCAAGTTCAGACATCACTTTACGATTAAGCTCAATATTGGCTTTGGCCAACCCATGAATGAATTCACCGTAACGAATACCTTCAGCCCGACAAGCTGCATTTATGCGAACAATCCACAACTGACGAAATTCTGTTTTTCTTTTGCGGCGGTGTGCATAAGCATACACTTCTCCGCGATCAACTGCATCTTTTGCGTAACGATAAAGACGAGATTTGTTCCCGAAATAACCCTTGGCTTTCTTAAGGACTTTTTTACGGCGTTTACGGGTAGCTGATACGTTGCGTGCTCGTGGCATAACTTATGTTTCCTGAATTAAAAAATTAATTACAAATTGCTTTGATCACTCGACGGGCCATTCCTTTGGCCAGAATTTGATCCTGTCTGCCAGCACGAACCTGCTTAGTACTAAGCTTTCGGCGCAAATGCCTTTTACTAGGCTTGCGGAATTTTACTTTGCCAGTGCCAGTGATCTTAAATCTTTTGGCGATACCTTTGTGAGTTTTATTCATGCTGTTCTTAAAAAAGTTATTAACTTAACGGATTCCATTCAATCGATCAAGCTCAATAAGGAATTTAATCATAAATTAATAGGCCCTGGTAGCTCTCGATAGAAAACCAAACCGAAAACACGATTACAATAATCGCAATGAGTAATCGAAAAATCTTCCGATACAGCCAGTATGATTGGCGAGAATTTGTAGTTTCACCGCCAAAATCATGAAAATAATTGATCAAGTCGCGATCTTGAGACCGGTTGTCAATCTTCTTATAAGTTGTTCCGTAAGAAGATCTTCTCCGTAAATACCACCAATGAAAAAATTTATGCAACATGAGTTAATTACGATTGAAAAGAAATAGTGGTTAGGGTTCAAGGTGTTTTCTACCTGCCAGGTCTGCAAAATCGAGACGGGAGACTGTCGGTTTTCCTTGTTCTAATACCCAAAGGTCAGACCCGATCTCGGGTTCATTTTGTTCCAACCATTCTGGGCGGTACACTAATTGATGGTAATTTTGATTTTCCACTTTTTGAAAAAGACTCCCTAGCCTTAGTGAACCTGCAAATGAAAGGATTGGTTCCTCTTTGCCATCGTAATTGCTGGGGAAGTTTAAATTATGGACTGGTAATCCCTCCTGTGTGGGATGTTGGACCCATTCGTTCGCATATTGGGCCGTCATTTGAGCGGCGTGGGTAAGCGACTCGGCAATATCACCTTCGACCTTGCCCAAGTTTTCACGGATTTCCTCGAAATTTTCAACGGGTAGAGACATGCTGGATGCAAAAGAACGAACTCCCAGTAACGAGCCTTCCAATGCGGCTCCCACTGTTCCTGAAGATAATATCATGGGTAAGGTGATATTATAGCCTAAATTGATACCACTAATCACCAAATCAGGATCACGCGGAAACAGGTTGCCAATTGCAAAATTTACGCAATCTGCGGGCGTTCCATTCAATGCAAATGCCTGGCATGGAAATTGACCTTTTTTTTCAACGGGACATAGTTTTTGATGTCTCGAAATGGCATGCCCTATCCAACTTTTCTCCTCTTCGGGTGCGCAGACAATAATATCAAAATTCTTGGATGCTTCTTCCACCAGCACATGGAGGAAATAGGAATCTATACTATCGTCGTTCGTGATGAGTGCGAGTGGTTTGTCAGATTTCATAAAATAAAAGAGGGGAGGGTGTTTAACACCACTCCCCTCGATAGTAAGATTATAGTAAAAGAGCAGTCTGTTACGATGCGGTTGACTCAGTCTTTTCTTCGGATTTCTCTTCTTTTGAATCGCTGTCATTCGAAGGAGATTCATCTTTCGATTTCTCTTCTTCCAACGCTGCACGACGACTCAGTTTAACTCGGCCCTTATCATCAATCCCGATGCATTTAACGATGATTTCGTCGCCCAACTTGCAAATATCTTCCGTTTTGTTGACTCGGAAGTCAGCAAGTTCTGAGATATGGCAGAGGCCTTCCTTTCCAGGAAGACATTCTACAAATGCTCCAAAATCTTTTACGCCTCGAACAATTCCTCGGTAGGTTTTACCAGCTTCGATTTCACCCGTTACCAAGTCGATTTCCTGAAGAGCACGATTCATGGCTTCGGAATCGCTTGCATAGACCCGAATCTTGCCGCTGTTGTCCTCGTCAATATCCAGGTTTGCACCGGTTACTTCGGTAATCCGACGAATATTTTTACCACCCGGTCCAATTAATGCACCGATTTTCTCAGGATCGATTTGTACGACTTCAATCCTTGGGGCATGATCGCGTAATTCTTTGCGGTGAGACGGAAGACATTCTTCCATAGAGGTAAGAATTTTTAAGCGAGCCTCGGTAACCTGTTTTACTGCTTCTTTGGCAATACTAAATGGTAAGCCTTGAATCTTAAGGTCGAGTTGAAATCCGGTTACACCGTCTCTCGTTCCACAAACCTTGAAGTCCATGTCGCCGAAGTGATCTTCCGCTCCAATAATATCAGTCAGAACAACGTATTTTTCTATATTTCCATCGTCATCCATTTGGGTAACCAGTCCGGTTGATATTCCGGCAACATGCTTGGAAATTGGAACGCCTGCATCCATAAGTGCTAGAGAACCACCGCATACACTGGCCATTGAGGTCGAACCATTGGATGCCATGATTTCTGACACAATTCGGATGGCATAGGGGAACTCATCCTCAGGAGGTAATACTGGCAATACGGAACGTTCTGCTAATGCACCATGTCCCATTTCCCGGCGACTGGTAAATCCAAATCGTCCGGCTTCTCCGACTGAGAAAGGAGGGAAATTGTAGTGTAAAATGAATGATTTTGCGGTAGGTCCACCCGTTAAACCATCTAAGTCTTGTACATCTCTACTGGTTCCCAGTGTTGACATGACTAAGGACTGGGTCTCACCCCGTGTGAAAATAGCAGATCCGTGAACTCGGGGAAGAACGCCTGTTTCGCAGGAAATTTCCCGAAGGTCAGCTGCTTTTCTGCCATCCGCTCTTTTTCCACGGATTAAAATATTTTCACGATAGACTTCTTCCTGGATTGCTTCGAAGGCGATCTTTACATGGTCGGGATTAAAATCCTCCCCAAATTTTTCTTCGCAGGCAACTAATGCATCTGCTTTAATCACATCAACAGCTTCCGCACGAGCCTGTTTAGAGTCTGCAAAAATTGCTTCATCCATACGGGATCCAGTTATTTCTTTGCAAAGTGCAAGAACATCATCCGGTGCTTTAACAAGATCAAATACCTTCTTTTCTTTCCCACAAATCTTCGCTAATTCCCGTTGTGCGGTAATGATTTCCTGAATTTGTTCATGGGCATATTCGAGTGCTTCCACAAATCGATCCTCGGGCATTTGATCTGCCGAACCTTCGATCATCATCATTTCTTTCTCGCTTCCGACATAAATGAGATCGAGAGATGAATCATACATCTGCTCGTTAGTGGGGTTGACAACGAATTCTCCATTAATTTCGCCTAAACGAACGCAACCAATTGGACCATTCCATGGGATATCCGAAATCATTAATGCGGCCGATGCACCGTTGACCATCAATACATCAGCTTCATTCACCTGATCGGTGGATAATAAATAACCGATTACCTGGACTTCATTAAGAAAACCCTTGGGGAATAATGGACGAAGAGGGCGATCGCAGAGACGCGAGGTTAGAATTTCTTTTTCACTGGGACGACCTTCCCGTTTGAAGTATCCGCCTGGGAATTTCCCAGCAGCGGTAAATTTTTCTTTGTAATCCACGGTGAGGGGGAAGAAGTCCTGCCCTGTTCTCAGCGTTGACGCGGCAGTGGCAGAAACGAATACGCTCGTCTCCCCCAAAGAAATAGTGACGGCACCGCCAGCTAAACCGGCGAGTGTACCAGTGGATAATTGAATGCCGAGTTTCTCAGCGGTTACATTGTGCTTTTGTTTCATGATTTCGTACTTCGATATGTATTTTCTTTGTTCATCTTTTTTCCAATTGAACCAAATCGTCCAATTGAAACTCCAACCAGTAGATCATTTGTTTCTACCTTTAAATTTGGTGTGGAGAAAAAACTTAGGGAGTATTACCCGCTAAGTTTGATAGGAAAGGGGATGGGTTATCGACGCAATTCAAGCTTATCGATGATAGCTTGATAGCGCTTCAAGTCTGTCTTTTTTAAATAATCCAATATTTTTCTTCGACGGGCTGCCATCATGAGCAAACCTCGGCGAGAATGAAAATCCTTACGGTGTGTCTTAAGATGCTCCGTTAAATGAGCAATACGCGCTGAGAGAAGTGCAACTTGCACTTCACTTGAACCAGTATCCTTTTCGTGGGATCGGTTATCTTCAATTATACTTAATTTTTTTACTTGTTCAGACATTATATTTATTATTGTTCTCGATACGTGGAATTCACACATGCAAATTCGTACTTCAGGGTAAACCAAAGAACCGTTCCGCCTTTCCTTCTACAGATGTAAAAGTTAAGAAATCAAGGAGGTCATCCAATGGAAGACCTCTAACGCTAGGAAAAATAATAGGTGATTTTGAATTTTATACAAGCCCGAAAGCTTCCCACTTGCTCCCCACTCTTGAAAAGTTAATGTTACACTTTATGAATTCGATCTATTTTGCCTATGGTTCTAACATGAATTTTGAGCAAATGCAGACCCGATGCCCGGGTTCTGTTTTTCTTATGCCTGCGACCTTAAAGCATTGGCGTTATTTTATCAATTCTAGTGGATATGCGGGAATAAAAAAAGAGGACAACTCGGAAACATTTGGCTGTCTGTGGCAATTAAATGAAACTCATTGGCAGGCACTGGATCACTATGAGGGAGTTCGTGAAGGTTGTTACCGTCGGAGCCAGCTCAAGGTAATTACCGAGGAAAATAAAACCGGAGAGACCGTTACTGCATATCTCTCGAATGATGAAAGTTATGGAGTGCCATCGAAGCCTTATCAAACTGAAGTACTCCAGGGAGCTCATCAGGTCGGTTTACCGGTTCACTACATTAGTAAGCTGGAGAGTTGGGCAACGGGATACTCTTTGGAGTCGGAGAAATAGTGGAATCGAAAAATTCAACTGGTACTCTCGATGAATGGGAGTTCTACATCGATACGGGAGGTACTTTTACTGATTGTCTCGGCCGAGGATCGGATGGAAAAGAGATTCGGGTTAAAGTCCTCTCGCGAGGAAGTTTAACCGCGAAGGTGGAAAAGATCCTGTCTGACCAGGAAATCCTTTTGGCCCCGTGCGCCGATTGGCCCGATCAGTTCCCCTTGGGCTTTCGAGTTATTCTCACCGACTCCGATCGAACCGAAGTCGTAGTGGAACAATGGAATAATCAAAATAAAATCATTCAATTCTCTGCTGGAATAGAAAAACAGTTTGAGGAAGGACAGACGCTTCAATTATTTTCCGGACTAGAAGCCCCTCTTCTCGCGATGAGCTTAATTTTAGCACGGGAAAAAATTAAGCAAGCGGATTGCATAATTCGAATGAGACTCGCTACAACCCGTTGCACCAATGCATTATTAGAGAATTCTGGGCAAAAACCAATCCTCGTTATTACCAAGGGTTTTTCTGATTTGCTCGAGATTGGTGATCAAAGACGGATTGATTTGTTTGATATAATTCCCCAGAAAAGAAAATCATTTGCAGGACCGTGTGTTGAAGTTGTGGAACGGACCGATCGGGCGGGGCGGGTACTTACGATTCCTGATCTCAGCGCTCTCGAAAAGCAGTTCCAAAGCCTGAAAAATAAAGGCCATACAGTTGCAGTGGTTTCTTTCCTTCACTCTTACCTCAATGAAGAGAATGAAAAAACTGTGATTCATGCACTTCAAAAAATAGGTTTTAAAACTGTAATTGGATCAGCCAAAATTTATCCATTTATTAACTGGTTACCTCGGTGTGAGGCTTCAGTATTGGAGGGCTACCTCAATCCTGTCCTCAAAGAGTACCTTTCCCATATCAGGGAGGGTCTTGGAGCAAATTCTCAATTACTGATTATGAACAGTGCGGGTGGATTAATTGGCCGGGAGCAATATCGTGCAATTGACAGCTTGGTAAGCGGTCCGGCGGCAGGTGTGGTGGGAGCCAGTGCCGTGGCGAAACGAGCCGGGGTTACTCAAACTATTAATTTGGATATGGGGGGTACCAGTACGGATGTATCTCGATACTCCGATTGTCTTTCCTACCAGACCAGCCTGGAGGTGGGGGAAGCAAAATTAGCCGGATTAGCTTTAAATATTGAAACCGTTGCAGCCGGAGGCGGTTCGATTTGTAGAGTTGAGGGTGGTCGTTTAAAGGTGGGGCCAGAAAGTGCCTCTGCATACCCAGGCCCTGCCTGTTATGGATTTGGTGGTCCCCTCTGTCTGACCGATGTGAATCTTCTGTTGGGACGGCTGGATATAAAGACATTTGCGACTCCCATTGAGATCAATGCCGCACAAAAAAAGTTGGATGAATGGATTGATACGTCCGGTCTGTCCAAGGGTGAACTATTGTCGGGCTTTATTTCTATTGCAGATGATTCGATGGCCCGTGCGATTCGGAAAATTTCAGTTGAGCAAGGATATGATCCCGCCGATCATGCACTTCTTTGTTTCGGCGGGGCAGGCGGACAGCATGGCTGTGGCGTTGCTCAAAAACTGGGGATTACCAAAATTTTATCTCCCGCGGACTCTGGATTATTAAGTGCCTATGGCTTATCAATGTCCAATATCGAACGAGTGGTTGAAAGGACAATACATAGCGGTTTGGATGGTTCGGGGTTGAACGCATTGGAAGAAGAAATAACCGAGGCAGGATTTGCGCAAATGGGAGAGTACCAGTCCAGTGCAAAGCTTGTTCGTAAAACCGCTTCGGTCCGGATGAAAGGCCAAGACTTTGGAGTAGAAGTAGATTACGAAAAAAGCTCCGAAATCAAAAGATTATATGAGGTCAAATTTGATGAAATCTTTGGATATTTTCCCAATCAAGAAAGAATTCAAATTTATTCGCTTCGATTTCATTTTGCCAGTCCAGAACCAATAACAGAAGTCGAGAAATTTACCGATCCACAAAATACCAGACCGAAAGAACAATTCGGTAAGAACTTCATTCTTGTTCGAGATCAATTACAACCGGGTGATTCTATTTATGGACCGGGTTTAGTGGTCGATGATTTTGGGTCGCTTTGGATTGAAGATGGATGGCAGGGCAGTGTGGGGAGTAAAGGAAGCCTAGTGCTTGAGTTTGATCAATCGAAGAGTGGTTCGGTAAAAAAACCTGTGATTAGGGAGGAGTTGTTTGCCAGTCGATTTTATTGCCTGGTGGAAGAAATGGGGGCTCAATTAAAGCGCACTGCAATCTCGGTCAATGTACGGGAACGGCTTGATTTTTCTTGTGCTCTTCTGGACCGGAATGGCTATCTTGTTGCAAATGCTCCGCATATTCCAGTTCACCTCGGTGCGCTTGGGCTATGTGTTCGGGAAACAATCAAACTTTTCCCGGAACTGAAAAGTGGAGATATATTAATTACCAATCACCCACAGTATGGCGGCTCACACTTGCCGGATATTACCGTTATTGCACCAGTGTTTAGTCAAGATGGGGAGCTTCTTTGCTTTGTAGCGAATCGGGCTCATCATTCTGAAATTGGCGGAATTTCGCCCGGCTCGATGCCCGCAGGTTCAACAAACCTGGCAGAAGAAGGGACCGTTCTCTCTCCCACCCACCTTTTCAAAGCGGGCCAGTCGTGCATGGATAAAATAGCCGCTATTTTTAGTTCCGGAGAATTCCCCACTCGTCAACTGGGAGAAAATATAGCTGATTTGTCTGCTCAAGTTGCCTCCCTTCGCCAAGGAATAACGGAGCTAAAGCATCTGGAAAGCCTACACTCTGCCAATGTACTTCACAATCAAATGAAAAAACTAACCCAAGCGTCAGCAGAAAGTTGCCAAAGTTTCTTTCGGGATTGGGGTACTGGTACACTTACTTCTGTGCAATATCTCGATGACGGAGATCAATTAAAACTTCAAATCTCACTTTCTGATGGTCAGGCAACTTTCGATTTCTCCGGTACTTGCACATCTCGTAAAGATAACCTCAATGCCACAGAAGCAATCACTCAAAGCGTGATTTGCTATTGTTTACGTCTATTGATCAATGAAGATCTCCCCTTAAACGAGGGACTTCTTGCCCCAGTCAAAATTATTATTCCAGAGGGGTCTATTTTATCTCCGATTTTTTCTCAAAGAATTCAAGACTGTCCAGGAGTAGCAGGAGGAAATGTGGAGATTAGTCAAAAGTTGGTGGATTTAATCATAAGTGCCTTCGACCGTGTTGCGTGTTCGCAAGGCACGATGAATAACATTACTTTTGGAAACGAAAGATTTAGCCATTATGAAACGATAGGCGGTGGTGCCGGAGCGATGATTGGTCAGGACGGAACCTCGGCAGTTCAGGTACATATGACAAATACAGCGATTACTGACCCCGAAACCTTAGAAGCCCGTTTTCCCGTCCGGCTATTGGGATTTAAGATAAGAAAAAATTCCGGAGGAAAAGGAAAATGGAATGGGGGAGATGGAATTGAACGGGAGTATATTTTTGAAGAACAAACCAATCTAAGTCTTCTTACCCAAAATCGAAATACAGGTGCCGATGGAATTGCCGGGGGAGGGAGAGGTGAACCGGGCGAACAAATTGTGGTGAGAGAAAACGGAAAGACCGAGGTAATTTCTTCCATTCAATCATTACTCATGCATCCGGGCGACCGATTGATCCTTCGTACTCCAGGCGGTGGTGGGGCCGGGAACTTAGAAGTTCAAACTTAAATAGACTCAGGCGACTCGTTTATGATTGAGCCATTCAGTAATTAGTCGAACTGCTTGGTCACTTCCATTTACAGGCAAGCTTACCCTTTTGTTTTCGTTTATTTCTAAAAAACTCCCTACATCATCAATCCAATCGCCCCTTTGGAACATTTGATCACCAATTTCAAATCCTGAAATATTTTGATTAATAAAATTCCTCATTGGTTGTGATTCTCTGAAGTTCTCTCTAAAAACGGCAATGAATGGTTTTTGTGCAGCCCATACCTCTGCAACCGTTCCGTATCCCACCTTTCCAACAACTCCGTCTGCTGACTGAATTAAATCGGGGAAATAATGAGCACTTTTGTGAGGAAGCAGACAGAAATTACTTCCTCTTTCATACTCCGAGAATGCTCCGGTCAAAATATAAAATCGATTGTGATCTTCTTTAATTTTATTAATGAATGAATATTTTTGTGGAATCCCCCCCGTGGTAACAAGAATAACCTGTTCTTCTTCCTTTATGCCCAGACTTTTTCTCATTACCGAACCGTCTTTTTTTGCGGGGCGGAAAATCGGGTTTATTGGCTGGGCATTCTGAGCAGGATTGCAAATAGGTGTTGTTTGTATGTGCAGATTAGCACTCTGAAAAATACCTTTCAGTTGTTCGATTGGTTTTTTGAAATTATTGTTCCTGGTTAGATACTCTTCGTAAATCCAATCCCAGGTGAAATTTTCAAGAAGGCAGGAAGGAATCCCAAGCTTTTTTGATAAATGAAGGCCCAAAGGAGAAATATCACAGAATATAAAATCAAACTCTCCCTTCTCCAATAATGTAATGATTCGTTTGTTGTTTTCGAATTGAAGGAATGAATCCAACTGATCAAGTGTGGAATTTAAATCGTGCTCAAACGGAGTTTTTTGAACCAGTCCCACATCAGTTTTGAGATGAATAGTCTGGAAGGGGATTGAACCGAGGTTTTCATGAAAAAACCAATCGGGCAAAGTGCTGAAAATAGAAATTTCTAAGCTGCTTGTCTTCGCTAGTTTACTGATCAGGGCGAGCGTGCGTGTGGCATGCCCAAATCCATGAGAAGTAATAAAGCACGCAATTTTCAATGATGCTTACAACCCGAATAGTAATTCGATATAGGTCTGAAGTTGAGATGTCGCAAAAAATTGACTCCCTTTTTGAACGGTGAGTTTACGACAAGGCTTTTTTTGCAAATCAGAATTAATTTCAATTATTTGGATTTGTTTTTCTGGAGCAGAAATATTTTTTTCTACTGGTTCGAATCGAATGGGAATTCCGTACGGTCCGAAAGAAACATCCCAACCATTTGAATCCGAAGAATTTTGGGAAGATGCGAGGGAGGGGTAGCGAGTAACAAAGTCTGGAGTTTTATTTGTTTTTACTCGAACCCTTACAGTAACGGGTAGCGATTCAAGGAATGCTTGTGGAGTAGCAAATGTTTTCTGTTTGTATTGTGAGTAAAAAAGCATGGGGTCCAACCCCACCAGATTAAATCCGCTAAAATTCCCATGTCGGTTTTTCGATTGAAATTTCTTTCGATTGTACCAACCTTGGAATTGGTTGGTGAGCCGGAGGCCAATTTCAAAGTGTAGGTGTGATCTTTCCAAGGGAATTCGATAGCCAGAAGAAGAATTCCCCATTTTTCCAATAACTTGAGCAATTGAAACTTCGCTGCCAATTTTTAAATGCGGACTTATTGAGTCTAAGTGGGCGTACAAAGAATAGAGGGAAGGAGTTAACTTCGTATGCTCGAGCACGATGTATTTCCCGTAGGCACTATAGGATGCAGTCGAATTCAAATAACTTACCCTTCCGTCCATTGCCGCGAAAATTGAGTCTTCCGCTCTTCCTTTCTTGTCTCTTCTCACCGGGTATAAGTCGAGACCTTCGTGAAATTTGTATCCGTTATTTCTTACACACCCAAATGCCCCAGAGGTAACTGCTTTGTCAGGGCCTGTTTTTTGAAGAAAAGTAGAATATCCTAATCCTCTTGCAAATGCAGGGTTAGGAGTGGGCCAGGATAATTTGAATTGGGGTGGGCTTTCGGCAAAAACTTGAAGGGTAAAAGTAAGACATAAAAGAAATTTGTTCATGTAAAACTCCCTTGCTTGACTAGCCTTTATTTTCCCGAAATTCTGCTTTAATATGAACCAAAGAAATACTGAGTTCTTTGAAAAGCAACATGGCATTATTTTCATTTACAATCGAAGACAGTACAAAAGGAAGCACTCCATTTCCAATTCCCTGTTCAATTGGGTGAACTCCCACAATCTGCCCGCCGATAACCAAGTGTAGTCTTCTCCCGATATTTCGAATAGTTTCTTGCTGGAGAGTAATTGCACTTCTTCGGTCCAAACTGAACCATAGAGCAAACCTTCTGTCTAAGGGGTCATCCGAAAGTATATTAGCAACCGAACCGATTTGCACGCTAGTGAAATCATACTCATCCAAAATGGGAATCGGAGCAGAGTTCTCCATGAAAACCCGGGGCCTCATGGTTATTTTTTTCGGGTCTGATTTAAATTTCCGGTTACATGATGGGAGCAAGAATGCACCTAATAGAGAGAGGGCATGTCTACGATTTAAATGAGTTGGTACTAATTTAGATGTGCTCAATTTAAATGTAATCAAATGTTAATTGGGATAATTTTCTATTGTGGAATAAGAATACATGGTTTTGAGTAAACAAAGAAGCATTAAAAACATAAATCTTTAAATGAAAATCGAGGAAAGCATACAAACTTCAAAATTCAACACCCCCAATGTGGCTGTATTCTTAATTGATGTACAGGAAAGCTTGCTCAATGGAATAAAAAATAAAGATCAATTAATAGATGCTTTAAATATTCTTATCCAGTCCACTAAAATATTTAATTTACCTTTTATTATTACTGAACAAGTTCCTCAAAAACTGGGTATTACTTCTAGATCTTTACTACTTTCTAATGATATTAGAATTGCAAAAAGTAGCTTTTCAATTTTCGGCTGTGAAGAAATAAAAAAGTATATAAGTGAACAGAAAATTTCTCATTTAATTCTTTCCGGAATTGAAACACCAATCTGTATATATCTGAGTGCGATTGACGCCCTTAAAGCAGGAGTTGAAGTAACTATTTTATCTGATTGTGTGGGGGCAAGAAGGCAGGATGATCAATCGACTGTACTAGGAAAGCTTCAGGATGCCGGCTGTCACATACTGCCATTAGAAAGCTTTATTTATGGTTATATGCGAACTGCTGAACATCCAAACTTTCGAGAGGTCAGTAAATTAATTCGCAACCGGTAAGAGACTTCATTACTCTTTTTTTTTAATCAATTATGCTAGCAATAACAGATTCTGCCACCCTTCAAGGAGTTGTCGCCGTACCCGTAACAGTAGAAGCGAATGGGGGGGAGAAGGGAGAACCCCGATGTGTTTTAGTTGGATTGCCTGATACTGCGGTTAAAGAATCTTTAGATCGGATTCTTTCCAGTCTTGCCAATTCAGGATATTCTCGACCGAGAACTCGGGTTACGATTAATTTGGCACCCGGTGATTTGAGGAAAGAGGGAGTTGCATTTGATCTTCCGATCGCTCTTTGCTTATTGGCATCGACGGGACAGTTACCAGAAAATTCTTTACAGGACTTTTTAATTGCAGGAGAGTTGGCACTTTCAGGTGAAACCCGTTCAATTAAGGGTGGTTTGTCGATGGCGATGCTAGCCCAAAAGCATGGCAAAAAAGGAGTTCTTCTTCCTGCCACCTCGGCGGAGGAGGCAAGTTTACTGGGTGGGATTGATGTTTTTTCAATCGGTTCCTTAGGAGAAGCGGTTGCATTCTTTAAAGGTGAACACCCCCGTATCCCTCTTGATTCTAAAAAGTATCAATTTGCAGATTCTCCAGATCATTACGAGGAGGTCGATTTTTCTGAGGTGAAAGGACAGGCCAATGTACGTCGAGCTGTAGAGGTGGCAGTAGCGGGCGGGCATAATCTTCTCATGCTCGGGCCGCCGGGCTCTGGTAAGTCCATGATTGCAAAAAGAATACCATCCATTCTTCCCAAGCCCAGTATGGAGGAGTTTTTGGACATTTTGAATATTCATTCGGCTGCGGGAAATTCAGTATTGAATGAAAAAAAGTTTTTTCGTCGACCAGTTCGTTCCCCTCATCACACCATTAGTGATGTGGGTTTACTAGGAGGGGGCACAATACCTGGCCCTGGGGAGATTTCTTTAGCCCATAATGGAGTTCTTTTTCTCGACGAACTGCCCGAGTTCAAAAGATCAGCCCTTGAGGTAATGAGGCAACCACTGGAAGACGGAGAAGTTACTATTTCAAGAAGTGCAGGCAAAATTACACTACCGAGTAGATTCATGCTTGTTGCTGCGATGAATCCCTGTCCATGTGGATACTTGGGAGATATTACGAACGACTGTCGTTGTTCAATGCCTCAGATTCAACGCTACCGCTCCCGTGTCAGTGGGCCTTTGCTTGACCGGATTGATATTCATGTCGAGGCACCCGCGGTACGAGTTGACGATTTACAGGATGAACGGGTAGGGGAGTCCTCAGCCGATATTCGGAACAGAATAAATTATTGTCGGAAAATCCAAGCAATAAGATACGAAAAACACCAGGTTTCAAGTAATGCAAACATGACCAATAAGATGCTTTCCAAGTACTGCCAAATAGGAAAAAAAGAAGCATCAATATTAAAGCGTGCAATGAATGAACTCTCATTGTCTGCAAGAGCCTATGATAAGATTCTTAAGGTGTCCCGAACCATTGCCGATCTTGATAAATCTGATAACATAGAAATGAATCACTTATTAGAAGCAATTCAATATCGAAGTTTAGATCGTTCTCTTATTCTTTAAAAATAACTTTACATATTTAATATATTGTTATTAAGATAATAAATTATGAAAATTGACGATAACGCCAGCATTAAAGAATTGGAAGCCCTCAAGCGTAGAATAGAAAAGAAAATTTCTACCAAACAGTCAGGGAAAGAAGATTATAGCAAATTTTACGATACGATCAAAAATGATCATGCTCGCCACAAGAGGGAAGATGGACGAAAGGTTTTTCGGGGAGTGGTAGATTATCTTGAATGCTACATAAACGGATTGCCGCCCATTGCAAAGGCAAGTTTTTATGAGAGGTTTGGAATTCAAGGAAAACGTACCAAGATCACTCCTGAAATTGTCCAACGAGTCAAAGAATTGTTAGGGCAAAGTCTGACACTGCAAGCGATTGCGGATGAGGTAGGTGTATCACCCGCAACCTGTCAGAAGATTAAAAAAGGGGATTATGATTCCTGAAAATTATTAATTTTATAATTAAACCACAGCTTTCGAGTTGTGGTTTTTTTTGGTACCCAAATAATTTTAATTTAAATGGTTTTAAAGATTGATGGAGAGTATTTTCTTACCCGTGCAGAAGCAGTATCTTATGTGCTTCAGGGGTATCATGCCAAATGGTGCTTTGCACGATGGAGTCGAGATGAAGTTGCATTTTCCTTCGAAACGAAGGTGGGAATAAGAGATCGAATACTACTCCGTGCTTACAAATTAAAAAAAAGTAAGACGGTGCGAATCAGGAAATATGAATTAGACGAGTACTTTACAAAAGAAGATAATCCTTAAAATTCTTCCTCGTCTGGAATATCTAGCTTATGCATGGTGGTCTCTTCACCTTTGGAATCAACGGTTATGACTTTCATTATTTTGCAATCCTTCCCCTGTGCTTCAAATCGCTTGGGTTCACCATCTGGAGCAATAACCTGAAGTAATCCTGGTTTCTTTTCAATCTCTACACATTCCAAGAGATCTTTTCCATTGTAGCCTTCTTCATGGGATGTTGAATACAAACCATCGGGATGAACGAAACATACAATTCTGCCATAACGAATAGTTGCACCTCTTTTATGTCGAATCACATCTCCTTTCTCGAAAACCTTTTTAGAAAAAAGCTGCTTCCTTGGGGTGTAGTGTTTGAGCTTTGATCTTTTGGTTTTAAAAGTTTTCATTCCATCAGAACCCTTCACTAACGGAGTGAGTTCATCGGGATGAACTTCAACGCATTCCAGCGTTGGATCACCAGGATTATCCTGTAGGATCATCAACACTTCGCCACACCTTTTTTTTCCTTTTGAGGAAACGGTTTCGCGTACAAAGTCGCCTATCTCGATTTCTTTTTTCTTCTTTTTATTTTTCGATCCAATTGCCATAATTATTCCTTATTTAATAGAGCCAGTTTGTGCGAGTCTTTTAGTTCGGCAATCCGAACAGATACAAAATTTCCCATGTCCATAATCTCCCGGAGATGGCAGGTCTTCAAACAGAGGTGTGCTCGGTTTGGCCTTCGGGACTGACTTTGTTTTGGAGGGAGAAGAAGTTTTAGATAAGGCAGGATTAGTTTTATTTGCTTTTCTTTCAGCATAGGCAATTCTTTGCCTTTTTCTCATTTCGAACAAGTAAGCCACTCCATCTTTAAAATCAGTTGAATCAATCGCAATAGTACCTCGCATCGATCCATTCTTGGAGGGAGATACGGCAAGAAGACTCCCTTTATGGCCGATCGCAAATACTTCTTTCCCTGCCGGTAGCATAGAGGATCCGATCGCTTGTCCACTAGAGGAGTAGGCGGTAAATTGGACATCTTTTTTAATCGTAACATTTGCGAGAGGGAATACTGACTTCGGGATTAAGTTCCAATTCTTAACCGCGGAGAGCAATTCTGGAGTAAACTTTGCTTTTTGTGGCGTGGAGGGTGCTTTCACTTTTGCCAAATCTTTTGGCTTCACTTTTTTCTCAACAGGTTTGGGCTTCTTTGCTTCTGGTAATTCTTTCTTACTCGGTTCTTCGGTCTTTTTCTGTGCTACGTTTTCGTTATTATTATTATCTTCTACTGTAGTATTGTTTTGGTCCTCAGTTTCGGTGCTTTGTTCCAACTGTTCACAGGATTGTAGGAAGAGAATGCATGAAGTAATAAGTGTTTTAAAAAATCGCATAGTTAAGTTTGATTAAAAAGTAGTGATCTTGGCAAGGTTTTATGTCAGTAAAGATAAGTAGTTAAATATAAATTACAATATCCATCAATGAACATACTCCAACCAAATACTAATCGCGTGAAATTTCTCTTTGCGATTAATTTTTCCTTATTTTCAGCTTTGGCGATTTGTCAGTTACTGGAAACCTCGATTTTTAATACATGGTTGTTTCTTCTTTGCATCATGGGAGCGAGTATCAACTTAATCGTCTGGTATTTCATGATGCAAGGTAAGTCCGAACCTCATGCAACACAGGAGACCCCCGTTTCAGATGACGAAAAAAATAAACTGATGGACGATCTTGAAGAAGAGGCAAAAAGAAGAAAACAGCAGGACCGGATTCAACAGAATTAATTGATGAGCCTTTACCGAGTTACTCCCCAAAAAACATCCAAGCTTCCATCAGGAATTGGATTTATAATTGGAAACGAGGCAGCCGAAAGATTTTCTTTTTATGGAATGCGGAGTGTCCTGTTGGCTTACATGACAATTTATCTGGTTCAACCAAACGGAGAGTCTGCAATTTTTAAGGAAAAAGAAGCGGAAGCGTGGGTTCATTTATTTGTTGGATCTGCTTATTTTTTTCCCCTGATTGGTGGTATCTTAGCGGATGCATTCTGGGGGAAATATCGAACCATTCTTTCACTTTCACTCTTTTATTGCCTGGGTCATGGTTGCCTCGCCATGATGGGAATTCTTGGGGATACACGAACTTTGTTATTTGCCGGGCTAGTTTTGATTGCAGTAGGGGCGGGTGGAATTAAACCCTGTGTTTCCGCTCATGTGGGCGATCAGTTTAATATACGAAATAATCATTTATTGACCCAGGTTTTTGGTTGGTTCTACTTTTCAATTAATATCGGTGCCTTTTTATCCGGTTTACTGACTCCCTTCCTTCTTGAGGCGACTCGAGAAGCCGGTTCACTGGGCGAAAGAATTTATCCAATCGTGGAACCCTGGGTAGGGGAGAAATTAGTAAATGAGCCAATCTTTGGACCTCATTATGCTTTTGGTTTGCCAGGAATTTTGATGGCAATTGCGACCTTTATTTTTTGGCTGGGTCGAAAACAGTTCGCCCACATTCCACCGCGAGGAAAAATTTATTTTAAGGAAACTTTTTCTGGTGAGAATTTACGTGCAATACTTCGCCTTTGTTCTATTTTTGCATTTGTAGTTATTTTTTGGGCACTGTTTGACCAGATTGGAACACTGTGGCAAATACAGGCCCGAAGTTTGGACCGAGTATTACCAGATTGGATTCCCTTAATTGGTGGCAGCGAAATGCTTGCCGCACAAGTCTCAGCCATTTGGAATCCGTTATTTATATTACTATTGATCCCAGTATTTTCGTATATCATTTATCCATTCTTTTCCCAATTCTTCGAGGTGACACCTCTTCGTAAAATTGGTTTTGGGTTATGGGTAATGGGTTTTGCTTTTACTCTTGTCGCGTTGTTACAGGAACGAATCGACCTGGGAGAAAGCCCTAATATGGGATGGCAAATATTGGCCTGCTTACTATTGACGGGATCGGAGGTGCTAGTTTCTATTACCTGTCTTGAATTTGCCTATACTCAAGCACCTAAGGAAATGAAATCTTTCGTAATGGCGATTTTTTTACTAACTGTATCGTTAGGGAATTATTTCACATCGGCAGTGAAATTTTTTATTATTAATGAGGACGGTTCATCCAAATTACCGGGTTCTTCCGAATTTTGGTTTTGGACCGTTTTGGTTTTTATTGCCGCATTAATTTTTATCAGAGTTTCTAAGAACTATGTTGTAAAAGAGTATTTGCAAGAGACTTGATCAAAAAACTTAGGTAAATTTTAAATCGGAAACCATGGTACAACCCTCCAGTTTTCTAATCTTGATCAACAGTTGTTTTTTAGAAAAAGAAAGTTCCTGTTTAACGGGTCCACCTGAAGTCTTGATATAAAGAATACCGCTGGCACTGTTTAAACTTTCTGGTGCACACTTCATCGCTAATTTTCTTCCCACAATTTTGTACCAATTTTCAGATATTGATTGCTCGGGAGTTTTCTCTTCACCCAATCCCCAATTGGACCAGGTTTTTTCGACTAAATCTTTCATACTTAAAGGCTCGCGATGTTTCGATAGATCTTCGCCTAAAGGGAGTTCAAGAAATTCGGAAAGGAGCCTTCTTTCGTTAAAAGAGGTTAGTTTTTTGTAATTGGATTTTTGATAAGACATGAATGAGGAAATATTGATCTTCTACTATCGATCAAACAATGGTATGTAAATACTCCCTTTTTAACATAGCATACTTTTCACAACACTTTTACATTTAATTGAATGATTATAAAACCAAGAATTAAAGGCTTTGTCTGTATTACCTCTCACCCCGTTGGTTGTTTGGAAAATATTCGCGAGCAAGCCACCTATGCCAAGACGCAACTCGTTACCGATGACAGGAAACCAAAGCGAGTCTTAGTGATTGGTTCTTCGACTGGGTATGGATTATCTTCCCGAATCTCCGCCGCTTTCTCATGTGGTGCGGATACTTTAGGAGTTTATTTTGAGCGACCGGCTGCAGGCGAACGCACCGCGAGTGCTGGTCATTACAACTCTGAAGCTTTTTGTAAGTTAGCCCGTGAATCAGGTTTAAAGGCAGAAGATGTGAATGGAGATGCTTTCTCAAACGAAATTAAAGAAGAGGTAATCGCAAAAGCGAAGGAATTTGGCGGTACTTTTGACCTCGTTATTTACAGCCTTGCCTCGCCCCGTCGAACTGATCCGGTTGATGGTACAAACTACCGTGCCTGTTTAAAACCAATCGGTGCAATTTATAAGAATAAAACTTTAGACACCGATCGCAAGGAAGTGAAGGAAGTAACAATTGATCCCGCAAATGAAGATGAAATCTTTCAAACAGAAAAGGTCATGGGGGGAGAAGATTGGGAAGCCTGGACCGATGCACTTCTCGATGCAGGTTTACTCTCTGCTGATTGCTTAAATATTGCTTACTCCTATATCGGGCCACAGGTGACTCAACCCATTTACAGAAATGGGACAATTGGTCGTGCTAAATTACATCTTGAAAACACCGCGGCCCGGATTACCGAAAAGATGAAAAATGCGGGTTCAGGAAAAGCCTATGTATCAGTCAATAAGGCACTGGTAACGCAGGCAAGTTCAGCAATTCCGGTAGTTCCTCTCTATGTATCGATCCTATACAAGATAATGCAGGAATTAGGGACCCATGAGGGTTGCATCGAGCAAACCTGCCGTCTTTTTAAGGATCGTCTCTACGGAGAGGGGCAAACCCAAGTGGACCAAGAAAACCGCATACGTTTAGATGATTGGGAAATGGAGCCATCTGTACAACAAAAGATCATTGATATCTGGCCAACTGTGAATACAGAAAACCTGTATGAAAAAACTAGTTTCGAATTATATCAAAAAGAATTTCATAAATTATTTGGCTTTGGTCGTGAGGATGTGGATTACGAATTAGATGTTGATCCATCGGCTCCCCTTTAAGCTTTGCCAATAATAAAGAGCACGGGTGAGTCCGGTGCTTCACTACCGGGTGTTTTTTGGACCGGCCAATGTTCCTGTTTTATCAGTTTTTCGATTTCTTCGAATTCACACCTTCCTCCCTCGTGTCCACGATAGGAGATCAGGGAAATTATTCCATTATCAGATAAGCAAAGATGCGCCTGTTTAAGGGCAGACAATGTGGTGTCTGGTTTCGTGATAATTTTTTTATCTCCCCCCGGTAAATATCCAAGGTTAAAGGTGACTGTCTTTATTTTACCCGCAAGTTCAATGGGCAAATTTTGTTTAATTTTACTATGACAGGATAGATAAAAAGTGACCCGGTTTTCGAGTTTGTTTTCTCCGAGAAAACGAGTGCTTTGCTCTATTGATTCTTTTTGGATATCGAATGCAAACACATGTCCGGATGTCCCGACTTTTTGGGCAAGAAATTGAGTGTCGTATCCGTTGCCCAATGTGGCATCTATTGCTAAATCACCGCGCTGAAGAATTTTGTCTAGTTCCGCGTGTGCCTTTTCAGTTATTCTCATCGATTGTAAATTATATAAAACGGTTTAAGTTCGCCTCGGATGGAAGTGATTTATTTTTCAAAAGAAAATCAGTCATTTTTTTTGCATAGTGTGGAATCGTTGAAGTTCCTCTTGATCCAAAGCCATTAAAAAGAAATAAATTTTTATGGACTGGGTGAACTCCAATAATAGGGTGCCTGTCTTTCGTGCCAGAGCGCACACCACTGGAGTGTTGGGGGAAATCGCTTTTTTTTAAATCTACAAAATTACATTTTTCCAATATTTCTTGTTTCCCTCTTTCCGTTGGACCGGAGAGTAGGTTTTGGTGATCCCATGTGGACCCCATGTGGGCATAATCTGCGAAACCCGGCAGGTGCCAGGATCCATTACTGAGGGCCAGGTTAATTCCAGATTGAACGGACAGCACTTCTCCCCGTGCCGGGGCAAAAGGAAGTCCTTTAAACCAAGGATTTTCAAGTACACGAAAGCCTTCACAGAAAATAACTTTTTGTAAGTTTTCTTTCCTTTTAAATTCAAAAGAGGAATTTTTCAGTGCCTTGATTGCAATTAAATAATCTTTACTTGCTTTGAGAAAACGAGATACATCGAGTTGCCATGCATTCTTTGTAATTCCTCCACCGAGCCGTGCTTGTATCCCCATCTTTTGATATTGATCAGAATTCAATTGTCCATTTTGAAATAGAAAGAAATCGGGATTCTTTTCCATTTCCTTCCAGGATTTTTTTTGTTTTTCTGAAATAAATAGCCGATGAAGCGGGATAGATCGGTAAAAATCACTTCCCCAGGACCGTTCGCATTGTCGAAAAAACAATTCATTTTCCATTAGGCAGTCCCTGATCATAAATGGCGGATTAAGCTTGGGACCGATTAATGGATTAACCAATCCCACAGACACCGCACTTGCTGAATGTGGGAGCCCGGCATCAAGGACAAGCACTTTTTGCCCTCGTTCAATCAGTTGATGTGCCATGACGGAACCCGCCAACCCATGACCAACAATAATAAAGTCAGTCATGAAATAAAAGGAATCAAACCATAAATCTCCTTGCGACCCAGTCGGGGAATGACAAAATTAAAAATTATGTTCAATCGTTTGTTAATTGGATTCGGTCTCTTACTTTTTATATTTCTAGTTTTTAAACTAGGTAAGTCTTTTACTAAAGACTCTAGTGAGTTTGTGCAAACTCTCAACCCACAAGAATCAGCAGAACTTCCCGAGGAAATGGTTCCTCTTTCCAATCCAATAAAAGACCTTAATGTGGAAATATCTTTACCCTCCCAGATTGAACGGGAGCTTGATTTGAGTATGTTAGTGGATTCACCAATTCTTGAAGACTTGACCCTTGGATTCGCAACCACCCAGTCCATGCAAACATTCTTGGCACAGGCAGAAGCGAATGGATTTAGGGTGAGAGATCGTTCAGCAGAATTAAAAACCGTCCGATTACGAGTATTGGATCTGGATCAAGCATCCCGGTATTTTGATAAAATGGAAAATGAGGAAGAACCCCATTATAACTATCGGGTTCGATCACCCGAATTACCGCGTGCCGAATTTCTTGAAGGGGAGAAAAGCTTTGGAGCCAATGCGGACGAATGGATTGGCGTACCCGAGGAACGAAATGACTGGGGACGCGGGGTCAAGGTGGCCATTCTCGATTCAGGGATCGATTTAAGTCACTCCAATCTGGATGGGGTTTCCATTGAGGAGATTGACCTGCTTGGCGATGGAGCGAGTTCACGGGGGCATGGGACTGCGATTGCATCGATCATTTCTGGAAATGATTCTGGTATTATGGGGATTGCACCCTCCGCTTCACTTCTTTCCATCCGGGTACTCGACGGGGAGGGGCAGGGAGACTCCTTTACCGTTGCCAAGGGTATTGTAGAGGCGGCCAACCGGGGGGCTCAAGTGATCAATCTTAGCCTTGGCGGCACGGGGGAAAGCATAGTTCTTAAAAATGCGGTTGATTATGCTCGGGCACAAGGTTCGTTGGTGGTGGCGGCAGTTGGGAATGAGGGAGTCAGCGGAGTCTCCTATCCGGCTAAATTTGATCATGTGATCGGAGTTACCTCAGTAGATGCAAATGGCAGGCAATCTTCGTTCGCTAATTATGGAGAAGGCGTTGATATTGCCGCCCCTGGAGTGGGTGTGTTTACGGCCTGGGAAGACGAGGCCCTCGTTTCATTCAGTGGCACATCCTCTGCCACCGCTTTTATAAGCGGAGCACTGGCATCGGAAATTTCCAGGAATCCAAATCTTTCGAGTGATCAGGTAGTCGATTTGCTTTACAAATATTCCAATGAATCCGAAAAACCAGGCTTTGATGAGTTTACTGGGAATGGAATTTTAAATGTCGGCCGAATTGAAAATCGGAATGTGCCTAACCTGCATGACGGGGCAATTGTCGGGTATTATTTTGACCCCGAGGAAATGAAAGGGGGAACCACTCCTTTTTTGGTTTCCGTTCAAAATCAGGGAACCGCTTGGCTTAACAATGTCAGTTTGGAGGTGGAATACCGAGGAGTGGTGAAAAATTATATTTTTAATAATTTAGATCCCGGGGAAACGAGAAGTGAAAAATTATTTTTGGATGGAAGCGGGGAATCAGGCAAAGGGGTTAGGATTTCATCGCAGCTTCGGCTAAGCGGACAGACTGATATCTACCCGGAGAATAATTCCCGGGTCAGTACGATTTCTCTCCCCGACTGATAAATAAAAATCTCTTGGCTTAATTTTGAGAAGTTAGATTGAGCAAAATAACCAAAATTTTTTGGTGGAATAAATTTTTTTATGTTATTCTATATTGTTGAGTCGTAAAAAGAGATATTTGTCCATGTTTCGAGATTTGGGAACCTCAGTCCGTTTGGGCGATCAAAAAGCTGTTTTCAAAGATGCTGTTAAATGGGCACTCAAATATCTATGCAAAGACGATCGAATTGTATGGTATCTTTCAATCCTACAAAGACTTGCCCTGGTGGAAAACCGGGGGAATCCGAATTTTCATACCATAAAATGGAAGAAGAAAAGAAAGCGTAAGCTGGAAGGATGGACAGGAGCTCGTATCCGGGAAGATTTTAACTTGTTTACCCAGCAGGTGTGGGAGCATTTCTATGGTATTCAGGAAGTTTATTCCCATCCATCGATGAAAGATTATCCCTTTTATGATTTGATTGAGGGGAAATCAATTCCCCGTTCGGCCAGACAAATTCTGGAAGATTTTCGAAAAATTGAAGTAAAATTATTGGATAATTCTAGACTTAGCAGGTTTTGCACGGATGGGCAATTGGTCTATTCCTGTCCCGATGGATGGGGATGGTACAAAATTATTGAGGGCAGATCCAAACAGGAGGCTATTGCGATGCATCATTGCGGAAATGAAGGGGGGAAGCAGGCAGATGTAATGTATTCCCTTAGGGAGCCCGTGCCCCATCCATCCGGTACCCGTTTAAAACCACACCTTACCTTTATTGTGAATAATGGAATGATTGGGGAGGCCAAGGGTTTTGCCAATGAGAAACCGGATAGTTTATTTCATGGATATATTGAAGAATTTCTCAAAATGAAGGACATTCGTGGAATTGTAGGCGGTGGCTACATGCCGGAAAATAATTTTCAATTCTTTGATCTTCCCAAACCGGAGCGAATGGGTGTGCTTGATGAAAAACCGGATTTTCGATTCGATCCGGTTGGGGAGGGGGGCAATCCTATACTCAAAGTATCCGAAAATAAAAACTGGAGACATTTCGGTGTGGCGGATTGTGGGGAGCAGGTAATGGTCACGGTGGGGGAGTTTGGACAGCAGGAACCCCAGTGGCTTGCTTTGCAGGAGGACTTGGAAATAAAGAACAGGGTACGTTCAAACAGCCTGGCCTGGTGTGCTTATCGGGATGGGAAAATCGGGCGTCTATGTGTGGTGGATAAATGGCTCGATCCGGATACCATTTCCTCTCTGCTCGGGCATGACATGGTCGAGGTGATTGACGAACCCTTGTTTACCCAGAAATCAACCTGGGATCAATTTCTTGACCTTGAACAATTGGAAAACTACGCCAGGGAAAAGCCGGGCTTTTTTCGAAAGACTCCCCTGACTGAGGTATTTGATCGATTAGGCTGCAGTCATGGTTTTTTATCGGTCGCGAATGATCAGTTTGGTTTATCCATGAAACCGGTGGATGGAGGGATTGAATTAATATCCTTCTCTTCCCTGCAATCCTTTGCCCGGCGAACCGGAATCGGGTCCCTGATCAGCCAAACAAAAAAACTAGCAGCCGGTTCCGTTGTTTCAACCGGCGATGTGTTTAGATTAAAATGGCTCACCCTTCACTTTCGGGAATGTCCAATAAACCCCGTATTCTTAAAGATTAACTGGGATTATTTATTCCATTTATTTAACACACTTGGATTTATTGGAAAAGTAACCCCTAAGCAATTAATTCAGGAAATTATTATCCGATTTGGCCCGCCTGAACTTATTCCACAAGTTCAGGTACGAACGAGTTCAATTTAGGGATCAAAGGAATTAAGCGGCGTCTAGCTTTTCAGGTTCTATTGGAGTAATCTTTGCTTTTCCTTTACCTCTTACCACGCCCGCACTTATTAGTACTTCCACAGCACCTTCAATTGCTGGTAAGTCGTACATAATATCGAGCATGATAGTCTCCATGAT
>ENA-OQVM01000570-OQVM01000570.1-marine-metagenome-genome-assembly--contig:-NODE-570-length-56678-cov-7.402466_pt1 | contig 56678 bp, 42 predicted proteins | sample MGYA00237776_ERZ505498 | MGnify/ENA primary metagenome ERZ505498 (study PRJEB26159, sample SAMN06265151) | marine metagenome | isolation source: Helgoland LTER site | place: Germany:Helgoland, sampling...
TCGAGTTCCTCCGGTGTGGGCAACAAGCCAATGAGGTCGAGGTAGGCCCGGCGGACAAAAGTCTCCTCGGAGGCCGGAGTGGGCATGGGGGCTTTGCGTTCGGCGAGGTCCCTGTCTAGGATGCGGTCGATGGGGTGATTCCTGCCTAGATGTGCAGGGGGTAGGATGACCACTCTTGGTTTGAGCTTTGGTTCCCAGCCAGAATCTCCAAGGGGGATTTCCACGGGCCATTCCATACCTTCCTGGACCCACTGGTGGAGTAAATGAACTTCCTCATCAGAAAGACCAGGTCCCTTGGGGGGCATGCGGTCATCGGTATCCTCCGTGGCGACCACCTCCAGGAAATAGCTTTCATCTGGATCTCCCGGCACGGCGACTTCCCCGCCTTCACCACCTGCAAGAAATTCGGACCGGGTATTCATCGAGAGCCCGCCCTTTTTCTTTCCTTGGGTGTGGCACTCGGCACAATTTTTTTTGAGCACCGGCATGATCTGGTGCACAAAGTCAATTTTTCCAATTAGATGGAAAGGTCCCATGATGAGGACAAAAGGAATAAGGGCTTTGGCTAAAATATACTTACACATTCACAAAATAAATGTATGCAGACCCGTGTTTCTTACGAGTATCTTTTCTCATTCAGGCCTAATTTCCTGAATGGAAAATCTATCCATTTGAGCGATAGTTACTCTTGAAAAAAGAGCATTTCCATTTGGTTCCATGGTTCTTCCGAGCGGCTACCGGGTAGAAGAATTTGGCAGTAACTGGTTTCCTTCCACCATCTTTGCATTTCTGGGTCTTTTGCCATGTCACTCATATCTTTTTCGTAGTCCTCGCCCGTATATTCATAATAACTGAAAAGGTACTTTTTACCTTCGATTTCCGTGAGGTGGATGGAAAAGTTTTGTAGGTTTGCCTGCTTGATCTGCTCAAGAATAGATGGCCAGACATCGGCATGTAGTTCGCGGTAATAAGTCTCTTTTTCAGGACTCAGAACGATGACCGAAGCATATCTTTTTATCTTGGATTGCTCTCGATCGGTGGGACCTGGGTTACACGGTCCAAAACATGCCTTTGATGAACTTTGATTGATCCCCATTTGGATTTGCTTGTTACTTACTGCAGGTAAGTAAACCCCTTCAGGTTGAAAAGGGCGTGTGCCAGATCATTCCAAGCACGATGATCTTTTTTTCCATAGAGTTCACTCTGCTTATCCATAAAGGCGAGTAACTGATCGGTTTTGGAGTCGTCCGGAAGGTGGCCGACTGCCTGCTCGTACATGTGTTGAGCCCTATTTTTTGAGTCCTGGATTTGGGCAGTGCTTTTCGCCCAGATCACCGCCATGCGCTGGACAAAGGGATCGTTCATCAGGGTGAGGGCCTGGGCGGGAACATTGGAAGATCCCCTTCTCCCCTTGGGTCCGAAAGGACTCGGCATGTCAAAGGCAAGAAGGAAGGGGTTGAGAAAATTGCGGTAGACCGCTTGGTAGACGGACCTTCGGCCATGCCCGTCAAGGGGGCCGCTGGGTCGGGATCCGCGTCCGGTCATAAAAGCGGTACGGTGAGTGGGCACACCCTTTCCGTATGCCTTGGGGCTCAGCTTGCCTGACACGGCGAGGAGGGCATCGCGAATCGCTTCCGCCTGCAATCGGCGAACCGGCATGCGGTGAAGCCACTTGTTTTGTGGGTCGACCATGGCAATTTTTTGTGGATCGATTCCGGGATGCGGGATGGATGCCTGCCCATAGGTCTGAGAAAGTGTGATCTGACGAATCATCCGCTTGATAGACCATCCATTTTTGGCGAAATCATTGGCCAACCAGTCGAGCAGTTCCGGATGGCTGGGCAGTTGCCCCTGAGGGCCGAAGTCATCAGGTGTGGGTACAATGCCCCGGCCGAAAAGCTGAAGCCAGATCCGGTTGACCATCACCCGGGAAGTCAGGGGGTTTTCCGAGCTGGCAATGAGGTTGGCCAGTCCGAGGCGGTCTACTTCCTTGGCACCAAGGGCTTCGAGGTATCGGTGGGGCACTTCCTCGCCCAATGATTTGTAGCTCCCTCGAACATAGACTCGTGCGTTTTCTGGAGTTGCCTGACTCATAGTTAGAGCGAAGCGCGGGGCAGGTAAATCCTGGGCGAGCTTTTCTCCAGAAGAAATAAGTTGGCTGACTTCGGGGCGGTGTATGGATGAGTCTGCCAATCCGCGATGAAAAAACCAGTTGAGGAGCTCGGGATTTTCAGACAGAAAGGCTTGGCTCAAAAGTTCTGCAGTTTTTTCAATACTGTCGGGGATGCCAAATTCAGTAAGTTTTCGAACCAAAGGATGAAACGAATGAGGGAGAGGTTTTTGGGCAAATCTTACCTGCTCCACTTGGACATATCCGTCCCCATTGTCAGCGAACTCAAGGTAGGCTTTTTTGCCCGCATATTTCTTGATGATTTTGGGTTCAATTTGAATCCATTTGAATGCGCCTTGGCCATTGGTCTGCCTGCTGTCTTTTTTGTAAATGCTTCCTTTGAAAAGGAGTTCGCTGTAATTGGCCATTCCGTAGTTTTCGATAACCAAACGGATCATGCTTTTTTCAGCATTTAGTCGGATGTGAATGTTCTGATCAATTGAGAAGATGGGGGAGCGCAGGGTGCCCACCTGTTTTTTTCCGTAGAGAGAACTATCAATAGATGAAGTCTCGATGAAAGGTCTTTTAGAATCAAACCTAAGCTTATTTTCCTGAGTTAATTGAAAAGCCTGTCCAGTTCTTAGCCAACCATCGGGCAATTCACCTTTTGAGAAATCTGCGAATAGTGTGCTATTCGAAAGGTAGTTTGCATAGGCACGGTCTTGTTGAGTCCAATTGTGCCCCTTCGCTTGTTCGGGCCGCAAAATAAAGTCCTGCAGAAATTTTTCCGGAGACCAATGATCGAATTTTTTGTTTTTGGTGATGAGAGAAATCCATTGTTTGATCAATGCGTGCGAGGTGTTAGGAAGCTTGGACAATTCTGCAACTTCTGCGGGCGTTATAGCCGGGCGAGTGTCGTCATCCCAAGCCCGACTGGCAAAAACGATCTGATCCAAAAAGAAGGGCTGGGGTACTTTCCAGGAAATTCTCAGTCGACCCATTTTGCTGACGAACTTGGATGCATCTAAAGAGATTGGGGAAAGATTTTTTTCGGTCTTTGGGGAGGCATTTAAAGCGACTTTGCCATCCACAATTAGTTCCAACCGATTATGGGGGGAAAGGTTTCCGCCGATCAAAAGGTTGAGGTAGGGCTGCTTGATGGTGAAAGTTGGGCTGACCCAGGTCAGAGGTTCCCGAGTGTTAAATGCCCGGGTATCAAACCATTTAGAGCCTCGTGCACCTTTGGTCGAGGACGGATTTATTTCAACAGTATTGATCGCAGAGGCATTGGCGTCACGATGTGCAAGCGTCCATTTATCCAATCCATTCTCAAAGTCATCGATGAGTTGTCCCTGCCATGGATCGGGTAGGGGCTCTTGCTGTTTTTTGCGAATTAGGTTGGCTGCGACAATGAAGGACTGAATGATTTTCTCGGGGTTACTTGGGGAGACGGTTTCCAAAGAAGTGGATCCGAGTAATTTCTTCTGTTTGGAAAGAGTCTTTTCCCTCCATCCCCATACATCTAGGGGATAATCCACTTTGGCTGAGCTGTTTAAAAAGCCGGTAAGGGCGTAGTAATCGGCGGTGGAGATGGCGTCAAATTTGTGATCATGGCAACGGGCACAGGAAATCGTCAGTCCCTGGAATGCCTTGCTCATCACATCAATCTGGTTGTCCTGGTGGTCCGCTTCATTTTGCAAAACATCGGTTGGCCCATGGGTGGCGTCGTGAAAGTACCAAAAGCCCGTGCCAATGACCGATTCATTATACCCTTCTGTCGGGTGTCGTCGGGGTTTTTTCAGAAGGTCACCAGCGAGGTGCTCGCGAATGAAGTGATCGTAGGGCACATCCTCATTAAATGCTCGGATGACGTAGTCCCGGTATTCGTGAGCATGATCAATTTCAAAGTCGAATTCATGTCCGTAGGTGTCCGCGTATCGAACCAGGTCCATCCAGTGTCGTGCCCACTTTTCTCCAAAGTGAGTGGAGGCGAGCAATTCATCTACGATTTGCTCTTTGGTTTGTTCAAGAGATCCTGCGAGTTGCTCCGGGCTTGGGGGCAGCCCGATCAGATCAAAATAGACCCTTCGTATCCAGGTGCGTTGGTCAGCAGGTAGGGCAGGTTTCAAGCCTACGTCATCCACTTTTTTCTGAACAAAGCGGTCGATCGCAGAGGTTGCTTCCTTGGCACCTTGGATTGTGGGATGAGCGGCCGTCTGGACTGGTCTCCAGCTCCAATGTTCGGTAAACCGTTTTTGCAGGTCAAATTTCTCCACAAGTCCCTCTTTTTCCTCCACTTTAGGCCGTGGGTCGGGAGCCCCCATCGCCACCCATTTTTCCAAGATGGCAATTTCCTCGTCTTCGATCTTGTACTTCGGAGGCATCGCATCCACCAGTTCTTCAGTGTGCTTGACTGCATCGATGACCATACTTTCGACAAGGTCACCGGGAATGATCGCAGGTCCGCCCACGCCCCCGGTCGCCCATCCCCATTTTGAATCGAGGAAGAGTTTTCCCTTTAGTTTTTTCGCCTGATTCGAATGGCAGTCGTAGCAATGCTCCGCCAAAAGGGGGCGCACTTTAGACTCAAAAAAATCGCTTTGTTCCGAAGTGAGCTGGTCCGGCTGGATCTTCTCTTCTGCACAGGTCAGGTGACCGAGTAAAAAGATGCCGAGGGTGGTAAGGAAACACTTCATTGATATAGGTGCGTTAGGCCAGGATTTGTTTAATGATGTGACCGTGCACATCCGTAAGACGCATATCTCTACCACTAAAACGGAAGGTACTTTTGGTATGCTCGATTCCCAACAGGTGGAGCATGGTCGCATGCAGGTCATGGATATCCCATTTGTCTTCGATTGCCTTGTACCCAAAGTCATCCGTTCTGCCCACACTTGAACCACCTTGGACCCCTCCACCCGCCATCCAGATGGTAAAGCCAAATGGATTGTGATCGCGCCCATTGGCTCCCTGAGCGAACGGGGTACGGCCAAACTCTCCGGCCCATACGATGAGGGTTTCATCGAGCATGCCTCTGGCTTTGAGATCCTGAATCAGCCCGGTGATCGGTTGGTCGATGGTCAGGCAGTTCTTGTTGTGCCCGTCTACCAAGTCTTTGTGTTGGTCCCAACGATCCCCGTTGCCACCGGGGCAGGTCAGTTCGATGAAGCGAACGCCGCGTTCGACCAGACGGCGGGCAATGAGGCATTGTTTGCCAAAGGTCTGGGTATTTTTGAAGGTAGAATCCAGGCCGTATAATTTCTTGGTCGCCTCAGTTTCGCCCCGTAGGTCGGTTAGTTCAGGAACCGAACTTTGCATAAGGTATGCGGTTTCATAATTGCGAATTGCCGCTTCCACCTGAGGGTCCCCCTGTAAATCTGCCAAGGTAGACTCATCAAGACCTCTTATCAGGTCGAGCTTACTTCGTTGCAAGGCATCGTTGGGTTCTACCCGTTTCACATTTGCGATGGGGTTTTCGTTGGGCAAAAAGACTGATCCCTGGTAAGAGGCGGGCAAGAAACCCGAGCCAAAGCAGTCCAGCCCACCGGGAGGGATTAGACCTCCATTGAGAACGACAAAGCCGGGAAGGTTTTGGTTCTCGGTGCCCAACCCATATCCGAACCATGCTCCCATGCTTGGACGTCCCTGAAAGCCAGAACCTGTGTGTAGAAAGTAATTGGCGGAGGTGTGCTCGGCAAAAGGGGAGGTCATCGACTTGACCATCGCCAGTTCATCCGCCACTCCAGAGAGATGCGGAAAGAGGGAACTTATCCAGTGCCCGCATTCCCCGTGTTGCTTGAAATCCCACTGTCCCTGAAGAACTTTGCCGACTCTATCAAACTGGGTACGCTCCAATTTGCCAATGGCAGTTCGGGGATCCTGTCCGTTGTATTTCTTGAGAGCGGGCTTGTAATCAAAGGTATCTACCTGTGAGGGCGCTCCGTCCATATAAAGAAAAATTACACTCTTGGCCTTGGGCGGAAAATGAGTGGGCTTGGGGGCGAGGGGATTGTTGAGGATTGGCGATCGACCTTCAGCACTTAATGCAGACAGGGCAACTGCTCCAAAGCCATTAGCACACCAGCGAAGCATATCCCGCCGGTTAGTCGGTTGTTGTAGAAAGTTGTTACAGTGCATGGGCAAATTGTTGTTTATAAAGTTCTTAGACTATTTTCTATTTCGCAACTAAGAATCCCGCAAACGGAACAATCTTTGTTCGAAGGTAAAACGGAGGAAATATAGATTTATCCTTAAATCCCGTAGTCGATTGTAACTTTGTGAATACCTATTATTATCCGTTAAGTGGTTCATTTTGTTTGATTGAAAAGTTGTAGATTTATCAATTACAATAGCATTTAATGTAAATATTGGGAATATGTATTCTTGACCATGGAATACCAATCGTTGACATAAATGTTTTGTAAAAATGAAAAAAAACCGTTCATTACACTTTGCTGAATCAGTATCAGTAGCAGAAGCACGCCAGTTTTTTCTTGGTCTGCCCATTAAAGAAAATCTTTTTAAGATTGTTAGCGTGGGTTGCGAACGTTGTCTGCCTGGCTATTTGGTTGATCGAAAGGCTCTGAATTTCTCGGTTGTGGAGCTGGTGGTAGAAGGCGAGGGGAGGGTTGTGCTTGATGGAGTTGGTTATTCCCTGTCCCCTGGTTCATTGTTTTTTTATCAGGGTGGTGAACCTCACAGGATTGAAAATTATAATTGTAAGCCGATGCTTAAATATTTTATCGCTTTTTCAGGCACTGATTCCAGCCTCTTTAAATCGGATTTCTTTTCGGTACAATCAGGCTCTATTCGATTACAAAACTACCCAGATTTATCTGATCTTTATGAGTTGATTCTCTTAAACACAGCAAGTAATTCGTCAGTTTCTGAGGAAGTTTGTACTAACCTGTTACGGGTTCTTTTGCTTAAGGTTGGAGAACGAATTGATCGACAACCGACGGTGAGTTCTCGATCCTGGGATACTTATGAGAGGGTGCTTTTGCATTTACGGAAAAACTATCTTCGATTGAAATCGATGAAGCAGTTGGCTAATGAAACTCACTTGGATCCCGCTTATCTTTCCCGAGTGTTTAAACGTTTTCATAAGGAATCTCCCTATTCCTGCCTCATGCGTATGAAAATGGAACATGCTGCCTCGCTCCTCTTAAAGTCAGGAATGCTAGTTAAGGAAATTGCCTATGAGCTAAACTTTGAAAACCCTTATCATTTCTCCCGCAGTTTTAAAAATATTATTGGAGTCTCACCCGACCGTTTTTCAGGGCGTTTCGATAGCTAATATGTGGAATAAACGGGCTTGAAGAGTAAAGATTTTCTTTCTCTAATGGATTGTATGAAGTTCGCTCTATTGAATGGCATTATAATCTGTTCATCTCTTTTCTCTTTTGCTCAAAAACCAACTTCTCCTGTTTTGGAAGTGAAGTTAATCAAGGAAATTGCTTTGCTTATCGATAAGAATAAAACCATCCCGCTTACCGAATTAAAAAAACAGCTGAAAAATGTATCCGGAAAAAAAATAAAAATCCCCAAGGTATCCCCCTTTGTTTATGACCCCAAAAATCTATATGAGCTTTGCAAGCCATCGACCCTTATCGTGGCAAAATTATATAAGTGCGGACATTGCACAAACTGGCATTCGGGAAGTGCCACTGGATTTCCACTTTCCAAGGATGGAGTTTTTGCCACCAATTATCATGTAATCGATCAAACTGATGGGGAAACATTGGCGGTGATGGATACGGAAGGAAATATTTTTCCAGTTACAGATGTGCTAGCCGGAGACAAAAAATCGGATGTGGCTATTCTCCAAGCTTCTGGTGCCAAATTCCGGCCTCTTCCTCTTGGTGATCCTGCAGCGATCGGTTCTTCTGTTCATGTGATCAGTCACCCCGATGGAATGTTTTATTACTACTCGAAGGGAATGGTTTCTCTATACGACGGGATAATAGGACCAGGTCGCTCACTTAGGGAATGGATGATGATCTCCGCGGATTATGCCCGGGGGTCGAGTGGGGCGGCCGTATTAAATGACTTCGGCGAGGTAGTTGGCATGGTGGCAAGTACCGTGACCATAAACTATGAAAAACAAAAAAAGACCAATCCACAAATGGTTATTCGCTTGTGTGCCCCCATCAATGCAATTCGTAAATTAATCGAATAATCAGCTTTAAGAATTAGTAACTACTTTTGGTTAACTCTACTTCAACCCTGTTTGCCGATTTTCGGATCTTGTTACAGGGAGCCATTCTTTTGATGTACCAAAGATGCAATCAGGTATGGTGGTGTAAGGGATGTAAATAAAAGGTTTTATTTAGGTTAGCTTTATCATATCTCCACTGCGGAAGGAATGGTCGGCAGCGAGTACAATCTCGCTTGCCCGTATAGCACTATTTTGATGTTCGGTCAGATCTGTTGTGCCTTGAATACCACTTAGGAAAAAGACTTGTTCCCGCCGGCAAAGTTCGTCGTGGTCGGGTTCGTCTTCCAAATCAATATATTCATCCACCGCTTCCCTTTCTCCCTCCTGATTAGTTTGGCTGCGGTGTAAAAGGATTCGTTCCGTTTGGGTATGTGCATCCACCGAGGATGATTTTCCCCGAGCAGAAGCATCGGCAGCCACAATACTGGCACTCCCAAGCGGGCCAACCACATCTTTTACGAAAAACGCGGTTTCGCTCATCATTGGTCCCCAGCCTGCTTCGTACCAACCTACGCTTCCATCTTCAAAGGTTACTTGAAGGTGTCCGTAATTAATTTTGTCGCTGGGTAACTCGTCGGACAGTTGTGCTCCAAGTCCCGATACCCGAACCGGTTTAGCCCCCGTCATTTGACACATGACATCAACATAATGGACTCCGCAGTCCACGATCGGAGAGATCGAAGAAAGTAGGCTTTTATGAGTTTCCCAGTTCTTACCGTAGGATTGCTGGTTTAAATTCATTCTCATGACCAAAGGTTTGCCAAGGGTCTTGGCAACTTCGACAAATTTTATCCAACTCGGGTGCTGTCGTAGAATGTATCCAACCACCAATGCTTTGCCCTGGGTACGTGCAAGTTCAACAAGTTCGCGGCATTGCTCGGTGCTTTCGGCCAAGGGTTTTTCGGTAAAAACATGGCAACCTGCTTCCAAAGCTAGCTTGGCAAAGGAATAATGGGTATCCGGGTAGGTGGATATACAAACCGCATCCGGCTTAAGTTCTTCAAGAGCCAGGGCATAATCATTTGCCTCGGGAGTGCCTGCGGGTAATTCCGCCATCAATTTGGCACGGGATTCCGGTTTGCGGGTGCAGATGGCGGCGATTTCGAATTCAGGAATGGCAGCATAGGCGAGTGCGTGGGAACGCCCCATATTTCCAGCTCCTACCACAAGTACACGAATTATATTCTCTTTGCTCATGCTTAAAACCTTGGTGATATTAAAATTAACGGGCAATCCAATCCGATGGTCGATGCTTCTTTACCAACTCGTCCTGAATCTCCGAAACATGCTGGTAGTACTCTTGGTACTTCAGGTTCTGCGCTGCTGCTTCGTCAAGGATTACTGTGACCCGCTCGTGCAGTTGAAGGGCAGAGCCCGGACAGATGGAGGAGATTGGACCTTCGATCATGTCCTGCACCGCCTGAACCTTGTTATTACCGGTGGCAATCATTAGTATTCGCCTGGATTCCAGAATGGTACCGATCCCCATCGTAATTGCCAGTTTAGGTTGAAATTCATCAGGGCCAAAGAAGCGGGAATTGTCTTCTACTGTCTGCTTGGTCAGGGTCTTCAAGCGGGTACGGGAGCGCAGGCTGGAGGTGGGCTCGTTGAATCCGATATGTCCGTCCGTCCCGATGCCCAGCACCTGGAGGTCAACGCCACCGGTTTCCGCAATTTTCTTTTCGAAGGTGGGGCCGGCGTCGAGCGGATTTTCCGCCATCCCATCCGGTACATGAGTATTGGAAAGGTCAATATCGGTCGCCTTAAACAAATTATCATCCATAAAAGTGCGATAACTTTGGGTGTGGTCTGCAGGTATACCCACATATTCATCCAAATTGAAAGTTCTTACCTTTTGAAAGCTCAGTCCATGATCGCGGTGCCTATTGATCAACTCACGGTAAAGCCCGAGCGGGCTGGACCCAGTGGCAAGCCCTAGCACGGTGTCCGGAAAGGCACGTATTTGAGATTCCACCAGATCGGCAGAACGTTTAGCCACCGCATCTTCGTTGGGTAGGATGATGATTTCCATAGTGTGAAAAAGCTTGTGGTTATATATTAGATGAACTTGGTCAGACCTGGTTTTGGAACTCCGGCAACAGGTAGGGGTTGTGAGAAATCAAGGTGGGGAGGGGTTAGATCAAGTTTTGAATTAAGAGCCTGTTGGAAGGATAACTTCTTGCCTGTGTATGCGGCCATACGACCCATGATGGCTACCATGGTGCTATTGGCTGCCCGTTCACCGTCGTTGATTGGTTCTCCGGAACGAATGGAGGCGATTAATTCTTCGTGCTCCGTTTTATACATATCGTTTGACCTGCCGGAGAACCTCCAGGGGTTTTCTCCATCTGCAAAAATAGCGTGCTTATTTTTAGCACTGCAAAACCCTTTTTTACCGAAGATTTCAAGTTCGTAACTTCCGGTTGTTCCATTTTGCTGACGGGAAAAATGATAACCACGGGCACCGTTTGCCCATTTGTAGACCACTGCAAAGTGGTCAAAGATATTGCCGTAACGGTCGGGGTCATCCGGATAGACCTGTCTGCCTCCAGTAGCTTCCGCTTCTACCGGGAGTTCCTCACCCATAGCCCATTGCATCATGTCAATGGAGTGAACCGCTTGTTCGACGATGGAATCGCCCGCCAACCACACGTGCTTGGGCCAGTTACGCATTTGTATTTCCAGGTCAGACTGGGTACCGGTGCGTCCACGGTTACCCCCCACTTCTCCGGCGTTGTAGGTGCTGTACATCGCATTAATATTTCCGACTGCTCCATCTAATACCCGAGAAAAAACTTCCCGCTTGGGGTAATTGTAGCGCCAGCAAAAACCAGACATGAAGCCGAGCTTTTTTTCCTTCGCTTTTTTTGCCAGTTCCAGGACCTTGCGAATGCCTGGAGCATCCACGGCCACTGGTTTTTCGTAAAAGCAGTGAATGCTTTTTTCTACAGCATATTCAAGTTGAGCAGGACGAAAAGCGGGAGGAGTGGTGAGGATGACATAATCTAAACCGGCATCGATCACTTTTTTGTAACAATCAAATCCCGTAAACATATTATCCGGTGAAACTTTGTATCGTTTTCCACAAATTTTCTCGAGGTGCCTGGACCGTTGCTGAATGCGGTCTTCAAACAAGTCCCCAATTGCAACCAACTCAACCTTGGGGTCGGCTTTCATCGCATTGCCAACGGCACCACAACCGCGTCCTCCGCAACCCACGATACCGATGCGGATCGGTTTGTCGTCCGTAAAGCCTTGAGAGACATACGGCGTTAGAGCGGTACCTGCGGCAAGAAGGGCACCAGATTTTACAAAAGTTCTACGGGAATGAGTTTCAGGATTCATGGATTTTATAATGGTGGGTTGGGCTGTCTAAATTTCTTGGCTTAGAGTAGGTTTTCGCAAGCCATAAATAGTACCATGTAAATTATTTATTTTCTGCCCCCTTCTTAACAAAAATGTATCATTTATTGTCCTAAATCCTTGAAATGAGTTAATTCTGGATCAAAATAGAGATAATGAGAGCCACCTTCGAGGCATTGCCCCTGGACCAACAAACTTCCTTTCGCTTTTCCGAAATTGATCAAGGGCAGGGGTTTGATGGCCATTGGCATTACCATCCCGAGCTTGAGTTAAAGTGGGTATTAGATGGCGTAGGCCAACGCATGGTTGGGGATCACATGCAATCTTTTGGCCCATCTGATCTCGTACTTGTCGGCTCCAACCTTTCACATTGCTGGCGAACGGCTCCTGACTACTCGGGACGCTCCCGTGCCTTTCTCGTTCAATTCCCTCAGGATCTTGTATCTCAGGGACCAGAACTTGCTGGTATCCAAAAAATGCTCGATGATTCCCAGCGTGGTCTTTCTTTCCACCTCGGTGGAAACTCTGTTCAGGACCGTTTGAGCAAGAAATTTAAACAATTGGAAATAGCTGAGTTGGGTAGCTGGAAGTCTTATTCCACCTGGTTATCTTTGCTTGGAGAATTATCCGAAATGCCTCGGGAATATTTGGCAAGTGCCGGATACAATCCAAAAGAACCTGAGGATGAACGGCTCGCCCGGGTGATTGATTTTATTTTCGAAAGTGTGGAAGGAAGCGTCGATACGACGGTTTTTCCCGCTGCCTGTAATATCGCATCGATGACTCCCTCTGCCTTTAGCCGTTTTTTTAAAAGACATACGGGGCGCACCTTCTCGAGGTTTTTTAACGAGGCCAAGGTTGCGAGAGCTTCCCGACTATTGGTGGAGTCTGCAGAAACGGTTTTATCAATCTCCCTTGAGTGTGGGTTTGGGAGCCTTAGTCATTTCAATCGTACCTTTGAAGAGATCAAGGGATCCTCCCCAGGCCGTTGGCGCAAGAAGTTTAGAGATTCTTAGAGGCTGAGAGTGCTTCTATGCAGGCTTGGGCAAACCTTGTTCCCAAAATTCGGTATCCATTAGCAGAATAGTGTAAATCATTTTTGATCTTTTTCCCTTTCCGGCTGATCCCGTCATTTAAATCATCGGTATCTATCCAAAAAAATTGTGAATTATTTTCAGCCACTTCCATCTGCACTTCTCTAATCATTGTCCAATGCGGATATTTTTTATTTTGCATATCGAAATCACTTAATCGTCCGATCACCATGATTAGTTGGTCCTCATCCCAGTTTAAATCCTTTGCAAGTTGGGCATGCAGTCCAATGAGTGCATTCTTGTAAAGCTTCCCCCATCCCATTTTTGCATCCCTTTCTCCCTGCATCCATACGAAGCAAACGCTCTGAAGTTCACTTTCCTCTATAGCTTTTTTAACTTGGGAAAGGAGATTGTCATAGAGGTCGCCAAGTTCCTCCGGTTTATTGCCATCAAGATCTTTCCATTCTTTCCACCATCTATGAATGGGTTTGCCACCACGGGCGTATTGTACGATGGCGACTTCATTTTTACCAAATTCTTCTTCAATCCGAGGAGTGAATGCTTCTTGGGGGCGGTGGCCTTGCATATTTGACTGCCCGGAGAGAATGAAAAGTCTCTTGGCGGATTCTTGGGAAAGTAAAGGAACGTATCCAATCGCAAGGATTAAAAAAAATAAATATGCTTTCAGGACATTATTCATTTAGGTTTGATTTTATTGAGGATGTATTTTTTTAAGGCAAAAAATATTGTAAGTACTCCCCACCATATCGAAAAGTATACGAGGGAATAAAGCCAACCTCCAAAGAGGGCCATCATTTTGGGACCACCATCTGCTGCCCATTTTTCAAGTATCGCACCCTTTTCCTCTTCAGGGACGAAGTTTGCCAATTCCCTAAGATAATCATGGCGGATTTCAACTGTTATCAGAAGAGTGGCCCAGCCAAGCAGGCAGTAAATGATACAGGTCGCCCAGTTAGGCAGGGGTAACCTTTTAAAATGTCGAAGGAAGAGAAACAGAGGGGGGATAAGACACCATCCCGTGTACAAAACGAAGGAATAATCAAAGGGCGGGCTGGGTACCATATCAGTTAAATTAAGAATCCAGTCGCTACCATTGCAAGCAAGTTAAAGGCTTACAGGAGGTTCACCCCTCACTTCCTTAGGTAAGGGAAGTGAGTAAGGGGTTAATCTAATTTTGTGGCTCTTCGGCGATCGATTTAATTTTTAGATCGCGCAACTGGCGCTCGGTCGCTTCGCCCGGGCTGTCGGTCATTAAATCCTGTCCCTTTTGAGTTTTGGGAAAGGCAATGACATCACGAATGCTCTCACGATTGCAAAGAATAGTGACCAAACGGTCAAGCCCCAGAGCAATTCCACCATGTGGGGGCGCACCATAAGAGAAGGCTTCAAGCATGTAGCCAAAACGGCTTTGTACCACATCTGCCGGAATCTTAAGCACATCTTCGAAAACTTTTTTCTGAACATCCGGGTTGTGAATTCGGATACTTCCTCCGCCCAGTTCCACCCCGTTTAGCACAATGTCGTAATGTTGACCACGGACCTTTTTGGGGTCGGACTCAAGCAGGGGTAAATCCTCCACCACCGGTGCGGTGAATGGGTGATGGGAGGAGACATATCTTCCCTCCTCTTCTTCAAAGTGCATCAGCGGAAAATCAATTACCCAGAGGAATTTCCAGTCCTTTGGATCCCTCAGTTTTTGTCCACGCTTTTCAAGAAGGGTTGCAGATTCCAAGCGTACGCGACCAAGAATATTACAGGAGGTTTCCCAGGGCCCGGCAGCAAAGAAAACAATATCTCCATCCTCGACTGATAGGCGTTGTTTAAGTGCATCTTTTTCCTCTTCGGAAAGAAATTTTAGAATGGGTGATTTCCACTCTCCATTTTCCGACTTGATAAATGCAAGTCCTTTAGCCCCCAAGGATTTTGCAGTTTCCTCAAGGTGTTTGAGTTCGCCCTGAGTAAGGTCGGCCAATCCCTTGGCATTAAATGCTTTTACCGCACCTCCAGATTGTACTGCACCCGCAAAGACCTTAAATCCGGATGCAGAAAATTTTTCGGAAAAATCTTCAATTTCCATCCCGAAACGCATATCTGGCTTGTCCGATCCAAAACGGTTCATTGCATCCACATAGGGCATGCGCAGAAAAGGGGTGGAGATTTCTTCACCCAGAGTTTCCTGCCATACTGTTTTGAGCAGGCCCTCGATCAGGGCATACATATCTTCCCGATCGATAAAGGACATTTCCAAATCCACCTGAGTAAATTCGGGTTGGCGGTCCGCTCTTAAATCCTCATCCCGAAAACAGCGTGCTAATTGGTAGTACCGCTCAATACCAGCAACCATGAGCATTTGCTTGTATTGCTGGGGGGACTGGGGGAGGGCATAAAATTTTCCCGGGTTTAAACGGCTGGGGGATAGAAATTCGCGGGCTCCTTCCGGGGTACTTTTAAAAAGAACTGGTGTTTCCACTTCGAGGAATCCGTGCCCATCAAAATATTGCCGAATGGCATGAGATGCCCGGTGGCGCAGTTTTAATGCATGTAGGTTGTTTTGCCGGCGTAAATCGAGATAACGGTAGGAAAGGCGCAAATCCTCGCTTACTTTATCTGCTGTATCATCAAGGGGGAAGGGGGGAGTTTTGGATTGATTGTGCACCACAATACCCTTGGCAAAAACTTCCACTCCTCCGGTGGGAAGGTTGGGGTTGGTGGTGGCCTCATCCCGTGCCCGGACCTCTCCGGATACTTCGATCACACTCTCAGGTTTGAGATTGGGAAAGAGGGCGGAAAGCTCCGCGTTTTCCGGATCGAGTACCACCTGGGTCTTGCCCTCACGGTCTCTTAAATCGAGGAAGAATACACCTCCATGATCGCGCAGGGAATCAATCCACCCAATTAAGGAAGCGGAGGATCCGGCGTTTTCGGGGCGCAGTTCATTGCAGTGATGTGTTCGTTTCATGCGTGCTTCAGGAAAAAAGGGGAGAGCTTAACTTATGGTAGCCCCCTTGGCAAGCGGGATGACCATGTCAAAACTTCGATGGAAAAATTCTTTGATTCCCCGCTTTTCTCTACCCCTTTTTTCCGATATAAAAAGTATTTTTATGGCAAGAATCAATACCAACTACGATAAGCTCGCTGCCGGCTATCTCTTTCCCGAGATTGCCCGCCGTACCAACGCCTTTTTGGAACAAAATCCCGGAACCCAAGTTTTACGACTTGGCATTGGGGATACTACTGAACCAATTGTTTCCTCGGTCCTTGAGGGTTTACACCAGGGAGTAACCGATCTCGGGAATACTGAGACCTACTCCGGATACGGTCTTGCAGAGGGAATGCTTCCTTTGCGTCAAGGCCTTGCTGGGTTGTATGGTGAGTGGGGAGTATCCATAGATCCTTCCGAAATTTTTGTGTCCGACGGGGCAAAGTCAGATTCTGCAAATATTCAGGGTATCTTTTCCCAGGACTGTGTGGTTGCGGTGCAGGACCCCGCCTATCCAGTCTATGTCGATAGCAACGTTATTTCCGGGCGTACTGGTTTGGCAGGTGAAGCCGGGTATGAAGGACTGGTTTACATGCCTTGTACCGAAGAGAATGGATTTTTCCCGGAACTTCCCGATCGCAAAGTCGACCTCATTTATATCTGCAGTCCCAATAACCCCACCGGAGCGGTGGCCACTAAGGAGCAGTTAAAATCTTTTGTGGACTACGCCAATGAGCATAAGGCAGTAATCTTCTTTGATTCCGCCTATGCCGCCTTTATTACCGATCCTTCTCTTCCCCGTTCCATTTATGAAATTGAAGGGGCGGAGAAATGCGCCATCGAGATGAACAGTTTTTCCAAAACCGCAGGGTTTACTGGGGTTCGTCTTGCTTGGACTATTGTTCCCAAAGCCCTACAAACTGAGGATTCGGAGCCTGGCAAAGCACATGCCCTGTGGACTCGTCGTCAAAACACTTTTTTTAACGGTGCTTCGAATGTGGTACAAGCAGGTGGCCTGGCCGCCTTATCGAAAGAGGGAAGGGAACAAACTGATGCACAGGTAGCATTTTACCTGGAAAATGCCCGCATCATTAACGAAGGGTTAAAATCTCTGGGCATTATCACTTATGGCGGAGGTAATGCTCCTTATGTCTGGTTAAAGACACCGGGTGGTCTTTCTTCCTGGGACTTTTTCGACAAACTTCTTGGCGAGTGCCATGTTGTGGGCACGCCAGGTTCAGGATTCGGGCCGGCAGGGGAGGGTTTCTTCCGTCTCAGTGCATTTGGACACCGCGAAAATGTTGAAAAAGCAGTCTCTTCGATTAAAGAAAGCTTACAAATTTAAAAAACTTACTCCCGACTTTTCTACTGCTAAAGGCAGAACAATCGGCAGAGTTTATTTGTTAAATTGTTTGGCTATTCGTAGATAGCGGTTGGATTCGTTGTCTCCTAAAAGTAAGGATTGGGAAAGCCATTCCTCTGCTTTGTTGTAATCTTGTTTGGTTCCTTGGCCGAGGAAGTGCATAATGCCAACATAACGTATTGCTTGCGGGTCTTTATCGAGGGAAGCCTTGAGGAAGTTCTCACGGGCTTTGTCAAATTCCTGTCTTTTGTAGTGGAGTAATCCTAATTCGCGAAGTGCATCCGCCCTTCCTTGACCGGCAATTTCTTTCAGCATCTTTTTGGCGACTTTTTCATTATTATGAATAGTCAGCATCTCAAGAGCCATTTGCACTGGATCGGAAGAAGGACCAGGATTTACTTTTCTGGGCATGGGAATTCGAGTACTACGATATTTTTTTGCTTTTTTATCCTTGTTTGGTGGCACGATCGATTCCTGAGCAAGATTGCTAACCGCTCTTTTTTCACCTGCAGGGATAGATGAACTCCGAGGGGGTATTTTTACCAAGAGGTTTTCAAAGCGTCTTAATTGCAACGCTGCTTCTGAGGAGCCTGCGTTTGCGGCTTGTCTCAGCCATTGAACTCCATGATCAAGGTTTCGTTCGATACCGTCGCCGAGTGAAAGCTTCATGCCCAAGGTAAGTTGTGCCATGACTAAACCTTGGTCAGCAGCTGCCCGGATCCAACGGTTGGCAAAATCATTATTTCTTGAAATTCCATCTCCCGTTGAATAAGCCATTCCCAAATAAAACATGCCAAGCGGCAATCTTTGACGAGAGGCCAATGAACACCAAGAAATTGCTTCTTTAGGGTCTCGAGATACCCCGATTCCAGTAAAATAGATCATTCCTAAGGTTGCCTGAGCGGTAGCCAATCCTTGGTCAGCTGCTCTTTCCAGGTTGCGCATTCCTTTTTCAATATTTCTCGGAGGGTTGTCGATTTCCATTAAACCTACGCAAAATAAAGCAATCGGATCTTTGGCTTTTGCTAAATCTCTTAGGTTAGAATGGAGGTAGGCTTCGTCATACAAAAATTGCCCACGTTCTACTTTGTTTCTTTCCAACTCGATGGATGCGAGTACAGCCATGGCAATTCCACCGTCCTGATTAGCAGCAAGTTTAGCCCATCGCTCAGATTCGCCTAAATCAACAGGTAGTCCTTTTTCTCCGTATTTATAATACAAGGCAAGCGTTCCTTGGTAATATTTATCACCTTCCAACGCTTTCGACTGTACAAAAGAAAGATCCTTATTAAGGACCGAGCCCGAAGAAAAACAGGCAAAAAAGATACCCCCCAAGATGAAAACAAATTGTAAATTTATGGGAAGAGAAAAAATATGGTCTGTATTTTGACCTTTAATGGGCATAAGAGTTTCTCCTTTTTTAAGATTATGAAGAATTGCGCAAGGTCAAATAACTTGATCTACTTTTGAGAGTGGTGAGTAAAGACTTTTTAAATTGTCGTATTTGTGATTTTGAATGGCACCGAAAGGACGGGGAACAGTGTCCTGTTTGCGCTACGAAGACAAACGAAGAGGAAGTGTCGGAATACCAAGCGGGGGGGCTTTTCGGTACTGGGGAAAAGGCTGGGCGAGTCTCTTTATACTACCAGGCAATTGGGCTACTTGCCCTCGTTTATTTCCTGTACTTTATCTTTGGAAATTAAAGCTTGGGCTAAGAAAAAATCAGTTCGCTTAGTTATTCTCTGGCGGTGATTGTTTTTTAGACTTTGGGAGGAATGGATCAACGAAGGCTTGCTCGAAGTTATAACCACCTTCAAAATCTTCAAGGGAATCGTTCTCGGTACGTCCCAAAATACCGTGTTCTACAAGATTAAAAACGATTTCACCAAAATCTCGGCATTTCCGTACATTCCAATGATCCATCAAGGTCAAAGTCATTGGTCCAAACCGATCGAGAGCATACTCACGAATGCCTTCAAGTAGTTCATTTCCCGAAACATGACCGCCTTTGCCTTGGCTGTTTTTCTCCATGGACTTAAGTGTGTGATCAAGCGCTTCCCGGATAAAATAATAAGCCCCTTTTCCAAATCGGTTATCTTGGTCATGAATTTCTCGAATTACATCTGGAAAGTTTTTGTCGCTCATCTAATCGATATAAGTTAAATAATAAACCTTTCCATAAGCTTAAATCCACTTCCCAAGCAAACTCAATTTATGAAAATCTCTTACTCTGTGGCGAAAGACCGTGCCTCACCTCATTGCATTTCTTGGACTTATCGAAAGAAAAGACACCGTAAATATTTCCGTACCCGTATTGATGCGTTTAGCTTTAGGAATCAAAAAGAATTGGAACTCGGAGTAAAAGACCGAGAAGCTATAGAGAATGAAGTAATTTTTATGGTTCTATCGGAAATAAAAGACAAATTACTAGGATTAGATGAAAGAATTTCAAAGATGGAGGAGTCTCTTATCGACCAGCAGGAATCAATGCGGGAAATCCGTAAGCCGCCTGCACCCAAAATCCTTAAAATCACAGAGGCTGCTAAAGTTTTACGAATTTCCAGAAGAAAACTTTACTACTTACTCGATAAAAAAGTCTTCAAGAAATACAAACTTCCCCACACGCGGACGACTTTTATCAAATTGGACGAAGTGGAAAAGGCTCTGGGTTCTTCAAATATTGAAGATTTGCTGAATTGAGGATTTACTTTCACCATTAGCTTAACAATTTTTCTTTGCTAGCAAGCTGAACTTGTGGCAAAAAACGAATACATTCTTTAACTACTATTTAATCTATGAGTAAAAAATTCCCAGGAGGAGTGGCAACTGGAGACGCTGTGCAAGCGATCTTTGATGATGCCAAAGAAAATGAATACGCCTTGCCCGCAGTCAATGTGGTCAACAGCCACACGGTAAATGCCGTTTTGGAAACTGCGGCCGCGGTAAATTCGCCGGTTATGGTTCAGTTCTCCAATGGTGGCGGGCAGTTCTTTGCCGGTAAAAGCCTCGACAATGAGGGACAAAAAGCAGCCGTTTTAGGTTCTGTCTCTGGTGCTATGCATGTACACGCTATGGCTGAAGCCTACGATGTGCCTGTCATTTTGCATACGGATCATGCGGCTAGAAAATTACTTCCATGGATTGATGGTTTGCTCGATGCCAGTGAAAGGTTTCATCAAAAAGAAGGAAAGTCCCTTTACAGTTCTCACATGCTCGATCTTTCAGAAGAACCGATTGATGATAACCTTGGAACCTGCAAGGAGTATTTCGAACGGATGAACCAAATGGATATGACCATTGAGATTGAACTCGGAGTAACCGGAGGAGAGGAGGATGGAGTGGATAACACAGAGATTGATAGTGCTCGTCTTTACACGCAGCCTGAAGAAGTTAACCAAGCCTATGAAATTCTTTCCGCAGTTAGTAGTCGTTTCACTGTGGCTGCCGCTTTTGGAAATGTGCACGGTGTTTACAAGCCAGGAAATGTTGAATTAACACCTGTTATCCTAAAAAACTCTCAAGAATTCGTGAAGGAAAAACACGGCTTGTCGGGTAAGCCGATCGACTTTGTTTTTCATGGTGGTTCCGGTTCTTCACGTGAACAAATTCGCGAAGCAATTGGTTATGGAGTCATAAAAATGAATTTGGATACAGATATGCAGTGGGCATTCTGGGATGGTGTTCATGGATACTACAATAAAAATAAGGATTACTTGCAGGCTCAATTGGGTAATCCCGAAGGAGATGAAAAGCCTAACAAGAAATTTTACGATCCGCGGGCTTGGTTGCGTGCCGGGGAGGTTACTTTTGTCGAACGCCTTAGGCGTTCTTTTGAAGACCTTAATTGTATTAACCGCAATTAATTGATCTTTATTGTATTAAAAATGAAGCCCCTCCGTTGTTGAGGGGCTTTTTTGTTTATCGATGAAGTGTTTAATCAGTACAGATAAGCATTTTATGCTTTGCCATGACCCCATTTAACCATAAAAAAGGATTTATGAGCGACACTAACGAACCCAACCTTCCTAAGCGCGTGGTACGCACCATTACTTTAACCGAGGACGATCTCAACATGCTTGACGAGATCGAAAGAGTACTTTCCAAAACTGGGCAACGCGTGAAGACAGACTCGAAACTAATACGAGCGGCCATCAATGTGGCTTCTAGGGTACTACATGGTAAAACTTATGATGTGAATGAAATTGCAGAAAAAGTGGTTCGTGAGGATGGAAGGTCCCTCAGTAAATTAATTGCCAAGAAAAAGCCTTAGGTTCTTCTGGTTTTAGAGCCAAATCTTGTCAATTATAGCTTGGGCGGATGTAGCTGGAGTTTGGATCATATTTTGGTTATTTAATAATTTTACTTCCTCACTTTTTTTAAGAAAAATTAGTCGGTAGGGCTTTTTTTGCATCGATAAGGTAACTTCTTGGATAATCGATTCTGGTGCAGTAAATGTTAGTGTACCCACAGTAGCTTCAGTAATGGCACACAGAGCATGGCCAATGCCATCAGGTGTTTGTTGGGCAAGTTTGGGATAAGCACCTAATGCCTCGCTGTATTCTTGATTCCACTTTTTACGATTTTCCCCCAGTATCCCGAGAAGGTGAAAGCAACGCATGATAGATGAGTTGCCAGAGGGCGTGGCATGGTCATACCAAGGTTTTTTCGAAACCGGACCACTATCTTTCATCTGCGTTGCAGTAGTGTAAAATCCGGCCAAAGCTGGATCTTTAAATTTTTCGACCGCAAAACTTATTAAGGTTTCGGCTTTTTCAATCCAAATCTCGTTGCCACCCAGCCCGAATCCTTCACAAACAGAAGCAAAGTTCAAAACGGCTTCAGCCCAGAGGGTATAATCCTCTAAGCAGGCCCATGAACTTTTTTTGTTATTTGGATACAACAACGAAGAAACGGAACCGTCAGGTTGAGAAAAGGAATTTTCCATCCAATTGAGTAAATCTTCCGCCTTTCTTATGCAAATTTGATCACCCAAAGCAACACCGGCATCCAAGTAGGCCCGGGCAAGCAGAGCATGCTGGAAGCAGGAACGTTTTTCATCACGTTTAGGACTGGTTAGCTTTTTCCGGTCCATGCGTAACTCGTTAAAAATCTCCTCTTGTCTTTCAAAAGATAACAACTCTTTATCGACTAACCTGGGTAAGAATAGGGGGTCTGGAGATTTGGCGAATGTTCCCCATAACTCTTCAAGTTGTTTTCCTTGAGCCTTGCCCAAGGCTTCATAAAGTTCACTTTCAGTCCAAAGGTAGTGAGCTCCTTCCATTTCATTGGTTTCCGCAGAAAGAGAACTAGCGTACCCTTTATCTGGGGATCCCATTTCCCGCTCAATCCAATCCAAAGTTTTCAAAATTATTTTTTGATCTCTAGGGTTCTGAAATTTTCTTAATGAACGGGAATAGGTCGAAACAAGTAAAGCATTGTCCGATAACATTTTTTCAAAATGTGGTGATTTCCACTCCCGGTCCAAGCAGTAGCGAAAGAAACCTCCGTTTACATGATCAAATAAAGCTCCGTTAGCCATAGCTCCCAGAGTGTGCTTGATGCACGAATCTAGTTTCTTGGAAAATCCGGTATTCTGACGGACAGTCTGTGCCTCTCCCAAAGAAAAAAGAAAATCAACCTTCATGGGGGAAGGGAACTTTGGGGCGGGAGTAAATCCTCCCCATTCATCGTCATGTGATTGGCAGAGGCTTTCTCCTGCCTGAATCAGAATATCAGGTTTCCACTCCCGTGGGTCTGATAGAAATGAATTGTTGGTGTGGAGGAGATTTTCCAATGCGTTTTTTCCATTTTCCTCTAATTCATGACGACCTTTACGGAAATGTTCGGCAATTCGCATGAGCACCTGTGGCCAAGGGGCAATCCCCTGACCATTATCTTCCTTGGGGAAATAAGTTCCACACCAAAATGGAGCTCCGTCTGGCAGGCAAAATGCGTGCAGGGGCCAGCCTGCTGACTGATTGAACATCCGAGCAGCTTCCATATAAAAAAGATCCAAATCAGGTCGTTCTTCCCGATCAACTTTTATGCATACAAAATGTCGATTCATGATCGATGCAACATAGGAGTCTTCATAATTCTCCCGGGACATTTGACGGCACCAATGACAGGACGAATAACCGATGGAAACAATAACTGGTTTGTCGGTTTGTTTGGCCAGTTGAAAGGCAGTTTTTCCCCAGGGTTGCCAGTCTACGGGTTGTTCTGACAATTCCTGTAGGTAAGGGCTCGATTGATTGTTAAGTAAGTTGGGCATCAGAAAAAAATGGGACAATTTCTTATGACAAAGAAATCAAAGCTTCCCAAGCATCAATACTTGGAAGTTTTTTCCCATTGTCGATTGGGAGGTTCAAGCTTACGTAAGAAGGGTGCCTGAAATTCGTATTCTATCTGACCAAGTAGCCAACCAAATAGCGGCGGGTGAAGTTGTCGAGCGTCCGGTAGCTGTGCTCAAAGAACTGGTTGAAAATAGTTTGGATGCAGGTGCCCAAAAGATCGAGATCGAGTTTCGCAACGGTGGGAAGTCTTATTTGCGGGTCGAGGATGACGGTATGGGAATGAACCCCGATCAAGCACTTCTTGCCTTGGAACGGCATGCCACCAGTAAGATTCGAAAGGCGAGTGATTTGAACAAAGTGGGAACCTTTGGTTTTCGTGGTGAAGCCTTGCCATCGATTGCCAGTGTTAGTCGTTTTGTTATACGCACCCGTCCAGTCTCTTCTAATGAGGGCACGGAAATTTTTATCAACGGTGGAAAAATGATACATTGTAAGGATTGTGGAATGCCCCCTGGTACGCGGGTCGAAGTTTCTCACTTGTTTAACTCTGTTCCCGGTCGGAGAAAGTTTTTAAAAACCGAAGTTACAGAAGCAACGCACCTCATACATATGGCAAAGCTCTATGCTTTGGCTCATCCTTCTGTTACCTTTACCCTCATTGAAGGCGGGCGTACTGTTTTTCGTTCCCCTGCTTGCGATAGTCCTGCCGATCGTGTTCGCGAAATTTTTGGTCGTGGATTGGCGGAGTCCTTAACTCCGATGGATGCTCAAGAGAATGATCTACGGTTGTCCGGCCTTTTGGGTAAACCTGGACAAAGCCGTTCCACCCGCAAGGAAATGATATTTTTCGTAAATCGAAGGCCTGTGGATAGTCGAACTATATCCTATGCGGTGATTGAAGCTTTTCATACTTTTGTACCCAAGGGCAGGTTTCCTCCAGCCATCCTTTTTTTGGAGATTGATCCAGCAGTTGTCGATGTAAATGTCCATCCCTCCAAGCGAGAAATCCGTTTTCGAGACGATCCCAAAGTGAGATCCTTTATTCTTAACAGTGTACTGGCTCACAACCGAGCCATGGCATCTCCGTCCTCAGAATTTAAACCCGCATTGCCTGTTGTTGAATACGAGGAAGAAAACGGCCGGCAAGTCCCTAAGATCGACTCTCAGGCCTTAGCGCTATTTGGTCAGAGCAAAATAATCGGGGAAAGCCAGCCAAAATCTAACAGCTTACAGGAAACTCCATGTCCTAAAGAAGAAACGATAAAAGATGATCAGCCTGATTTAAGTGATGGGGACAATAAGAAAATTCTTCCATCACCTTCGTCTGCTGAAATTATTCCCCGAACCATGGTGGGTAATCGAAGAGATCCTGGTGCAGAATGGAGGTTTTTGGATCGTCCGCATGGAGACTTGGCTGTGTTCTCCACTCTTCAGGGAGTGGTTGCTCTTCACGTACGAGCGGCCTATGAGCGTGTACGTTTCGAACAATTGGAGGACAGTCTTCGTGATCATTCAAGTGTGGCATCGCAATCTCTTTTGCTACCTGAACCCCTTGAGTTTGATGGAATTGACCGTGCCAGCTTAGAAGTTAGTCTAGTTAAGTTGCGTGAGTTAGGATTTGTGCTCGAGGAGTTTGGCCGTAATTTCTATCGACTCGAAGGTTGCCCGCATTGGATCGATCCGGAATATGCGGTTCGTTACCTCCATGACTTTCTTGAAATTGCTCGAGAAAACGGGGGTGCTATTCAAGTCGAATCATTTGTTCGGCAAGCCCTTGAGCGTCAGGTTAATTATAGAGACGAAACAAAGGATGATTTTTCGGACGATGAAATAATGGATTTGGCGAACCGTCTTTTGAGTTGTAGAAACCCGTATGTATGTCCACAGGGACGACCGATTTACTTTGAAATTCCTACCCGGGATTTTGAGAATCGTTTTAAGCGAAAACTTTAAATCTTATCCATTCATTCATCAAACCATGTGCAAATCATATGAAAATAAAATCCATCCTTCATTCTTCTCTTTTCCTTCTCTTTCTTTTTTCGAGTTTTTCTTGTTCGCAGAGCGAAATTGGTCGGAATGCATCCGAGAAATTAAAAAGTGGTACCAATTATATTTCGGAGAAAAGCAGGCAAGCTTATCAATCGAGCAAGCAAGCCCTTGGTCTTAAGGAAATAGAACCACCCAAATCCTCCAAGCCCATGACAGTATCCAAAAGAGTATTTGGAATATTGCCCGATGGTACCAAGGTCCATGAATTTCGCATGATAAACGAGAATGGGATGGAAGTGAGTGTTCTTGAATATGGAGCTGCCATTCGCGATCTTATTGTAAAGGACAGGGGCGGAAAAAAAGCGAATGTTTCCCTGGGTTTTCCAAACCTTGAGGTTTACCTTGAGAAAAGCCCATATTTCGGATGTATCGCTGGTCGCTATGCTAATCGAATCGCTGGGGGGAAATTCACTTTGGATGGTGAAGTTTACCAGTTAGCCACCAATAATGGGCCTAACCATCTTCACGGGGGAGATAAGGGTTTTGATAAACGTGTATGGGTGGGCAAGCCTCTTGAGAGTGGTCTTGGTGTAAGCCTTTCTTATCGCAGTCCAGATGGAGAAGAGGGATACCCGGGATCACTTGCCACTACTGTGATTTATTCTTTATCAGAGGATGATAAATTAAGTGTAGAGATCGAGGCGGTTACTGATAAAGCCACCGTGATAAACCTGACCAATCATACATACTTCAACCTTGCGGGGGAGGGCGACCCAACCATTCTGGATCACCTTTTGACCTTGCCGGGTAGTTCCATTGTAGCCACGGATTCCACGAATATCCCCACTTCTTTTCAACATGTTGGTGGCACCCCTTTTGATTTTAGGTATCCCACACTGATCGGTGCACGAATCGAGGGAGACCATACACAACTAATTGTTGGAAAAGGATACGACCACACTTGGGTGGTTCCTCCAGCCGAGGAGAACTTGGCTCATGCGGCAACTCTGAAAGATCCCTCAAGCGGGAGAGTGCTCAAATTGTATACCGATCAACCAGGAGTCCAGTTTTACAGCGGTAACTACCTGGACGGAACTTTGACTGGTTCTGGGGGGCAGCCTTATCCCTTGCGCTCGGGGTTGTGTCTTGAGCCCCAGTTTTATCCAGATAGCCCGAATCATCAGGGTGAATCGGGTTGGCAATCCTGCGTGCTTCGTCCAGGCGAAACTTACCGTCATCTATCCGTTTACGAATTCTCGACCGAATAAAGCTAGTTTTTCCCGATTACAGGGAAAAAGAATCGTATTTTTATTTGAAAAAGATTACTTTGGCACACTTCGTGCCAATCTCTTTATGTCCCTTTTTCATTCATGACTAAATTAAAAGAAGCTTCTTCCGAATCGACCTCCTCAAACTCTGAGCACTCATTGGTTGAGGAATTAAAAGATTCCATTCTTCAACAACTCAAACTCAACCTTGCCCGCAGCAAGGATGCAGCATCTTCTCAGGAAGTATGGGCAGCAGTGTGCCTTGCAGTCAGGGAGAGGATAATGGAACAATATATTCAGACCCAAAAAGCTCACTTGGATGCAGATTCCCGGCGTATTCACTACCTGAGTTTGGAATACTTGATGGGACGTTTGTTAAATGCGAATCTTTGCAATTTAGGCATTAGGGAATCCCTCGATCAGGCTTTAAACGAATTGGGCTTTGAATTGCCTGAACTTTGTGAGGAGGAACATGATATGGGGTTGGGGAATGGAGGCTTGGGTCGTTTAGCCGCTTGTTTTCTTGATTCCATGGCAACGATGGACCTTCCTGCCATCGGATACGGTATTCATTACCAGTATGGATTGTTTAAACAAGAGTTTGAAGACGGGCGGCAAATAGAAAAACCGGATGATTGGCGTCGTTTTGGAAACCCCTGGGAAATTGCCCGTCCCCAATTTATTCAAAAAGTAAAGCTCTACGGCCATGTGGAGCACGACTATGATGACCGTGGGAATTATCGACCCCGGTGGGTTGGTGCACGCGTAGTGGACGGCTTGCCATTTGATGTTGCCATCGTCGGATACGGGGCAAAAACAGTAAATTTTTTAAGGCTTTGGGAATCTAAGGCATCTGAAGAATTTGACTTGGATATCTTTAATCAGGGTGGATATGTAGAGGCTGTTCGTGAAAAAGCAACGGTCGAAACGATATCCAAAGTCCTCTACCCGAATGACGAAACCGAGAGTGGCAAAGAGCTTCGCTTGGTTCAGCAATATTTTTTCGTTTCCTGCTCATTGCGGGATATGATTGCAAGGTATCAAAGGAGTCATCAGGGCTGGGAGTCATTTACTGAAAAGGTGGTTGTACAACTTAACGACACCCACCCCGCGGTTGCTATTCTTGAACTTCTTAGGATTTTAGTGGACGAGGAAGAAATGCAATGGGAGCAGGCTTGGGATATCGTCCGGCGAACTTTTGCTTACACCAATCATACCTTACTCCCAGAGGCTTTGGAAACTTGGAGTGAGGGCTTGTTTGCCAAAGTTTTGCCAAGGCATTACGACTTGGTTTTGGAGGTAAATCGACGCTTTCTGGATCAGGAAATTGAAAAAATTGCACCGGGAGACGCTGGTCGAAAGCACCGTATGGCCATCGTTGCCGACGGACAGATCCGTATGGCTCATTTATCAGTAGTGGGCAGCCATTCAGTCAATGGAGTTGCTGCCTTGCATACTAAATTATTAAAGGAGAGATTGCTTCGCGAATTTGCCGAGTTGTATCCCGATCGTTTCAATAACAAGACGAACGGAATTACTCCCCGGCGCTGGTTGATCGGGTGCAATCCAGAACTTGCTGATCTCGTCAACTCTACCATTGGTTCGGAATGGATAACTGATGCCTCTTTACTTCGAGGCTTAGAGAAACAAGCTGAGGTTGCCTCTTTCCGTGAAGATTTTCGAGCGATTAAAAATCGAAACAAACAAACACTCGCTCATACCGTCGGGCAAAGGTTTGGCTTGGAGATTAACCCGGATGCCCTCTTTGATGTTCAAATCAAAAGATTGCACGAATATAAAAGACAGCATCTCAATCTTTTGCACATCCTTACTCTTTACCGTAGGCTTTTACAAAATCCGGATTTGGAAATTCCCCCACGCGTTTTCATTTTTGGCGCCAAAGCGGCACCAGGATATCATATGGCCAAGGTTATTATCCATGCAATCAACCTGGTTGCCCAAAAAATTAATACCGATCCTAGAATAAAAGACATGCTCAAGGTCTTCTTTTGGCCAAATTATGGAGTTTCCGCCGCGGAATGCATCATACCTGCCAGCGATTTATCCGAGCAAATTTCTACTGCCGGTAAAGAGGCTTCAGGAACTGGAAATATGAAATTTGCCTTGAACGGTGCACTTACTGTCGGAACCCTCGATGGTGCCAATGTCGAAATCCTCGAAGAAGTGGGAGAGGAAAACATTTTCATTTTTGGCCAATCAGTCGAAGGCGTTGAGAAATTGCGCCACGAGGGATATGATCCATTTTCCTATTACGAAAGTGATAGCGAATTAAAAGCCGTTCTGGATTGGTTGTCCTCCGATTTTTTCTGCCCAGGTAAGGGGGGCTTGATCGCTGATTTGAGTAAGGGATTGTTAGACTGGGGAGATCCGTATCTTGTACTTGCAGATTACCGTGCTTACATCGACGCTCAGGATAGAGCGGGTAAAACCTACTTGGATCAGGAAAAGTGGTCCGCTATGGCAATTCGTAATGTTGCCGGTTCCGGAAAGTTTTCTTCTGATCGAACCATTGGAGAATATGCCCGGGATGTTTGGAAATTAGACCCCGTTCAGGTACCTTGAGTCGTTACCTCTGGTTTATCGCTGCACTTATTAGTAGTGCGAGTGGGGGGCTTTGGGGTGAAGAACTAGATCCACCAGTTTCTTTACCCTTTCAGGTTGGTGAAAGGCTCGAGTACAAACTGAAGTGGGGCTTCTTTCCGGTAGGATCGGCTGTAATGGAGGTACTCCCGGAAGACTCTCTAGATACGGATGGGCCCAAAATAATTCGTTTTTCAGTACGGACTAATTCCTTTGCCGATACTTTTTACAAAGTTCGTACCCAAATAAGTAGTACTATAGATCCTTTATTTACCCGGGCACTCCGGTATGAAAAATCTCAACATGAAGGAAGTACAAAACGTGAAATTGTGGTGGATTTCGATTATGATCGAGGTGAGGCACGCTATTTGCAAAACGACTCAAGTCCTTTGGTTACTGCGATTCCAGGTCCAGTATTTGACCCGCTCTCCATCGCTTATTTCTTTCGTTTGCATCCTTTGCAACCAGGTGGAGAAACTCATTTGCCCACTTGTGACGGTAAACGATTTCGCAAAGTGATCGTGCGGGCAGGCGAAAGAGAAAAAATAAAATTGCCCATGGGTAATGTGGTTGCGATCGGAACCACACCTGCGATGGAAAACTTAGGTGGAGTTTTTAATAAAAGCCCGAAGGGAATGCTTCAGGTTTGGTACAGCGATGATGAAAGAAGAGTGCCGGTGCGTGTAAGCAGTAAAGTAATTGTGGGTAGTTTTACCGCTACCCTAACCTCTGCAAATCCTCCACTCTTACTTAAATAATTTTCTGACCTGAAAGAGGTAGCTTTAATCGCTTCCTGGACCTTCTTTGAGTAGTTCGATAAAGGAACGTAAGGCAGGAGTAAGCATTCTTGTTTGTTTATGAATAATTGCCAAAGGGCGGTTGTGGATACCGCCTTCAAGTTTGAAGCTTACTAATTGCTTTCTTTCCACTTCATTTACCACAGTGCTTGCTGGCAAAATGGCCAACCCCGCATTGATTTCAATCGCTCGCTTGACGGTTTCGACATTATCAAACTCCATGACAATTGATACATCAACTCCGGCTTTATCCAAAATCTCATCGGTAGCTTTGCGGGTGGGGATATCTTTTTCAAAAGCAATGAATTCCAAACCCTGCAAATCCTTGATTGCAACCATGCGTTTTTCGCAGAGTGGATGCTCTGGGCTCATTGCAACGATTAATTCATCATTGGTGAAAGGGATAATCTCTAGATCTTTTTGCGGAACGGGAAAAGCAATTAAACCAAGATCCGCATTGCCATGCAGGACGTCATCGTAGACCAAGTTTGCTCGTCGGTATTCCACCCGAGCATTGACTGAGGGAAATTCCTTTAGGAAGGTTTTAAGGTAGGGGGGTAAGACATGCAGGCCGATACTGTTGACTGTGGAAATTTGAACTGTTCCGCTGACTACATTACGCATTTCTTGAATTTCGCAATTTAAACGTTCATAGAGGTTTAGAATTTCCTTAAAAGTTGAGTAAAGAGCGGTTCCTTGTGGCGTTAGGCGAAATTTCTTTTGATTCCTATCAATGATTAGCATTTGATAGTGGGATTCCATCGCCTTGAGTTGCTGACTCACTGCGGATTGAGTGACTTCGTTTAACTTGGCTGCTTTGGAAAAACTTTTACTTTCGACCAAATCGCAGAAGGTTTTGAAATTCTGTATGTGCATTTGCTTATAATTTGAACTAATTTATAAACTAGAATTACACAAGTCATACTTATGATAAGCCAAGAATTTTTTTTTAATAATTTAGCCGTGGTTAAGCAAAGGATCTCGGATGCATGTGCTGCATGCGGTCGAAAGCCCCAGGAGGTCACCTTACTGCCAGTAACCAAAAACTGGCCGGTTGATGCGGTTGAGCACTGTGTTTCGTCGGGCATTAATCGGGTTGGTGAGAACCGAGTCCAGGAAGCTGCCATTAAACAGAAGCAAATCGAAGGAGTGGATTGGGAATTAATCGGACATTTGCAAAGTAATAAGGTCAATCAGGTGGTGGGGAGATTTGCCCGCATACAAACTTTGGATTCTTTGAAATTAATTCGTAAGGTTCAGGCAGCTGCAGAGAAAATTAATCATCCCATGGCCATACTCCTACAGGTAAATGCTGGAAACGATCCGGCCAAATACGGATTTAAAATTGAAGAGTCAGCCTTTGCTCTCGATGAAATCTTGAAATCTTCCCACCTTGTAATTGAAGGATTAATGACGATTGCACCTTATTCCCCTGATGATCCATCGGTAGCCCGGAAATGTTTTGATCAATTGGCTGAATTACGCCAATCGTTACAGCAAAGCCATGGTGTAAGCTTGGATGAACTATCCATGGGTATGTCTGATGATTTGTTTCATGCTATAGCTGCTGGCAGCACCATGATTCGGGTTGGCTCAGCCTTGTTTGGTAGCCGATCTTGAAACACTTTGAAATAGTTTATATTTTAACTTTAATATTGTACTAATATTGATATGAAGCGAGAGATAATTTATCTAATGAAAAACTTCATTTTACTAATCTTGCTAATGAGCATTTTCGTCACTACTTCGAAATCTAGTGACCGAATTCCTGTTTTTGAAAATTCTCAAGATAAAACATTTAATGTCCGGGGAATTAGGCAAGGGCACAAACAACATGCATTACTGATGCTTCTTTTTGAAAAAATATCTTCCTCTATTATGGCAGAGAAGCAAATCCAACTAGCATCCCAAATCGATTCAAAAAAAAATCAACACCTAGAATTAATCGACGAGAAAAATCAGTTTAAATTAGAAATCAAAAATGAATTTATCTCGAAAAGAAGCAAAATTTTAAAGAATCATTTTTTAATTTCTCCAAAATCTTCAACTGCAATTCAAGACGAACTATTTGAGGTTATACAGTATATCGATCCCACTACAACGGTGGGGCATAATTCAAAAAATACATCTTATTTATGTAGGGATTCGACTGGGAGTATTTTATTGTTGAACTTTCCATATCCAATATTTTTGGGAGACGGAGATTTGCTGAAGATTCCCCCAGGGTGGATAGAAGAATCAGGGGCGTTTGACTACAGCAAAGTCGGTCTTCCAGATTTGGATGCGTCTATCTTAGGTAGGCAGCGTGTCAGGTTATTAAAAATATTGGATTTGGACCCAAACGCACTTCATGATCTATCGTTATTCAATTCTAGAATAAAGAAAATCGATGAAGATATTCAAACTTCCACGCACAAGCATGAAAAAGAAGTGCTAGACCTCAAAGAAAATTCAAAGGATCAATTAACAAATAAAAGTTTACAAAAATATTTTCTGTCCCAACTGAAAAAAGGTAGGCATTTTTCAGTAAAACTAGATAAACTAAAAATAGATTGCTCTTGTGCAAAAGGAAGGGTCTTTCAAAAAAAGTCGAGTTTACAAACTGAACTAGTTAGTTGTTTTAAGTGCTCCGGAAAAGGTTATTCCCTCAATAGCCTCATATTTGAAGTTTGTTGGGATAATTCTTCTAGACCTGGATTACTTTGAGTGGAATTTATATTAGTTCCCTTAAATCTTGAACAGAAAGTTTTAAATTAGCGGCTTCTGATTCATCAAATACTTGTTCGAGTAACTTCCTTTTTCCTTTTTGCAGTTCTAGTACTTTTTCTTCCACGGTTCCTGTAGTGATAAATTTGTAGACATTAACTTGTTTATCTTGGCCAATTCGATGTGCCCTGTCTGTGGCTTGAGCTTCAGCGGCCGGATTCCACCATGGATCAAAATGAACCACCACATCTGCCGCCGTAAGGTTTAAACCAGTGCCTCCAGCCTTGAGGGAAATCAGGAATACCGGGATGGATTCGTCTTCTTGAAAACGATCGACTTGAGCCATGCGATCGGTAGTTGAACCATCAAGATAACAAAAGGGCAGATCAGCGGATTGAAGTTCAGCCTTGAGCAATTTAAGCACTTGAACGAATTGAGAGAAAACCAACATGCGGTGACCTCCTTCAAGGCAGTTGTAAAGCAGTTCTCGAAAGGCGTTCATTTTGCATGATCGATAAGTTTCCAAATCCGGATTAACCAATCGGGGGTCGCAACAGGTTTGGCGAAGGCGAAGGAGTTGAGTCAGCGTTTTCATACGCATTGCTCCTTCACTGGCCCCTGAATCTGCCATCTTATCTAGTTCGCTTTCGGCTGACCTTCTGACTTGTTCATAGCAATCTTTTTGGTCCTGGGTCAGATCAAGGTAGAGCACCTGTTCGATTTTCTCTGGAAGTTCTGGAGCAACTTCCCGTTTGGATCGGCGCAGTAGGTAGGGGGCTGCCTGTTTAAGAATTCTTTGTTCGTGCCAAACTCTTTCGTCTCCCCTGGTGCCTTCAGGTAGTCGGGGATTAGCGCCGGGAAGAAGAAATTCCAAGAGGGAAAGAAGGTCGGATACACTGTTTTCGATTGGAGTACCTGTGAGAAGCATACGCCCCTCAGATGTAAGGGATGCCGTGGCCTTGGCGTTTTGAGTTCGTCTGTTTTTAAGGTGTTGTGCTTCGTCGCCAATCACACAGAGAAAGGGAAAATCCCTGAACATTTCAAGGTCTCGAGAAAGCGTGCCGTAAGAGGTAATAATAAGGTCGAATTTGCCCAGGAAAGATGGGGTGGTCGCTCGGTTAGAGCCGTGGTGAGAGTATACCTGAAAGGACGGACAAAAACGGATGGCTTCTCGCTTCCAGTTTTCTACCAAAGAGGCAGGGCAGATAACGAGAGATGTTTTAACCGGGCCCCCTCGTTTTCTAAGGCATGATAAAAAGGCAAGAGTTTGCAGCGTTTTACCCAAGCCCATTTCATCCGCAAGGATACCTCCAAGACCATGGTCAAACAAATGAAGCATCCAGGCTGTTCCAATAATTTGATAAGGCCTGAGAATTTTTTCCAAACCGTCTTTGGGGATAGGCGAGTTTAGGGAAGAGAGGTCCCGCAGAGCTAGGCCGCGTTTTTTCCATTGAGCAGGCGGACGAAAGCGGGGGTCGGCTTCCGCTAAAAAAGTTTCCAGAGTTGTTGATTGAAAGCGGGAAACACAGTGAGAAGATTGGGCAAGCAAAGGGCTGTCAGTTTCTCCGGATGCCTGCCTTTGTACATGTGCGGTTTTTTCACGCAGTTCTTTGGTTAACAAAAAGGTAAGGTTTCCATGTTTGAAATGATTTCGCCCGGTTGCCAACGCATGTTCAATTTCCTCAATTGGAGCATCTCCTGCTTCAATTCTGGACTCAACCTCAATAAGTTCACCGCTTTCCTTGGCATTGATTCGCAGGACCGCATGTTTGATTGAAGAGGTAAGTTTTCGAAAATTCTCAGTGAAGACCGCATCGTAATCAAGATCGAGTTCTTCTTGGTGCGATGCTAAAAAGTCCAGTACCTTGGATGCATCTCTTAACCACCACCAGTGCCTGTGCGAGCGATCACGGATAAAACTCCACTCCCTGAGCAATCTCAAAACTTCTGAATGACTAGGGTGTTCGGAACTTGGCAGGATAATCCGTAAATATTCGGTCGAACCTTCCACCTCGATAGGAGGTCCATTATATTCAGGCAAATCGGCTACTGGGCTTTCTTCGGGAATGGGATCATTCACGCTGGTGATTTCACGAACTTTTCGCGGCTGCTTGGATTCAGGAGGATTCAGGTATTCGCTTACTCCTTCGAGTCCAGATTCGATCCAAGGGATGGAGGAGTCTGGAGAATTTGCCGGGTAAAAACACTCGATCCGATCCAACAGTTTAAGCAGTTCGTGGGCTTGCCCTAAATCGAGTTGAAAAAAAGAGGAAAGTTTTCCTCCGCACCATTGGGAAAGTGCAAACAGGGCTGAGCGCTCGGCGTCAGGTAATCCTGCCAAGTCTTCCATCTCACATTTTTCAGGAGGTAAACGGTCGCCCGTTTCCTTTTCCAGTTCAATCTTGGCAGGTATGGCGTTTCGCTGAACACACCCAGCTAGGGTGGGGGGGAGCAATATTCGCAACCTCAAAAGATGGCTAAATTCAGGTGTTTAGCGAGTGCGATGCTAAGGCTTTGTCCAAACCCTTATTCGCAGGAGCACCCCCCATGGCAAAATCGGGTTTACCCCCACCTTTACCACCCAATTTATCGGAGAGTTCGGCCAGGTAAGTTCCTGCTTTATGCCCGGACTCAACCGCTTGCGAAGAACAGATACAAACCATTGAGCACTTCCCTTCTTTTTCGGAAGCAAGAAGAACCACCGAAGGGGCACATCTTTTATTAATTTGTGCGGTAAGGGCACGGAGGTCGTTGGGAGCGAGGTTGGTAACTTTTCCGGTTATGATTTTTATTCCATCCCGTTCTTTGGCAGAGTTAATAAGTCCATCGGCGATTCCTGACTGTCCTTTTTGCTCAATTGAACGCAGTTGTTTCTCCAAATTCTTTACCTTGCCCTGCATCTGATCAATCCTGCCGTCAAGTTCATGGGGTTGACAGCCCAAGCGTTTAAGTAATTGGTTGTAGCCATTAACGCGCTCATCTGTCCATTGGTAAGCTGAGAGCCCAGCCACTGCTTCTAAACGCCGGGTACCGGCAGAAATCGCAGATTCGGAAATCACGCGGATTGATCCAATTTCTCCACCGGTTTGGACATGAGTGCCTCCGCACAATTCCTGGCTCCATCCGCCGAGATCGACTACCCGGACCAATTCACCATATTTATCTCCAAAAAAAGCAATTACACCATCAGGTTTTTCTGAAAAGGGGATTTCATAGGTCTTAACTTGCTCATTGAGTAAAAGCTTTTCATTGGAAATTCGTTCTATCGTTTGCAACTTTTCCTCTGAAACCGCTTCGAAGTGAGAGAAATCAAAACGTAAACGATCTTGCTGTACGAGAGAACCGGCTTGTCGAACATGATCACCAAGCACTTCGCGCAGAGCCCAATGGAGAATATGAGTGGCAGTATGGTGTCTTTGTATTGCAAGTCTCTTGGCTAGGTCGACCGTTAGCGAAAAAGCCTTTCCAATTACCTCGCTGGCCCCTGAGTGGCCATCAACTTGGTGAAGGAAGCGACCATTTGAGTCTTTTGCCACATGTTTAACCTTGAGGGAAGTACCCTCAAAATGAGCTGTTCCCGTATCTGACATTTGTCCGCCCATTTCCGCGTAAAAAGGGGATTGGTCGAGCACAAGGTACTTTTTATCTTCTTGCTCGATCCAATCAATACAGGTGGCTGAAAAATCATTGAGGCAGGAAAGATCGTACCCAGTAAAAATCGTCGAATCTGCACAATCTGAGCTCTCAGAGACGAGAATATCGACCGATTTGTGAGCTTTGCGGGCCCGCTTTCTTTGAGCGTCCATCTGGGCCTCGAATTCTTGATGATCGATGGTTAAGCCGCGCTCCCTGGCCATTAATTCCGTTAGGTCAATAGGGAACCCGAAAGTATCGTACAACTTGAACGCAAATTTGCCGGATAAGGCTTGGCCTGCCTCCATTCCCTTGGTTTCACGAGAAAATAGTTCAATTCCTCGATCAAGGGTTTTGTTAAATGATTCTTCTTCCGATCGGAGAGTCTTTTCGATCAGTTCTTTTCTTTCAGTAAGTTCCGGGAAAAACTCTCCCATTTGATCAACTAATACTGGTACTAATTTATAAAAAAATGGATCCGTGAACCCCAGGGTTCTTCCGTAGCGAACTGCTCTTCGAAGAATTCGCCGAAGGACATAATTCCGGTCGCTATTTCCGGGTAGTATTCCATCGGCAATGGAAAAAGATAGGGCACGTAAATGATCAGCAATTACCCGAAATGCGACATCTGTTTCTTCCTGTCCTTCAGTCGGTTTGCCGTTATTGGGCAGGGTAGATTGGTAACTCATTCCTGACATTTCTTCCAGTTTTTGAAAAAGCGGAGAAAAAACATCGGTATCGTAATTCGAAGCGGGCTTGGAAAAATCAGTAAATTGTTTGGTGGCCTGAATTACCGCGGCTACCCGTTCAAAGCCCATCCCAGTATCCACATGCTTCGATCCAAGCGGTGAGAATGTTCCTCGCTTGTCAGCATTGAACTGAATAAATACTAGATTCCAGATTTCGATACACAAGTGGGAGTCCGCATTGACTAGTTTTCCTCCGCTGTCTCCATTGGGAGTTAAATCGAGATGGAGTTCAGAGCAGGGACCACACGGGCCGGTTTCCCCCATCATCCAAAAATTGTCTTTTTTTCCGCCCGTAACCACATGAATGGATGGATCAAGTCCTGCCTTCTGGAAAATTTCCGACCACAAATCATGAGCCTCCTGGTCAAAATCTGCCGGGTCTCCAACACCTGGCTTATAAACAGTGGCATAGAGACGCTCCGGGGGGAATTTCCATACATCTACCAAAAGTTCCCACGCCCATTCGATGGCTTCTTCTTTAAAGTAGTCGCCAAACGACCAATTACCCAACATCTCGAAAAAAGTATGGTGGTAGGTGTCCAACCCAACATCTTCTAAATCGTTGTGCTTTCCTCCTGCTCGGATACATTTCTGGGTGTCTGATATCCTAGAGCTTGATGCCTGCTGATCCCCAAGGAAATAGGGAACAAATTGATTCATTCCCGCGTTGGTAAACAATAAGTTAGGCGATTCTGGAAGCAAGGACGCAGAGGAGACAATCTTATGGTTTTTGGAGGCAAAAAAATCAAGAAATGATTTCCTGATGTCGGTGGCTTTCATTCTTGGTAGATAGCTTATTTTTTAAATGATTCTTGAAAGGATGGCATTTCCCATTTCCTCTGTGCCGACTGCTGTTCCTCCCTGAGCAATATCTCCGGTACGCAATCCAGAGCGAATCGTTTCCTTGACTGCATTTTCAATTGCTTGGGCAGCGTTCTCCATTCCAAAACTGTAACGGAGCATGAGAGCTGCACTTAGGACTTGGGCACAAGGATTGGCCAGTCCTTGACCAGCGATGTCTGGGGCGGTGCCTCCCGCCGGTTCGTACAAGCCGTAAGGATGTCCCGTCGAATTTTTCCCAGTACCTAAACTGGCAGATGCAAGCATGCCCAATGATCCACAAATTACCGCGAGTTCATCTGAAAGGATATCTCCAAACATATTTTCTGTAAGTAAAACATCGAATTGATTGGGGTTTCTGACCAATTGCATCGCGGCGTTATCAACATACATGTGAGAGAGCTCGATGGTTGGGTCCAGGTTTTTCACACAATCAACAACCGTCTGCCTCCAAAGAACAGATGTCTCTAGAACGTTTGCTTTATCGACCGAGCATATTTTTTTTCCTCGTAGAGCAGCTGCCCGTACTGCCACTTCTGTGATACGTTCAATCTCTCCGGACCGATATACCATAGTGTCGATCGCTTCTTTTTGTCCATCTTCGAGAGTACGAGTGCTCTTCGGTTGCCCAAAATAAATACCGCCTGTGAGTTCGCGTACGCAGAGGACATCAATACCTGCACTGGCTACATCAGATCGTAGAGGGGACAAGTCAGCCAATTCGGGAAAGAGGTTACCGGGGCGTAAATTGGCAAATAATTCAAATGCCTTTCTAAGTGGAAGGAGGGCTGCCCTTTCTGGTTGTTCCTTTGGGGGTAGGCTTTCCCACTTTGGACCTCCCACAGAGCCGAAAAGGATGGCATCTACTGCATGGCAGGCTTTTAGAGTAGATTCAGGTAGGGCTGTTCCATGATTATCTATGCCGATTCCACCCACATCGTGGCAAGTGGTCTCACAAGAAAAATTGTGTGCCTTGCCGGTTTTTTCCAAAACCTTAAGGGCAACAGACATGACTTCGGTCCCGATACCGTCTCCGGGTAGATTAGTGAAGTGTATGGTATTCATCAAAAAGACGATTAGTTCTAATCGATGTGAGGGTTCCTGCAAAGAGGAAAAAGTATCCGTCTTAAGATGAGTATGTATGCGTTGACAAAAATAAGCTTCCTGATATCTTGAAAACCTTCATTATAGTCTAGTCCATAGGGGGCGGGCACTTTGCTCGTCCTTTTTTATATCAATTAACCAATTACAATATCCAGCCCATGAGCAGCGAAATTCTCGCAGTCCTTGAATACATGGAGAAAGAAAAGGGCATCAGTCGTCCCGACATGATTGCCACGATCGAAAACGCGGTGAAAGCCGCCGCTGAACGCGGTGGTGCCAATTCCGAACCCAGTGAAGTCAAGGTGGAAATTAACCAGAAAAGTGGAGCTCTTCAGGCTTGGACTTTACTTGAGGTTGTGGAATCTGTATCTGACACAGCTCGCGAGATCCATTTAGACAAAGCTAGGCTTTATGCAGACAATCCTCAAGTTGGGGACATTGTTGAACGGGAAATGGATCCTGCCTACCTTGGACGAATTGCAGCAAAAACTGCTGAACAAGCAATCAAGCAAAGGCTTCGGCAATTCGAGAAAGAGCATATTTATGATGAATTCCGAGATCAGGTAAGCAATCTTGTTACCGGTACTGTTCGGCGCAAAGAACGAGGCGATCTGATTGTGGAAGTGGGTAAAGCTGAAGCTCTATTACCTTGGCGTGAACAGGCACCAGGAGAAGACTGGGTGCCAGGTGAGCGCATTCGTTGCCTACTCATAAAACTTGAACAACAAGGGCGAGGTCCGGAACTAATTCTTAGTCGTTCCAGTCTCAATTTTGTTCGCAAGCTTTTTGAAATGGAAGTTTCCGAAATTGCAGATGGCACCGTCACTTTAGCGGCCATGGCAAGAGAACCTGGATACCGTACAAAAGTTTGTGTGAAAAGCACCGATCCTAAAGTCGATCCGGTTGGTGCCTGTGTAGGTGCACGGGGAGGTCGTGTTAAAAGCATTGTTCGTGAAATGAATGGTGAGAAAGTAGATATTGTTCGTTGGTTTGAAGATCCAGTTGAACAATTAGTCGAAGCGCTTAAGCCCGCGGTTCCCCAAAATGTCAACTTAGACAGGGACAAGCGACGCATGTATTTCGAAGTTAAAGAAGACGACCTTTCCGTAGCTATTGGCAGGAAAGGTATTAATGCTCGCTTAACATCCAGGTTGCTCGGATGGAAATTAGACATTGGTAAGGTAGTCGTTAAGGAAGTAGGTTTTGATGAGCGTAAAACGAAAGCAGCTGAGGGACTTACTTCAGTAGGGATTAAGTTCGAGGTTGCTGATCGCCTGGTTGCTTTCGGATTAGTCAGTCCTGAGGCTTTTGAAGGTGTTACTCAAACTGATTTAATCGGTCTGGGTTTTGATGAGCCTACTGCTCTACACATTTTAGAGAAGGTTTCCTCTCCGACTCCTTCCGAACAACCCGAATCCTAATTTAGTACCTAAGAGCAAGACTGTAAGAATTTATGAGTGTAAGAATTCACGCGATAGCCAAAGAGACCAATAAAACCAGCAAGGAGGTCATTGAATTATTGGCAGAACGTGGATATGAGATTAAAAGTGCTTCTTCTACGATCGACAATATCACTGCCCAGTCCTTGATTGAAGAGTTTAAGAAGGAAGCACCTGAAGTGGTTGAAGTGAATTCGCCTCAAGTTGAAGAAACAAAGGAGTCTACAGAAGAATCTAAGGCTGTTCCTTTTGTTAAAACCAAGAAGGATTTAGATCGCGAAAAAGAAGATAAAGAAAGAGCGGAACTTGAAGCCAAGGCTGCTCTTGCTGACGAACAGGAAGTTTCGAGTGAACCAAGCCCTGCCAAACCGGTCTTACCTCCCGAGCCTGAAACTGCTGGAGCTGCTCCAAGCTTACCCCCGCCACCAGTCAAGCAAGCAGCGGTAGTACCTTCGCCACCATCCCCTGCTCAGCCGTCTTTGCCATCCCCGCCAAGCACTCCGATCCCAGATGATTCAGGGGGAATCGTTGAAGGCAATTTGATTATTGTTAAACCTCCGATTGTCGTCAGAGATTTTGCTGGTTTGATTGGACTCAAACCTTTTCAGTTGATCTCTGAACTCATGGAAATGGGCATTTTTGCCTCCATGAACCAAGCAATCGAAGAAGATGTCGCCAGTAAGGTCGCGAAAACCAAAGGTTTTGATTTAGAAATTCGTCATCGTGGAGAAAAAACTGAGCCCAAGCCGAAGAAAATTAAGGAAGTGGTTGATGAAAGTGACGAAAAGTTCCTAGAACCTCGTCCACCTATCGTTTGTATCCTTGGTCATGTAGACCATGGCAAAACCACTTTGCTCGATACAATTCGCAAAGCAAACGTGGTTGATGGTGAGGCAGGAGGCATTACTCAGCATGTCGGTGCTTATCAAATTGACCACAACGGTCAAAAAATCACTTTTCTTGACACTCCTGGCCACGCGGCTTTCTCCAAGATTCGTGAACGTGGAGCTAACCTTACGGATGTTAGTATATTGGTGATCGCCGCCGATGATGGCTTTATGCCTCAATCAGAGGAAGCTCTAAAGTTCGCCCAGCGTTCTCAATCATCTCTTATGGTTGCCATCAATAAGACAGATTCAAAAGGTGCTGATATTGATAAGGTTAAAACTCAAATGCAGGAGCGTTCCATTCCTGCTGAAGACTGGGGTGGAGATGTTGTTACTGTTCCCATTTCTGCTCTCAAGGGAGAAAATATCGAAGAACTTCTTGATATGGTTTTGTTGCAGGCGGAGTTAATGGAACTTAAGGCCAATCCATCTGCGATTACTGAAGCTATAGTAATCGAAGCCCGTATGGAAGTGGGAAGAGGTCCCACAGCAACGGTAATCGTTCAAAAAGGAACTCTCAAAATCGGCGATTCATTCCATTGCGGTTCTGTATATTGTAAGGTTAAGGCTTTAATAGATGATCAGGGCAATAAGCTTAAATCGGCTCCTCCTTCCACCCCGGTAAATGTTTTAGGTTGGTCGGAAGTTCCTGATTGTGGAGCAATCTGTAAGGGAGTGAAAAATGAGCGAGTTGCCAGGCGTGAAGCTGATGAACACGCTGTCATGGAAAAGAAACTTTTAGCTATTCCGGTTGAGGAAACTATTGAAGAGTCTGTAGGAGAAACTGGTGATTCCGAAAACACTGCCGCTGTGGATGCTCTTTTTGCTGCCATAAGTAAGAGTAAATCAACCGCTTATCGCGTTATAATTAAGGGTGATGTCCGAGGTTCTGTCGAAGCGTTGAAAGATTCGCTTAATTTAATCGAAAGCGATAAGGTACTCCTTGAAATTATTCATTCAGATGTTGGACAGGTTACCAAAAATGATGTCAAAATGGCCAATACATCTAATGCTGATATTTTGGCTTTTAATGTAAAATTGGAAAATGGAGTTATGGGTGAAGCCAAGCATTTGGGCGTTCAACTTTACCATAACAGTATTATTTACCAGCTCATTGACTTGGTTAAAGAAAACATGTCCGAATTGCTTGAACCAGAACTAGTCGAAAATAAGACTGGTCGTGCTGAAGTTCGACAGGTATTTCGTATTAGTAAAAGCAGGGCGGTTGCTGGTTGCATGATTATGGAAGGTGTCATTACCCGAAATAAAGGTGCTCGATTGGTCCGCTCTGGAGAAGTTATTGCTGAGGGGAAAATTGATACATTACGCCGATTCAAAGATGATGTGACCGAAGTAAAAGCAGGTTTTGAATGTGGTATGCGTTTAGATTCCTTCGACAAATATGAAGAAGGAGATGTTATCGAGACTTTTGAAATCGATAAGATCCGCCCAAAGCTGTAATTTTTAAATTTGTATCCTATGAGCCTGCGATTAGCTAGGGTCAATGAATTGGTCAAAAGAGAAATCGGTAATTACTTAAGTACCAGGTATGGTGCTGAGACTGTAAGGTGGACAATAACCTCTGTAGATGTAGCTGCAGATTTACGCAACGCTACCGTTGCCTATTCGGTTGTGGGAGATGATTTGAGTGCTCGTGAAGCTCAACAGTTCTTTCGCAAACACGCTGGTGAAATCCGAGGAGTGGTAAGTAAGTATGTCATTTTGAAATACTCGCCGAAACTTCAATTTGTTAGAGACTTAGGGATCGAGCGCGGTAATCGGGTAATGGAGATTTTGGATACTCTGGATGAACAGACTGAAGTTGGGAAATAGCTTTCAATTATTGGTGTCACAGCGTGTCAATGCTGTGTCATGATTTGAGCCACCCTGTCACAGTTTATTCTTTATTATTCGCCCATTAAACATTTCTTTTATCAGAAGTAATTGTTATTCAGTGATTTAATGATTATTTTTGAGTGGGCACGGAAGGTGCAGTAAAATTACCGTGAGTAAAATATTAGGTATAGATTTAGGTACAAGTAATTCATGCATGGCGGTAATGGAAGCAGGCGAGCCTAAGGTAATTCCCAATTCCGAGGGTAATCGCACAACTCCATCGATTGTTGCTTTTTCCAAAACGGGAGAGCGTATTGTTGGCCAGGCCGCCAAGAGACAGGCAGTTACAAATCCACACAACACCATTTATTCAGCCAAGAGGTTGATCGGGCGCAAATTCGAAGAAATTAAGGACGAAGTGAGCACACTTCCTTTTAAGGTTATAGAAGGCAAGAATGGTGCCGCTGTTATCGAATGTGAGATTGATGGTAAAACCGAAACTTTTATGCCCGAACAAATTGCTTCCATGGTTTTAGGTAAGCTAAAAGCTGATGCCGAAGCATATTTGGGAGAACCTGTTACTCAGGCAGTGATAACTGTCCCTGCCTATTTTAATGACGATCAACGTCGGGCAACCAAAGATGCGGGTGCAATTGCGGGATTGGAGGTCATGAGAATAATTAATGAACCTACCGCAGCTTCACTTGCTTATGGCTTGGACAAAAAGGGTGAGGAAACCATCGCGGTCTATGATTTAGGAGGTGGAACATTTGATATAAGCGTATTGGAAATTGCAGACGGAGTTTTTGAAGTAAAAGCAACCAATGGAGATACTCAGCTTGGTGGTGACAATTGGGACGACAAGATTATCAATTGGTTGGTAGATGATTTTAAAAAAGAACAGGGGATAGATCTCTCTGGCGATGCTATGGCTATGCAGCGTCTTAAAGAAGAAGCTGAAAAAGCTAAAATGGCTCTGTCGTCTTCCCAATCCACCGATATTAACCTTCCATTTATTACGGCGGACTCATCGGGTCCAAAGCACTTGAATGTTACTTTCAGCCGGTCTAAGCTAGAGCAAATCTGTGACGATCTTTACGAGCGTACTAAAAATCCGTTCAAATCCTGTTTAGAAGATTCAGGGTTAAGTATTGGTGAAGTAGGCAACCTAGTTTTAGTAGGTGGAATGACCCGGAGCCCTCGTGTTGTCGAGATCGCTAAAGAATTGGGTGGTAAAGACCCCAACCAAGGGGTAAATCCTGACGAAGTGGTTGCCATCGGAGCTGCTATCCAAGGTGCAGTGTTGCAAGGTGATGTTAACGACGTTTTGCTCTTGGATGTAACGCCATTGACCTTGGGGATTGAAACTGCCGGTGCTGTTTCCACTCCGATGATCGAGCGCAATACGACCATACCTACTAAGAAGTCTCAAGTTTTCTCGACCGCTGCAGATAACCAGCCTGCTGTGGATATCGTGGTTCTTCAAGGTGAGCGTTCAATGTCTCAAGACAATAAGACCTTGGGTACATTCAAACTTGATGGAATCCGGCCTGCACCTCGTGGAACGCCTCAAGTTGAAGTGACTTTTGATATCGATGCTAACGGTATTCTTAATGTAACCGCAAAAGATAAGGATACAGGGAAAGATCAAAAAATAACTATCTCTGGTTCTTCAAGCATGGATGATGATGAAGTGGATAGGCTTAAGAAAGAAGCTGAAAAATTTGCCGATCAAGACAAAGAGAAAAAAGAAGCCGTGCAGACTCGGAATGATTTGGACTCTTTAGTATATCAATGTGAAAAGCAACTTACTGATCTTGGCGACAAGGCTACGGATGAGTTAAAGAAGATGACCGATGATATGTTGGCAGATGCCAAAAAAGTTTTGGACGATCAATCATCAACAACCTCTGCTATAAAAGAAGCTAAGGAAAAACTTGAGAAAGGCTTTGAGGAATTGGCTAAACTAGCTGCCCAAGCGGGTGGTGGTGCCACCGACCCAGCGGCAGCTGCGGCAGCTCAATCTCAATCAAGCGGCGACAATAAATCAAAAGAAGATGACATTGTTGATGCTGATTTTGAAGTCGTAGATGATGAAAATGACGACAAGAAAAAATCCTAGTGAATAGTCATAATTTCGGAAAACAGTCAGAAATACTGCCTTTCCAACCGTTAATCATTAATATCTAAACCAACCCAAAAAACAAAGGAATATGAGCAAACCAAAAATCACTCCGTTGGGAGATCGTGTACTCGTCAAGCAAGTCGATGAAGACGAGCAAATTAAAGGCGGGATCATTATCCCCGATTCAGCAAAGGAAAAGCCGCAGGAAGCGGAAGTTGTAGCCCTAGGAACAGGAAAAAAGGATGACGCCGGTAACGACGTTCCTTTTCAAGTTAAAAAGGGAGACAAAGTTTTAATCAGTAAGTACGGCGGAACCGATGTGAAGGTCGATGATGTTGAATACAAGATCCTTCGCGAGGAAGATATCCTCGGAATTGTAGCTTGAATCTAATCGCAAATCATAAATTTCTAAAAACTAAAAAGTAATTATGGCTAAACAAATCTTATTCGACGAAGCCGCCCGCAAGAAAGTTCTTAAAGGCGTGTCGACACTTGCTGATGCAGTCAGCGTAACGCTAGGACCTAAGGGTCGTAATGTCTTAATCGACAAAAAGTTTGGTTCTCCAACAGTCACCAAGGATGGTGTGACCGTGGCCAAAGAAATCGACCTTGAAGATCCCTACGAAAATATGGGTGCTCAAATGGTTCGTGAAGTCGCATCTAAAACATCTGACCTTGCTGGCGATGGAACAACTACGGCCACTGTTTTGGCTCATTCCATCTATCGCGAAGGATTGAAGAATGTGGCAGCTGGTGCAAACCCTGTCTACATGAAACGTGGAATCGACAAGGCTGTTGAAGCTGGAGTTGCCAAACTCTTACGTGACAGCAAAAAGGTTTCTGACCGCGAAGAAGTTCGCCAAGTAGCTACCGTTTCTGCCAACTGGGATGACGAAATCGGTGTTATCATTGCAGATGCAATGGACAAAGTGGGCAAAGACGGAACGATTACCGTAGAAGAAGCTAAAAGCATCGAGACAACCTTGGATGTCGTTGAAGGTATGCAGTTTGACAAGGGATACTTAAGTCCTTACTTCTGCACGAATAATGACACAATGGAAGCTGCGTTAGATGACTGTTACATTCTCATTCACGAGAAGAAAATCAGTGCTCTAAGTGATTTGCTTCCTCTTCTCCAGTTGGTTTCTAAGCAAGGTAAACCCCTTCTTATCATCGCTGAAGATGTTGAGGGAGAAGCTCTTGCCGCTCTCGTGGTCAATAAATTACGTGGTACGCTTAATGCATGTGCAGTTAAGGCTCCTGGTTTTGGAGATCGTCGTAAAGAAATGCTTCGTGACTTAGCAATCTTAACCGGCGGACGTTGTCTTACCGAGGATCTTGGTATTAAGTTGGAAAATGTTCAACTTGCTGACCTCGGACAAGCAAAGCGTGTATCTGTTGATAAAGAAAACACTGTTCTCGTTGAAGGTGCAGGAAAAGCTTCTGATATCCAAGGACGCGTTAAGCAAATCCGTCGTCAGATTCAAGAGACTACTTCCGACTACGATCGTGAAAAATTACAGGAACGCTTGGCTAAGTTAGCTGGTGGAGTTGCTGTAATAAGTGTTGGTGCTGCCACAGAGCCTGAAATGAAGGAAAAGAAAGCTCGTGTTGAAGATGCATTGCATGCAACCCGTGCTGCAGTTGAAGAAGGTATTCTTCCAGGTGGTGGTGTTGCTTTACTTCGTGCCAGAAATGCGATTGATAAGGCTGCTGCTGCTCTCGAAGGTGATGAGCAAATTGGTGCAAGCATTGTTCTTCGAGCAATTGAAGCTCCTTTGCGTAAACTTTGTGACAACGCTGGGGTCGAAGGTTCCTTGGTTGTTCAACAAGTACTTAAGTCAAAATCAGGCAATGGTTACAATGTAGCTACAGACAAATACGAAGATTTGATCAAAGCCGGGGTTGTAGATCCAACCAAGGTTACAAGAACTGCATTACAAAACGCTGGTTCCGTTTCTGGTCTTCTATTAACAACCGACTGCATGATTACAGACATTCCTGAAAAGGAGGCACCTGCTCCTGCTGGACATGGTCACGATCATGGTATGATGTAAGGTTTTATCTTACGATTTCTTTGAAAAGGCGTTCTCCTCGGAGAACGCCTTTTCTTTTTGCCTTAAAACAAAAAGAATCTTGGTTATTGGATTAGCAAATTGAAGAACAATCCTTAACCAGATACTTGGGGAAGCTTAGATTGTTTAGAATATCGATCAGATTGTTCGTCTGCATGATAAGACGAACGAACAAGAGGACCTGATTCAACTACTTCAATACCAAGTTTATGAGCTTCGTCTTTCCAATTATCGAATTCATCAGGGGTAACCCAACGGTCAATCGGGGCGTACTCTTTACTGGGTTGCAGGTATTGCCCAAGTGTAAGAACATTAAGGCCAATACTTGCTAAATCCTTGAGGGCCTGCCTTATTTCTGCTTCCTTTTCTCCAAGTCCAAGCATAATACCTGATTTGATTGGAAATTCCCGGCTTTTTGCATGGGCTAGGACATCGAGACTTCTTTGGTAGTGAGCAGATTTTCGGATTGGGCGCTGTAGGCGTTCGACAGTTTCCAAATTATGATTAAAAATATTTGGATTGGCGTTCAATACGATATCCAGGCTTTTAAAATCTCCTTTAAAATCAGGAACTAAAACTTCAATCGCGGTGTTTGGATTACGGTATCTTACCGCTCGAATTGTAGCAGCCCATACTTTTGCCCCTCCATCTGGGAGGTCATCCCGTGCCACAGATGTGAGTACGCAGTGCTTAAGCCCCATTTTAGCAACTGCATCTGCAACACGTGGAGGTTCTGCTAGGTCAAGTTCGGTAGGTTTTCCTGTCTGTACGGCACAAAAAGAGCAGGCTCGAGTACAGACATTACCAAGAATCATCAAGGTTGCAGTTCCTCGAGACCAGCATTCACCCATGTTTGGGCATTGAGCACTCTGGCAAACGGTGTGCAGTTGGTTCTCGTCTACAAGCGTTCTTACTTTACCGTATTCGGGACCGGACGGTAACTTAGCTCTCAACCATTTAGGTTTGGCAATTCTTTCTTTAGCGGAGCTCATGAATTTTCTTCTAAATCCAGATTATCTCCAATCGTTTGAACATACTTAGCAGTTGATTCGTTTTTTTCTAAAACTGAAAAACCATGCTTTTGTAAATTATCAGCAGATAATATTTTATTTTCCCTTAAGCTAGAATGCCTAAGAGTAAGTGACGGGGAATCAATTATTCTCTTTATAGGTTTACCGGTAAATGGATGTTTAACAAGAGGAGCATCTGTTAATGATTGCTCCACTTCAATAAACTCCTGGGTATTATCTTTATTTAATACCAAGTATTTAAAAATCGGCATAATAGATAAAATACTCAGGCAGATTTTTTCTTTCTTGGTGGAAATTCAAAGCCGATTGATCCGTTATCTTTTAATATTAAATTAGCATCAAAACGTCTTTTAGTCCTTCTTGAAATAAATCCCTTGATTAGACCAGTCTTTTTATCAACGACCAATTTCTTTAGTTCTTCAATCGGGATTTCTTTATCTAAAAGTTTACGGGTAATTCTGAAATTACAGGTACCATCATCGGAAACTCTTTTATTGTCCGAGCAGATAAACGAGAGGTCTGTTTGTCGAATGGATCCTTTGCATAAAGGACAATCAACAAGTACTGGAGCGGTTTTGATCATCTCCTTCTCTATTGACTCTTCCTGTTCATTTTTTGAGTTGTCAAAAAGAAAGGAGATTTTGAAATCGTCTTCCATTTTTAACATCGCCGAGAATCTTTTGCCAGTTTTTGCGATGAAATCATCTAAAGGACCGACCCGTTTATCTTTAAGTAAAATCCCCACTTCTTCAACGGTCAGACGTCGACCAGCTATGTTTTTGGATATTTTAAAATCTCCGGATTCATTCTGGTAACTGTTGAGTCCCTCGAATAGTGGTTGTTCATCAATAGGGGAATGTAGGTTTGTTTCCTTTAGTGATGCTTTGGTCTCATCAAAGCCTGTCGTCTTTTCCACAAAATCTTTGGTCATGGACGAAATTCCTTCCATGAAGGTAGCTCTGGACATTTTGCCATCTTCAATCATGCGAAGTTTTTGTTCCCATTCCCCAGTCATTGCCGGACTGGTAAGAACCTCCACTCCAGCAGCATGTAAAAACTGGAATAGATCTTCGGCTTTAAGGCTAGGGAAAAGTTCGGTACCTTCCCGCCTCAAATATTTTTCTTTGATTAAATGTTCGATCGTGGAAGCCCGCGTGGCTGGGGTGCCTAAACCTTTTTCTTTTAGAGCCTCTGCTAATTCTTCATCATCCACATGCTTTCCCGCTCCTTCCATACCAGAGAGAAGCGTGGCCTCGTTGTAACGAGGAGGAGGCTTTGTTTCGTCGCTAATTAATTCGGAATCAAGTAGTTTTACTTTCTTATCTTGTTCTGGAGAAAGTGCAGGGAGTGTATCTTCACCACCTTGATCTTTTCCATAAATAGACAACCAAGACGGATCCACTAATACTTTGCCTTCTGTTTTAAAGGAATGCTCTGAAACTTCAGTTATCCGCGTGGTTATATCCCACTCGGCAGGAGGGTAAAAAACTGCAATAAAACGTTTAAGTATAAGATTATAAATCTTTAACTCCATTGCATCGAGTTTTTGCGGGCTGTTTGATGTTGGAATAATCGCAAAGTGATCGCTTATCTGTTTGTCATTAAATACTCGTTTGTCTTTGGGGTTTATCCAATTTTTGTCTAAAACTTTGTGGGCGTAAGGTTGTAAGTCGCCAGAAACACGCTTTAACAATTCAGTGCACGTCGGAACATAATCTTCTGGTAGAGCTTTAGAGTCGGTACGGGGATAAGTGATGACTTTATGTCTTTCGTAAAGAGCCTGAGCAATTTGAAGAGTTCGACTGGCAGGTAGACTGTGCAAACGATTTGCTTCGCGTTGTAGTGTGGTTAAATCGTAGAGCCGGGCAGAACTTTGCTTCGACCGTTTTTTGCTCTCCGAAACTTGGCAAAAACTTGCTTTTTCGACTGTTTCAAAAATAGATTCCGCCAAGTCTTTGTCCCAAATTCTGTCGACGCGGTCACGATCGTTGTCTGGGTCTTTTTTGAAATCTGGTTTTTGATAAATGCCTTGATATACTCCGTTTGCTATCTCGAAATTCGCACGAATATTGTGAAAGGTCTGGGGCTCAAATGCTTGAATTTGATGTTCTCTTTCTATTACCAGGGATAGGGTGGGGGTCTGCACACGACCAACGGTGGAAACTTGCCGACTGCTCGCCTTGTTTCTCTTGATGGTGACAGCTCTTGTTCCGTTTATTCCGATTAACCAGTCAGACTCGGAACGACATCTAGCTGCATCTAAAAGGGGTTGCATCTGGGAGGAATCACGCAAATTGGTAAAAGCTTCGCGAATAGATTTGTCCGTCATCGACATCAGCCAAAGTCTTTTAATTGCAAGTTTAGATCCAGAAAGCTCGTGAATGTAATTAAAAATTAACTCCCCTTCACGACCGGCATCGCAAGCATTGATGACATGCTCAACATCTTTTCTTTTGAGCTGCTTTTTAAGGCTTTGAAATTTCTTCTTAGCAGTAGTTACCGGTTTCAGTTCAAACTTTGGAGGAATGATAGGGAGGTTAGCTATTTTCCATGCTTTTAATTTCTTATCGAAATCATCTGGCATGTAGAGTTCAACCAAGTGCCCTATTGCACTATCGATTATCCATTCATCATTTTCAAAGTAGTCTTCCTTTTGGGGGACTTTACCAAGGGCCTTGGCAAGGTCACGGGCTACGCTTGGCTTTTCTGCGATTATAAGTTTTTTCATGAGCCTTTGAGGCGAGTGGTATCGGGCAAAAATGAGTGCAAACTATAAGGAACGTAGAAAGCGGGGGAGCAACTCATCCATACAACTGAGTAAGTGAGCCATAGAATCATCCGTCTCATTCCCCATGTTTGATATGCGGAAGGTTTTACCTTTAATTTTTCCGTATCCTCCGTCGATCGCTATTTTTTTCTCAACCTTCAATGCTTTTACAAACCCAGCGATATCCATTTCTAAGTTGTTCCTAACGCAGGTGAGCGATTTAGATGCAAATTTTTGTTCAGGCAGAAGTTCAAATCCCTTTTGATCAACCCACCCATGTACCATGTCGTTTAAACGAGAGTGGCGAGCATGACGTTTCTCAACACCTTCAGTAAAAATCTGATCCAAAGTGTATTTAAGCCCGTGAATTTGTGGAATTGCAGGCGTGCTTGGGGTCATTCCTTTTTCATGATTCTTTAAGAATTCCAGGAAGTCAAAGTAGTAGCCACGGCCTTCAATGCTTTCAGCCCGTGCAAAAGCCCGGTCGGAAACTGTGAACAAGGCAAGTCCGGGAGGAAGTGCCAGTGCTTTTTGTGAGCCAGTAAGGATAACATCTATTCCCCAATCATCTTTGGGAATGGGAACCACAGAAAAAGAACTTACCGTGTCGATTACAGAAATAACCTCAGGATACTTTGCCAAAACCTTCATCAGGTCTTCCAGGGGATTCATCATTCCACACGATGTCTCGTTATGCACCAAAGTTACCAAATCGTATTCGCCGCTAGAAAGTTTTTCATCAAGGAGTGCTGGGTCAATGTGCGAACCCCATTCAACCTCGAGTCCATCGGCCTGATTTCCACACCGCCTGGAAACATCCAACCATTTATCTGAGAAAGCTCCGCACATGCAGCAAAGAACCTTTTTAGAGGACAGGTTGCGAATGGCTCCCTCCATGACTCCCCATGCACTTGATGTGGATAAAAATACAGGGTCTTTCGTTTGAAAAAGCTCTTGTAGTTGGGGCTGGCAAGAGTTGTAAAGATCTACAAAGTCAGGGCTTCTATGACCCATTACACGGGTTGACATGGCTTGGTAAGCCTCGGCAGATACATCTACTGGACCAGGGATATGCAATTTATAATCAATCATGATTGGGAGGTGCGGGAGAGGGAATTGTTTTGTGATTTAGGTTCTTCTTACCTACAAGGATTAGCTTAGGATCCCAAACAGCAGCTTCGTCGGGGTTTAAATTTACAAAGGTAAGGATAACGAGAAGATCACCAACCTTTCCTTTGTGTGCAGCTGCTCCATTTAAAGAAATCTCACCCGATCCTCTTGGTGCAGGTATACAGTAAGTTTCAAAGCGTTCACCATTACTGATATTACCAACAAGAATTTTTTCGTGGTGCAAAAAACCCGCGGCATCCAATAAGTCTTGATCAATGGATAAACTCCCAGAATAGTCTGGGTGAACTCCGGTTACTTGTGCTCTATGAAGCTTTGATTTGAGAAGAGTTACCTGCATTTTTGAACTAGGTAAAAGGAAATCATCAAATAGTTATTGTAATAAAAGTCAACGGATCAAAGGTATGAACTTTGTGAATCGGATTGAAAGAACCTATTAATCGTATATTTTCGAACGATTATTATGGCACAAAGCGCCCTTATTTGGACAAAACAAAAATGGAGTGATTTCGAAAGCTTTGTCGAAGGCGTTTTGTATGATCGTGATCTTTCTATTTCTGCACGTCTGTTCGGTCTTTTTTTACACCCGTTCTCTTATATCTTTTACATTATTGTAAGGATTCGCCTTTTTTTATACTCAAAAGGCTATTTTCTTCATTCAATTCGCTTGGATGGCTTGGTTATCGTCGTAGGAAACCTGACCATGGGTGGAACTGGAAAAACTCCTGTGGTTGAGCGCCTTGCCCGAGAGCTTCAATCGAAGCAAAAAAAAGTTGCCGTTCTCAGCCGGGGATACAAGAGCAAAGACGATTTAGCACATACCTCCATACTGCCATGGCGAAGGAAGGTAACAGATGTTGGTACCAAAGTGGTAAGTGATGGAAATCGGGTACTACTCGATTCTGAGGAAGCAGGAGATGAGCCTTTTATGTTAGCTCACAATCTACCTGGCGTAGTTGTATTAACTGATAAAGATCGAGTACGTGCCGGACAATATGCAATTCGAGAATTTTCTGCTGAAGTTTTGATTTTGGATGACGGTTTTCAATACCTTCCGATTCAAGCTGACATGAATTTATTGCTTGTCGATCAATTGAATCCTTTTGGTAACCACAAACTCTTACCCCGGGGCATTCTTCGTGAACCAGTTAGTCATTTATCTCGAGCCTCGTATGTAATGGTGACCAAGTCCGAAATCGAACCCCAGTTAGAATTACTAGAAACCATAAGGAAGTTCAATCATCAGGCTGAGATCATTCGTTGTGCCCACAAACCCAAGGTTTTTCGGCAGGTCAATCATACTAAAGAAGAGAAATTAAATTTTTTGTACGAACGGGAAGTGGGCGTGTTTTGCGGAATTGCTTCTCCCCGAGGTTTTGAACAATTGATACATCGAATGTCCGGGGAATTGCGTTATCGTAAAAGATTTTTAGATCATCACCGGTATGAGAAAGATGAACTTAACAGGTTATTTCAACAGGCCAAAAACTCGGGAGTGGAAGTGATGATAACTACGGAAAAAGATGCCGTCCGTATACCCAAAGATTTTCAACCAGTTATTCCCTTGTTTTATCTTCGTATGGAAATTGAAATTGTCGAAGGTTATGAAGATTTCGAGGAAGTAGTAAGCTCGATTTGCGAATTAAAGCCTAAACTAAAGGCTACTCGAGTTTCCAATTAGCCGCTATATGCCTTTACGGTGGAAACCAAGGCTTGCATACACTCAATTTTGGCACCCGGTCGAATACCATGTCCTAAGTTCATAATGTGGGCTGGGTCGTTCTTCATTGAATCAAGAATTTTTACGGTTTCACTAATGACCGTTTTGGGATCGGTTTCCATGACCTCAGGGTTTAAGTTGCCCTGTAATACAAGTGGTGCGGGGAAGAGGTTTCGGGCTTGTGCAATATTGGCACGATGATGGATACCGAGAGCCTGTGGCTTTGTGAGAACAATTTCTTTCAAACCTGCTACCGGAGCATTGGCATAAATGATCAATGGAAGATTTTGAGGAACTTGCTCAATAAGTCGGGCAATCCATTTGAGAGATAAATCCCAAATACGTTCTGGGGGGCAAAGGTTGTGCCAACTATCAAAGATTTGTAGGGCATCGACGCCACACCTAGCTTGCATGGTTAGGTAATCAATTAAGGCTTGGGTTATTTTTTCGAGCAATCGGTCAAAAGATTTTGGATGTTTCTCAGCCCATGCGAGGGCCTTGGGGAAACCGTCTGCTGAACCACCTTCAATCATGTAGCAAGCCAAAGTCCATGGAGATCCGCAAAAACCCAACAAAGCTTGTGTTTCCCCCAATTCCTGCCGAAGATTTTTTAAGGTTTCTGAGACATAGGAAAGTTTTTCTTCGATATCACTGGATGTTAGTCTTTCAATGCTTGCATCATCATCTAGTTTACTTGTCATCTCAATGCCGCCAGCAGGTCTAAAGTCATAGCCCTGACCCATTGCTTCTGGGATGACTAAGATGTCGCTAAAAACGATGGCAGCATCAAGATCGAACCTCTTTAGGGGTTGAAGGGTTACTTCCGTGGCAAGTTCCGGAGTTTTGACCATTTCTACAAAAGAATATTTTTCTTTCAGTGCACGGTATTCAGGCAGGTACCTTCCAGCCTGCCTCATCACCCAAAGGGGAGGGCGTCCACTATGGTTTTCCCCTTTCAGGGTTGCTTGAAAAAGGGGGCGTCCAATCATAGTTTTTCTTCTAGCCAGTTTCTCGGGTGCAGGTAAGTGGTATAAAGTTCTTCTTCGGGTGATCCGCTCTCTGGTTTCCAGTCATATGTCCATGATACTTCAGGAGGCATGGACATTAGAATAGATTCTGTCCTACCACCAGATTGGAGCCCAAAGAGAGTCCCCCGATCATAAACTAAATTAAACTCGGCATATCGGCCTCGCCGATATTTTTGGAAATTTCTTTGGTGCTGCCCAAAGGGAGTTGTGCGGCGCCTTTCAAAAATTTGAAAATAAGTTTGGGCAAAGACTTGGCCAACTTTTAGGACAAATTCTAAGGTTTTGTCGAATCCGCCAAGATCAAGATCGTCAAAGAACAACCCGCCAACTCCACGGGTTTCATTGCGATGCGGCAGGAAAAAATACTTGTCGCATAAAGCTTTGAACTTTGGATACAAATCTTGCCCATATGGAGCACATACAGAACGAGCAGCTTCGTGCCATTCGATAACATCCTCATAAAATGGATAGTATGGAGTTAAATCAAACCCTCCCCCAAACCACCAGGCTTCCGGGGCACCTTCAGGACCAATCTCAAAATATCGAATGTTTGCGTGAGTGGTTGGCGAGTAAGGGTTGTAGGGGTGAAATACAACGGAAACTCCCATAGCTCGAAAAGGCAGTCCTTCAAGTTCTGGCCGATTCGAGGTAGCAGAAGGCGGGAGTTTCTTACCTTGGACATCTGAAAAATTAACCCCTCCTTTTTCCAGGGCATCTCCTTTGGCAAAAGCCCGAGTAATACCACCACCACCTTCTTCGCGTTCCCAATCGTCCTCCTTTATTTTACATGTCGAATCAACTTCTAGCAATTGATCACAAATATTGAGCTGTAAGTCGATAAAGGCAGCACGGGCTTTATCAGCGTCTGAAAGAGGGGGCATAATTAGCAGTTCCCTAATGGGATAGCGAAAGAAACGAGGTCGGTAGCTTTAAAATTTGGAAAATGAACGTTAGTCTTCCTCCTCAACTTCGCGATCAAACGACATCTTTGCTTCTTCCAAGTTTTCACAGATAGCCCAGTTTTCACAGCCATCCAAATTATTCCACATCTCTGCGTCTTCACCGGTGGCAATGATAGCTCCACGCATTGGAAGCTTCATGTCTTCGATCTTTTCCGAGAACTCACCCACGACTTCAATAGCCTCTTCCTCGACGTCCTCCAGAGAGGAGACATCAATAATTAGTTTTAAAATCCCCTCGTTGATGGTGTTCCGGATGCGTTGATCCATATTTTCTTTAATGTCATTAATGACAAAAGGAGAAAGTTCTTCGGGTAGGTCGAATAATAAATAATCCTCAACGAATTTAAAGTAGCGTGCGGAAGAATCAAGATTCATGACTTTATACATCACCGCGTCAGTTTTGTTTTGGTCAAAAGGTTTGGTGATGCAATCTGCAAACCCTGAATCAAGAGCTTTTCGTTGTGCAGTTTGGTCACCCATTACAATCATTCCAACAACAGGAGTGTTGAGTACACGGTGATTGGTTTTTAACTTACGCCTTAAATCAATCGCAGAATCTCCTGGTAAAGCCATACTGATGAGGATTGCAGAGTAGTGACTGTGCTC
>ENA-OQVM01000571-OQVM01000571.1-marine-metagenome-genome-assembly--contig:-NODE-571-length-56659-cov-12.045527_pt1 | contig 56659 bp, 31 predicted proteins | sample MGYA00237776_ERZ505498 | MGnify/ENA primary metagenome ERZ505498 (study PRJEB26159, sample SAMN06265151) | marine metagenome | isolation source: Helgoland LTER site | place: Germany:Helgoland, sampling...
TCCTTATGGATGAACCCTTATCTGCGCTCGACAAAAAGCTGCGCGAGCATATGCAGATTGAGTTGAAGGCGCTTCATCAAAAGCTGGATGCAACCGTTGTATATGTGACCCATGACCAGCGCGAAGCCCTGACGATGTCAGACCGGATTGCGGTGGTTAATCACGGGCGGATCGAGCAGATCGAGACACCTGAGCGGCTTTATCGTCAGCCTCACAGTTTCTTTGTGGCGGATTTTGTCGGTGAATCAATTTCCTTACCAGTGGAGGTTGCCAACGATACGGCGCAACTCAATGGGCGCGTGCTGAAATCTGATTTACCGATTGCACAAGGCAGCGGTGGCCATCGGTTGGTGATCCGACCTGAGTTGCTGGAGGTCACGCAAGGTGCTGTGCCAGAAACTGCCAACGATCTGTCTGGTCATGTCCACGACGTGATCTATCAGGGCGACAGTGTGCTGGTCATCGTTCAGCACGACAGCGCAGGCGAAATCAATGTGCGCGTCCCTGCCAACCGTGCAGGCCAGACTGGTTTGCCTTCCAAGGGTGAGCGAATTGGCCTTGCCTTGCATCCCGAAGACACGATCATCGTACCGGAACATGCGTCATGAGCGTTGCCGAGGCCAATGAGGGTACTGGGGCGCTTCAGAACGCAAGCACCCTCAAATCTGAAAAACGCCGTGAAAGTCTGACGTTTTTGGGGCTTTCGATCCCCGCTGTCTTTGCCATTCTTATTGTCGTCTTTTTACCGGTTATCTGGCTATCGTCGTTATCCTTTTACAATGCGGCGGGTGAATTGAGCATGGAAAACTACGCGCGTATTTTTGAAAGCGCGTTGTATCGGCGGACCTTTGTTGTCACCTTCCAGATCAGCATCGCCGTGACAGTGATTTGTGTCCTTCTCGGTTATCCACTCTGTTACTGGTTGACCAAACTGCCAAACAAAACGGCTGCCATTCTGATGGTTTTCGTGCTGGTCCCGTTCTGGACGTCCGTTCTGGTGCGGACATACGCTTGGCTAGTGCTTCTGCAGCGCAACGGGGTGATCAATTCATCGCTGATGTCGATGGGCATTATCGACGAGCCGCTGCAATTGGCGCACAACCTAACTGGATCGATCATCGGCATGACACATATCATGCTGCCGTTTCTGGTTTTACCGCTTTATGCCACCATGCGGAGCATCGACACAGATATGGTGCGAGCGGCAGTAAGCCTTGGCTCCAGCCCGCGCGGGGCATTCTGGCGTGTGTTTTTCCCGATGTCCCTACCAGGCCTTTTTGCAGGCATCGTGCTGGTCTTCATCTTATCTCTCGGCTTTTACGTCACACCTGCTTTGCTGGGCGGCGGCCGGGTGCAGATGCTGGCACAACGGATCGAAAGTACGATCACTGTCTATTCCAATTGGGGTGCGGCATCCGCGTTGGGCGTTGTCCTGTTGCTGCTGGCACTGGTGATGATCTGGCTGATGAACCGTGTCTTCGGTCTCGACAAACTCTTCATGCGCTAAGGATCTGAAAATGGAACAAGTTGGACAACGTAAAATTGACGGTTTGTGGCTGACTGTTGTCGGCATTGCGGTGCTGTTCTTTCTGATCCTGCCCACGCTGATCGTGATCCCCATGTCGTTTTCGGGGGCTTCCTTTCTGGAATTTCCGCCTACGTCGTTCTCGTTTCGTTGGTACGAAAGCTATTTTACGTCTCCAGAATGGATGAGCGCCACGAAGACGTCATTGATAGCGGCGGTATTGACCACAGCGATTGCGACACCCTTGGGCTCACTTTGTGCCTATGGCCTGCATTGTTCGACCCCGCGGATTAGGAACACGGCACAGATTCTTGTGATTATGCCCATTGTCGTCCCGGTGATCCTGATCGCCGTAGGCGTGTTCAGCCTTTATGCCAAGCTGGGCCTCAATTACACGCTTACTGGGATTGTGATCGCCCATACTGCGCTTGCGTTGCCCTTTGTGATCGTGACCGTAATGTCGGGCTTGCGGAACTACGATTTCGACCAGGAACTGGCAGCGCGTAGTCTTGGGGCATCTCGAGCATACGCGTTGTGGACAATAACGGTACCGCAAGTCAAATTCTCAATCCAGACAGGGGCCTTTCTTGCCTTCATCACATCGCTCGACGAGGTTGTGATTTCGATGCTGATCTCGGGCGGGGACAACGCGACGATTACCCGCCGAATGTTCAATTCACTGCGCGATCAGCTTGATCCGACAATTGCCGCGATTTCTACCTGCCTGATTGTTGTGTCGGTCGCGGCGTTGATCGGGGTTCAGTTGATTGGCCGCAGCAAGAATGTTGATAAATGATGCGTTCCTTAAATTTCGCCAATCTTGGCCTGGATCTGGCGGGCGGCATCAAGGACCGCAGTGCGATAGCCTTCGACAGTGGTTTCGCTGAATCGAACGCGCAGACCCGACAGGCTGACAGCACCCAGCAGCTCGCCCTCAAGCCCAAGAACTGGAACAGACAATCCAGCAACGTCCGGATCACGTTCGCCAAGGCTGAGATAATACCCTGCCTTTCGGATGTTGGCAGCCTGTTTGCCTTGCCGGACAGAATAGGCATCCAATACTTGGCCCGACGAGCCTATGCTCAGTGGAAGGATCTCGCCTTCTTCGACATGGTCCCGCGCAAGCCTGTGCGAATTGACACGGTAGAGGCAAACTCCAGAACTGCCGCGCTGCACGTAAAACGACGCGCTTTCCCCCGTTGTATTCACCAGGTTTGCCAGCACTGGACGTACAATAGGCCCCATTCGCAGGTTACGACGAAATACGGACCCCAGACGCCACAAAGAGGGGCCGAGGTGAAACGAGCCTTCGGTGTCTCGCGTGATGTGACCAAACTTTTCAAGCGAGACGCTAAGACGCAGGATTGTTGCTTTGTTGACACCACTGCGATCCGCGACCTCTTTGAGAGACAGACCCGCATCACCTGGCTCAAAGCTGTCCAGCACACGCAATGCGCGTTCAACCGCTTCTACACCACCTGTTGTGTTCAGTGCTTGGGGTTTGTCGGGCATAGGAAGACCTTTCGACGCAATTACGTGACTGTTTATAGCCAGTTCGCTCGCAATTGGAAATCGCAATTAATGAAGGCATTTAGAAATGAATAACACGCAGAGGCGATTGATGGTCGCTGGTTACGCCGGTCTACCATTTGGCGATTTTTCGCAATGTGAGGCGGGCAATGTTGGGGTTTTGGGTGTTCCAAGCGAAGTCGATAGTGGGCCGCGTATCGGATCCGCATTGGCACCGGATGCGCTGCGCAAGATGTCACAACAGCTTGGGACCGACCTGCCTGTAAATGGCCGGGATCTAGGGAATTTGGGTCTGTCAGGCGATTGGTCTGGCGCGCTAATCCAGCTTGTTTTGCAAATGGTGGATCACGACATTATACCAGTTGTTCTGGGTGGCGCGTCAGATGTTGCGTCGGTAGTGCTGCGGGCCCTACCTAATCTGCCAGTTGTCGCGGCCATGCCACTCACTCGGGCTGATGTCGCTGCGCGATCAGAAAATACGATTTGGTTGGGTCTAAACGGTGGACAGCCAACTGATGTATGGGATCAAATCAGCCAACGCAGGATGGAATGGCGTACCGCCCGCCAATTGGATGAAGGGCACTCCGAATTTTCTGGTATGCCCGATTGTGCTATTCTCTGGGTCGATATTTCGGTCATTGATCTGGGACATGCGGCAGGTGCTATCAGTCTTAATCCTGCTGGTATGAAACCCGAAACGCTGGTTTCCGTCATCGCGACTATGACCTGTAGCTGGAAGGCGATTGTAATCACTGGCCTTGCGCCTGCACGCGATACGCGAGGCATGTCCGAATTGACGGTAATTGAAACCCTCCACGCGGCACTGCGCAATGGGTGATGCAGCACAAATGCAATTTGACATGATCCCCAGTTTTCTGGGCGTTCGTGTTGGCGATTTAGAAGATCTCATGCCCAACCAGATCGCGATAGCAGGGTATTTTTGTGATAACCTTGACCAGCCAGTGGCTGGTCAGCGTTATCTGGCAAGACAGTTGCGATACGCCTCGGGGCCCGATAATGCGCCCACGAATGCAATTGATCTGGGGGATGTAAATGTATTTCCGCTTGAACCAGAAAAGCATTTTTCTGCAGTTATCTCCCAATGTAAGGCGGTTCTGAAAACCGGCGCGCGAATGGTTTTGGTTGGGGGCGATACCAGCGGTCTTAAGGCGCTTAGTATCGCTGTAAGGAACATCACAGGTGAAGATGTTCCGGTTGTTTCGATAATAGGGGACATCACGGTCAATCTGTCCAAGACCCAACCCGTCATTCTGTCTGTGGATTTACAGGAACTTGCAAGCAACTGGACTTCGCAACTACATCGCCTGACTGGGCTGTCGCCCGCAGAAATGATTGCACGAATTGACGCGACAAAGGGCAATGTTATAGCAGTGGCGATTTTTGGGCTTGCCCCTGCATTAGATAGCCGTGGCAGCACTGAAACCCGCGCGGCACTGGCAATCTTGCAGGCAGTGACTGAGCGCCTTGAAAAAGGAGCGTATTGATGCCTTTACGTTCGGCTCCATTACCTCGCATGGCAGGACATTTGTCGTTCATGCGTGCAAAGAGTAAAACAATCTGCGATGTTAGGTCTGGTGATCTGGCGGTGCTGGGCCTCCCGTTTGAGGACACCAGCGCGCCATATGCTGGCCAGTCCCTAGCGCCGCGCGCATTGCGCGAAACTTCGGTCTATTTTGGTTGGCATGCAAACCCGCAATTCAGCCACCCAGTTGATATAGATGCACGAAAAGACATTGAAACCGGTGGCCTGCACGAACGTTTGTGCGACCTTGGAGATATATTGCGAGGCCCAGATGACGCAGTCCACGCAGCATTAAGTACGGCAACGAGTCAGATCAACCGCAATGGTGCCTGTGCCATAATATTGGGCGGGTCGGATCGCTTGTCTGAGACAGTTCAGAGCGCGTTACCAAATTGTCAGACAGTACAACTTGGCGGTACGCCAAGTGATGCGCGGGATTTTCATATAGCGCCCATACCAAACGGTTCTGGCACGACTTTCAGATCAGACATGGCCGCACAGCTTACAAGGTTGTCCCAATGGCGAGATGCATCTAAGCCGCTGTTTGTGAAATTTGATTTGTCTGTATTTGAAACATCTCTCAGCGCCCTTTGTGACCAACCCCGGATGGGAGGCTGCAATCTTGATACAGTTGCGAAATGGCTCAGCGCTCTGGGGCAGCAAGAGGTTAACGCCATTATGTTGACCGGTCTGAACCCGAACAGGCCCGGCATGGGGGTGGTGAAGGTTGGCCAAAGACTTATGGTCACGGCCCTTCTGGCATTTATCTACGCGCGCCTAGGATTTAAAATTGATCACCTGGGCCGCCTAACCTCAAAGGAAAATGTACCAACATGACTGCAACGATTACGACATTCCACCCGCCCTTGTCGCAACCAGGATTTCGGCTGTTTGATGGACCTTTGTGCGACGTGGCCAACGTCGGGGCGGACCAGGTCGGTGTGGTGGGCATGCCAAGCGACTGGACACATTCCAGTCGTCTGGGCACAAGGTTTGGCCCCGAAGCACTGCGCAAAGCGACAACTATTTTGCAATCTATGCGTCCAGAAGGGGCAAACTTTGATCCAGATACGAGCCGCCGTACAGTGCCTGCAACAGATTGGTTGGTTGATTGCGGGGATGCAGAGATCACAGCGCAAGATGTTGATGCCACGACACAGGCCATCGCTGCAATGACTGAAGGATTGACTGCCGCAGGCGCGATTCCACTGGCATTGGGTGGAGATCATTATAATAGTTTTCCGGCCTGCTTGGGGTATTCACGTGGGTTGGCCAAACGCGCACCACACGCGCGATTTGGATATATCCAGATCGACGGTCATTTGGATTTCTCTGATCGACTGGGCGCATGGGGCAGTCACAACCACGCCACTAATGCCCGCCGAATTTCTGAACTGCCCAACATTGATGTGTCCAATATGGTCTGGGTTGGAATCGCAGGCTGGGTCGATGGTGGCGATCTGGCCCTAATTGAAAAACAGGGTGGCCGTGTATTTTCTGCGTCTGATGTGCACAAATTGGGCGCGGCTGAGGTTATACGCCAAGCCCTTGAGCATGCCATGCAGGGTTGCGAAGAGCTTTATCTGTCGATTGACATTGATGCGATGGACGCCGGTTACCTTCCGGGTACAGGTTCCATTGTGCACAGCGGCATTACCCCACGTCAGTATTATGATCTGCTCGACGGATTGGCCGAGGCACCGTTGGGCGGGCTGGATATTGTCGAGGTTTCACCGCCGCTTGATCCGTCAGAGCGTACGGAATTCTTGGCTGCAGAAATGCTGTTTCGGATATTGCGCCGTTTCCGAACTCAATCTGTGACAGAGCTATGATGGAATATATAGGAACCCGGAAGTTGGGTGGGCTATCACATGCAGGACAGGTCCTTGCTCCGGCAACCCGGCCCTGGATCACAGATCTTGCAGCACTTTGTCCCTACGACGGTCTGCAAACTGGTAACATCCCGGAATTTGAGCTTGACCCTGATTGGAATAATTGGGTGCTCACAGACAGTCCGGAAGACCCACTCAAGCGCATTAACTGGCATGTGTTTCAGCAAGGTGGCACCGGATATCTGGTGGCGGACCGGATGCTTATGACTCGCGTTAGCTGGCAGGATTTAGATGACGCAGGGTATGTTTTTGGCACAGAAGTGTCGATTGATGGGAAGCAGTTTCGCTGCCGATTGTTAACTGGTGGTGATGAGCCTCGTGATGACCCTTACCTTGGCGCGACCCTACCCAATGAATGGGATGCTTTGGTGGGCGGTATTGCGGCGAACGCACCAAAACCCAAGGTAACGGATAATACAGCCCCGCTTAGTCCAAATCATCTGTCCTCCACCCATAACAGTTTTTGGAACTGGTTTGGGGCTGTTAGCTGGACGGCCGAACCCGTCGCCAGCCGCGCCAATGGGCGGGTATGCCGAGGTTATCACGGCCCGACCTATTTCTACGTAAACACTGTGGACCACCGGCATGAAGATATCGGCTGGCGACCACTTCTTGAGGAAGTACTATGACTTTAAACTCTTTTCCCAACTATATTGCCGGAACATGGGCCGCTAGTAGTGATACTGCCCCCAATATTAACCCATCTGACCTGAACGACACGATTGGCCAGTATGCACAGGCCAGTGCCAACCAGACCGCCCAAGCGATCGAAGCCGCGGCTATCGCCTTTCCTAAATGGCGTGCGACATCGCCTCTGGTACGGTTCGAAGCACTTGATCGCATCGGATCGGAAATCCTCGCCCGTGTGGACGAGTTGGGCGATATGCTGGCCCGCGAAGAAGGCAAAACCCTGTCCGAGGCCAAGGCAGAAGCTCATCGCGCTGGGCATCTGTTCAAATATTTCGCGGCAGAGACCTATCGCACTACCGGTGATATTTACCAATCTCTGCGTGATGGTGTGTCGCTAAAGGTTTTGCGCGAGCCAATTGGTGTCGTAGGCGTGATCACGCCCTGGAATTTTCCGCTGGCAATCCCGGCATGGAAAATCGCGCCCGCACTGGCCTATGGCAATACGGTTGTGTTCAAACCTGCTGAATTGGTGCCCGGGTCGGCATGGATGCTGTCCGACATCATTGCCCGCGCTGGCCTTCCAGAGGGCGTGTTCAATTTGGTGATGGGCAAGGGGGGTGAAGTAGGGGAAGCGATCGTTACACACCCCAAGGTCTCCGGTGTTACTTTTACCGGCTCCACACCTGTCGGACGCAAAATCGGTGCCGCGCTATTCGCTCGTGGCGCTAAGATGCAGCTTGAGATGGGGGGTAAAAACCCTCTGATTGTGCTGGATGATGCGGACCTAGATCTGGCGGTTCACTGCGCCATTCAGGGCAGCTTTTTCTCAACCGGCCAACGCTGCACGGCCTCATCTCGCCTGATCGTCACGGAGGGAATACACGCCGCATTTGTAGATGGTCTTTGTGCGGCAATGAAAGACCTTAGGATCGGTGATGCGCGCGCACCGGAAACGCAGATTGGTCCGGCGGTCAGTGAGGCGCAGCTGGTCATCAACAGAAGCTACATCTCGCGGGCTGTGGCCGACGGTGCGACACTTGCCGCAGGCGGCAGCGAAGTGTTCTCGAAAACACCCGGATATTACTTTGCTCCAGCCCTGTTTACGGATGTGTCACCACAGAAAGCAGTGGCACGCGACGAGATATTTGGGCCAATCGCCGCTGTATTGCGCGTGCCTGACTATGACGCCGCCCTTAACACTGCCAACGACAGCGAATTCGGTTTGTCAGCGGGTATCGTGTCAAGGGATGCTGCCAAGATCGACCATTTCTCGCAGAACGCCGAGGCAGGTATGATACAGGTCAATCTGCCCACTGCAGGCATGGATTTTCACGCACCATTTACCGGCCGAAAAGGATCATCCTATGGTGCGCCTGAAAAAGGCAGTTATGCGCGCGAGTTTTTTACCGCGGCTAAGGTTGTACACGAGGGGCGCGGACAATGACGCAGGCACCTTTGAAGGGCATTCGCATTCTTGATCTGACCAATGTGCTGGCCGGTCCGTTCTGCTGTCACCAACTGGCCCATATGGGGGCGGACGTGATCAAGGTCGAAACTCCGGGTACAGGTGATCTTGCGCGCCAGCTTGGGGCTGATCCCGCGCGCAACGCCGATCTGATGGGCGTGTCCTTTCTGGCGCAAAATCCGGGCAAACGGTCAATCACCTTGAACCTAAAATCGGCATCTGGAAAACGTATCCTGAAAGAATTGGTACAAAAGGCCGATGCCTTGGTCGAGAATTTTCGCCCCGGCGTGATGGCACGCCTTAACCTTGATTATGAGACTCTCCGCAAGGAAAATCCCCGTCTGGTCTATTGTGCTATCTCAGGCTTTGGTCAGGATGGCCCTTTGGCGAAACTGCCTGCTTATGACCAAATTGTACAAGGAATGAGTGGTGTTATGTCGATCACCGGCGATGCCGACACTGCCCCTTACAGGGTGGGCTATCCGATGGGTGATACAATTGGCGGTATGACTGCGGCCTTCGCCGTTGCCGCAGCACTTGCCAATAAGGCAGAGGACCGTGGTACATTCATTGATGTCTCGATGCTCGAAGCTGTCATTGCGACGATGGGTTGGGTGGTGTCGAACCATTTAATCGCAGGAAAGGTGCCCACCCCGAACGGCAATGACAATTTCACCGCAAGTCCGTCCGGCACATTCAGAACCGCTGATGGTGTGATGAACATTGCAGCCAACAAACAGGAACAGTTCGAAGCGCTTTGCAAGATCATCGGCAACCCAGCCTTGGTTCAGGATCCACGCTTTGCGGACCGAAAGAACCGGCTGGCCAATCGACCCGCCCTGACCGCCGCGCTGGAGGCGGCCTTTGCCACCGCCCCCACCCTTGAATGGGTTGAAAAACTGACAGCACAGGGCGTTCCTGCAGGGCCTGTCTGGTCAGTGCCCGAGGTGTTGGCGCATCCGCAACTTGCCGATCGTGGCATGCTGCAAACCCATCGGGTCAGTGATAAGGATCTGCAATTGGTCGGCATCGGTGCCAAACTTGATGGTGTGGCACCCGGTGTTGATGCACCGCCACCCAGATTGGGCGAGCATACAAACGATATTTTGGCTGAACTTGGCTATAACAATGCTCAGATTGCGACCTTGAAAGAAGACGGTGCGATATGACGGGCAAACCCGAATCCAATAAAGCCAAAGTTAGCAGATCCGGCAAAGGAAGGATGCATGATGCCTCAGGAAATTGACGTACTGGTGAGTGAGGTCGGCCCGAGGGACGGGCTACAGAGCATCAAACGCACGATGCCGACAGAGGCTAAACTCCATTGGATCGAAGCGCTGGCGGCCTCAGGGCTTCGGGAGATCGAAGTGGGATCTTTCGTATCCCCGCGCCTGCTGCCGCAAATGGCCGATTGCGCCACGCTCGTAAAAGAAGCCAATAAACTTGAGGGTGTCACGGTTCTGGCGCTGGTTCCCAACCTTAAGGGCGCAGAACTCGCCATTGCAGCGGGTGCACGCAAGTTGACCATGCCGCCTTCAGCCTCGCTGGCGCATAGCCTCAATAATATTGGCAAGACCCCCAAAGAGGCGATCGAAGAGGTCCGCCGAGTTTGCGCTTTTCGCGACTCTCTGCCTGTAGAGCAGCGTCCGGATGTAGAGGTAGGCATATCAACAGCGTTTGGCTGTACATTCGAGGGTACGGTGTCGGAGGACTGGGTGATTGAGATGGCTGGCCTACTGGCAAAGACGGGCGCGGACAGCATCGGTCTTTCGGACACGACGGGCTATGCGAACCCCGCCCAGATCAAACGCATGTTTCGCCGCCTGCGCAGCGAGATTGGTGCGGAGAAAATGGGAGGTGCTCATTTGCACAACACGCGTGGTCAAGGCCTTGCCAATGTCGTGGCCGCTCTCGAGGTTGACGTGACCATCTTCGATTCCTCGCTTGGCGGACTTGGAGGCTGCCCCTATGCGCCGGGAGCAACCGGCAACATTGTGACTGAGGATCTTGTCTTTATGCTGGAAGCGATGGGTCTGAGCACAGGTGTCGATGTCGATGCGTTGATCGCCGCACGCGAGGTGCTACTACGCGGACTGCCAGATCAGGCTATCTATGGTAACGTCCCCGAGGTAGGCTTGCCCAAAGGCTTTACCTACGCCGGCAAAAGAAGCGCAACATGACCAGTGCGCCCCGCCCACTCGATGGTGTCAGGGTGGTCGAATTTAGCCACATGGTGATGGGTCCTACCTGCGGACTTATCCTCGCCGACCTCGGTGCTGATGTGGTCAAAGTTGAACCTGCTCCGGGTGGCGACAAAACCCGCCGCCTGCCCGGATCGGGCTCCGGCTATTTCGGAACCTACAACCGCAACAAGCGGAGCATCGCAGTGAATTTGAAGTCTGTTGAAGGTCTCAAGTTTGCCACTCACCTCGTGCGAGAATCTGACGTTCTTATTGAGAACTTTGGTGTCGGGGTGCTGGATCGTCTCGGCCTTGGTTATGATGCAATGCAAGAGATCAACCCTAGCTTAGTCTACTGCGCGCTGAAAGGCTTTCTTAGTGGCCCTTACGAGCAGCGCGCTGCTCTTGATGAAGTGGTACAGATGATGGGCGGACTCGCTTACATGACGGGTCCTGAAGGGCGCCCGTTGCGTGCCGGTGCTTCGGTTAATGATGTGATGGGTGGGCTATTTGGGGTAATTGCAATTCAGGCCGCGCTATGGGAACGCCAGCGCACGGGCAAAGGCACCTTCGTCCGTGCGGGTCTGTTCGAGAACAACATGTTCCTCGTCGCTCAACACATGGTGCAATATCGCCAAACTGGAGTCCCCGCGGTGCCTATGCCCGAGCGTGTATCTGCCTGGGCGGTCTACGACGTATTCGAGACTGCCGACGGTGAGAAGATTTTTGTTGGCGTAGTCAGCGACAAGCAGTGGACTCAATTTTGCAAGGTATTTGGCCTGGACGATCTGTTTCAGGACGCAGAACTTCAGACCAACGCGCAGCGGGTGGCGCGCCGAGATGTGTTCATGCCGCGCCTGCGCGAGTTGTTTGGAGGCCAAGACCTGTCGCAAGCCGCCACCATCTGTGGCCGCGTCGGACTGCCCTTTGCACCGATCCTACGACCGGACCAGCTTTTCGACGACCCTCATGTAAACCACACCGGTGCGACGGTCGAAGTAACCCTAAGCAACGGCGTGCTAACGCAGGTTCCAACACTCCCATTTGAATACGGCGGCACCCGGCCCAGCCTCTATCGCGACCTACCGCAAGTCGGCGAGCACAACGATGCTGTCGCGCGCGAGTTGGGGTACTCGGATGAGGCGTTGGAGCGTCTGCGTCCCTCGCTTGGCAGCGCTGCAAACGTTGAAACGGAATGAGAGTGCTAAATGCAACTGTACTAGGCTTTGTCAGAGTAAACTTGCTTGAGACGGGTGGGGGTAATTTGTAACCATGCCGAATGACAAAACACTCTACATTTCGCTACTTTAAAACCAGCCCTAGAGTAATTCGTTTGGCAGTCCTACCTCAAGCTGCCATGTCGCCGCTCATCGTTCAGTTGAAAAAAATAATGCACCAACTCACCCGCCCCACACCTCACTGGGAGACATGGGGCGGGTACTTCTAGACACGTCTGCTGTGTTGATCCTCACATCTCTGGCACTCTCACCCCCTCCACAATCCCCCGCTTCTGCTCATCACTGATCCCCGCCGAGTACAGCCCATAGGTCAGCTTATTGGCGGACCTTGCCGAGTGATGCCCCACGAGGGTGGCTGTGAAGTGCTCAGGAACCCCTGTGCGTTCACACTGGGTGATGAACCACTTGCGGGTGGAGTGGAAAACGGTCCCGTGCAGTTCTGGATGGAGGCGGCGAAGGTACGCATACCGCTTCACAACCTTGTCCACTGTGAGGTACGGGAACAGCCTACCAGCCCTCGGCAGAGCAGTATCCAACAGTTGCTCAAGTATCCCATGAAGGGGCACCTCTCGCTCAGCTGCCTTGGACTTCAGCAAGCGGACCCTGTTTGGCCTGATGCTAACAAACCGCCCCAGGTTGCCCTTGGCTGTGATGTCCTCTGCCATGAGCCCACAAATCTCCCCTGAGCGCATGCCTGCGAGCAAGCCAAACAAGAGAGCACTGTGCAGCACCCTGTCCTTGGCCCCTAACAAGACGCTGACCTGGTCATCCGTCAGTACCGCATGGGGATGCACCTCTGGCCGGTCTTTGACCTTGAGGGCTTTCCAGGGGTTGGCAGTCAGCTCCCCCTCACCAACACACCAGTCAAGGAACTGGGACATCTGCTTGAGGATGCGAGCCTGGGTCTGGGGTGCCAGGGTGATGCCCTCAGAGGCCACTGACAGGCTTGCAAGCTCAACCAATCCAGCCTCCTTGCCCTGCCTATACTTGCGCACGTTGTGAGAGAGCCGGGTGATGTACCCCAGCACCTCTTTCCCATGGTTCAGGGATAAGTCACTAACAGTATGCTTCCCTAAGTGTGAAGTCAGCAGCTCCAAGGCAAAGCGGACCGACTTGTAGCTGCCAGGGCGTAGCCGCTCAGCTGTCTCCGCAAGGTAGGCCTGTGCCAGTTCTGCTACCAACTGCTCACCCACAAGACGAGCACGCTGATATCGAGGGCGACCCACAGCCAGTCGAGGACCTTGGGCAGCAGAGGGAGGAACGGTGTTAGAGGTAGTAAGGGCATGGGCTTGAGCCTCCTTGATGATGGTTGTGAAGGTTTGGTTCAGCTCAGCCACACGGGCCTTGGCTTGGGTGGCATCCCCTGTCTTGAGGGATTGCTTGAGGGCAGAGCCTAAGAGGGGTTGCAGTGCCTTGGGGTAGACCCTGCGGTAAACCCAGGTGTTGTGCTTCTTGTAGGCGTATTTGATACGTATCGACATGACGTCTCCTTGGGGGCAATTGCCCCGGTTTTGATGTTGAGTTGGGATTTTGTGAGCAGCGCCAAGGGGGCTCAGGGTTTAAGCCCTTCCCTGACGCCTGCTTGGGCTTAAGTTGGTCTCGACAAGACCCGCAGAACCAAAGCGATGTCTGGTTCTCCGTATTCCCCAGCAAGGGGACCAGTGAGGGCAGTGCCTGTGATGCAATCCTCGAAGACCTCCTCGACCAAGAACTGGTGGGCGGGGATATCGTCAAAGCCGGCAATCAACACAGTACAGCCAGGGGTAATGGTAAGGTCCGTCATCCTAAGCCCTCCGCAACAGAAGGTCTGGCAACAGCAGGCCCAGAGTAAGGCCCAGTGGGACTGGGAAGGGGAAGGGCTTGATGAACTCAGGTAATCCCGCCAGGACCACGAGGGCCCCAGCCAGGGCTTGGGGGATGCCAAGGGATATCCCCCAGCGGGTCTTCAGCTGCCACTGCAAGACAAGCCGAAGGGCACCCCCTGCAAGAGCAAGGGCTGTGAATAGGGTAAGCATAGTCGTTCTCCATGATGATTTTTATCATTATAGAGGCCTAAAAATTCTCAGTTTTTTGGGAGGAGTTGGGTTGTACCGTCGGGCGGGATACGGTGCTACGTCCAAAGCGCCCAAATGATACAGTGCTGCAATTCCACTGTAACGCCTCAGGCTGCTGTTTTTGCTTCGTTAAATCGATCGTGTTACAGTGATGCAGCAATACGGTGCAAAACTCCTACAGGAGATTATTCACCTACGACGCTTTGGTTTCCTGCCAGACGGCGTGCGCATCTGGGTTTCTGGGACAACCTCTTTGTAAGTCAGAACCCTCTTGTGGACTGAGGGTTTACTGCTGTTTTTACCAATCGGCGGTAGTGTATCGTCGGTGGCTCCTAGATTGCCCGCCTGTGCCCTTACCTCATCCAGAGTGTTTTCCCGCGAGGTCCCCACAGCCAGATGTCCAGGATGCACACAATACTTATTCCCGCACAAATGCCTCACAACTTCAGTTCGCCCACCCTTTGGCGGCCACCCCTTCATCGCATAGGCGACAATCCGATATGCATATTCTCGTTTGCCCAAAAAGGGCCATTGTTTCCGAGAGACACCAAAAACCCAACACCCGGTCTTCTTTTCCAGGTTGGCAGACGACAAAATATCCTTGACCATGTTCGGCAGTGTTTCAGAATTATGGAATGCCTTTAGCCATAGATTGTTGCGCTTGATTTCTGGAACCACCCAACGACTGTCGTACTTGACCTGCGCCCCTAAAGCTCCTCCAAAATGATGTAGAGTCTGCCCAAGCAAAGGACAGACAAATGAAGAAGCGATTCACAGATGAACAGATCATATCAATCTTGAAGGAGCAGGAGGCTGGTGAGCGAACTGCAGACGTGTGCAGGCGTCATGGCATAAGCCAAGCCACCTTCTACAAGTACAAAGCGAAGTATGGCGGAATGGAACCGTCAGACGCCCGCAAGCTCAAAGCGCTGGAAAGCGAGAATGCGAAGTTGAAGAAGCTGTTGGCTGAACAAATGTTAGACAATGCCATGCTTCGGGATGTTAATTCAAAAAAGTGGTGACGCCTGACGGAAGAAGACAAGCCGTTGCGTATCTTTGTGAAGCGCACGGCGTGTCTCAACGTCGGGCGTGCAATGTGATGCAGACTGATAGATCAAGCGTTCGCTATCAATCCAAACGGGTTAATGACAATGAGCAGCGCGAGGCCATCAAGCGTATCTCCAAGGAACGCAGGCGGTTTGGTTATCGCCGCATCAATGTGATGCTGCAACGTGAAGGTATTCACATGAACCACAAGAAGCTAAGACGCATTTATGCGGAAGAGAAGCTGCAGGTGCGCCGAAGGGGTGGCCGCAAGCGTGCTTTAGGCATGCGACGGCCGATGGAAGTACCTGATCGGCCCAATCAGCGCTGGAGCTTAGATTTCGTCTCTGACGCATTCACCGATGGCCGCAGGTTTCGCATTCTGACAGTGGTTGATGACTTCAGCAAAGAGAATGTTCTGTTGGTGCCTGATACGTCAATTTCAGGTTTACGTGTCACCCGCGAACTTGATCAAGTTTTTGCGGAACGTGGAATGCCCAGAACGATTGTTTCGGACAACGGCACAGAGTTTACCAGCATGGCGATCTTAAAGTGGGTTCAGGACAATGGCCTTGATTGGCACTACATCCAGCCAGGCAAGCCAACCCAGAACGCTTTCATTGAAAGCTTTAATGGCAAGCTGCGAGACGAATGCCTGAACGAAACCTTATTTGCTTCATTGTCGGACGCACGGGAAGAACTGGCTAATTGGCAAGATGATTACAATAACCACCGCCCTCACTCATCAATTGGAAACCTAACACCATCAGAATTCGTGGAGAAAATTAAGATGGACAAACACGCCGCATGACGGCATCAAAATCAAACCGAAGACTCTGCTAAAGCTGGAGGGAACTTGGGGCGCAGGTCAGGACCTAACCCATCAGTACTGAGCACTCAGAACAAGTTATAAAATACAAACCCGAATTATGGGTTGTTCTCTCATTAGCTTATAAGAAAGAATAATTAACAGTGAGTTGAGGGACTATTATATTGAGGTCAAATAATTATAAATATGAAGTATAAGCATAATGAAATACAGTTCTGAATAAAAGTAATCGTAACCCATAAACTTTTTATTGCGAAGGTTTCTGGAGAGGCGGAAATCAATGAAACAATTCTTTTATGATTTAGTATTTCTGTCGTATCGGATAAAATGAACTTAACCATATAAGATACTAATTTAATTATAGATTTTGTAAATCAATCTCCGCCATAAATAATTCATGAAGCTGAGATGAGACACCAGTATAGACATTTTTCTGTTTTAAATGGGTTAAGCAAGGCTATCCAACTTTTGCAGACTGGCATTTTAGCTAAAATCGGTCTCTGAACGCCCCACATTTCTTTTTAACCGCCCTTCCTCAAAATTTAGAATCATAAAAATTGATTGTTTTCAGTGATTTGGGGGATTATGTTGCGCTAAATATGAGGCAGGTTCGAACGCTATCGAAAAGGTCAGAAATACTCGAAGGCGCCGTGTTTGTGCGGAGTGGTACTCAAGCGTATCACTATTCTTTTACTGCGACGGTTGATAGCCAGATCGTTAAATTAAATCAGACGGGCTGTTAAGAGGCATACGCTTTACGACAGTTCATTTGAGTTTACTGGAAGTAAAAATTTACACTAAGCATCCCCTTAGGGTTTGAAAGCGCACAAAATTTTTTGGTTAAGGCTCACTGCAACCTAAACTGCAATAATTCCAATGCTGTATCGTGAAATTTTCAGCGTGAATCTGGGCTAAATAGCAACCCACTTTTGTTTTTTCCCATTTATCTACACAACAGGCCAACCTAGTTTTAATTAAGGGTTGTTAGAAAATTAAAAAATGATATTATTTTATTAATTAGTCTTATAAGGGAATTCGCGCATGTCGGCAACATCTACAAATGATATTGAAATTTCAAGCTCTGACAACTCAGAGCCAGCCAATGAAATTATAAATAATGCAACTAAGTGGTCAGCTGCAGCGGCAGTGGTACCAGTTCCTTATCTTGATTTAATCGCTCTAGGTGCTGTTCAGTTAAATATGGTTCGAGATCTTGGTAAATTGTACGGTCAGTATACAACCGATAAAGTGATTAAAAGTGCTATTGGTGCATTGCTTGGAACGCTTGGCCCAGCAGTTGTAAGTGCGGGTATTCTTGGATCATCCCTTAAACTAATACCGGTAAGTGGGACGCTCTTAGGTAGTGCTGGAATGGCAGCGGGGGGCAGTGCTGCAACCTACGCAATTGGCAAAGTCTTTTTGTCACATTTTGAAAAAGGTGGTTCCATAGATGATTTAGATGCGGATGCTAAAGCGGATGAGATGAAAGAGGCTGTTGAAATAGCAAAGAAAAAATAGCCAATAATTAAACGCTCAAAGGTCTTTCACATATGACACCACTTTTTTTGGTAAGTTACGTCGCATTATGTCTTGTCGTTGGGTATGGTGGCCGAAATTGGCGCATTGGTTTTTTTGGCTGCTTTATTCTGTCTGTTATTTTAACACCCCTGATTGTTGGTATTGCTGTGCTTATGTCCACACCCCGAAACATAAGTTGACGCCATAGAACTCGTCTGCTGACTGCGTGGAAAGTTATAATGAACGAAAAAGTTGCTGGTGATGCGATGCTTCACTTTTTGTCTCGGTCGGGCGCAAAAAGTGTAGGTAGGTGGCCGTTAACACTGCCAAAGTTATCTGAAGAAATACCATTGGGATTATGGTTTTCTATTGTTTTATTATCAGCGGCAAGCGGTACAACTGTAATGTTCTTGCTGAATACAGAAGCGCAACAGATCGAAGACCATAATTACTCAAAATTACTCGCTGTGTTATTTTTTGCAATGTTGGTCATCTACCGAACTGCACAAAATTTATTGATCAGTCGCGCGGCAAAAGCGGTCGAGACCGGATTGAATTTGATGCGTAATAAGATCACCTCCAGAGTTATGGGGTTATCCTTACGTGATATTGAAGACTTGAATGCTAAACGGGTCATTGACGAACTCTCTGCTCACTACGGCGCCATTAGTCAGGCAGCGGTGCCGCTTATTTCAGGCGTAGAAAGTATAGTTTTACTGCTGTTTATGTCGATTTACCTTGTTGTGTTATCCCCAGCGGCAGGCTTGTTGAGTGCAATCATAGTTGTGATTACGGTATTTGGTTACCTCAACATTAACAGAGAAATGACTAAATCACTGGACAGTACATCCAAAATTGAAGAACGTCATCGCCGATATGCTGAGGGTGTAATTTATGGTGCAAAAGAACTCCGCTTGAATAACAAGAAAAGTGTAGAATTCGAGTCAGACATGAGTGACGCGTCACACATGTTGGGAGAAAGCCGTTCCTTATCGGCCAAATTGTTTGCAAGGCTTATTTCGACTGGCAGTAGTATGGCATATCTAATGGCTGGAGGTGTGGTTTTTATCCTTCCAATTGTGTCGAGCTCAACGCAGGATGACATTGGGCGAATTGTAATGGCAGTTCTATTTTTGCTTAGCCCTATTGGTGCTTTGGTGAATGGCGTCCCAAACTACTCTATTGCAAAGTTTAGGCTCGCCGAAATTAATAAATTCGAGACTGATCTCGACCGTTGTCTTGAAAAGCAGGCCACTGAAGTCGCATTTACAGAAAAGGAATTTGATACGTTGAGCCTTGATGGTGTTGGCTATGCGCACAATGCCGATGCGTCCGAAAAATCATTTGCTATCAGCGGTTTGAGTATGGATATTAAACGCGGCGATATTGTATTCATCACAGGGGGAAACGGATCGGGCAAAACCACAGCATTACGGACGCTTACAGGACTTTATCCGCATAGTGAGGGAAAAATCGTCTTAAACGGCCAAATCGTATCAAAAATGCCTTCACAAGAATACCGTAATGTTTTTGCTAGTGTATTTGCGGATTTTTACATTTTTCCTAAACCCTACACTTTGGGGGAGGAAGGGCGTGAGAAGCTGCGTGAGTGGCTAAAATTTTTTGAGATAGAGGAGAAACTGTCGGACAAACTGACTGAACTGCACCCAGAGCGTCTTTCAACTGGTCAACGTAAACGTCTGGCTTTAGCTTTGGCATTGGCGGAGGAACGCCCTGTTTTAATACTTGATGAATGGGCGGCTGATCAAGATCCAGAAACCCGTGAACGTTTTTATCATGAACTATTACCATATTTGAAAACGAGAGGTATAACCATCATTGCCGTGACACACGACGATAAGTATTTTAATTGTGCAGACCGCCGCTACCACATGACTGAAGGTCAAATTGAAGCGAACACAGTATGAAAAATTCAAAACCGTCTGCCTTTATCTTTTATATTCGGCGTTTCAGTGCTGCCCTGAGTTTTATCTTTTTAGTAGTTGTTTTTCTGATAATTATTTTTTGGAATTCTGTGGTTCGAATTACCCCTGTTGGCCACGTCAGTGTTAGGTGGAACCTCTTTTCAATGGAAATGGGCGAAAACTCGCATGGTCCAATACCTGAAGGGATAACACTGATCTGGCCATGGGATCAATTTTTCGTCTACGATATCCGTCTTCGAGCTGAGAATAAGACATATCAAGTTGTGTCAAAAGATGGCCTGCATTTTGATATCGAACTTACTTTTCGGTGGGCTGCTGTTGAGGAAAATATTGTCGAGCTCAATGATCGTGTTGGCCCAAACTACGTTGAAACATTGCTAGTTCCAGAGATCGGTTCCGTGGCTCGCCAAGTCATTGCTCGATATACCTCAGAGGCGTTGATCACCGAGGACCGTGCCCTTGTTGAACAACAGATATATGATGAAATCACTTCACCTAAAATACCAAACGGTATCTCTGGGCGTGATTCAATTAAACCTAGTGAAGCACGTCTTTCCCTGATAAATGAAATTAAAGGAGTTGGCGAAACAAACTTAGTTGTTTTAACAGACACTTTGATCCGAGAAGTTGAATTCCCCGCTGAAATCAGGAAAGCAATCGAAAATAAGCTTGCGCAGGCACAAGTTGTTGGCGAATACGCCTTTCGAGTGGAGCGCGAAAAACTAGAAAGCCAAAGGAAGAAAATTGAAGCGGATGGCATACGCAATTTTCAAGAAACTATTGCTCCAGCGATTTCTGAAAGTTACCTGAAATGGCGCGGTATTGAAGCGACAGTTAGATTAGCCGAATCTAATAATTCGAAAATTGTAATTTTTGGCAATAGCGATGATGGTCTTCCTGTCATTCTAGACATGGAAAACCCGCTGCCCGATGCTTTGCCTAAGTCTCCTGATCACCATTTGCGAAATGCAGACCAAAATAATTCATCTATAGGGCCTAAATCCGCTTCCCCAAGAAGCCCTTGAGTTGCAGGATTACACTAGCCATGCTTGCAGTCACCAGTTTCACAAATACTTTTTAGCCGCATTAGGCTAACCATAAAGCCGTGACTACTCCTGATTGAACATTTTAATCAGATTTAGAAGTAAACAGCTAATCTTAACTGGCAGATAGCATAGTGTGAACGACAGCCATTTGTTGGCTTGGTATGTGGCTAATTGTGCGAGCATTTAAAAACGCGTCAAAGGCTTGGAAAGTTTATAAGGGTAGGTGAAAAGCGGCGACATTTATATTCAGGTAGCCCATGAGAAAACGGTTATAATGCATGCTTCAATAGTAAATTGCGTTAGGAGTTCCTTATGGTGGAATGGCTCAACAGCATTAAACGAGCTTAATTAGTCTTAAATGTTTTCCTCTGGTAAAAACCCAGATCAGGCCTAATTATATAGTGGGCGTGCGATCACCCGTCTTGAGAATCTTTTGAGAAAAAGCTTAAATTAGTTTTGCTGAAAGAAGAGGTTAAACAGCCGTTCTGAATGAGACCGGCGGGCCTGACGACAGCGCCTAGGGAATACGCATATTATCACGTCCCATCACTTTGCCTAAAGTACATCAGAACAACATAAAAAGCACTTAGAATTTGGAGATCAGGCTGATATTCATTCTTGCTGTCTTAGCCAAATCGCCGTCGCTCGCAATAATTCCCGCGCTCCAGATCGCGCCAGAACGTGTGGTATATTTTGCGCCTGCGCCAAACTGGACTTCCAAGCCATCTGCCGAACGGGAGCTCAGGGTTCCTTCGTTCCCTGGCCCGGTGTAGCGTGTGTCTGAACTGTTAAGATCAGCGTGATACAGAAGGTCTGCGCTGACCCAGGGCGACAGCGCTAGTGCTTGCAATTTGCGTTCTGACTTGACGCCAAGTCCAAGACGCAGACGATTGTAGCTACGTTTATCAAAGTCCATTGCGACGCCAGGTGAAGTGGTTTCACTAAAACCATCCTCGTTCACGTGGGAATAGGCCAGGCTCGACCGCCAACTGGTCTGCCAGTCGCTATCATGCGCTAAGGTCTGACCTGCGCCGATGATCGCGTTCCAGAGTTGTTGGTCGGTGCTGCCCTTAGTGGTGCCGGAGCCGGTCTCACGGCGGTAATCTATATCGCCCTCGCCAAAGAAAGCGGCAGCAGAGACATCGAGCCCACGGAAGCCAAATCCAAAGCTGACACCTGCTGATAGCGCATTGATGTCCTGAGTTGCGCCGCCGTCGCGGATCTCAGCAGCAGTGTCAGTCTGTGCTATCGTTAGAGCAAAATATCCATTGGATCCCATCGGGCCGCCCATCCCAGCAGCCCATCCGCCGGTTGATAGATCAAAACCCGCTACGTAGTCCTGCCCATCGTAAGATGCGTGGGATCCTATCGCGCGGGCGAATCCGAAGGGAGCAGAAGGACGGTTTCCTGCCATTGCCTGCAATTGTTCCTGCGCCTGATCCAAGACGATTAAGCTCCCGCTGTAAGTGCCGGCGGCCACGGCATCAAAAACTGCTGGGCTGGTACTGGTTAGGAAAACTTTGTTGTCGGTATAAAAAAGATCGCTCCGTAACCGACCGCGATCCATAGTGAGCAAACCGGTGGTATCACTGACGGCTGTAAAGGTACCGGTCAGGCCGTTGGTAGCGGTCAGAATTGGCACTTGAATATCCCCTGTGAGTGGTGTGCCCGTCAGGCGGAGTGTGCTATTGTTTAGGCTTGCGATACCTGTGTCGACAACCGGAATGTCTTCCGAGGTTTGCTCCTTCACAAGTAGTCTGTTAGCATCGCGGCTTGAGCCGAAGACCTGTATTTCAAGCGTTCCTCCTGTGGGTTCGAACCGTGAAACGGTCATCGAAGAGGCATTGGCTGCGCCTGGGGTGCCAGGAGCAAATGTGCCTGCACCTGAAGCCATCCCCTTAACTACGCCAGAACCTGTCAGTGTCGCGTCAGTGCCAAGGATTACGTCGCCCAAGACTTCACCTTCGACCCAGAGTGTGTCGCTACCCCTAGTGGCAAGGATGTTGCCCGTGACATTTCCGGTTGGAGTAACCAGGATAGTGTCGTTTGAGGCAGCGCTCGCGTCTAGCGCAACCGCATTGGCACCAATTGCTGACAATTCGCCAGCAATTAAAACTGAATTGGCTGTGGCGCCAAGCTGAAGAAGCGTCATGCCGTTGCCGTAACCTTCGATTATGCCGTCCTCTTCCACCGTGATGGTTGCGTCTGTGGCTGTCACAGCGGTGCCGTTGTTGCCATAAAAGACGTAAGTTGGCACGGGAGAATCTACGCTGCCGTCAGCTGCGACCCAACTCTTGCCGGAAGGTTGGATGGTTAAGCTATTGCCCACAGCTAACGTCTTGTCGGAAAGGGTGGTGGCCGTGCAGGTCGTCCCAGCCTCAGTTGTCACACACCCGTCGGGATTGGTCACATAAAGCCTATACAGCGCCACTGTCTTTTGAAGTTCGTAATAGATGTTGTTAATATCCGAGGGCAAAAAGGTCCTTTCGCCCGGAAAATTTAGGAAAGTATTCAGGTCAGCAACAATAAAGAGATCATCGAGCGAATTCGTAGGGTCACCTGGGAAATAAAACATAAGTGTCTGGTAACCGCTGAGCTCGCCCCCATGCCCCAGCATGTAGGCGCCGGTTTCTGTACTGTACTGTCCATAAATACCCAGCCCATAACCACCTTCAACCGTGCCGACCGCCCCATTTATTTTCTGCGTATTCTGGAGCCGCTCTGCAAAGGTGTCGGGATCCAGAGTGCCCTTCGCATTAGTGGTCAGTTCGACCAACCAGTCCAGCTGATCTTGTACGTTGGAAATCATTGCGCCAGCAGAATTAGGTACCGAAGGAGTCGTTTCAGTAAAATCGCTAAGAACTCCGTAATAATTCCAAGTACCATTAGTGTGCTGCTGCGTACCCCATTCGGTGCCGGTCGGATACAGAGTGTTATCGAGGTTTAAAGGTACGATCACCTCATCCGTGATCAGCGTGCCAATGTCGCGACAGTTTCCCGCTTCACAGCTTGCTGCCTCGGCAATAATTCCGGCGAGCATGAAATTTGCGTTTGAATACTCAAAAGTGCTCTCGTCTCCAGGCACCATAGTTGCTGGCAAGGCTAAACTTGCCGCTAGCAATTGCTCACGGGTCAAATCATAGTTACCGTTTTTTGCGTTCCAGACGTCCAGAACTGTCTGACCTGAATTGTTCGGATCGGGTCCACCTAGGTACTCGGCAAGGCCGGTGCGCATAGACAGTAGATTACGGACCGTGATTGTTTCCCGCAAGCTTTGCGGCATTACGGACAGAGCCGAGGTAACAGTTGGCTGCAAGACAAACCAATCTTGCAAAGTGTCGTCAAGGCTGACAATGCCCGAATCTACGTATTTCAGCACCACAGTGCCTGTGAAAGTCTTGGTCTGGCTTCCAATATGAAATCGATCATCAACAGTTAGAGCGCGGCCCTCTTTTGAAGCTGTTGCCGGTCCGGTCACACCTGTTGCACCGCTCCAACGGGAACCGTCGCCAAATTGAATGGCGGCAGTGGATCCATAAAACCCATAATTCCCAACAGTAGACTCTTGGGTAATGTCCAATAGATCGGACAAGCTCGAAGTGATTGATTGTGACGTGACGTAAGTAGGTACCAGTAAGCAAAAACAAAAAGTGGAGAGGGCTAACGTTAATTTATGCATAATTGCTACGTCCTGATAATTAGTCTCGTATTAATATGATTATGCTTGAGTGCCTTGTTATTAATTATCGGCTGTTTTATAGCAAGAGAAAGTAGCGATGGCACCAGTTTAGCAAGCTAATCAATTCATTTTAATGCTGTTTTTAATTGGGGTGGAGTAATGTCAAAGAAGTTGCAGTCTGTGCATCTGATGACAGGTTTACAAGAATCTTTGTTTGCTTTTGAAGCAAGTGCCGAGGCAGGAATGCGGCAATCTGCATATGTTGAGCAATTCACTTGTAAATTGACCGGTGGTGTCGATGTGTTAGCACTTTCCGGTGCTTGGGGTGATCTGACGGATCGTCACGCTGCCTTGAGGACAGCCTTTGTACGCAGTCGTGAAGGCCGGTTAGTGCAGGCTGTCCTAAGCGCGCGTGCTCCATATTTATGCTGCATTAACGAGGACACCAGTACTTCGATTGCTGATATAGCAGCGACCGAACGCGAAACGCGTTTTGATCTGGGTCGTGATCCGCTGCTGCGGGTCTGCTTGATGCCTGCATTGGACGGGTCCTGCGAGATGGTAGTTACTTTCCATCATATCATTTTGGATGCTTGGTCGGCACCCACGCTAATCACTGACCTGATGGAACTTTATGCTTATCGTCGAGGGCACGCGAATGCACCCGCCGCGCCTGCGAGGACAACGGTCGGAGCTCTTGCTGACAGCCAAAAGGCTCAGCGCGGTGCTGCAGGAAAAGCCTATTGGCGGTCAATTCTTGGGGAGGGTGGGATTGTCACTTTGCCGTGGTTGGATGCAACTCAGCCGCCCGGCTTAATGGGATCCGTTACAAAATCTTTGCCTGAAAGACTAATTGCTAAAATGCAGGAGTTTACCAAAAACGAAGGTATCACCGTCAGCGCTGTACTGCATGCGTTGTGGGGGGTGGTTTTGGCGCGGTTGAATGACCAAAATAGAGCTATATTTGTATCTGTTATGGCTAACCGGGGCCATGATCTGCCTGATATCGAGCGTGCTGTTGGGTTGTTTGCTGCAACCTTGCCGGTGTGCGTAAATCTGTCACTAGACAACTCGTCTGAGGCAACTGAGAGTAGTGGTAAAGGGTTTGCCAGGCTCTGCAAAGACATCCAGACCCAACTGCGCGATGCACCGTTATGGTCTGCGCTGCCGCTGGCTGATATAATGGAGGCTGCTGGGCTGCGGATCAGCGAGCTAGATCATACGATGATTGGTCGCCCGGCGGCGCTCGCTTGGGGGCAGATGGAAAGTATGGAATTTCCACAGGCTGGGTTGACGGTGGGTAATTACAGTGCCCAAAGTTGGGATCATTTCGATTTTCAGATAGGGTTTTCGTTGGGGAATTCGCCATTTCTAGAGGCGCGTCACGATTTGAATCGAATTCCGATCGAGCATGTAGAGTTGTTGTTGACGGTTAAAATCGATTTACTTGAACGGTTGCTTGATGCGCCTACCGTTGCAATCAATGCAGTGCCTGTTTGCAAATCGGATGCGTTGGTTAGTAGGCTTTATGGCAATCAAAAACCGGCAAACACAGAACCTGTCATTAGCACGTTTGCGAAAGGCGACCCCGAAGCGATCTTGCTTGGAGATTCATTGCGCACCTTGAGCCGCGCTACCCTGGAACAGTTGGTTGATCAGATGGCAACTGAACTTACCAAATATGGCATGCACCCTGGCGACCGCGTTGCCATTGCTGCGGTGCAAGGCAATGACTTTGTGGTGCAATCTTTGGCCTGCTGGAAGGTGGGTGCATGCTTTGTACCAGTCAATCCAGCATGGCCTTTGGCTCGGCAACAACAGATCGTCAATGCCGCCCGTGCAAAGGTATTGTTAGGTTTGCCGAGTTGCTACCCGAGCGAAGAACCTGCGAGTGACACACCTGATTTGCTAGCCTATTGCATCTTTACCTCCGGGACGACGGGCGCACCAAAGGGAGTTGCGGTGTTAAAAGACGCACTTGAAAACTATTGTCAAAGCGCTGCGCGCACTTTTGGTTTTACCCAGAAAGATCGGGCGCTTCAGGTGACCTCCCCGGCTTTTGATTTAGGTTACACGACTGCCTTTGGCCTGCTTGCAAAGGGAGGGGCAGTGTTCTGGCTTGGTGCGGAAGCCGCGGTCGATCCCGACCGGGTGCTTCGCGCGATGGCTGACAGAGGCATCACTGTGATAAAGGCCACGCCTACCTTTTTAAGTCTGCTATTGAGCGCGCCGAACTTGGATCGCTTTGCTGATCTGACACACTGGCGGTTGCTGATCCTTGGCGGTGAAAGCCCAGACCCAGATCAAATAGCTCGGCTTGCCCAGCTCTGCCCCTGGTTGCATCTGGCCTCTCACTATGGGCCAACCGAGACCACAATCGGCTGCGCCATGACCTCGCCGCAAGCAATCACCTCGTGGTCGATGCGCGATAATCGCCGGCTTGGTACACCGGTGGCTGGAACTGAAATCTGCATCCTGGATCGGTTTGGCGATACCCTCCCACGCGGCGTATTGGGCGAAATTGCCGTGGGCGGTGCGGCTTTGGCGCAAGGCTATCTGCCGCCAACGCCAAAGGGGGGCTTTACCAGTATTGGTGATCGACGTTTTTACCGCACCGGCGATTTGGGCCGCGTCATGGCGGATGGAGCGCTGGAGTTCGGTGGGCGCTGCGACGGCATTGGTAAAATCCGCGGTCATCGCGTTGATCCTGAAGAAATTCGCCTAGCGCTGTTACGCGACCCCGCAGTGCAAGAGGCAGCAGTGGCTATTACTGGGCAAGGGGTGGCAGCGCAGATTATAGCATTTGTACGCATATTGGAGGGACCGCGCGATCCGGCCCTGCTGCGCACCAATCTGAAGCAGCTTCTGACCGAAGCGCAGATCCCGCAGCGTTTCGTGTTCCTGTCGCGGCTTCTAATGACCGAGAACGGTAAGATTGATACCGCCACTATGCTCGCTGCAATTAGTGATCAACCGGACCAGTCTACGACGGCAACACCGCCATGTACTCCGACTGAAAAACGACTGGCGCGGGTCTGGGCAACAGTTTTAGGTTTGGAAAAAATCTCAGGGGACGCTGATTTCTTTCTGCTGGGTGGTCATTCTTTGCGCGCTATCGAAGTGTCTTCACAAGTGGAGCGCGAAACCGGACTGCGCGTTCCGCTGCGTTGGTTTAATGAGACGCCACTGCTTAACGAATTGGCTGCGCGGATTGATGCGATGCAGGGCAAGGACATAACGGACGCTGGCTCCGTTTCGGCCGTTATGCGGCTTTATGATCAAAATGATGCGGCCCAGATGCTATGTTTCCCTAGTTTTATGGGAAGTTCTAGTATTTACCGGGAATGGCTAGGAAAGCTGGCGCCAGACTGGTCTGTTGATGGGGTCGAGGACTTGTCGGGGCTTGACGCAGCGCCGGACATAACCTCAATGGCGCGCTGGATTTTAGATCAGACGCCAGATAGTGGGTGCGGGTATCGGGTGCTGCTGGGCTGGTCATTTGGTGCCGATCTCGCTGTTGCCGCAGCTGGCCTGCTTGCACAAAAAGAGGTGTATCCGCTAGTGGTTCTGCTTGATCGCCTTCCAGGCGAGCCGCAAACGGTTCAAGACAGTAACACTCTACCTCTTGACCAGCGCCGCTACTGGTCGCAGGTGATGCCAGTTCTGCGCCATGCTCTGCCAGAGTCCCGAGTTGCAGAATATGAGTCCCAGTTTTTGCAACGTATGACCAAACAGCAGAACTACCAAACTGCTGCGCAGCTGAAAAATCCGCTGGTCGGCGTTTTGTCTGACCCGGATGGGCCCGTTGCTCAGTCTCGGCTGGATCGATTGCAGGCGCTCAGTACAGGTGCGGTCCGCGTACTGACTTGTGGTGCTGATCATTATAATCTGTTTCATCCGCCGCATTTGGCGCAGTGGAGCAGCTCACTGCGATCTCTTGTCGACGCCCACATATGTGGTAAAAAATTGTCTAAAATCGTTACGGACTGCAGCAAGCTTGATGACCAAGCCGAAATTAAACGGACTGATTTCTTGCTGTAATCAATGTCCAAGAACTGGGTGAAGGTGTGAACAAAAATAGTTTCTTCGATCATGTGGTCCGATCCGATTCAGCCGGTAATACGGACTTGTGGACGTCATTTCTGGCCGTTGCCAATGCCGGTGTAGCCACTGTGACTAGGCGCGAGCGTACGGGAACTGATCTAACGTTTAACGCCTCCAAAATTGAAAAGTCCTCTGTAAAGCTTGCTTTGCAACTTAAGGCGGCGGGGGCGCAAGCTGAGGATTGTGTGCTGTTAGTAAATAAAGATCCGATGGCCTTTGTTTGCGGCTTCTGGGCTTGTCAGGCGGCCGGTCTTACTGCGGTTGCCATGCCTCCCATGGGCACGGCCGTGCAAGTTGAACGCACTCGTGCCGCCCTCGGTGTTCTGGGTCGAGCATGGGTCCTGACTGAGGACGTCGCTGCGCGTGATGCTCTTATAGATGCGCCTGAGGTTGCTGGCGCCTTCGTTCTTTCCGGAGAGAGTTTTGATCATCTTGAAGGCGTCATGAGCCGCGATACACCTGAAAGCACTGAGCAGGATAGGCTGGACCCAGAGTCGATTGCGGTCATTATGTTTTCTTCCGGTTCGACAGGGGACCCAAAAGGTGTCGAACTCAGCCACAGAGCCATTCTTGCACAGATCGCGATGCTTCAGGAGAAGATGTCGCTGACCTTGGATGATTGTTTTGTCAACTGGATGCCGATGTCGCATGATTTTGGTCTGTTCCAGTTCCACATATTACCGCTGCTCAGCGGGGTCCCGCAGGTTTTGATGGCGACTGATGACTTTGCTCGGCATCCGGTATCCTGGCTGCGGTTGATACAGGATCATGGAGGGACCATCACCGGGGCACCTAACTTGGCCCTGCAGATGGTGAACAACCTTTTAAAACCGCAGCGTGCTGCACAGCTGGATCTGGGTCTATTGCGTTGTATTCTGCTTGGGGCGGAACCCTTAGATCCGAATGTGATGCGCACTTTTGCCGACAAGCTAAAGCCAAGCAGGTTCAATTCAGCTGCTTTAACGCCAGCATTTGGCTTGGCTGAAGCGACGCTGGTAGTCACTATGCGGTCCGGGCTACAAACGGTGCATATGGCGCGCCGTTCGCTTGAAGCTGGTGAAGTGGTTACGCTGCTTGGGCCCAACGATTCAGATGCGGTTGAACTGCCCCTTTTGGGAAAGCCAGTAAAAGATGCAGTCCTTCGCATTGTCGACGAAAACGAATTGTCATTGCCACCTGACACGGTTGGGCACCTTCAGGTTCGCTGCAATTCGGTCATGCGCGGGTATCGTAATCGCCAAGACGAATCTCAGCAGGCGCTGCGACCAGGTGGGTGGCTTGCTACGGGGGACATTGGGTTTATTCACCAGGATGAATTTGTCATGGTCGGACGTGCCAAGGATGTCATTATCTGCGGTGGTCGCAATTATCATCCTGCTGATTTGGAGCGGATAGCTCAGGCTGCTCCAGGCCTGTCGCCATTGAACCAGGTGGCAATCGTGCAAGGGCGTGATCCGTCCGGCACGGGGGTTTGCACTGTCGCATTTTTGCGTGGCCGCAATGACGCATCTGGTGCCTTGAAGGACGCTGTCACTACCCATTTGGTTGCCCAAAGTGGTGTTGAACTGGATCATGTCTTGCTAGTACGGGATCTGCCCCGCACTACCAGTGGCAAGCTGCAGCGTCACGCACTTGCATGCGCCTATGAGCAAGGAGCATATGCCGATTTGATTGGGAGCGAGCCTGAGGCGGCCAGCCCAGAAAGTGAGGCATTTCGGCGGGCAATCAGAAATGGTAATGTTTCCGCCCTGGCAAACCGGATTTGTGACGAAGCCGAACGTCTTGGTGGCGCACCGGTTGGTACGTCTGAAGGATTGATGGATCAAGGAGTGTCGTCCCGTCAAGCGGTGGCGCTTTGCGCTCGGCTTGGCGCTTGGCTGGGTAAGGAGCTTTCCATCGCTACGCTTTTTGATTATCCCAGCCCGTTTTCATTGGCGCAGGCGCTTATCCGTGATGCGTCTCCAAGTGAGGATGCAGACGTGATTACTCCGCTTCCAATTTCAGTCAACGCCCCCTGCCGCTTGGCGGTGATCGGCTATGGATGTCGCTTGCCAGGTGCTGAAACACCGCAGGCGTTCTGGGATTTACTTAACACGCAGCGTCAAGTTGTTGCACCTATCCCACCAGATCGCTGGATGCAATCGCCTGGTGATTTGGCGTTGCCGCCCGCGGCGTTGTTGACCCAGATTGATGCTTTTGACTTTGGTTTTTTTGGTCTTACTCGAAGCGAAGCAGAGGCGATGAACCCGGTACAGCGTCTCTTGCTCCAGGTGCTTTGGCAGTCGCTGGAACATGCCGGACTAGATGTGACAAAGATGCGCGGCAAGCGTGTTGGGCTTTTTGTTGGCCTCAGCGATTCGGGCCTTGCAACCGGGCGTGGTGAAACTGTCGCTGATGGCGATGCACTTGCAGGTTACGCTGTTTCGGGTAGCGCTGGCAGTATTGCCGTGGGTCGCATGGCGCATCTGTTTGATTTCCGAGGACCAGCGTTAGCTGTGGATACTGCGTGTTCATCGTCTATCGTAGCGCTGGATCTGGCGGCTCAGGCCTTGCGGCAGGGGAGCTGCGATATAGCTATCGCGGGCGCTGCGAACCTAATCCTCGCGCCTGATCTTCACGCCGCTCTGCATAGTATGGGTGCGCTGTCGCCTGACGGCCTTTGCAAGACGTTCGCTGCCACAGCCGATGGCTATGGCAGGGGTGAAGGTGCGGGGCTAGTCGTGCTTAAGCGACTGGATGATGCACAGCGCGATTGCGACACGCTGCGCGCTGAACTGCTGGCTACGACACTGAACCACGATGGTCAGAGTGCTAGCGTCACCGCCCCTAATGGTCGCGCCCAGCGAGATTTGTTGCGCCGCGCTCTGCAAGAGGCGGCTCTGGCTGGTGACGATCTGGACTGGGTTGAAACCCATGGCACCGGTACAGCGTTGGGTGACCCGGTTGAGCTTGAGGCATTGCGGGATGTGCTGCGCGGCAAGGCGGGGAGACCCTTGCCCATTGGCGCCGTTAAGAGCCGAATTGGTCATCTTGAAGCGGCGGCAGGTATTGCTGGAGTGATCAAAATATTGCTGGCGTTGCAACATGGATCGGTTCCACCTGATCGCTCCTGCGAACTTCTCAACGATCGGTTTGACTGGGAAGCTGGCGGACTGGCGCCTATAGTAGCACCTTTGGACTGGTCAGGCCATAGTCGGCGGCTTGCGGGTGTAGCGTCGTTTGGAATGAGTGGCACCAACGCCTATGCCATATTGTCCAGTCCACCGCGGACGCCAGTGCCATCTAAGTCATTTATCAGGCCGCTGGTGCTAGCGCTTTCAGTAAAGAATGAGGCGGCGCTGGCGCCTTTGCAGAAAGCCTGGACGACTGAGCTGGATGGGCAGTTACAGGAAAGACGCGCTGATCTGGTGGCTGGACAGGCTAATCGCAGAACCACTGGTCCCTTGCGCTGCGCTGCCCAATTGCCGCCTGTTGGCTCGCTGCATGCGGCCATGGAGACACCGCTGGTCAAGTCGATGACCGAGCCGCGTCTGATTTTTGCCTATCCCGGACAGGGTGCGCAGTCGGCAGAGATGGGCGCGGACCTTTATCGTTCAGAACCTGTATATCGCACTGCGTTTGACGCTGCATCTGATGCTGCTGGGCTGGTGCAGGGTCGACCGCTGACCGAATGGCTTTATGGCGACCGCAATGCGAATGCGGATCGTATCAACCAAACAGATCTTTCGCAGCCTGCATTGGTAGCATTTGGCTATGCGCTGGGTGAATTGTGGGGTGCAATGGGTCTTCGCCCTGATGCCGTACTGGGCCATAGTGTGGGTGAGATTGGTGCGGCGCTCGCATCAGGGCAGATCACGCTGGACGTAGCGATGCGTCTGGCTGTACGGCGTGGGGAGTTGATGCAGGACTGTGCGGACGCCGGAGCGATGCTGGCGTTGCGCGCGGACGAGGAAACTGCGCGTGGCCTCATTCAAAACCTACCGGATACGGTGATTGCTAGCTACAACGGCCCCATGGCGCTGAGCTTGTCTGGCCCCGTCGAGCAGATCGCCGAATTGCAGGCTCGGACTGAGGCCGCGGGGATTGTCACCGCGCCCATCCGGGTCAATCGGGCATTTCACAGCCCTGCCATGGCACAAGCTGCTGACTCCTTATTGGAGGGGTTGGACCTTGAGGCGCAACCTGGGCTTATTCCGGTCTACTCAACCCTGACTGGGATGTTGGCAGAGGCTGGAGCGCTTGCAGAACCGCAATACTGGCGCGACCAGATGCTGCAACCTGTCTCGTTTCTTCAGGCTGCTCAGGCCGCTGCAGCGCCAGGCAATGCGATCTTTTTGGAGATCGGGTCGGGCGCTCTGTTGTCTGGTTTGGGGGCAGTGGCGACACCTAACGCCGTCTGGATCAAGGGGGGTGATTCACAAGAGGCACTGGCTTTAACCGCAGGGAAGGTTTGGAGCTATGGTGGAGCGATCGACTGGGAAAAATATTATGGCACTCGCGGCGCCTCCGGCGATCAATTGCCTCGTTATCCAATGTTGGAAGAGCAGATGCCACGGCGACCTGTCAGGGCGATGACTATGCCGGTCATAACGCCGGTTCAGGGTGTTACTATTGGTACGACGGATTTGGTTGAACAGGTGGTTGACCCAGTGCTTTCAGATCCTTTAAGCACTGAAATTCTACCGATCATTGCCCGCGTTTGCCGTGTTGCTCCAGACCAGATTGCCTCGGATGCACCATTGATCTCTCTGGGTTTGGATTCGCTGGGCATGGTACAACTCCAGCGCGAGCTTTTTTCACGTCTGGCGCTCAAGGTTGATTTGCGGGACCTGGTCGAAACATTCGACACGGCGCGTAAGCTAGCTGACCTGTTATTGTCCACACGCCCCGTACTAACCCCGTCAGATAAGCACCCTGCCGCCGAAACTGTCGCGCTGGGAACTCAACTAGAATCTGGACCCTTGGCTGAGGTGATGCGGACGCAACTGAAAATGGTTGAAGACGTAATTGCGCGTCAGTTACAGGTGATAAGTGGCGTCCAGTCTGCTCCACCCGTTAAAATCTCTTCCCCAGTGAGTGCATCGCACCCAGTTGGTGGAGAGATCAAAGGTCTATTTAGTCAACCGAAAAAGTTGTCTTCAGACGTGAGCTCTGCGCAGCAGGTGCATGTCGGTGCTCTAGCGGAGCAGTGGAACGCCCGCAGCTCTGGTTCGAAGGCGGCGGCACAGTCCGCCCGCACTCACTTGGCAAATAGTCGTGCGATTTTCGGATTTGCGCCTCACCTTAAGGAGTTAACATACCCGCTAATGGCCGATCGGGCTGAAGGTGCCTACGTCTGGGATGTGGACGGTAATCGCTATGTAGATGTGACGATGGGTTTTGGTGTTTATCTATTCGGTCATAAATGTGAATTTGTCATAAAATCTTTGCAAGAAGAACTTGATCGGGGGGCTGCTATCGGTCCTGCTACACCACTTGCGGAACAGGTAGCCGAGCGGATCCATGCGCTTACTGGCGCCGAGCGCAGTGCTTTTTTCACCACTGGCACTGAGGCGATTATGTGCGCCGTTCGCATTGCCCGTGCTGTGACGGGCAGGCAAAAGATCGTTATTTTCAAAGGTGCCTATCATGGCAGTTTCGACGGGGTGCTAGCCACTGGCTGGATCGATGATGATGGCACGCCGCAGACTGCACCCATGACGGACGGTACCTTGCAGGGCATGGTAGAGCCGGCGATCGTGCTGGAGTATGGCGACATGGCTGGGCTAAATGTGATCGAGCGATACGCCGATGATATCGCCCTCGTGCTGGTTGAACCGGTGCAAAGTCGCAATCCGGAAAACCGCCCGGTGGACTATCTCCATGCGCTGCGCGACTTGACCCGTGCTCGCGATATTCCGCTATTGTTTGACGAGGTAATCTCTGGCTTTCGTTTTGCCCCCGGCGGGATGCAAGAACTGTTCGAAATAGAGGCGGATTTGGTTACCTATGGCAAGGTGTTGGGCCACGGTCAGCCGATTGGGGTGCTTTGCGGGTCTGCCCGCTATATGGATGCGGTGGATGGCGGCGCATGGAGCTATGGCGATGACAGCGCTCCGGGCACGCGTACGGCATTTGTTGCGGGCACGTTCAACGGCCATCCGATGGCGTTGGCCGCTGCGCGCGCTGTACTCGACCATATCCGTGATGCTGGTGCTGAAATATCTGCCAAGCTCGCCGCACGGACCGAAGCGATGTGCCAAACTCTGGATTCGCTGTTTGTGGCGGAGGATGTGCCTGTGCGGATGGAGCGGTTTGGGTCGCTGTTCCGCTTCAATTATGGCCCTGGAGCTGAAATCCTGAATACACATCTGCTCAATAACGGGGTGTTCGTCTGGGAACAGCGCAACTGTTTTCTATCGACCGCCCATGACGAGACTGATGTGGCACTGATCGTTCAGGCGGCAACACAGGGGATCGCGGCGATGAAGTCCGCTGGCTGGTTCGGGGCTGTCAAATCACCGGATTGGTCGCAACATTTACCTGCCAGTGCTGGAGAGTTGGTGCTGCGGCGGCGAGCTGCATTGGTTTGTCCGGGCACCTGGACGGATCTTGTATTGTTGCGATTTGGCACAACTCGACTGACGCCCGACATGATTGCCTCAGCTTGGGCTCAGATCTCCCGTCGCCACCCAGCCCTTCGCGCCTGTCTCGCGCCGGATGGCAGCCGGCGTGTAGGTGATGCGGCCACCGCACCTTTCGAAACCTGCGCACTGGACCTTGGCTCTCACGGATTTGATGCGGCTCTTGACGTTTGGATAGCACAGGCACTGACGCACGTCTTCGCATTTGATTGCGCACCGATACGTCTTTCCCTGCTCGAGGGTGATGAACAGATACTGGCCCTCACCAGTAGTCATTTGGGTTTTGATGGATGGTCGCTGGCGCTGATCTTAAGTGAGATTAGCCAGATACTTGAAGGCGGCACACTTGATCCGGTGGATGTGCAAGACAGCTATCGCCAGTGGGAACAAGAAACGACGTTCTTTCGAAGTGATACGGCTCCCTTAGCACTGGCTTTGCCGATAGACGGTCCTGACCCCGAGTCACAGGCCCCTCGTGGGCAGCGCGAAACACACACCGATATTGCGCCGCTTTATGTAGAAATCGCTCAGGTTGCGCGCAAAGCCGGCATTACGCCTTTGGCCGCGTTTATGGCACCCTATGTCGTACTTTTGGGATGGCTTAGTGGTCAGGGCCGGGTCACTGTAGGCGTGCCTGTAGCCGGCCAGGTGTTGTCAGGGTGTTTTAACTTGGTTGGCAATCTCAGTTTTGTCCGGCCAGTCAGCGTCGATCTCACACCGGACATTACCTTGAGCGAACTTGGGCGCCAACTGCATTTTAACCTTCTGGAACCTGGGTCGCGCCCGCCGCTAGATACTCTCCCAGAACGCCATGCTCTGTTCAACTTAGACGGCCCAATCGGGCTTGGGCAGAGTTTAAGCGGAGCTACTTTGCATAAGACGCCGATCAGTGGAGCGCGTGCTGATTTGTTTCTGAACTTGCTGCGGGTCGGCGATCAAGTGGTGCTTGACTACGACTGGAATAGTGATCGATTTTCGGCACAGGCTGCAGGCGGTTGGCTAGAAGCATATCTAGCTTTGGCCCAACGGTTTGTGACAGAGGATTTGACACTATCCGATGCTTTCCGCCTTTTGAAATCAAATCTACCCCAGCAGCAACTTTCAACGCTGGATACGAAGTTGGTGCCGGATTGGAACGTTGCGGATCAACTAAGTACAAACCTTGACGCAGAACTAGACCGCGCCTTGACCGCAACGGAAGTTCTGCTGGCGGGGATCTGGCAGGAGCTGCTTGGTATGCCCATTACGAGGCCGGACGCAGATTTTTTCCAACTTGGGGGGGGCAGCCTGCAGGCTGTTCGCCTACTGGGGCAACTCACTACACAGTTTGGAACAGAGATGAGTCTTGACTGGTTGTTTGCTAAATCGCGTCTGAGCGAAATGGCTGCTGCGCTGGACCTCAAAACAACAGCAAGCAACGACCTGCCGTCGATGCGAACCCACGCTGATCGCGTGCCCGCCCTGCCACAACAACAGCAGTTGCATCTGCTAACTGCGGTCAGCGATGCCGGTCCGGCTTACAACATTTGCCTACGTCTGGATTTTTCCTATCGCCTTACTGAGGATGTGCTGGCTCGCGCGATGCGGCAGGTTGCGCGAAAACATGCTAGCCTGCGCATCAGCTTTGACTGGGGTGAAGACCAGCTTGATCAGGTCATTGCTGCCGAACCCGTCGCGGAGCTTTCGCCTAAACGCCTGACACCTGGCGATGATGAAACGGCGGTGCTGGATGCATTCGCTCAGAGTCCCATTTCGGCTGATGAGAAAATGCTATGGCAGATAGGATTGCTCGACCGCACCAATTCTGGCAGTACTTTGGTTTTAGTGCTGCACCACATTATCAGCGATGCTTGGTCGGCCGAGATTTTGGTGCGTGACCTGCTTGATGCTTACCAACGCGACCTGCTGGGTGCAGACCCGCTGCCTATGCTTACACAGGATTTTCCTGATTATGCCCTTTGGGTCGCAGGTGCTAAAAAGGAGCGGGCCTTGGCGCTAGACTACTGGCGGAGCAATGTTGCAGCGGCCCCCGTATTGACCACGCTGCCAGGAGATTATTCTCGTCCGCCTGTGAAATCTTTTGTAGGGGCACGGGCAAGCCGCCGCTTAAAAGACGCACTTTCGCGGCGGATCCAACGACGTGCACGCGAATTGCGGACGACGCCTTTCCAGATAATACTCACCGCGCTGGTGACCCATGTCGCAGAATTGACCAATCAAAGCAAACTTGTGATAGGAACTGTAAGTGCGGGTCGGAGCCGTCCTTATATGGACCAAGTCATTGGTTTTTTTGCTAACATCCTGCCGCTTTACTTAGATCTGCCATTGGGACAAAGCAGTGCTGAACGGATTGCGCTGATCCAAGCTGCGCTTTTTAAGGCTACCGCCCACGACCTTATTAGCCTGCAAGAGATCGTGGCCGATCTTGGCCTGCAGCCTGACCCGTCGGCCAACCCGTTGTTTGAAATCTGTGTCACTCATGACGACAGGCGAGGGCTAACACAAATCAGCGCCGAACTGGGCTTTGAATTTTCCGAGGTGATTTTGCCAACAACGCAATTCGACCTGTCTTTTTATGTGATCGAAACGGGACATAATATTACGCTGGACGTCACCTTTTCTACGGCGATTTATAAAGGGGCGCGAATCGAGACGTTACTGGATGATGTCTTGGTCTTGTTGGAACAAGTTTGCGACAACACAGACGCGCCGGCGGATCATATTTCTAAAGCAGAGGCTGCGTATTCGCCACAAAACACTGTTGCGCCCTGCGTGACAATCGCAACGCCTCAGATGCAAGAACCTACGGCAAAACAGAAACGCCTGTGGTTTGTGGACCGTTTTGAAAACGGTGTCCTCTATGACGCGGCGCCGAGCTATTACAACATGGCCGGTCAATACGCGCTAGATCCTAGTGTGACCTCTGCGATGCTTGACCAGCGGTTGGTACAACTTTCTGATCAAGTGCCTGCTCTTAATGTTGCTTTTAACATGCGATCAGATCGGCCGCATATCATTAATGCTAAGCCGAACTTTGCTCCCTGCTGTGACCTAGGTGCAAAGGAGGTCGACGGTTTTGTTGACGCACCTTTTGACTTAGCGGCTGGGGGGTTGCTGCGTCTGGCACGGTTAGCGCAGCCCGATGGTACCTTGCGTCTGTTGCTTGTAGTGCATCATATCTTGATTGATTTGCGCGGATTGGATCAGCTTGCCAATGTTCTCTTGGAGGGTTTGGTGCCACCAGATCTTATGTCGACAGACGTAGCTCCAATGATTGCACAAGCGGTTGCGGAGACAGAACTGGCCTTCTGGCGCGAGACGCTGGGAGCCAATCCGGCGCGGCTTTTGCTTCCGGTGGATCATGCCCGCGCCGCGATACATGTTTTTGGACGCGGGAGTACCACCGTCCACCTTGATGCTGAGGCCTGTGTGGCGTTTGACGCCTGTGCCAGGCAACTCGACGTGTTACCTGATGATTTGATCCTCGCAGGCTTGGTCGCCCTGCTGCACCGTTTGAGTGGTCAAGATAGAATTGTTCTGGGTCAGACTTTCCCGCGATCGTGCACAGGTCTTGCGACACATGACAATCTGGTGACGCTGAATATCGCCTTGGATGCAGAACAAAGCACGCTGGACACAATTGTCGCAATCGAACGGCAGGCGCGACTAGCTGAAAGTCACGGTCAGATGGATTTTGACGCTGTGGTATTGGACCTGAAGCCGGAAAATGACATGAGTCGTACTGCCTTGTTTGACATCCTCATTGTGCGCGATTCCCCGACCCCGCAACGCTGCACGCCTGGGGCAATTGGTTGGGGCAAATACGACCTTGTCCTCGCGCCGCTGCGCCGTGCGGACGGGGGGATCGAACTGGGCCTTACGTTCAATACATGCCTGTTTAAAGCTGAAACTATCAGTCACTGGGGCGACATGCTGGCGCATTTGTTGCGTATCCTGCCTCAAAGCGGCGACTGCCAATTTGGCCTCCTACCGCTGATGCCTGAGACAGCTGTCGCACCGCTACTTGCCGCTGGAACACCGCGCCTCCGTGACCTTGATGTGCCTTTTGGTTCGGTACCCGACGCCTTGATCGCTGCTGCTGAGGTCAATCCCAAAGCGTCGGCCCTTTGGGACGAGGGGGGGGGTACTTCTTACAGTGCGCTTGTGACCACCGCGTTCAACTTGGCGCATTTGCTGATTGCTGAAGGAGTACAACGTGGAGACAGGGTAGCGGTGCTGCTGCCACGTGGGTCTGCATATGTATGCGCTATGCTTGCCGTCATGCAGGCGGGGGCGGCATTTGTACCATTGGATATGGATGCGGCGCCCAAACGGACGGCGCAAGTTCTAGAAGATGCCAAAGTTAGCTGCATTATTGTCAGTGGAGCTAAGGGTGTGGATCTGCTGCCGTCGGACATCAGGCTTTTGGATGTCGACGCGCCTTCTTTGGATGAGGGAGTACGCCCTGCGCTGCCAAAATTAACTGTGACGGACGCTGCATATATTATTTTTACCTCAGGATCGACAGGGCGTCCAAAGGGAGTAGTAGTTGAGCATGGCAACCTTCTGGCACTGGTTCTGGGGCAGGGTGGGATTTATCCTGTAGCACCCGGTGACCGTTGGAGCTGGTTCCATTCTCCTGCATTCGATTTTTCCATATGGGAGGTCTGGGGCGCATTGCTGACGCGGGGCGAGGTAGTAGTAATTCCTGATGCGGCCCGCACAGATATGGCCCTTTTCAGACAGGTACTGTCCCAGCAAAAGGTCGCGCAGCTAAGTCTAACGCCCTCAGTCTTTCGCGCTTTGTCAGATGAGGAGATGAGTAAGCCTGACGGCGACCTGACAATTCAGGCGGTTTGGTTCGGCGGAGAGGCCCTTACACCGATTGATTTGCAGCCTTGGGCGCAGCGTTATATTGATTGTTGTTTGATAAACCTATTCGGTATCACTGAAACGACCGTGCACACCACGTTTCGCCCGCTGACCATCGAGGATCTGAACCGCAGCGACAGCCCAATAGGCGCGCCGTTGCCTAGTTATGGACTGACTATCCGCGACGCGGGCCTGCGCCCCGTACCTGCAGGTATTCAAGGCGAAATCGTGGTTAGTGGTTCGGGTTTGGCGCGTGGCTATCTGGGTCAACCCATAGAAACAGCTGCGCGGTTTGTGGTCGACCCTCATGATCCGAGTGTGCGGCTTTACCGGTCGGGCGATCTAGGCCGGATGGGTCTAGATGGAGAGGTCACCTATCTGGGGCGGGCCGATGATCAAGTTAAACTGCGCGGTTATCGTATTGAGTTGGGTGAAGTAGAAACTGCCTTAAACGGTCACGCTCAGGTGCGTGCGGCCGCCGCCGGCGTGCTAGCCGATCACGGAAGCGATGCAATCCTGGCAGTTTGGATCACTCTTGGGGGTCCATTGGATCTAGAACCATTAAACGCACATCTGGTGGCGGCTCTGCCAGCATATATGATCCCACGTCGGATCTTTGTTGTCGACTCCCTGCCGCTGACCCCGAATGGCAAGATCAACCGCAAGGCACTTCAGGGTATGACCGACCACCCGCTTGGGGAAGCCAGCGATGCCGAGCTGCCCTATCCTGGGTTGGAGACACGGATTGCCGAAATCCTGTGCGAACTGCTAGACCGGCCATCAATCACGCGCACTGAAAGTTTCTTTGCCCTTGGGGGCCACAGCCTTATGGCGAACAGTGCGGTGCTGCGTCTGCGGGCGCAGCTAGGCATGAAATTGAATCTACGGGAATTTTTTGCGGCACAAAGCGTGGCAGCACTGGCGACACTTGGTGTGGATGAAGCTGTAAAGACAGATCTGACTGTACGGCCTGTGCCGGATGCGGCGGGCTATCCGCTTTCATCAGCGCAGACACGATTGTTTGCGATGCAGACGTCGCAACCGGATTCATCTGCATACAATATGGTAGGGGGGTTCATCATCGACGGAGCGCTTAACCGGCATGCGCTTGGCCAAGCCTTTGTCGACTTAATTAATCGTCATGAGATCTTGCGTACTAGGTTTGTAGCTCGCGCAGGTGTGCCTGAACAGGTTGTAGATCCGCCAATTGTTAATTTTGACCTGTTCGAGATCACGTTTCCACTGGGAGACACCGAGACTGCGATTACTCACGGGCTCTCCCCCGAATTCACATATGTCTTCGATCTGGCACAAGGGCCGCTGCTTCGCGCAGGTCTGGGGCGGTTGGGAAAGGAGAGTTGGCTTCTTGTGCTGAACCTTCACCACATCATTTCTGATGGTTGGTCGGTACCAATCATGATGGCGGATTTGTCCTCATTTTATGCTAATTGCATGGGTGCAAAGGAATCTGAACTGCCTGAGCCGCTTGCAATTCATTACCGCGATTTTGCTTGCTGGCAAGCGGCAGAACCCGCGTTGGGGATCCTCGATGCAGCTCATGAACATTGGACTGAACGATTTGGTGCAGGGGTACCTGTTACCAGCCTAACTACTGACGTCCAGCGACCGATGCAGAGATCGGGAACTGGGTGGATATTGCGCCATAAGCTTGACGCCGCGACCAGTGCCTCGCTGCGCACACAATTATCGCGCAAAGGGACCACCCTTTTTACTGTCAGTGCGGCGGTACTGCATATTTTGCTACGGCTGCGCGGTGCAGGTGATGGTGCCACGGTGATCGGTACGGCGGATGCTGGCCGTAACTTGATCGAGATTGAAGATCAGCTCGGCTTTTACCTCAACCTCGTTCCACATGTTTTGAATTTGGATGCAGAAAGGCCTCTGTCTGACTGGCTACATGCTTCTATGATCGAGACTGGTGCCATGTTGGGCCATAAGAGTGCCCCGTTTGAAAAGATGCTGGATGCCTTGGAGTTGCGGACAGAACCAGGGCATAATCCCGTCTTTGACATCTTGTTACTGGTGCAGAACAACGCAGCGATTGGCGCAAACCTTGGACAACATAGTATTCGCGCGCTGCCGGATCAAACCCGCACGGCGCGGTATGATTTGAACCTCATGGTGGAGGATTTCTCCGAAATTGAACTGGTGCTGGAATATGACACTGCCCTATTTAACAAAGGCACGGTAGAATGGATTTTGAAGGATTTCGTGCTGTTGCTCGAAGGATTCGTAAATGACCTCGACCGCAGCCCGCTGGATCTGCTGACTACAACGGATAGTGTTCAGAGCGATAAGGAAATCGGTCTACTTGATGCCGACGACCCGCTTCTCGGGGGGCTCTGAACTATGTGTGGAATTGCCGGGATCTACCGCCCTTCCGGGCTGACAGGGACCGACAGGGCGGTCTTGCCCTTTATGTTGGACGCAATTCGCCATCGTGGCCCTGATGAAGAGGGGCAGTTCATTGCGGATCAGGTTGCCCTCGGTTGTCGGCGTCTATCGATCATCGACATTGCTGATGGCCAGCAGCCAAAGTTTGCTGCTGATGGCGGTATTGTCTCCGTCGCCAACGCAGAGATCTACAACCATGATGCTTTGCGCGCCAATTTGGTTGGGCAGGGAGCACACTTCGGCAGCCGGTGTGATGTAGAGGTAATCCCGCATCTTTATGCTCGCGACGGACTTGACCTCGCGCGAGATTTAAATGGTCAGTTCGCGTTTGCAGTTTATGACACCAAGCGCGACCGGTTAGTTTTGGGGCGTGATCAGACTGGCATCGCGCCGCTGTTCTGGGCGAGAGCCGGAAACGGTATCCTGTTCGGTTCGGAAATAAAAGCGCTACTGGTGCACCCAGAAATAATGCGTCAGCTAGATTTGACGGGCCTTGATCAGATTCTGACTTATCCCGGTCTTGTCAGCCCGCGCACAATGTTTCAGGGCGTACAGGCGCTGCGCCCTGGGCATCTCCTAGTAATAGAGGGAGGATCCCCGCGCGAGGTCAAATACTGGGACTATGATTTCCCCACAGCGCCGGTTCCTGGAGGAGCTGAGGAGGTCGCCTTGCTGGACGAACTAGACGTAGCCTTGCGCGGCTCTGTGGCGCGGCGGCTCGTGGCGGACGTGCCGGTGGGGGTATACGTTAGTGGAGGACTGGATTCTGCTCTGATCGCTGCAATTGCGCATCAAATAGCCCCCGACACGGCACGCCATTCATTTTCGATCACATTTCCGAACCGCACTATCAACGAAGCACCTTGGCAAGCGCTGGTTTGCGACCAGATAGGGTCAATTCACCATGAGGTTTCTTTTGGTGAGGACGACGTCCTACAGAACCTGCGCCAGATCGTTGTTTCGGGTGAAACAGCCCTAAAAGAAAGTTATAATGCTTGCACCCTTGTGCTGGCCCGGTTGGTGGCAGCTGAAGGTATGCGGGTGGTGCTGACGGGTGAGGGCGCAGATGAATTGTTTGGAGGTTATGTCGGTTATCGGTTGGACCTGGAACGCCGCTTAGGGTTATGCGAAGATATTGAAGAGATAATGGAGGCAGAAACTCGCACTAGGCTATGGGGCGATGGCGAATTCTTTTACGAAAGAGATTATGTGGCGAATGCCGATTTGACCGGCGCCCTTTTGTCAGATGCGCTGTTGGAGCGACGGGCTGAATTTTCGACACTGTCCACTTCGCCAGTAGATCATGCGCAGTTGGTTGGTCGTCACTCATTTCACAAACGTTCCTACCTTGATTTAAAATTACGACTGCCCGACCATCTGCTGGCGGATCATTCTGACCGTGTAGCTTACTGTGCCAGTGTCGAGGCACGCTATCCATTTTTGGACCCTCACGTTATTGACGTGGCCCGCCGAATTTCGCCTTCGCTTATGTTAAAAGGCGGAGAAGAGAAATACATGCTAAAGGCTCTGGGTGCGCGTTACCTGCCGCCTGAACTATGGCAGAGGCGCAAATTCAGCTTTGTCGCCCAAGGCAGTCCGCAACTGTTGCGCCGTGGACAAGACTGGGTGATGGACTTACTGGCACCGGAAACCATCCAGCGGCGCGGCGTCTTCAATCCTGACACCGTGGAACGGCTACGCGCGCAATATGAAAATCCAAATTTCGATCTGAACCAGACCTTTGAGGACGATTATCTTATGATTGTCTTAACTACCGAACTTTTGATGGATGCTTTCGAGCTGTCTGCTGCTTGAAATCCACAAGTACTAAACAGCCGCGCGAACGGCTCCAGATATTTACATGAAGGCAAACTAATGCTTGATTTCCGCAAAGAGATACTGACCCTGGCTCTTCAATCCCCCGAAACAGTGGCGGTCGTCGACGCGAGCGGGGTAATGAGCCGCAACGATTTGACACTATTGGCCGGGGGAGTGGCGGCTTGGGTATCTTCCCTGCCTGATAGGGCTAATAAGACGCAAATTATCGCTATTTTAGCCCCGTCAGGTTCAGCGCAGATTGCGGCTATGCTGGGCGTTGCAGCCAGCGGCGCAGTCTTCATGCCAATCGACCCGGATCTGCCAGCGGCGCGGATCCGTGCGATGCTTGATTCTGCCGTTCCGGTGGGCATGCTGCACACCGATGCTTTGGGGGAACTGGCAAGTGAACTTGCGCCTGAAATGCCTCACGCTGCGCTGGAACAGACCGCGCCCACGCCGCTGGAACTGACCCCTATGCGTCCTGATGCAGCGGCCTATGTGATGTTCACGTCGGGCTCGACCGGAGTACCCAAAGGCATCCTAGGCCGCTATAAAAGTCTGAACCATTTTTTCACATGGCAGCGCGACACTTTCGGGCTGGACGCCACAACACGAACTGCGCAACTCGCACCGGTGACTTTTGATGTTAGTCTGAGGGATGTATTGCTGCCGCTGGCGCTTGGTGGGGTCGTCACAGTACCGTCGCGCGATCTACTCGCGGTGCCGCGAAAACTGTTAAATTGGCTGAGTGAACACGAGGTGACGCTACTACACTGCGTACCGAGCATGCTGCGGCTGCTGACTTCGGAATTGGAAGAGAAATCGGGCACTGAGCTTGCAACGCCGCAGACGCTAAGTCACCTTTTTCTGGCTGGCGAGCCACTGCTGGGGCGCGATGTTAAAGCTTGGCGCGCCGTCACGGAGGGAACGGAAACTACAATCATCAATTTGTATGGCCCGTCCGAGACCACGCTGGCCAAGGTATTTTTTCGCGTTGGGGCGGACGCGGACCTGCCTGATGGGATGCTGCCCATCGGCCACAGCCTGCCTGACACTCAAGTATTGATCCTCAAACCTGACCGGATTGCCGTAACAGGTGAAATTGGTGAAATCTGCATCCGCACAGGGTATCCGTCTTTAGGTTATCTCCACGACCCCGAGGCAACCCGTGCCGGATTTCAGCGCAATGCTTTTGGTACGGAGGAGAACGATATTCTATATCGCAGCGGCGACATGGGACGGCTTCGCCCTGATGGGCAGATAGAGTGCCTAGGGCGGCGTGATAGTCAGGTTAAAATTGCTGGTAACCGGGTCGAAGGTGCTGAGGTTGAAGCCACATTGCTTAGCCTGCCAAACATTAAGGCCTGCGCGGTTGTAATTAACCGCGAAGATTCGGTTGTTCCGTTTCTGGTGGCCTATGTCACTGGCACCGATGACACCGACGCGCTGCGTGACGGTTTGCGTGAAAAATTGCCGGAATATATGATACCTCGTTTCATTGTGCCGTTGGCTACGATACCGACCCTGATGAACGGTAAGATCGATAAGAATGCGCTGCCCTGCCCTGAGGAACTTATCCATGGTACCGCGGGAGCAGTACCTGCCGAAACTCCGACTGAACGAAAGGTTGAGGCGATCTGGCAACAAATCCTTGGGCTGGACACTGTTGGGATCGACACTCTATTTGCCAATCTTGGCGGAGACTCTCTGCGAGCGATCAAGGTATTGGGAGCGATCTATCGCGAAACAGGGATTGAGCTGCGGATTACGGATTTCTTTGCCGCCCGCACGATACGGGGTCTGGCTGCGCTGCTGGACAATACCGATAATGGAACCGGTAGCACGATGATCGCAATTCCGCGGGCCCCTAGTGCCCCGCATGATCCGCTCTCTGATGCGCAGGAACCGCTGTGGGCGATGCAGAGGATTGGCCTCGACCCCAGCGTTTACAACCTATGTTTTGGATTTTGCGCAGAGGACGGCTTGGATCTGCCGCGGTTTGAGCGGGCATTTGGTAATCTGATTCAAAGCCATGAGATTCTGCGAACCCGCATAGAGGAAATCGACGGCAGTCCAAAATCAGTTATTTTGCATGACCTGAATTTTCGCATCGAAACCAGCTTGCTCCCCAAAGATCTGAGTTTTCATGACGCCGCACAGAATTTGTTGCAGCAAGAACGGCAGCGGCCCTTTGATCTGGGTGTAGCACCGCTGGTACGGGTTGTGGCGGCCCAAGAGACCCACGGCGGGCCGGTTTTTCTAGTGATTTCGTTCCACCATGCCATCTGTGACGGTGAATCTTTGAACACTATCGTTGATCAGCTTGGTAAGGCTTATGCCTCGGATGTGCCGCTACCTGTGCCTGCGTTGCAATATCGCGATGTGATTGCCTGGCAGTCCGAACGCCTGGCTGGTCCTGAAGCTGTGCGCCTACGAGAATTTTGGAAGACCAGTCTGGAAAGCGCTCCCCACGCAATTGATCTGCCAGAGGCACAGCCGCGTCCCTCCCGTCAGCAGTTCTCAGGTGCTACGTTGCGCTATGATCTGCCGAACCGTCTAGCTTTTGATCTTATTACTTTTGCTCGGGAACACGACAGTAGTTTGTTTAACGCATTGCTAACTGGGATGGCCATTGCATTAGATCAGCGCGCTGATCAGCAGGACATGGTGATTGCAACGCCGGTGTTAGGCCGCAACCATCCGGATTTGGTTGATCAGATAGGGTTCTTTGCCAATACGCTCTGCATGCGGGTGAAGCTTGACCGAGACGCTAGCGTCACTGACAACCTAGGTCAGGTCACGCGGTGGGCGCATGCGGCGATTGATCATCAGGATTGGCCGTTTAACCGGCTTGTAGCTGATCTGAACAAACCGCGTGATCTGTCACGCAACCCAATTTGCAACGTAATGTTGGTTTTGTTTGATGCGAACCGCCCCGAATTAGAATTGCCGGGAGTGAAGCTTACACCGTTTGGCCGAGACACGGAATGGGCGTTCAGCCGATTTGATTTGGTGTTTCATGTCACTCATAATAGTCGCACGGGCGAGCTTGTTCTTGATTTAAATCACGATACAGCCTTGTTTAGTAACGCACAAGCCGCGCAGATTTCACGCCACTTCGAGACTGTTCTGGAACAGATGACAGCCACGCCAGAGCGCGCCATCGGGGCGCTTTCACCTTTTGACGGCGCACAGACCGCTTTGGTCGCCGAGCTCGACCGCAGTGATAAAGCTGCAGAGGAGGTAACTCTTACGGCGCTTTTCAAAAGGGTTGTACAAAAAGAGCCTCATGCCATCGCAGTTCAGGATGATCAGATGAGCCTGAGTTATGTCGATCTTGATCATTGGGCGAACGGGATTGCACAAGATTTGGTCTTGCGGGGGATTGGGCAGGACCAGATAGTCGCCGTAACTGGTGCGCAATCAGCCGCCGGGGTGGTCGCGATAATGGGCATTCTCAAAGCTGGTGGCGCTTGGGTGGCGCTTGACGAACGCTGGCCACTAGCGCGCAGGGATGTTGTACTTCGTGACTCTGGTGCGATGATCATCGTCAATGCAGATGCGGCGGACGATTCACCTCAGGCTATTCGAGTGCAGGATATTAACCCTACTGAGGTGGCGATAGACCGTGCCAACCCTATGGGGATAGCCTATGCAGTTTTCACCTCGGGCTCGACTGGGGAACCTAAGGGCGTCGTGGTCGAACACCGGGCCGTGGCCAACATGCTGCGTCAGCAGGTCGCCGCTTTTGGCATTACTGCCGATAGTCGTGTCCTGCAATTCGCCGCTCCAGTATTTGACGCGCATGTCTCTGAGGTCTTTGTCACCCTTTTGGGCGGTGGGAGGTTGGTTATTCCATCGCGGGGTACGCTGGAAAATCCTGAATTGCTTAAATGTTTTATGGCTGAGCATGGCATCACCTATGTTACTCTGCCACCCAGCTTTCTTGATGTAGTGCGAGACATCTTGCCTGAAACTTTGAAGGTGATAGTGACCGCTGGAGAGGCCATACGGCCTGAGGAAGCTCGCCGCCTGTCCAGCGGGTTACGCCTGATCAACGCCTACGGCCCGGCTGAAAACTCGGTCTGTTCTACAATGCACCAGGTCGATCCGCATGATCAGGCTAGAGAAGTACCAATAGGGTTGCCGATTGATGGCACCGGGCTGACGCTTTTGGATGGATCGGGTCGGCCGGTCCCAATCGGTGTCCCAGGCGAAATCATGCTGTATGGTGCAGGACTAGCGCGCGGTTATTTAGGGCAGGCCGACCTGACAGCGGCGGCCTTTGCGGCGGCGGATGTGCCTGGCGGGCGGCTCTATGCGACCGGTGACATTGGTTTCTTGCGTGATGATGGCGCTGTGGTGTTTTTGGGTCGACGTGACGAGCAGATCAAGATTTCGGGACAGCGTCTGGAGCTTTCTGAGGTTGAAGCACAGTTGAATGCAGCACCAGATGTGGCGCGAGCTATCGCAACGCCTATCATAGGGTCGGAGGGTCGTACCACGTTGGGGGCTTGGGTCCTTAAGGCTCCGGGAAAGGTTAGTATTTGGCCGTCAGTGGCGGAATTTTTTGTTTATGATGACGTTGTTTATCAGGCAATGGCGGGCGACCGAGGGCGCAACGCTCGTTATCTTGAAGGTTTCCAACGTCATCTGCCTGGGCAGACCGTGCTTGAAATTGGACCTGGACCGTACGCCATTTTGTCACGTATGGCAATTGAAGCCGGTGCGCGGCATGTTTATGCAATCGAGATTAACCCTGAGATCGCCGCCCGCGCCCGCGCTGCTGTGGCCGAGGCCGGAATGCAGGATAACATTACCGTGCTGACTGGTGATGCGACAGAAACCGTTTTGCCCGAACCTGTGGATTGGTGCATTTCCGAAATTGTTGGAGGCATTGGTGGTTCTGAAGGGGCAGCAGCCATCCTAAACTCGGTACGCGCGAAGCTAAGTAGCCCTGAAAATATGCTGCCACGCAGTTGTGTGACTCGGATCGCAGCTGTTGATTTACCGCTGTCACATATCGACCCCGGTTTTTCTTCAGTGGCTGCAGAATATGTGGGCAGGATATTCGAGCAGTGTGGTCGCTCTTTTGATTTGCGATTGTGTCTTCGCCGTTTTGATCGCGATCGCTTGGTAAGCACTTCGGATGTTTTCGAAGGGTTAGATTTCACACGCGAAATGGCGCTTGAGGGCGACCACGACATCGAACTGAAGGTGCTGCAAGATGGGCAGATGTCTGGTTTCGTGCTGTGGTTAACAATGGATGTTGGGGCAAATAGAGAAATCAACGTGCTTGGTGATACGTCAAGCTGGCTGCCAATCTATGTCCCTCTCAAGGCCGACGGATTTGCCGTCCGTGCAGGGGATATTATTCAAGCAAAGATTACGCGTAAGCTAAATGCTGGGGGCCGACATCCAGATTTCATCATAGAAGGCACTTTGATGCGGCAAGGACGGGAAATGGTGCCTCTTCGTATATCGTTGCCACATATGGCACCTGCGTTTGGTGAAAGCCCTCTGCATGACCACCTCTTCGATACTTCTGGCCAGCCACGAATTATAGAAGATACATTTTTGGACCAAATCCGTGGCCATGCTGCAACCCATCTGCCGCGGTATGCCGTGCCGGGTATACTGCGAGAGATCGAAACGTTGCCGCGCACAGTCAACGGCAAACTTGCGCGTTCCGAACTGCCTGATCTTATCGTTCAGGGCCGGAGCGTATCGCCTGTCATTCCTATTAAGATACCCGACCTTGCTGTACGGATCTCTGAAATATTTGCCCGGATTCTGGGAAAGGAAAGCGTGGACCCAACCATCGGGTTTTTTGAATTAGGCGGGGACTCAATTTCTGCGGTGCAGGCGGTTGGTGCGCTAACCGAAGAAAACATCGATGTAACCGCAGCCGAGATATTGCACCATCAAAGTGCCATCGCTCTTTCCTCAGTAGCGCGTGTGGCGCATTCAGAGAGCATACTTAGTCAGACCTTGCCGGTTTTGTTGCATCCGGTGCAGGCTTGGTTCCTGTCGCGCCCGACCGCGCTGACCTGCCGGTTCAATCAATCGGTTCTGATTACGCTGCCCGAACGCGTAGATCCTGCTAATCTGGAATGCGCATTGCAGGTATTGCAAGAACGCCACGATACGCTGTGTATGACTTTCGATCTGGTCAAAGGGGTAATCCTACCGCCCACGAAACAACTGGCGCGGCCGATACTAAGTGTTGAAGATTTTCGGACTGATCCATCTGACACCGTGGCGATCCGACGTGAGGCAGTGGCAGAGCAGGCGCACAGTGACATCGATCCGACTGCTGGACGGCTGTTTTTGGCCAGATTGCTCCGTGACGCTAATCAAGATCAATTATTGCTAGTGGGTCATCATCTATCGGTCGACATGCTGTCCTGGCGCATTCTCGTTGGAGAGTTGAACATGATCCTGCAGGATCAGCAGATCCGTCTGCCCAGGTTGCGCGCCGGATACCGAGACATCTGCGCGGCGATGGCCAAGGAAGCAATGTCTCCGACCACCACCACTGAAAGGCCATACTGGGAGTCAATTACCGACCTCTCGGAAACACTCAGCATACCAGCTCCTCCTGTGGGCGGTACGGCTGGTATGCTTCATTTGCGGCTAGACATTGCTACGCCTGAGTTGACGTTCGAGATAGGTAAAAGCGCTGACACTCAGGCTCGATTGTTGCGTGCGATGGCAACGGCGGCGAACATCTGCTTTGGTTGGTCGAGCACTTTAATTGATCTAGAAACTCATGGGCGTGACCTGCCGCGTCAGGTGCCTGATTGTTCTGGGGTTGTAGGATGGTTTACGCGGATCACACCAGTGATTGTTGAGTCCTGCGGGCATGATAATGTGTTGACGGACGTTCCTCGAGGCGGACTTGGATTTGGCCTGCTGGCTTGGCAGCGCAGTGACGGGGATAACTTGCGTCAATCGCAGGCTCCAATGGCGCTGAACTATCTTGGTGATCTTTCAGCTAACCCCAACGGGCTTGACCTGCAAATCGATTGGGCAGGGCTGGGACAGGGCGTCGGCGCCAATTTCCGCACAGGCCACGGGCTGAGTGTTCTTGCGCATGAGAGTGACACCGGGCTTTTCCTATCGCTGACCGTTGATCTCGACTTGGTCCAGCCAGAATTAGGTGAGGCTTATGGAAACGCCTTACGCACAGCGTTGCAGGCAGGTTCAGAAGAAAACTTGACTGCGTCTTTAGGCGACATCGATATGGGGGCGCTCTCAGACGACCTTGGACTTTAACTAGTGGTTTTTACGCCTTACGGGGTCGAGAAGGCGAGCTGATCAGGACGGGTATTGATTGAATTGCCTTGGCTAACACATCGTTGGTAGCGCTGCGCAGAAATAAATCTCTGCTGTTTAAGCTATGATGTTGAAAACGATGAGTCGGATGTGTATCGGCATTTTTTGAAACTCAATTTGACCAACTAGATATTAGTAGAAAGGCATGTGAGCTTCCATTCTCAACCAATTCATCTTTCTTTCTTGGTCAGTTAATTCACTATCGTCCGAAATATTATTCAAAGACTTTTGCCAGTCAGTTATCATCTCGCGAAAACCACGTTTTTTAGGGTCCAAACTAACCATCATTTGGTTCATTTGGCGCAACCTGCGCACTAAAGTCTTCATGATTTCCATCGCCTGTTCTGGATTTTCTTTAAACAATGACATGAAATCATCATAGGATGTAACGACACATTTGGTATACTTCAGGGCTTTTACTGTTGCTGAACGCGGCCCTGGTTCAAGAAGGCTCATTTCACCAAAAACCTCCCCAGATAATAGTTCCGCTATGGCTTTGGCATTAGAACTTTCGCCAACTAATACTTCAACACTTCCTTCAATGATAAGAAAGGCACTTTGACCTTCTTCTCCTTCTGAAATAATGGTATCACCAGCATTGAACTCAACGGTTTGCATTATTTACACCTCTGCTTGACTTGATAAATCAAATTGGCACTAATCGATCATATTTTGCAAGTTACAACCAGTTAGTAGAGGTACAAGCGCTTATTTGCGAAGCTAAGATGTCATTTGATGAGCATAAAAAAGTTGCTGGAAAGCTCATCGTTTTACGGAGTGGTTAGAGACAACTTCTTAAGGTAGTGTTGCTACCTTTTTTGGTTCCTGATGAGTAAAAAAATACCATCAATCGTTGTTGTTGTATATGTAGATTTTGCTTATCGCTAACGATTAGAAACTATATTTAACTACCAAATTTGGATTGAGTGTAATTGTGGCAGAGCTGCGCCGACGCAGACGAGTAATTTATTGGTATTGAAAAAGCCACCAGAGACTTCGAAGATATTTTAGCAAACTTAAAATTCAGCTATTTTGGCTTCACTTATGCCGAACGGTATTAGATATTTATAACACAGCGGGTGTGATGTAACGAACTCTGAAAGGTTCTAAAAAGCGTCAAGATGTTGATGAATATGGTTGCTTAATATGCATGATATGGATTTAAAAAATTTTGAAATCTTCACCGCTGAATTTGTCATTTAAAGAATGAATTGCCGTTTAGGTAACTTTCGTTGTACCGTTTTATATAATTTGTAATGTGGCTAAAAAGGAGTTTTCAATGCGGGTGGCACAAACAGTGCGAATAGTGAGTTCATTTTTTCTCATGACAGTCCTTTTATTATCCTCAGTGGGTCATGCAATTGCAAAAGATAAAACCTTGAGAGTACTGGAAGGCGCGGTAATTGGCGCTGGCGTAGGGTCACTCGTATGTGGAAAGAAGCACGATAATAAAAAGTGCGCTAAAAAGGGTGCTGCTATAGGAGCAATTGCCGGTTTATAACTATCAACTTTCAACAAATAGCCTAAACTACGGTCTGCTGATAAATGTTACTGACGTTGTCTCTCTAGTTTAAATGCGTAAAAGTCAGTGTTCTTGAGGAAAACACCTAGCAAATCAAGAAAGGTGGTGCTCAACAATTTTTAAAATTGAAAATAGTATGATTGTAGTTAATGAAACGTCCATATTTTAATTGTAGAAAAATTAAGCACGATAAATTATCTAACCTTTTAGGTTTCGAAATTGTGTAAACGATATAACCTACAGAGTAATCATTTGTATAAGGTCGAATGATATCTGGAATAACCTTTCAGTAGCTATTTAAAAACTATGAAGAATTAAATTTAGTTTGGTATCAATAACATAGAACGGTATCTGCATCTAAAGAACTAACTATCAATTTGTCGGGCATGGCAAATGATGCGTTCAATCCTTCCAACAAAGTATCATCATAGCCGCGAGCTTTCGCTGACATGCCTGAAACCATTATTTCCACATCAGCTGCAGCAAGTTCATCTAAGTGTAATTTAACATCGCCAGTACCTTGTCCGACTATCTCCCCTTTGGATTTGCAATTCAAAGCGTGAACTGCGTCCGCGGCCATAAAGAGCTTTACTTTATGCCCCTCTGCTACGGCAGTTTTAGCAACTAGAAGGCCAAGAGTAAGTTTATTTTTTAATTCTGGGCCGCTATGAATATGAACAAGAATATTAGCCATGTAACTTTCCTTATGATTTATTTTTGTTGGGTATTAAACTCGCAATAGTAACGGTCTTAGTCCACTGTTATTGTTAGAGTGGTATTACTTGGATGCTTAAAAAGTACTTGCGGTCGACATTTTGATTTAGTGTGGCAATATTTTATATCTTGGTGTTTGACATCGATATTACTTTATTCACTTCCTTTAGGAATTCTGATGGCAAAGAGGTGAAATTCTACGTCGTTTAAGCGTCTAAAAAGCTGAAAATTATTTATCTAATCCTGTATTATGTTTGATCAAACGCCATCCAAGTCTTGGAATTCGGCGAATGAAGGCAAGCAGAATGTCATGGTAGTCCAAGTCACCTGCGATAACCTTAAGGAAACTATTTTGAAGAAAAATGCTATTTTTAAAGGTATTTTTAAAAGGACCAAACATTCGTTCATGAAAAATGAATATTCTTAAAAAACGTGCTTGGCGAAGCGAACTGTGTATAGGTTTAATTGCTTTAACGTATATACTAATAGCTTTGTTTGGGTTTTCCTGTTCTAGAGCCTTGTAGATTGCATGAGCTGCGCAACTGCCGCTCTCCATAGCTAGTGCAATTCCTTCACCTGAAATTGGGTCAACTAACCCCGCAGCATCACCTACAAGTAAAATATTTTTTTTGCCTGGGCGTTTTTTAAAGTCTCCCCAAGGCAAATATTGCCCTTTAAACTTTAACGTGACATCACTTTTAGTTAATTTAACAAAATCAGACATTCTTGCTTTTATGTCAGAGTTATGACGACTAATGCCGGCTACACCAATTGTGATGCTTTTATTTTTAGGAAACGACCAGCCATAGCCCCAATTTGCAGCATCCAAATCAATCTCTACAGCGTTGTCACGCGTCTGCTGTGGCGCTGTTTCAATTTCTAATCCAAACCCAACTGTTTTGCGATTGAAAGGCTTTCCAAAAAGGTGCCTTGCTACGAAAGAGTTGACGCCATCTGCTCCAATTAATGTTTTGAATTGAAGCGCTTTCCCGTTTCGAGTGGTGATTATATTATTTTGTATCTTTGTGACTGTGTCTCCCAAATAAGCAATTGCTCCTTGATCAACCGCTCGGTTATGTAATAATGCATCGAATTCTTTACGCATCGTTAGGTAAACATTCTGGGTGCCTTTGATGTCGGCAATTACTTCACCACTAGCCGTAAATCTCAAATGATTTGATAGAAGAAATATGGTGTTGGACAATTCTATACCAAAAATTGACTTTATGCTCTGTGCACTGCGTCCAGAAATAAGGCCTCCACATAATTTGTTTCGTGGAAATATATCTTTATCGATTATGGCTACTTTTAAACCCAGGCTACTAGCCGTTATCGCAGCAGCAGATCCAGCGGGCCCTGAACCAATCACAATTAGATCAAATTTTTCCATTAATTAAATTGATATTTCATACTTATATTTTAATTAACCCGTCTTTTAATTGAATAAGCAACAATAACAACTCCGTTTCTTCATCTTTGAGAAGTACATGACTACCCGAATGGTAATTCTACCTGAGTAGAAAATATTGTGAATTTCTCTGCTCATCAATGTTTAATCTATTAGATCCGTTTGACTGCCGATAATCTAAGCTTATTGGAGGCTTAGGGATGGTAAACTCCTAAGTTGTGATTATCCTATTTTTCGCAGATTTGAATATTTTTAAGTGAAAAATGATTTTTGAAAACCCTTTGAAAAATGTATCCACGTTTAGAAAGTATAGCAAACAGATCTATTTCCCTTCGCCGTGCGTAAAAAGAATATGATAAAATCAAACTTATTCATGCTAACAAAAGCTGCCGCAGGCCTAGGCTTTTTTATTTCTTTATTTTCCCCTACCACCGTTGGGGCAAAAGAACTTAGTTATCATAGCTTCCCATCCATAGACGGTGGTTCCGTTGACACCAGCCAATGGCAGGGAAAGCCTTATCTCGTAATTAATACGGCGTCTCGCTGCGGTTTCACAAAGCAGTACGCTGGCATGCAGGAATTATACAATAAATATCGCTATCAAGGCCTCGGTATGATTGCGGTCCCATCAAACGATTTCAACCAAGAACTCAGCAGTAATGCTGAGGTCAAAAATTTCTGCGAGTTAAATTTTGGTATTGATATGCCTATGAGTGAAACGATTTCGGTAAAAGGACAGAATGCCCATCCGTTTTATAAGGATGTCAAAAACCAAAGCGGTTTTGTTCCTAAATGGAATTTTAATAAAATCCTGATAGGCGTTGATGGCAAAGTGGCTGGAACATGGGGTTCTCTTACTAAACCGCTTGCATTAGACCTTATTCGGGCAATCGAACAAGAGTTGGCAGTCTCCCAATAACTTTTGAGTAGATCTGTCTGCTCCAATTTTGTGAGATGGCAGTCCGGTCTGTTAACTTGGTAAGCTGACTTTTGTTGGGTAAGGTAAGTTACTTTGGTGTTGTCAGACAAACTTGACTGTTTTGCGGTTGATCCCTAGTTTTGGTAAACGACAACATGGTCTCCCTTCAAATATTTTAAGACTTCACCTGAAATCATCCGATTAACAGTGATATGATACATACGTTATCCATTGAGTTTTCGTCAGGTGGAAGACGTCTTGCATGAACGTGGTATCGATATCTGTCACGAAACAGTTTGGTTTTGGGTTGAACGTTTTGGGTCAAAATTTGCGGGAGAAATCCGTAAGAATAGAACAGGGCAACATTCGAACTGGTAATGGCACCTGAATGAAGTCTTTGTGAAAATAAATGGAGAACGTGTTACCTTTGGCGCGCCGTTGATCACGAAGGCGAAGTTCTTGAATGCTTTGTTACAAAACGACGCAACAAGGCTAAAGCGAAGAAGTTTCAGTTCTGATAAAAACAATGCGAAAACACGGATCACCCAAGATCATCACGACAGACATGCTGGCATCTTATGGCGCGACTTTTGGTGATATTGGCGTTGTAGATCGTCAGTGATGCGGCGGCCGGGAAAACAATCGGTGTGAAAATTCGCACCTGCCATTCCGACGACTAGAACGAGCGATGCAGCGTTTCAAGACGGTTGCGGCACTTCAGAAATTTGTCAGTTATCACAGTCAAATCTATAACCACTTCAATCATGAAAGACATCTAGAAAGCAGGCAATCCTTCAAGCAAAAACG
>ENA-OQVM01000573-OQVM01000573.1-marine-metagenome-genome-assembly--contig:-NODE-573-length-56502-cov-10.579176_pt1 | contig 56502 bp, 45 predicted proteins | sample MGYA00237776_ERZ505498 | MGnify/ENA primary metagenome ERZ505498 (study PRJEB26159, sample SAMN06265151) | marine metagenome | isolation source: Helgoland LTER site | place: Germany:Helgoland, sampling...
AAAGCTATGGTTCGATCAAACGCGGCGGCGTTGATCAGTGTCAAAGGCGTATTGACGCAGTTCTGCTGCGTTAGGTTTCGCTAAGGCAGGAGCTTGCTGCGATAAGGTCTTGGATTCGGCAGGTCGCATGCTTTTGATGCGACGCCGGGTGTGGTCGGTCTAAAAGTTTTGGCCAGCACGCCTTTATAATCTGCGGTTGGCTGCTGTGAAGCGGGTTTAACGTCCTGAATAAAACCGTATTATTGCAATCTAGATGACCCATTTTTTCGAAGATTTAATTTGACGAGCTGCCTTCAAGTAGGGACTATCTACAGGTGCAGTACAGTTACATCGAAAAGGAGACGACATGTCGGTCAAGTTTAAGAGTTTTACGGAGAGCACCAAAGAAGATTGGGAGGCGATGGGCGCGTATAACCGCGAGCATGAAGAACACCGCTCGGTCGCGATTCTGAATCATTTGAGATTGCTGGACACGCCATGCGGCTTTCCGGTTACCCGTTTTCAACATTCTTTGCAGTCGGCGGAGCTGGCAGCAGAGGCGGGTGAGGATGAGGAGTACGTGGTCTGCGCGCTGCTGCACGATATTGGCGACACTTTAGGCACGGTCAATCATCCGGATGTTGCTGCCGCCATTCTCGAGCCATTTGTCTCCGAGGAAAATCTGTGGATGGTGAAGCATCACGGTATTTTTCAAGGCTTAAACTTTTTTCATCATATCGGTTTAGACCCGAATATGCGGGACGCGTATCGAGACAGTCCGCACTTTGAGCGCACGGCGCACTTTATTGCAGCTTACGATAATGTGGCCTTTGACTATGAAAAGCCTGATTTGTCGTTGGATTTGTTCGAGCCGATGGTGCGCCGGGTGTTCTCGAAAGTGCAGCGCAGCGTGTACACCCGCAAACAAACGGCCTAGATCAAGCCGTTAGCTGGGCGCGCGACCCGCGCGCCTAACCCAACTAACCCGCTTTAAGCGGGTACAGCAACCTTTGCCGGGCGCTTGCCGTTCGGGCCGTACAAATTAACCTGTAAGCTCGAAATCGCGTGGACCAAGGGGTTGGGCGCAATGGTTTGCTTCCCAGTCCAGGCAATGTTCGGAAAGCGATCAAAAATCCGCTCGAAGGCCATGCGCAGTTGCATCTTAGCAATACGAGCCCCAAGGCACTTGTGCACGCCGTGGCCGAAGGCAATGTGCTTATCCACATTGTCCCGATGCAGGTTAAAGGTGTCGGGGTCGGGGAAGATGTCGGGGTCGCGGTTGGCGGCGCCATACCACAGCACCACTTTTTCATCTTTGGCAATGCGTTGACCGTTCAGTTCGGTGTCTTCGCTTGCTGTCCGGCGCATGTGCATCACCGGTGACACCATCCGCAAAGCCTCTTCCGACATTTGCGGAATGAGGCTTGGATCCTTGAGCACCATCGCGCGCTGATCTGGAAACTCGGTCATCAAACGAATCGTGCCGGATAAAGAGTTTCGGGACGTGTCATTGCCGGCAAAGATAATCAGCAGCCAAGAGCCGTCGAGAAATGGTTGTGGCAGGAGTTCGCCGTCCAATTTCGAGCGGGCGATCACGCTTAAAAGGTCGTTGCGCGGATTAGCGCGTCGGTCTTGCATCACCGCTTCGCCATAGCTGAACATGTTGGTAACGATTGAGTTAAAACGAAAGGGGAATAGGGGTTCTGAGAAAAACGTCTGCCACGGATTGGTCAAAAATTGTGCCGCCATTTCCAAATGGTGCATCCAGACTTTGACCTTGGGTCGGTCTTGCTCATCAATGCCCAGCATCTCGCACAAGGTGAACAACGGCAGCTCTTCAGAAAAGAGCTTGACGAAATCAACCACCGGGCCTTGTTTCTCCATTTCATCCAGCAGGGCATCGATTTTAAGGCCAACCTTGTCTCGGATGGTATCCACGTAGCCTGGAAAGAAAAATTCGCTTTGTTGCATGCGCATTTCACGGTGCAACGGTTCATCGAGGTTGATCAGAGAGTTGTAAGCCGCTGGCACCAATTTCTCGGGACGCCAATGCTTGCGCTCAGGCACGCCCATATTGATGCTGCCGCGTTGTGAGGAGAAAACTTTGTGCGCCAGTTCTGCGGCTTTGATGTCTTCGTATTTTGTAACCGACCAAAAGCCAGAGAGGTTCTTGTCGGTTTTGGTCCACATCACCGGGGCTTCTTGCCGCATTCTCTGATACGCATCATAGGGGTGGCCTTGGGTCCACGCGGCAGGATCCCAGAACCGAAAGCCATCGATCATGGGATAAATTGGGTCAAAGGTTGCAGTCTGTTGTCCAGAATCAATTAAAATTTCGTCGCTGATCAGGTTCACATGGGGCTCCGAGGGTAAGGGCGTATATTTAGTGTCTATGATCCTTGAAACGAATGAGCCGAGCAATGCTTGATCTCGTTTTAAGCTCAAGACATTTGGATGAACCTGCGCGTCGAGAAAGCTTGCTGCGCTTTAGGCTCAAACGCTCGTGCACAGCCGATCGCTGTTGAAACGGTGCGCAAATAAGAGCGAGCCAGGATCTGACAGGCTGAGGGATAGGCCCTAAGGCGTTCATAGAACGGATGAATAGTTAGGCGCGAAGGATGCGCTGCGACTTTTGATGTCGGGAATAGACCTGTGATGGGCTGCGAATATGGGGCAGTTGGCCATGACCCTCCTGAACAAATCCAAGAGGGTCGGCCACCCTTGTTTATTCGGCGGTGTACAGGAGTTCGCACTGCTCAAAATTATCCGACAAGACGTCGTCAACCAGTGCTGAGGCTTCAGCCCAAATGCGCATCCAGGGCGCGTTTGCATACGCTTCGTCTAGAATTCGGCCAGACGCTGCCGGCGAAGGACTTACGGCTCTCAAATGAATCGCTTCGTGAACGCCGCCACCAATCGGTTGAAACACCCCAACATTGATTGTGTGACCCGCTGCCCTAAGCGCTGTTTCCAGCTCGGCAATCTTATTGACGTAAGGTTGAAGGTTTTCATTCGAAATTTTCAGTCTCCAAAGCCGCTCAAACCCGGGCGCTAACGTAAATTGTTTCAAAGGCTTGAACATCACGTTGTATTGCACTTCCCGGATGGCCATTAACTCGGGCGTTGCTTTCATCGCATCGTACTTGTCGGTTGCAGCCATGGCGTCTTCGACCGAGTCGAAGCCGTTATAAATAAACATTTGGCCAGGATAGTCGTGGCCGGTTTTTGTGACGCAGGCGCCCGCAACGGCCGATCCAATCGCGATGAAAGGCGCTGGGTTTTTCGTCAGCATGGCGATGTAGGCATCAGGGTCTTTTGCTTGCACCATCAGGGCAACGAACGCGCCATCGCCAACGGGCGCGTTGGCATGATGATCTGACAATGCTGGTACCGACAGCAAAGCAGTTAGTAAAAAGGTAATGGCTTTCATGAGGGACTCCAGTCGTGGGTTGTTTCCAAAATCTAACGTAAACCGGGCGCTTAACTAGGACAGTATTCAAGCTCGAAGCCAATCGTCCAAGACTTCAATGAAAGTCTTTCATGAAAGTCTTCCCTTGCCGTCACTATTTTAAGAGCCGCCTACAAAAGTTTTATAATAAAGGTCGTCTCATGAAGGACCCCGACCAAAGCCGCTTCAAAAAGGGTTGGGTTGATTTGTCGGGTAACCCTTGCGCTCGAAAGTACGATAATCTTTGGCGAGGAATCGGGCGAAGGGTCAATAGGGCGCTCGGGGCTGCCGCGTCACATTGACAACGTCTGGCCTTAAAACGGGTACCCAAAAACTGCCCAAGCAGGTTAACTACCAAGGAGCTTAATGAAAAATGGTTCATCGTTATTGTAAACAGTACTTGATTCTTGTGCTCGGCTTGGCTGGCCATCCGATCGCAGCGGAAGCAGCAAGAGATCTCAGTTTTATAACGACTGAAGTCAGTACAACGCTATTAAGCCTTAACGACGGCGAGGCCGGGGCCCTCGTCACGGGTAGGGGGCAGGCGGTCGCCGACTCGGTTACGGTGGTTCACCTTTCACCCGTGTCCGCGCCGGTGATTCGAACGGTTTATGGCCTGGCTGCGAGTACTTTGATCGGTGCGCCCCACGCCACCATTGTGGGGGACTACGGGATCGTGACCAATCACAATATGCGGCTCGATCAAAGTCGGAACTTCGTTGAAAACACGAGCGAAGTTGCGGGCAATAACGAGGTCGTTGTGATCGACCTGAAAACGCTGGTGGTCACTGATCGCGTGCGCCTGGACGCAAAGCCATGGTTGGCACGCGCCCATCCAGATCAGGAGCGCGTCGTTGTTGGGCTATCGGATGGTTGGTTCGTGTTGAGGTTAAATGCGCGGGGGATGATCACGGAACAAACTCGCAGCGGATCTGACGCGCCGATTATCTCATTCGATTTAAGCTCGGACGGTCGTAATATTTTAGCGGGGGTGGGGGCGGTCACCGGCGAGCAGTGGCTGGCTAAGTTTGTGGTGCGCGATGACGATACGGTCACGCTAGTGGGTAAGACCGCTGTGCAAAACTTCGTGGTGGATGCGCCGTTTTCACCCCGTATTGCGCCAAATGGTCGAACAGCCCTAGTGCTCAACAGTGGCGGGCTGTCGGATGGTGTTTTAGATGACGTGTTGCTGGTAGATCTGCCCACGAACACCGTGATCGATCGGGTTGCGCAAGTGTCGGACGGCCTTGAAAGCCTGGCAATTCATCCGTCTGGTGAGTTTGCTGTGGTTTCTTGTTTAAACGCCATGCCCTGGTCGGTTACCAGTCACTTGGCCGTGATTGCGTTGACGCCGGACTCAATCGAGCGCCGTTACAGCCTGCCGATTGAGGCGCTGCCGGAGGGCATTGAGTTTTCAAAGAGTGGTAAGCAACTCTTTGTGGGGTCGACCCTCGCTAACCATATTGCGGTGTATGCTGTCGAAGGGATGAGGCTTGAGCGATCGCCCTTTGTTTTACCGGTCGGTGAGGGTCATGCGGCCTTGGGCATTGGGTTTTAGGCGGGTTTTGTCCAGTGCCTGCTGGTCGAAGACTGATCCCAGGACATCGTTGCTTCAACCGTTTGCACGCCCTGAGTTTTGCGGCGGCATCAGTGGCTATCGGGCGAGCTTTGGCTGCCGCCCTCTGGCTACAATGCGCCTTGCGCGCTAGTGAGGGGTTCATTCAGGGGCTTTAATATTTGTTTGTGGAAGAAGAAAATCATGCTTGAATCATTTGACCCATCGCGGCGGCGTGAAGACATCATTGCGGCGCTGTCACGGGATGGCGGCGTTATCGTTACAGGCGCCGCGTCCATGGCATTGCTAGATCAAGTGCTGGCAGATTTTCGGGCGCCTTTTGATGCCGAAGGGCACAAGTTCGCCAATGACTTTAACGGGTACAAAACCCGTCGACTGGGCGCCATCCTAGGGATCTCGCGCGCAGCGGCGGACTTGATCGCCCACCCCTTGGTGATGGAGATTACCGACGCTATTTTAAAACCGTACTGCAGCAGCTATCGGATTGGCAGCAGTACTGCGATTGAAATATTGGGTGGTGAGGCGGACCAAGTTTTACACCGCGACGATACCATTTACCCCATGCGGATTCCTGGGGTCGAACTCCAGATCGGCGTGATGTGGGCGCTAGATGATTTCACGATTGAAAACGGCGCGACGCGGGTGGTGCCGGGCAGTCAGGATCTGCGGGATATCGAGGCCATTTCAGAGGCCGATATCATTCAGGCAGTGATGCCCAAGGGGTCGGTCTTATTTTATCTCGGATCAACGGTTCACGGGGGCGGGGCCAATCACACTGAGAACCCGCGTCGCGGATTGATTACGACTTATAGCCTGGGCTGGTTACGCTCCGAAGAAAATCATTTTTTAACGGTGCCACGCGAGGTTGCTGACAGCTACCCAGAGACGGTGCGCCGGTTAATGGGCTATTGGCCCTACGATAAATTTTTAGGCTCTTATCCGGGTGACCCCGAGGATGGTTGGTTCGATACCTGATGCGGGCTTTATCTTGGTCGAGGTTGCGACATCACGCCTCACCTTCAGCAATGATTGTCTTTGGGCGAGTGATGACGATCAGGCCGTTACCGTCGCGCCTCGTCGCGTTTATGAGCTGGACTAAGATTGATCGTTGTTCTTAGGGCCTAAAACGAAGACCTTAAAGCCCTGGGTATCATGTCCTCGAGTGGGCGCCAATCCAGTGCCGCAACACCCAATATTAGAATCGATACCGAAGTTTGACGGTGAAGCTATCGGCTTGCGGGTTATCCCAGGGTCTCTGATAGAGTTTGCCCAGACGGTCTTCCTCATCGAGTTCGACGATCCGGCCACCTTTAGAGTAGACCACGTACAGGTAGGCGAGCGGCAACACTTCGTAGCGATATCGAACTTGAAAAGCCAAATCACTCAAGCTAAACGGGGACAAGGCAACGTCAACGGGCGTTAAAGCGCCCTTCAGATCGCCGAGATAGGCGCTGGGCTGTCTCGCCGTGAAGGCCACCATTTGAGCTTTGACTCGGAGTTCATGCTTGTCGCCGCCGAACCAGTTCATGGAAACCACGGTGGTGCGCTGCTTTCTTTGGTAGATGCCGAGTAAGTTGTCGTCAATCCAATTGAGCCAGTCGTCCTCATAGCCGTGTTCGTACATCAGCGTGAAATTTAAATTATCCCGAGGGGAGAAGCTCGCTTTCGCGCCGTAGGTTGTGGAATAACCCAAGGCAGAATACCACTCAGAGCCTTTGCCACGGTTGAACTGCAGCCCGTAATTAAAAAATTTATTCGACGGGCCCATCAAATGCAGCTGCGTGCCGTAATTTACCGGCTTATTAATCGCCGGTGCCGCCAGGCTATCCCGCGTAATCCAAAAGTCCTTGCCGGCAGTGCGATAAAAGTTCTCGATCTTAAAGCCTGCGGTATTTTTAAAATTACCACCGTAGGCGAACTGAATGGATTTGCCCGCGGTTGAAAAATCGGCATTGGTTTCAATAGCAATGTTGGCATTGATTTCAGTCGCGAGCAGCGGGGACGACGCGTCATAGTCTGTAAATTTCCAGCCATTGTGACTGCCGGCATAGGCCCAGTTATTGATCATCTGGTAACCCATATCATTGATATCAACCTGGTCATCAAAAAACATAAGACTCACATCATGCCAGCGGCCTTTGTTCGGTGAGGCGGTGATACCCATTCGAAAGGCCTCACCTGAGGAATGACTGTTGTCGATGCCTTGGTCAATCGAAGAGCCCATCACAACGGTTGCGACGCGCAAGGTATCGGTAGGCCGGTAGGTCAAATCCAAGGAGTGCACGATGGCGTCTCGGTCCAAAACAGGGCGCTCGGTATACGTCCCTAGATAACCCAAGGAATATCGTTCAGCATTTTTTCGAAGACGAACAGCGTAAAAGTCGTTGCCGCGACTGTAAGCCGGGTCGGCTTCAGAGGCGCCTAAAAACCCAAAATCGAGGGTTTCATTTTGTTGCGTATAGCGGACGGCGTAGTCGATGTCCGTGACGCCGACTTGGCTGGCTTCGCAGGCGCTTTGCGCCTCGGGGGCGTAGCTTGCGCAATTGTAGTCGGGGGCCGCGCCGATGCGCCGAGTGTTGATGATGTAAAACATCTCGTTACTTTTGACATCAAATAACGAGTGGTTTTCCGAGAAGAAGGGTCGCTTGTCCGAATAATAGGTTTCGCTGGAGGTAAAGTTAACGACCAATTCATCGCTTTCAACCTGACCGAAATCGGGATTCAAAGCGATGTTGAGTTGCTTGCCGGAGTCGATCTTCCAAAATACTTCCATACCGACCTTGGTATCGACTTCATCCAGGATCCGGTCCTCGGTGACATTGATAAACGGGAAAAAATCCAGCTTCGAAACACTGTAGTTCTGAAAGGTGTAATCATGGAACAGCGACATGAATTTCTCTTGCCGCGGGTTGCCCTTGATCGAGGTGTTGACCCGGCCTTCCGTGACCACCATTCGCCAAAAAGCCAACTTCACTTTTCGGATGTCCCCGCTCTGCGCTTTCATGGGCGCGATGCTCCAAGGAATAAAGACTTCTGCAAACCATGCGTCGCCCTCAATGTGGGTTGCCGAGTCCCAATCCGCATCCCAGTCCGTATTGCCTTCGTTTTCATTGCGGTAAATGCTGTCGCTGATGGAGCCGCCTGCCGAAACTGAAAAGCCGTAAGCGGTGAGGCCATTGCCGTCGAAGTCGATCGAGACCCCTGCCTTATCGACATTGGCTCGTTCATCATCGCGCTGGTGTTGGTTCGCGCGGATCGTGTCATTGCTTTGCTCGTTAATGAACCCGAAATACATGCCGTTTTCATCTTCCAAGATGAGCACTTTTTGAAAATGCCGTGGCGCGGCGAGCGAGAAGGGGATTGATTCGTAATACTTAGTCCACTCGCGGGCAGTGGACCAAGCGTCCTCCTCTAGAACGCCATCGATCGTGATGGCTTCCGACAATGTCAGGGTTTCAGAATAGGTCGGGCTATTAAACAGTAACAAACTCAGTAGCACGGCAAGACGCGAGGCAGGGGATAACGAACGCAATGGTAATACTCCTAAACTTATTGGGTCTAACGCCGACGCTGCAATTCAAAGCTCGCGGTTTTCGCGGTACGCCAAACCAGTCATGCACTTTGCTTTGTTCGTCGTCCGCGACGGGATGCAGGCAGCTCGCCGCGGTTTGTCGAGTGCCTGCGCTGAACTGTGGCGCAGGACGAAAACGATGCGACGAGATGGTATCGCGATGAGTAGTAGGCTGGCAATTGGCCGATCAAGCCGTTTTGCTGGGCGCTCGACGAGTCGGCTGCTGAGACCCGGCGGATTCGCTTTTGGGTCGCGGTGGATCGCTTGGTAAACGCCTGGCCAGCAGGCGTAAATCTCTACAATGCGACGGCCACTGATGATCCGCTGGCGCCATGAGCTTGGGCGGAGGCGGTGACTGCTTTGCCTGAACCAATATCGAACCATCATTGCAGCAGGATGTCAGATCGTGGAATCTGAAGCTTGCGCGGCCAAAATGATCCGTGCCCAATGTAAACTTTTAAAAGGACTTAAATGATGATGAAACAAGGACTGTTATTTGCAGCGTTTGCTGCGGCATCTTTTTCGGTGCTGCCTGATGACCATGCAGCGCCTGAAACGGCCTATGGTATGGCGTACCAAATCACGGCCACCAATCCAGCGGCCGTCGTGGGGTCGATGCAGCAATTTATGGCGTCGCCCTCGGGCCAAAACAACCCGGTCAGCGTCACGTTGGTGCAGAACATTAGTAATGGCGACAACATGGCAACGCATCAAATCAATGTTGTTTACCCATCGCTTGCCGTGATGGAGCAATCGAGCGCTGCCAATGCGCAATCTGCAGACTGGATGCGCTATATGACAACCCTTAGCCGATCTGCGGACCGGGTGTCAGAAAACATGTTCAGCATGGAAATGGCGAAAATTAATGCCGATCTCTCTGGGCAAGCCGGCACAGTGTCAATGCTCACCCTCATGTCTGTGTCAGACCCAGGCGCTTTTATGAAAGCCTTTGAGAAGCTGATGGCCTCGAGCGCCGCGAGTGACTTTCCGGGTGATATTTATTTTGGCCGCATCATCGGCGCGGGTGAAAACCCAGCGACGCATTGGGTCAATGCGAGTGCACGCAACATGACTGACTTGATGTCGGGTAATGAGGCGCTGATGCAGTCGAAGGATATGGCCGCGTATCTGCGCGCCGTGAGTGATGCCCGCGCCGTTCAGTCGGTGTCGATTCAGCGTACCGCGCTGTCGTTCCCAGCCGCGGGGATGAATTAAGCAGGCATAAAAGGTGTCTCAGGCCCGTTTTCTGGGTCTGAGGCGTCCGTTTTACGGCCTATGCATTCAGTTGCTTCAGCACTTGGCGCGTCGCCGCTCTTTTTGCCACAATGGTTTGAAAAGAGGGTAGGGGAGGGATTATGCCAGTACTGCAATTAGCGGCTATTGAAACGCTGTGCTTTGAGGCACTCACACGCGCCGGCGCGAGTTTTGACCAAGCGTCAGCGGTCGCCTTAGAGCTCATGGATGCCGAAGCAGAAGGCATTCGCAATGTTGGCCTCGGTTACATCCATCTCTATTTGAAACACCTCAAGTGCGGCAAGATCCTGGGCGATGCGGTACCTAAGATTGTTCGCACCTCCCATGCCAGCACTGTCGTTGATGCGGGCTTTGGCTTTTGTCATACCGCCTATTTGCTTGGAGAGGATCGGCTGATCGCAACGGCCAAGGACCAGGGGGTCGGCATCATGGCCATCCATCGATCTTCTTCGGCCGGTGTTCTCGGCTGGTTTGCGCGCCGGCTCGCGCAGCAGGGTCTTGTCAGCCTCGTGTTTGCGAATTCGTCCAAAGCGGTCGCGGCGCATGGCGGCAAGGTGCCTTTTTTCGGCACCAACCCCTTCGCGTTTGGTTCTCCACGAGATCAAAGCGAGCCCGTCGTCTTTGATATGGCAACCGCTTCAACGGCGCGGGTGAATATTGTGCGGGCGGCGGCGGAAGGCGCGCCGCTAGAAGCCGGGCACGCCATCGACGAACACGGTGAGCCCACGACCGATGCAGCGGCCGCGTTACGCGGCGCGCAACTGCCAGTCGGCGGCCCCAAAGGGTTTGGCCTGGGCTTAATGGTCGATTTGCTTGCGGGGGTTTTGACCGGCAGCAATTGCTCGTATGAAGCCGCCATGTTTGCCAATGAGGAAGGCGGCCCGCCCAACGTCGGTCAAACGATGATAGCAATGGACCCCCGCTTTTTTTCGACGGGTTATATCCCACACTTGGAGTCCATGTTGGCAGCGCTGACCGCTGACAACGCGGTCAGGGTGCCTGGCCAGCGCCGAGGTGAACTGCGCGCAAAACACGCTCAATTTGGCGTTGAGGTGCCCCAAAGTTTGCTAGAGTCCATTGCCGCATTATCCAGCTGATCGGATTCTTTTGAGTCGTTCTTTGGCTCGACATCGATTGTTGCAAGCTGCTTAAAAGCGGTGTTTTCTGCGCTTCAAAATTCGCGGTCAAAGCGCTTGACATCAAAGCGATGCAAGCACACATTGGCGAAATAATAAGAATAAAAAAAGAGATGTTTAACTGATGCGATCTGATGTTGTCATCGATGGTCTGCAATACAATAATTGGGATCGAGCGCTGTTCCAAAAAACCCGTGATGGTGGCGTACACGTGGTGCATGTCACGGTGTCCTATTGGGAAGACTTCCGCGAAACCTTACTCAAAATTACCCAATGGCATCGCCATTTTTTGAACCATGGCGATCTGATCATGCCGGTTAAAACGGCGGCAGATGTACTTGAGGCGCAGCGTAGCAATCGCCTGGGAATTGTCTTTGGTTTTCAAAATTGCTCACCAATTAATGATGACCTGGGGCTTGTACAGGTCCTGCATGAGTTGGGCGCGCGGTTCATGCAGCTGTCTTACAATAATCAAAGCCTTTTGGCGACGGGTTGTTACGAAGACGATGACCCAGGCATCACCCGTTTTGGTAAGCAGGTGATCCAAGAGATGAATCGGGTCGGCATGGTGATCGATATGTCGCACTCCGCTGAGCGGTCCACCTTGCATGCGATCGAGCTGTCATCCCGGCCGATCGCCGTTACCCACGCGAACCCTGCCTTTTTTCACCCAGCACTGAGAAACAAATCCAATACGGTGATCGACGCCTTGGCCGAGTCCGGGGGCATGCTGGGACTGAGTTTGTATCCGTTCCACCTAAAAAATGGATCAGCCTGCACCTTGCAGAGCTTTTGCGAAATGATTGAGCAAACGGTTGAACGCATTGGCATCGATCAACTCGGTATTGGTTCCGATCTGTGTCAAAACTGGGGTTATGACACCCTGGAGTGGATGCGCAGTGGCCGCTGGACGTTTGTTGCCGATCACGGGGAGGGCAGTGCGGCGGATCAACGCTGGCCAGATCAGCCCGAGTGGTTTCAAAGCGCCAGCGACCTGCCCAATATCAAAGCGGGCCTTGCACAGCGGGGTTTTAGCGAAGTCGATATCAACAAAATCATGGGTAATAACTGGCTCAGATTTTTTGAAGCGTCATTTGGCCCCCCCGCAACCTCAGACGCTGTCTAGTCCACATGCCAAGCCCAATTACCGATCCTTTGACCCCCGCACACGCTGTCACTGGGGCGGTCTTTGATCCCAGGGTCAGCACCGTAATCGATGATGGCGCGGCCTTAACCTTAAGACCGGCCGCTGTGGTGATGGACCTTGATCGACTCGGCATGATGCAGCCATCGCGCTTAAGTTTCATGCGGACCTTGGTGCGCAGAATGGTGCGAGAAGCTTGGCGGATTACCGAGGTGTGCTTTGCGCTCGATGACGACGGCTACGGCGAGGCAATTTATTGCCTCGAAGCCGGCCCTGAGACCTACCATTTTGTTGTGTTTTCCAAGCCCCTGGAGGATGCGCTTCGTAATGATCGCGTCATCAGTAATCAATGGGATCTCACCATGGCGCTCGTTCGAGGGCAATTATCAGATGAGCAGCTCGATCAGCTCCGGCGCAATGTGCCACTGCAAGAAGCCGGCAGAATGGACGAGAACGTGTTGGTATTGTCTCGGGCTAACCGCAGCGCGCGGTCTTTCGCGGAGGTGGTTGGGCGTTTGGCAACCGGGCGACAACCCGATGTTGAGCGCTTGAAAGTTGCGGGGTATCTCTGTCGAACAACGGCCGTTTATGGCAGCGGTAAATTCGGTATGGCGGGCTGGCACGTTGTGAAAACCAGTTGCCGGAGCTTTAGAACCCCCTTTTCAGGGGAAATGTTTACCTGCTATATGCTGCGCCATTTTTCGTGTCGGCAGGTGGAACATATCGCGCGCAGACAATCCCCCGGTACAGCCGTGACGATTGCGCCAGAGATCGAACGCTATATCGGTATTGGGAATGCGACCGGACTGGGTATGGCGCCGTTTCTGATTAGACATCCGGTTTTGATCAGTCATTGGATGATCCAGCGGGAAATTGCCTTGGCGCGGATACTGAATCAAACAGACTGTGATGCGCCAAAACGGTACGCCTTGCAATCGATGCTAAGGCGGGTTGTGCAACATCTTCAAGAGACCACCGTTGCCGCGGACTACCAAACGAGTCGAAACCAAATTCTGATTGCGGCTTGTCTTGCCTTGATCGCTAAGTTATCGAGGCCAGCATTTTGCGCCGGACTTACAAGCGGGGGCTGGAAGGTCCTGCTGACCTTCGTTGAGGACCACTATGGACCGGCCGCCGAAGAACTTGTGCAGGTGCTGTTGTTCGAGCTGTATCCGCACTTGGTAGACCCCCTTGAAGAATCCATGGCGGCAGAGGAACGTTTAGATCTCGATTCCGGGATGACCCTGGTTGAGCTTCTGGTGTTGCTTGAAACCCATTACGACTGGGCGTTGAATATTGATTTTGATGACCCAAACCACCACGCGCTTTTTTGGTACCGCTCTGAAGAAAAGATGGAGCCCAGGCTCGGCGATCGCGCCTGTGACGCTGGGGCGGAACGCGAAATGCCGCTTCTAGTCGCGTTGGGCGTGCGCCAGTGCTTCGATGCGATGCAGCGGTTCTTGGCGGACAACCCAGAAAGCCTAGTGGTCGACTTTTTAATCGCCCATCCCGATCAACTGGCAACGGTGCGCCGAGTTCAAACGATGTGCGGGCTGCCCTACGGCGATATTAGAGGTAATTTGTCTGATCGGAATCTTGAGCCCATGCATCTGTTGCGGGCCAAGCTGTCGTTTTTTGGCGTTGGGAAATTTGATCCAAAATCGAAGCTGTGGGTGCGCAACACCATGTTTCAGGGCGCGCCGATTATTGCGGACCTGTCACAGGACCTCAATCCAGATCATTGGTATTTCCCAACGGCGCCGGTGCTCTGATGCTGCGCGTCTCATACGGTGAGCTGCTCGCGCAGCTAAAACAATCGTTTGAGGCCTTGGGATACAGTTTAGGTGAGTATGAGAGCGCGGCGACCTCTGTGTTGTCGTTAGAATTATGGGGATTTGGCGGGCTTGCCTTGCTGGAGGCGGCCTTGCCCAGTTTAGAACTACACAAGCAGTGGGCGCCGGCGGTGACCTACGAGTCCAATGCGTTGATGCTGGATTGTTTTCAAGGCAGTGCGCTGTTTGGTTTGATTCCGAGTATGGAACTGATTTATGTCAAAGCGCGTCAGCATGGGGTCAGCCGGGCAACGCTTGTGAACTGTACCGAGCCTGAATTTATGTTGCCGCTGCTGATGCAGGTTTGTCAGCGGGGCTACTACGCCAGTTTCCGTTGGCCGAGCACTGAGGATCCAACGCGCTTGCGGTGGGTGCTCTTAGAGGGTGATGTCAGCGGTATTCGGGTGGATTCAAAAATCTGGCAGGCCAGCGCGCCGCTTGAGGCAAGCGTTAGCATTGAAGTGGCCCAATCCGATTGGGATTTCAGCTCAGATCATTCAGACCCGGAAGGCCAAGGATTGTCGTTGCAGGACCATTGGGGTAACACCGCGCTGCAAGCGTTGTTTGAGGAGCGCTATATGGCGAGTGTGACGATCGATCCGTGGTTATGGAGCCGCCTGCAAGATCTCGGCAGGCGGGTCTTGGTGCCGTCAACCGAGGCTTCGCGCTCAGGAGCTGGGGCAGACTGAGGGCTCAGTTGAGGCGCTAAAGATCAATCACTAAACCGAACAGCACAGACGATGCACGAAACCAATAGAAAAAATTAAGGATGTAGAGTGCCCTTTGGATTACTTAAATACGGTTTGCGTAAGCAGCACCCTGGTCAACACCATTTCACGCCCACCAAGCCGCTGAAGTCGCACTATGATGTGGTCATCATTGGCGCAGGTGGGCACGGCTGCAGCATTGCCTACTATCTCGCAAAGCACCACGGTATTACGGATATTGCGCTCATCGACAAGGCCTACCTGGGTGGGGGCAATACCGCGCGCAACACGGCGGTGATCCGGTCGAACTACCTAACGGAATCTGGGGTTAACTTCTATCGGGACTCGGTCGCGCTCTATCAAGGGTTAAGCAACGAGTTTGGCTACAACATAATGATGGAGAATCGCGGGCAGCTTACGCTCGCGCACAGTGATGCGGCCATTCGGAGTTTTCGCTGGCGCGCCGAAGTCAATCAGCATCTAGGGGTGCGCTCGGAACTGGTAGACCGGCAAACCATTCAAGAATTGGTTCCGAATTTAAACCTGGCTGACGATGCCCGCTTTCCTGTTTTGGCGGGCTTGTGGCATGCCGATGGCGCAACGGCGCGTCATGACGCGGTGGTTTGGGGCTATGCGCGCGGCGCCTGTCAACGCGGGGTTGAATTGCACCAATTGACCGAGGCTCAAGGAATCGAGATCGAGGCGGGTCGGGTGGTTGGTGTGCGGACGAATCGCGGCAAGATCGCCTGCGGGGCGGTGGTGCAAGCGGTGGCCGGCGCTAGCTCCGTGGTGGGCAAGTTGGCGGGCATCAAGCTACCCATCCATTCGTTTCCGCTGCAGGCGATGGTGACCCAGCCCTACAAGCCGGTTTTAACGCCGCATGTCAGCTCGCCGCATGTCCACGTTTATATCCATCAAACGTCCCGCGGCGAATTCGTGATCGGCGGCGGCTCGGACCCTTACCCGTTGTATCACACCCGCGCGACACTTGATCAAAGAGAGATTCTGTCAGCAGCGACCCTCGAGTTGTTTCCGTTTTTGGCCCAGGCCAAGCTCCTTCGGCAATGGGCGGGCACAACCGATATGACGCCCGACTATAGTCCCATCATGGGACTGAGTCCGGTTGAGAATTACTATTTAGATGCGGGGTGGGGTACCTGGGGCTTTAAAGCCACGCCGATCAGCGGTCAGACCATGGCCGAGCTGGTCGCAACCGGCAAGGTGCCCGCGTTAATCCAGCCCTTTGAGCTGGAGCGCTTTTATCGGTTTCAGCAAGTAAACGAGGCAGGCGCGACCGCCGCGAGTCACTAAGGAATCAGTATGAAATTGTTGCGCTGTCCGCTGAACGGGCTTCGAAATATCTCAGAATTTCTCTATGGCGGCGAAGTACATCCGCTAACAGATCCAAGTCATCAGGATTCGAGAGCCTGGGCTGAGCAGGTTTTCTTTGACGACAATGCGGCGGGGGTGGTTTTGGAATGGTGGTGTCACAGGCCCACGTCCTTTTGGTTTATTGCCGAGCGCGACACCCTAACCGATCAAGTGCTTCGAACCTTTGCCAGCAGTGAAATTTATGTTGAAAGGGTGACCTTCACGCGGGCTGTCAGCGGAGACCCGCATGCCTGAGCCGCGCCTGCCAGAACCCTATGGCCTGTGGGTCGATCGAACCCAAACCGTCACCTTTACGTTTGAGGGCCAGTCCTATTCTGGTCTGCGAGGGGACACCATAGCCACCGCCCTTGCGGCAAACGATCAGTGGCTGCTCTCACGGTCCTTTAAATATCATCGGCCGCGAGGGCTTTTGACCTTGGCGGGCCAAGATGCCAACACCCTCGTGCAGCTTTCGTCGGACCCCAATGCGTTAGCCGATCGTGTTTTGATTACTGAGGGGCTTGTGGTCCAGGCCCAAAACTTTAGTGGCACGCTCAAACGGGATCGCAATGCCATTCTCGGTTGGCTGGCGCCGTTCCTGCCGGTTGCCTTTTACTACAAGGCCTTTTTTAGGCCTCGCGGTATTTGGCAACTCTGGGCGCGGTTTTTTCGGAAGCGGGCGGGTTTGGGGGTCATAGACCAAGGCTTCAAACCTAAACGGTTCACGCAAAGCCACCGACACTGCGATATTTTAGTGATTGGCGGTGGGCCTGCGGGTCTGGCCGCAAGTTTTGAAGCGGCTGAGGCAGGCGCGGACGTGTTGCTGGTTGATGAAAATGTGGCGTTGGGTGGGTCCTTGAATTATGCCGATGCGGCTGGGTCGGCCGACGGTTTAACGCGCGCCGCCTTGATTGAGCGCGTTGAACAATTTGAAAACCTTGAAACGCTAACTGGCGCGATTTGCAACGGCTGGTACGCCGATAACTGGATTCCGGTGGTGCAGGGTGAGCACCTGTTCAAAGTCCGTGCCCGTCAGGTGATTTTTGCCACCGGCTCCCTGGAGCAGCCGGTGGTTTTTCGCAACAACGATTTGCCCGGCATCATGATGAGCAGCGCAGCAATGCGGTTAGTTCGACTCTACGGCGTCCAGCCGGGCCGACAGGGGGTTGTGGTCTGTGGCAGTTGGGAGGGCTATCGGGCGGCGCTGATGTTGGCGCGCGCGGGGGTGAGCGTTTCCGGTCTCATTGATTTTCGAGCGAGGCCAGATGACGGCCATGCTCTGATCGATCAGGTCCAATCAGCAGGCATTCCAATTTGGTTTGAGCACGGCGTGGATCAAGCGATTGCGTCGGTTGATCAAAACCACGTGGCGGGTCTTGATGTTGGCCCACTGCAAGCTGGGCAAGTGGCACGCGATCGGGTCACGCGACTGACCTGTGATTTTGTCGCCATGGCGGGTGGCTATGTGCCGACGTACCAGCTTGCGTGCCAAGCCGGTGGGCGATTGCTGTACGACGATGCGCTTGCAGCCTTCTCCATCGCGGGATTGCCCGATGACTGTTGGCTGGCGGGCTCTGTTAATGGGGTCTGGCATGAGGGGCCGACCCAGGCGGACGGGATCCGGGCTGGCAAGGATGCCCTGCAGGCGTTGGGCCTGATGGCGGAAGGCGGCGAGCCAGTGCCAGAAACTGGGGAAGGTCTCAATTATGTCTGGCCGATCTTTGCACATGCCTCGGGTAAAGAATTTGTCGATTTCGATGAAGATTTGCAGATTAACGATATCTTGAACGCGACGCGGGAAGGCTATGAGCACATTCAATTGGTTAAGCGCTATTCAACCGCCGGCATGGGGCCCTCGCAGGGCCGTCACTCGGCACTAACCGTTGCCCGACTCGTTGCCGATGCAACCGGTAAGACGGTTGCCGAAACCGGGGTGACCACGGCCCGACCGCCGTTTGCGGCCGAGCAGTTGGCTCACACCGCGGGCCGCGGCTTTTTCCTGACGCGTCATACCGCGATGCACCACCGCCATATCGAATTGGGCGCACAGATGATGCAAGCTGGGGCGTGGTTTCGTCCGGCGTTCTATGGTCCGGCAGTTGAAAAGAACGCGCGCATTCAGGCCGAGATCAATCAGGTTCGGCGCGGCGTGGGGATGATCGATGTCTCGACGCTTGGCGGTATTGAAGTGCGCGGGACAGATGCGGGCGAATTTTTGAATCGAGTTTATACGGGCGGCTTTAAAAAGCAGCCCGTCGGCAAGGCGCGGTATGCCCTGCTCATCAATGAGGCGGGCGTTGTGGTAGATGATGGTGTGGCCTGCCGGCTGCATGAAACGCATTTTTATGTCACGGCCACCACCGGCGGCGTCGATTCCGTGTACCGCAATATGCTGAAGTGGAACGCGCAGTGGCGGCTGAAGGTGGATATTGCCAATGTGACCAGCGCCTATTGTGCAATCAATATTGCGGGGCCCAAGGCGCGCGCTGTTTTAGCCCGGGTCGCGGAAAACGTGGACCTATCGGCCGAGGCGTTTCCCTATATGGGCGTACGCACTGCGACGCTTGCCGGGGTGCCTGTTCGACTCATCCGTGTTGGGTTTGTGGGCGAGCTGGGATTCGAAATCCACGCACCCCAGCAGTACGGGGAGGCGTTGTGGGACCTGCTCATGGCGGCAGGCGAAGCGAGCGGGATCCAGCCCTTTGGGGTCGAAGCACAGCGCGGGCTGAGGCTGGAAAAGGCGCACATTATTGTGGGGCAAGATACCGATGCCATGTCGAATCCGTTTGAAATTCAGATGGACTGGGCGCTATCGCGTAAGAAGCCCTATTTTGTCGGACATCGAACACTCCAAGAACTCGAGCAGCGCCCATTAACGCGAGTCTTGGCGGGCTTTATGATTAAAGATCTCAATAGGCCCCAACCGCTGGAAAGCCATTTGGTATTGGACGGCAACCAAATGATTGGACGGGTGACGTCTTGCATGACGTCGCAAACCCTCAATGCCATCATCGGGCTGGCCTATGTGCCGGTTGCATTGGCCAAGCCGGGGTGCCGGATCACCATAAAGGTCGATGGCGGGCACCACGTCACTGCGGAGATTGTGCCGACCCCATTTTATGACCCGGAATCCCATCGCCAGGACCCTGAATCATGACCACGACAGATTTGGCGCGACAAAGCCCCCTGCATCGTCAACACCTAAGCCTTAAGGCGCGCCTTGCTGAATATGCACTCGGCCTGTTGCCAGCGGATTACGGTGATCTGGCAACCGATACCGCGCAAGCGGTCCACCTTGGGCTGGTGGATCTGTGTTTAATGCCGCGGGCGGGGTTCAAGGGCGCGGGGGCCGGCCATTTCCTGCAGCAGTCTTCGTTGGCCTTACCGGGTTTGCCGAACCGTGCCGAGCAGCAGGATAACGGACTGCTTGTGAGTCAGCTGTCCTTTGATGAGTATTTGTTGTTGGATACGACGCCTGCGGCCTCAGCGATGATCACAACGCTTTGCAATGCAGGGTCGTTGGACGAGGCGCCGGATTGCTATCAGGTGCCGCGCCAAGACAGTCATGGCTGTTTGGCCGTGACGGGGCAGGGGGCTTGGCGGACGCTGGCAGCGCTTATTTCAGTTGATCTTAGGCCCCACCGGTTTACCAATTTTCAGATTGCGCAAACCTTATTGAATGAATTAAGCGTGATTGTCATTCGGTGTGACCAGTCCTTGGTGCCCAATTACTACTTGCTGGTCGATATCACATCGATCGAATTTCTATGGACTGTGCTGCTCGATGCGATGGCAGAGGCGGGCGGCGCGCCGGTTGGCCTGAACGCCTTTCAGACCCTGAGGGCCGCAATGGACTGAGAGACCGTCGATTTTGCTAAAAGGTCGAGATGCTTAGAAAGGGTTGGCCCGCCGGACTTTTTCGCATCCCAATTTTGGGTTTAAGGGCCAATAGCGCCTTACAGTTTTTTAGCGACAGTCACGGCCATTGATGAGCCGATCGTCACAATGGTGCGCCAGCAGTGAACGCTAAAGGCTTCACGGATGGCATGCCGACCGGCGGCATCGTGACAATGCTCGGCTTCATCATTCATAAACTGGCGTAGGGTTTCAGCGACCTCAGGGTGCGCTCGCAGCCGATCCAATTTTTCGATTTGTTGCTGGTAGTGCTGGATGACAAAGGTTTCGACGATCTCAATGGTTAAGTACACCACGTGGGCGCCGCCGAAGACTGCAAGGCTGCCCAATATAAAACCGGCTAACCGCCATAACGGTGTGAGCACGCTTTTGTCTTTGGCGGACAGCCAGGCCTCAAAATGCCCCAGATGGCGACGCTCTGTTTCCAAATGCGTGGTCGCAAAGGCGATTACCTCGGGGTTGCGACTCCAGCGAAGGATGCCGTTGTAGAGCCAGACCGCGCCGGTCTCGCCGGCATGATCAGAACGCAGTTCTGCACGCAACCAGTCCGGAAGGCTCGAGGGTCTTGGTAGGGCGGCGAGGTTGGCGTCATGCATGGCGTGTGGCCAAGAGCATGTAATTGACGCGCGTATCTTTTGAGACGCGGTAGGCTCGGGTGAACGGGTTGACCGATACCCCAGCCTGGTCGAAGGTCTGCAGCGCGTCTGCTGCCAGCAAGCCCTTTAGTTCCGTGGGCGTTACGAATTTCCGCCACTGATGGGTGCCTTTCGGCAGCCAGCGTAGGATGTACTCGGCGCCAAGGATGGCAAAAACAAACGATCTGATATTTCGGTTCAGCGTTGCGACGATCTCAAGTCCGCCTGGGGCGACCGCCTGATTGCAGGCGCTCATGAAGGCCTTAAGGTCTTCTACGTGCTCGACAACTTCCATATTCAGCACGACATCGAAGCACCGGCCGGCGACGACCTCAATGCTGCCTTCAAGATACTCGATATTGAGGTTGCTTTGCTGAGCGTGCTGGCGGGCGATCAAAATGTTCCGAGTAGCCGGATCAACGCCTGTGACGGTTGCACCGAGCTCGGCCATCGCTTCAGACAATAGGCCCGCGCCGCAGCCGATATCAAGAATCGTGATGCCCTCTAGCGAGTCAGCCCCGAAATGGGTTTGGATCGATTGCTGCACAAAAGGTGCCCGCAGATGATTTAGCTTATGAAGTGGCCACATCGGGCCGCTTGCATCCCACCAGACGTCGGCCAATCCATTAAATTGGTCAAGCTCTTTTTGCACGGGGGCTAGAGGGTCATGATGAAGGTTGGCTGAAATTGTCATAACAATGGTACGTGATTGTCATCGCTTAGGTTTATCGTTGCGTCGCATATTGGCTTAAGTTTGATGCAAAGTCTCGTGCGAGATGGGGTTCTGGCCGAGTCCCTGACGCGGTAATGCAGGCCATGCAAACCGCTGGGGCAATCACCACGGCTTCGCTGTCATCAGATCTAGGGCGCGATAGACCGTTTTTAAGATCTTAAACGAGGTGCCTGCAAGGTAATAGAATCAATCAATCGGTCGGTCTAAGGTCAGCGCTGATGCGCATAATTTAAGCGACGCCGCGCCGCCATCATCGTGCCGAGCCTTTGATGCGCGGACGCATCGGCCCGCGGGGGTCTCGAAACAGCCAATATTGTGGGTTAGGCTAGCTCGGACACCGCACGAACGTACAGGATCAATGCCCATGCTCCCCGTCCCCGAAGAATTTGACCCAAGCCAGATCGCCTTAAAATCTGAAGCTGGCGCGCAAATGTATCGCGCAGAACTGGCGAGAAAAGATCCGATGCGCGCCGTTCTGGCGGATAATCCAGAGATTTACTTTGTGCCGCCGAAGCGTCGCCAGGAGTGGGGTCAGTGGGAATATAAGCCGGGGGCCTACTACGACACGACCCGGGGCTCGTTGCATCCGCATTGGCAAAGCCAGGACCTGCCGCGACCGACGAAAGACATTGCTCGGTTACGGTCGGACTTTCTTCGGTGGGGCTATTGCATGATCGAAGACGCCCTGTCTGAGGCGCAAGTGTCGCGGGTCCTAACAAGAGTGCTCGAACAAGCTGAAGGCGAGCGCCTTGCCGGAATCGCCCAGAGAACCCCCAGCGGCCAAAACATCAATTGCTGTGTAAACAAGGGGCGCTGTTTTGAAGGTCTTATTGCGCAGGACCCGGACGCGACCCAGGGCGGCCCGCTGATTGAGCAGCTTGTCACTGAAGCCCTTGGGGCGAACTGGGTGTCGACCTCGTTGATCGCCTCAATTGCGTTAAAAGGGGGCGTGCCGCAGGCGCTGCACCAAGACCAAGATATCGCCCTGGACTCAAAAAGTCCGCTCACCATCAATCTGCTCACGACCATTACGGCCGTGGATGAGCGTAATGGCGGCACCCTCGTAATTCCCGGTAGCCACAGGGTGTTGTCCGAGGCGTTGCGGGCGCAAGCACCGGTTGGCAAGTTACCGCCTGCGATTAACATCGATGCCCCAGCCGGTACAACGATTATCACCGACGGTCGGTTGCTGCATTCAACCGGTATCAATCATACGGATGCACCGCGGGTGGTCATGCTCAACGGCATGCAACATCCGCTGATACGACAGCAAGAAAATTGGATGTTGTCGGTCAGGCCCGAGGTGCTTGCCCGCGCCACCCCGAAGCTCCTGCAGCGCATGGGGTATCAGGCGACGAATGCGGCGCAGACGAATGAAGGCCACGGGTTTGGCGCTCAAGGTCTCGAAGGCGAGGCAGCTGGGGCAACCGTTGGGTTTCGGCTCGCTGCGGATCGAGGCGACTATCTGCGGGTCGGTGAACTCGGACCCGATTCATCAGAGGCCGCGCTTCAGGCGCCTTTCACCTTGCGGGAGGTGGTGGCCGCGGCGAGATCCGGTGGACAAAGTGCGCCCGTGGGAATTGGGGGGATCAAAGCAAACCCCTAGCGATCATGGCGGGGCGCTTTTTTTAAAACACTTTAGGCCAGAGCAGTTGAGGCGCGATGAGCACGGTACGGGAACCCGCTTAGACTGCGCCTCGGCTCTGCTTTAAACGAATGGTTTTAGGTTCCTGTAACGATTGAGTGGTGACGAATGTCTTTAGCCGATAATGACCTTTCGCCAGCGGCTGAAGCCTATGTTTGGGGTTTCCCGCTGGTCTCGGTGCACCGAACACGGTTAATGCTGTGCTCTCGGGTCGATAGCGGCTCGATGAATCATATCGATGATTTAGCGACCCCGAAGGATCGAGGGATCGTTGTGCCGAATAACGACACGCTCTACTCATCGGCCTGGTACGACCTACGCTATGGCGATTTGGTGATTCGGGTGCCGCCGATGGATCACCCACAGCGGTACTGGAATGTCATGATTTTAGATGGGTACACCCACGTCGCCTATGTGTGTCGGCGGCATCACGGCACCCAGGGTACCGAGGTGCGAGTCACCTTGGATCCAAGTCAGCCGCCAGCGAATGATGACAGTGCGGTCATAACGGTTGGCACGCCAACGGCCTGGGTGATCATACGGGTTCTCGTTGAGTCGCCGGAGGATCTGGCTGCAGCGCGTCGCTTGCAGCGCCGTATCGAGGTAATAGCACCCAAGGCGCACCCGCGCGCGCGAACCGAGCGCGTCGGTCGCGCGACAGAGATTGCCCAATCTGGTGCCGCAGTTTTTGAAGAGTTACATCAGTACGTCAGGCTCGACCCGCCTGCCGCCTGGCACCCCAAGCTCTCAGCGGCGGCGCGCGCGATCATCGAGGATCCATCGTCGATCTCTATTGAGGACCGCAGTGCCGGGGTCGAAGCAGGCGAGCGCCGGTTGCGAAGTCTCTCGGGTGCAGACACGGCGCGGCAGAACGGCTGGCGCACGGGCCGGCATGCAACAGGGTTCGAGGGCGATATTTTCAGGCGGGCGGCCGGTGCAAAATTTGGCCTGGGCGGGCATCAAGCCATCGAGAATCGCTCTTATACCGCAGAATGTGATGCCGCTGGACGCGCGCTTAACGGGGATCAGCCGCTCTACTTAAAATTTGAGGGCGGTCAGTTCCCGCCGTGTCGCGGCTTTTGGTCTCTCACTGCCTATGGCACCGATTTGTATTTGGTCGAAAATGAAATCGATCGGTGGTCGATGAGTGACCGCACCCCAGGGTTGGTTTACGCAACCGACGGCAGTTTAACCATCGAGATCAGTGCCGCGCGACCCGGGAGCCCTGCAAACTGGCTGCCGGTGCCGAGCGGCCCATATCTTTTAGGCCTGAGGGTTTATGAAGGCGATGCGGCGGTCGTGACCTGCGATTGGTTTCCGCCGGCGCTTGATCCCCAGGGTTAAAGTGGGTCTAGTCGTGGGCGGTTCGGCACTTTTTAAGGGGGGCAGGGCTTTGGCCAGTCAGGCGCTGAAGCCGATAGAGGATGACCCGATGTGGACGAGACAAGGCTTTCGCTCCGAGCGAAGTCGTTGAGGAGACTATTTTGAACAAAAGATTGGATGCGAGCTTCCGGGTCGCACTGGCCTTAGTGCTACTTGTTTTATATTCGCCCAGTAGTTGGCCGGAATATACGCGAGACTATCTCGATCAGCATCCCATGCAGGTTGTCGACGCCAATGGGGTTGAAATTGCCTATCGACGCATTGGCCCAATAGACGCCGAGACCGCGGTCTTGGTTATGGGGCTCGGGGCCTCGCATACGGTGTGGGGTGATGCCTTCGTGCGCGGGATCATCGCGTCGGGGTTTCAAGTGTTGTTGATCGACAATCGGGACACTGGGGGATCAATTCGGTATGCCGAGACAGATAATCCTGTGCTCTGGTGGCAGTTGCTGAAATATCGCGTCGGCTTGCCGGTTTCGACAACCTATCGGTTAGACGATATGGCGGATGACGTCGTGCGGGTGATGGATGCGGTTGGGGTTGAAAAGGCGCATCTCATCGGCGCCTCTATGGGGGGCATGATTGCGCAAGTGGTCGCGGCAAATTATCCGGGGCGAACCCAAACGTTGGTGTCGATTATGTCATCCACCTGGGGTGACCATCTGCCAGAGCCCGGCAGAGAATCAGCAGCCGCCATTCGAGATATTGCCGATAACAAACAAGCGGTGCAGGAGCGCACTGAGTTTATGCGTCGAATGGGGTTTCACAGCGAGGCCATTCCCAGGCAAGTGATGGCGATCTTGCGGGCGGGGGATCGGTCTGAATCGGTGTCGAGCATTAAGGCGCCGACCCTTGTCATCCATGGCCGAGATGACCGACTGTTGACCTTTGAGCACGGCGTGCACACCGCGGAGGTCATCCCGGGCGCTAAGCTGATTATTTATGATGGCATGGGCCACAATATCCCGGACGCGGTGCGTCCCGAGATGTTGCGTGAGATTGGCGTTTGGCTTACCGCCAACCCAATCCGGTCGAACCGATAGCGGGGTCTTCTCGGAAAGTCGCTGACAGCGTTTTCTGAGCGATAACGTACAGTTTCTGTAAGGTCACACGAAACAAAAAGCAAAAAGCAAAAAACCGCATCAAGAACGGGTTTGCGAGGAATATTACCTCGGCCGCACAAAGCACCCGCATGGGATGCACATTGCCTTGCCCGTAGGCAGGGTGCGGGTTGCGAACAAGTCGATGCCAAAAGGCGTTTTTTATGAGATGGTTAGTTGTGGCTTATCCGGGGTAAACGGGGCCGCTTTGTCAAAAGATGCAGCGCGTCGTTTAGCGCTATGAGTCGATGTCATTGAGGTTTGCGTTCGGGTTTTGCCCTCAAATCAAGACAACGCGTGCTGCATTAATTTAGAGCAGTTCTCAACGGGAGTCGCGTCAATGAGCCAGGAAACCAAATACTCGGTGTGCACCATTTGTGATATCGGCTGCCAGCTTCGGTCTGAAGCCGAAGGGGGCAAGGTCACGCGGGTCATCGCCCACGACAACCCGATGCTTGCAAGCAACATTTGTTTTAAAGGCGTTGCGGCGCCGAGTATTCATAATCACGCGGATCGGATTCGCACCCCACTGAAGCGCGTGGGCGCGCGGGGTGAGGACAAGTGGGAAGCAATTTCCTACGAGCAGGCGATGACGGAAATTGCCGAGCGGCTTAAGACGGTTGTTGATGAATATGGCCCAGAAAGCCTTGCCGTTTCGACCTCCGGCTGGAATACCCAGACAACCCATGCAATGGATCGCCGATTTATGAATCTATTGGGTTCGCCGAACTGGATCAGCGGCGTTTCCCTCTGCGCCGGTAATACGGCGGCGGTCAATAAGTTAACCTACGGCTGGTTTCCAATGGGGGATTTTGGCAATGCCAATTGCATTGTTTTGTTTGGCCATAATCCTCGCAAGCATTCCTGGACGCCAATTTATAACCAGCTGAATGCGGCCAGGAAACGCGGGGCCAAAATTATTGTTTTAGATCCGCGGGTGTCGGATCAAGCCGAACAAAGCGATCTGCATTTAAGGGTGCGGGCGGGTACCGATGCCGCCATGTGCCTTGGGTGGCTAAAAGTCATTTTCGACGAGCATTTGTATGATGAAGATTTTGTGCGGGATTGGTGTGTTGGGTTTGAGGCACTCAAAGCAAGGGTGGATGAGTATCCTTTGGAGCGCGTTGAGGCCATTACCGGCGTTGATCGCGCACTGATCGCCGAGGCGGCCAGGATGTATGCCACGGCCGATGGCGCCATTATCCCCTGGACGCCCATCACCGATATGCAAATATCCTCAACGTCCGCGATTCGGTTGCACTCGATCTTGCGGGCTGTGACCGGCAATCTTGATATTGTGGGCGGGGAGACCCTGGGCGGTTTCAATCAAAGTTACATCCCTGAGTCGGAACTGGCCCTGCATGAAGTGCTGCCAGACGCGCAGAAGGCAAAACAACTGGGGTTCGATGATCATCCGGCCTATACCTATCGGGTTGCAGAGATGCTCAAAGCGCAAACCGAAAAAGTTTGGGGTTATCCCTACGCCGATATCGTGATGGGTTGTCATATGGCAAACCCATCGAACGTTTTTCGCGCTATGGCAACCGGTGATCCCTACCCGGTTAAGGCCTTTTTTGTGCTCGGTAACAATGCCCTCATGAGTTACCCGAACCAACATCAAATTTTAAAAGCAATGATGAATCAGGACCTGATCGTTGCGCATGAAATATTCATGACTCCGACTGCGATGTTGGCCGATTATGTGTTGCCGGGGGACGTCTTTACCGAACGCAATCATATCGCCGACGGCTGGAGCTGGACAACGCGGCTTTCATTGTCTCAAAAGATTGTTGAACCGCCTGAGGGTGCCAGCAGCACCTTTGAATTCTGGCGAGACTTGGCGAACGCCTTCGGCTTTGGTGAGCACTTTCCATGGGACTCCTTGGAAGCATTGCTGGATCATCGGTTGTCTCGATCGGGTCGTACCTTCGCCGATTTTGAACAATCCGGTTATATGGAACTGCAGACACCGGAATTTCGTAAGTATCGAGAAACCGGCTTTGCAACCCCCTCTGGCAAAGTGGAGTTATCCTCTTCGATTTTGGGTGACTTGGGCTTTGATCCGCTCCCGTATTATCGAGAGGGCCCTGCGCTCTCCGAGGCGTATCCTTATGCTGTGTTTTCTGGCGTTCGGGAAGATCCGTTTTTCCAAACCGGGCAACGCAATATTGCTGAACTGCGACAGCGCTGCCCGGTGCCCAGCATTTTTATTCATCCTACTGACGCCGAAAAAGAAGGGCTCACCGACGGCGATTGGGTCAAGATACAGACGGCTTACGGCGAGGTCACGGCAAAGCTTGCCGTTCAGGGTAGTATGAAGCAGGGCCATTTGCGGGTGCCGCATGGTTGGTGGTACCCAGAATTGCGAGGTAAAGTTGCCTTGGCCGGCGCTTTTCTGTCGAGCGATGCCGTCTTGTGTTCGGATGATGATGAATTTCTGGATCATGAGCAGGGCATTCCGCACTTTAAGGGATATCCCGGCCGAATCGTAAAAACCCAAAAGCCGGCTGACTTTGAGTCCAGCCTTTTCGCGGCAGACGCGTGACGCAGCGAAGCGCTTTGCGGCATCGGTTATTAGAGCTCAAGGCACGCGTTATGGCGCGGGTCGCAAACAGACTGTTCACGTTTAAACAGACAGGTCTTGATGGTTACATCAAGCGACTGATGGGCAGGCCGCCGCGCAAGCGCAAGCCGGCAGGCGCCCGTAAGCCGGTTTGACCCGTGCCGTTGCCCCGAGGATAGTGCGTTGACCGCCGGATCCTTCGACACAAAATGTGGATTGTTTGAGAATAGGTTGACAACTTGTTGGGGGATCCGATAGCGTTCGCCCCATGAGCAAACACCTTTACAACCTTTTTGTCGCAGCGGGCCTGGTCCTGCTGCTCGCGAATTTTAATGTTGTCGAAGCCGCTCACCTTCACGCCGATTCAGCGGGCCAAGAATGCCTTGTCTGTAATCAGACATCCGACTCTAGTGCGGATGTTAGTCCCAATGCGTATCGCGCCGATCTGGCCAATACGCCGCTGCTCGAGTTACGCGAGACCCAAGGTCCGGTTTCGCGTCGTCTTGAGCAACCTCGTGCGAGAGCACCCCCGACCATCTAGTCTTTTGCCAGTTTGATGCCGCGCCTGCTTGAAAGGCGCCACCGCGCGCTGTGTGTTGTGCCTTTTGAATTACAGAGCCCAACTGAACCGCCGGCATTGAACACCGTTTCAAAAGCGTTGCGCGGCCGAATCAACGGGCTGCTCAGAAGATGGATCCAGAAAGGGACTTTCAAATGAAGTTGTTACAGAACCTAAAAACAGTGGGCTTGTCACGGATGACAGCCCTTGCCGCAGCGATGGCCTTGGCGCCAATGCTGACTTTGGCGGCAGAATCTCAGGGCCCCGCAGCCTATGCGGCGCCAGAACTCGAAGAGGTGATTGTACGCGCCTCGTTATTACACCGAAACGTGGACAGCAATACGACGCCGCTGCATGTCGTTGATCAGGACGCGCTGGCCAAAATGCCGGTTTTAAGCCTAGGGGAATCATTGGATTCCTTGGTAGGGGTGACCACCGCCGACTACGGCAGCGGTGTTGGACAACCTGTGATCCGGGGTTTAAGTGGTAGTCGGGTTCGGGTCATGCAAAACGGTTTAATCGCCCGGGATGTCTCGATCCTCGGCGGCGATCATATTAACGAAGTGGACCTTACCGATGCCCAGCAAATTGAGGTCATTCGGGGGCCCGCATCCCTTTTGTTTGCCAATGGCACCATTGGCGGCATTGTCAATGTGGTTGATCAATCCATTGCACGAAAGGATATTGAGGCGCCAAGGCTCCGGGTTTCTGGGCAAGGGCAGTCGGTTAATGATGGCGAGGCGGCCTCGCTGTCCTTTGGCGATAATCTGGGCGGACTCAATCTCAGCTACGCCGGCAGTTATAGCAATCTCAATGATTACAAAGTGCCGAAGGGCGCCCTCACGCACGACGAAGATCATGACGAAGACCATGACCATGACGGGGAACACGATGAAGACGAGGCCAATCATGATGAAGAAGCCATCAAACGGTTACTGAACTCGGATACGCAGCGTGAAACGCACAAGTTTGGTATCTCGAAAGTGGGGCAGTGGGGCTATGTGGGCGCCTCGTTTGCGCGCCAGCAAACTGTTTATGGTATTCCGGTTCACGCTGATGAACACGAAGAAGAGATGGGTGGTCATGGTGAGGCGGATCATGAGGCAGAAGACCACGACGATGAGGCAGGCGATGACCACGGTGACGAGCACGGTGATGAGCACGGTGAGGAAGAAAGAATATTTTCTGCGACAGACTCCAAGGTCTGGACCCTGGAAGGGCGCGCTGATCTAGACGGATCGTTGCTTCGCAGTGTTTCCTATCACCTGAGGGACTCGGATTACAGTTTGATCGAGCAACACAGTGAGGCTGGCCATGAAGAACCGGGCGCTGAGGAAGATCATGATGAGCACGGTCACGAGGAAGGCCCGACGCAATTCACGAACCAGTCGCAAGAGTTTGGACTGAAGCTGAATTTTGACCAAGAAAGCGCATCCCACCGCGTTGTCCTGAATTTCGCGAGTGAAGACATCGCGATTATTGGGGAAGAGGCGTTCTTGAATCCGAACAAATCGGACGAGATCACCGCGGGTTATTACTTTAGCCGTGATTTCGCATCCGGCCTGCATGTCGATTTCGGTGCGCGATTCGATCAGGTTAAGCGACGTGGATCGTTAACAGAGCATGATGACCATGAAGACCACGGCGAAGACCACGACGAAGACCACGGTGATGACCATGACGAGGAAGCCGGTCACGATGATGAAGGCGAACACGATGAGGCGGCTGAGACGCAGCAGTACAAGCTCGACTTTTCAACGGCCAGTTTTGCCGCAACCCTGAGCAAGCCTTTGTCGGACAACCTCGAACTCTCATTGGGCCTTGCCCAGGTGGAACGGACCCCTTCGGCCGTTGAGCTGTTTATTAACGGGCCGCATCTCGCGGCACAACGTTTTGAAGTGGGGGATGTCTCTCTTGAGCCCGAGCAAGCTCGTAATGTAGAGCTGAGCGTGGCCTATGAGCGAGGATCCGTGTTTTCAAAAGTCAGCCTCTTCAACAACCAGATCACTGACTACATTTATCTGCTGGATGAGTCCGAGGCAGAGCACAATGGCGAGCATGACGATGATCATGGCGGCTTAATTTTGGGCAATTACGTGCAGGCCGATGCCCGTTTTCGAGGTTACGAGATCGAATTCGGATTTTCTGTTGCGCTCGAGTCGGGCACGATCCGCATTAAGCTTGCGCGAGATCAGACCCTTGCGGATTTTGACAGCGGTGGCTCGGTTCCCCGTATCATGCCCAGTCGGAATCTACTTGAAATCAATGGCGACTTTGCCAAATTCGATGCGACCCTAAGCTACCAAAATGTGAATGACCAGCAGCGCATTGCGCAAAACGAGCTGCCGACCGACAGCTACAACGCCCTGAAGGTTAGCTTGCGCACCGCGTTTGATATCGGGCCCACAACGCTTGCGACCACGCTTTTCGCGCGCAACATCCTGGACGACATTTCGCGCCGACACACCTCTTTCGTCAAAGAGCAGGCGCCGTTGCCAGGACGGAATATCGGGCTGAAGTTCGTTTTAGCGCTTTAGTTCGGCAAGCTCTTGATTAAGGGGCGATGCGGGTGTTGGCGGTTTACCGCCTGTGCACGCCCCGTTTCTGGATGGGGTTGTCCAGGCTATTTGATCGGGGCGGTCTGTGCGCCGGGTGGTCTGTTAAATCCAATTGGCAAAACCCAGATAATTTAACTAGGGTATTGTGATCGCGGAATGTGTTGAGCGCACAGGAGTAGAAATACTATGAACATTCAAAGACGCGCGTTGCTTAAGCACTTGGGTCTAGGTTCAGCAGGGATCACAGTCGCGGCGGGCCTTTATCAAGGTGCTGCAGTGTTAGAGGAAGGTGGCGAGGTGGCCAAGGAAGAGCTGGTGAGGCTTAAAAAGGCCTATGAACTGCTTGATGCCCGAACCAAACTGATTATGAAACTGCTGCTAACGGTCACCGGTATTGATTTTCTGTCTGATCTCGCGCTGATCGCCTCAGATTTTTGATGCGGGGGGTAACCGCGCCTGGGTCGTTCGAGTCCGGTGTCAATAACGGGACTGTTTTGAAGGATGCCTTGGTGGTCAGGTAACTTTTAAAAGGAGATCGGGGTGATAGATCATCAAATTCAATCTGCAGACAACCGAAACATTAGTTTTGCTGATTATGGGCCCGCATCGGGCCTGGCGGTGTTGTGCTGTCATGGTGGTCCTGGTTCGCGATTAGAGCCGAGGCGTATCAGCGAGCAAGCGGCGGCAGCCGGTTTTCGGCTGATCGGCATTGATCGTCCCGGTTACGGCAAATCGACACCGCTGCCAGGCCGAAGCATCTGTGATTGGACGCAAGACGCAATCGCTGTGGCGGATCATCTGATGCTGGATCAATTTTTAATGGTGGGTGTATCTACCGGCGGTAGTTATGCCCTTGCGACAGCCGCGGTTGCGCCAAGCAGGGTGCTGGGTGTTTTAGTCTGTTGTGGCATGACGGATATTGCTTGGGCGAATGACGTTGACGACGCAAAGATGGTTGGGGCGCAACCAATTTGGAACGCGCCGGATCGCGATGCGGCCATCGCGGTTGCGATCGAACAATTTGGCGAGCGGGGAGATAAAGTAATGGTGCCGGATGCAGATGCGCCACCTGTTCTGAGTCCAGCCGATATGGCGGTTGTGATGGACCCCGCCTACGCAGAAGGGGACCCAACCAATGAGCGTTTTGCGCAGGGCGTACTTGGGTATGCAGATGACCGGATCGCCGATGGGCCCAGGCACGGTTGGTCCAGTTTTGAGATCGATAAGGTCGTTTGCCCGGTGATCGTGATCCATGGTGAGCAAGATTGGATTGTGCCTGTCGCGCAGGCGCACCACACGGCAGCTATTTTACGCGACGCTGAATTACGCACCTTCGCCGAGCACGGCCATTTAAGTGTTGGCGCTGAGTCGGTGTCTTCATTAATCGATTTGCGGGCGAGGATAGCGCCGCTCTCTTGAGGCAGCTGTAAAAGCATCAGCCTGAGTTGTTGGGCGGCTGGACGCTCACTCCGGACTAGGATCTGCTGCCGGTAACCGATTAACGAACCTGGGTATTAACCTAGGTGCGTGTATGCTTGTGATTGATTTATCGGGTCGTCCGCTGCCGATTCAATAAATGCCGTTCTGTCGCTCCTTTCTAGAATCAGTAATCAGGTTTCGACCATCATAGCCATCCCATCACCGCCAGGATCCGCGCCACCATTCATCTTGCCATCTCGAATCTGGATGCCGTGCACCAGCGAAAACGCAAAGCTCTGCGGGCTTCGGCGCACTTCATATCCAGCTTGCTCAAGGGGCAGGGTGGTGTCCATGGGGATGCGATTCGAAACATCAATGGCGCTCGAGGTTGCGGAGAAGCGCGGCGCGGACACCGCTTGCTGCATGTCCATGTCATGATCGATGACATTCAAAATACTCTGCAGAATGCCCATCGCAATCTGGGTGCCACCGGGCGCGCCAACCACAAGGCAGGGTTTATCGTCTTCGAACACAATGGTTGGGCAGAGCGACGAGAATCGGCTTTTGCCTGGCGCGAGCGAGTCGGCATTGCCCGGCCGAGGATCAAAAACGCCCATGCAGCCGTTATACATAAACCCGAGGCCATTGGTAATGACGCCGGATGGCATGCCCAAGCTGTGGGTCATTGATACCGCATTGCCAGCAGCATCGACCACCGCGACATGGGTCGTCTTACTGGATTCAACTTGGTTTAAGCGCGCGACGCTTCCGCGCTCACCTCGTTTGATGGCTGCCGCCATCGCTGCTGCATGTTCTTTACTGCAAAGCCGGGCCAGGGGCACGTCAACAAACGTGGGGTCCCCAACAAACTTGTCTTTGTCGGAGGTGGCGCGTTTCATCACCTCGGTCACAACTTGAATATAGTCGGTACTGTTATGACCCATTTTTTGAAGATCAAAGTGCTCGAGCATATTCAACATTTCAACCAGCATAACGCCGCCGCCGGGGGGTTGGTTGGTTGAAAGCTTAAAGCCGCGATAGGTGCCCCAAAGTGGTTCGGAGGCCGTGGTTTCGTAGGTTTTTAGATCGTCCAAAGTCAGCAGCCCGCCATGGTCCGCCATGTCGGCGGCGATGTGCTCGGCAATTTCGCCCTGATAAAAAACGTCGGCGCCGTCTTCTGCGATGCGAGTCAAACAGTGCGCAAGGTCGGTGTTCAGTAGGGTTTGGCCCAGCTTCTTCAGGCTGCCATCTTGATTAAAATAAACGCGCCGGCCGGTCTCGCTGAAGCGCAATCGATCTCGGGTTTGAGCGCGTCCAGAGCCATCCTCAACATTCCAAAAGTGCACCATTTGGGGCCGAACGATCGAGCCTCGGCGCGCCCATTCAATTGCAGGCTGCACAATATCCGCCCAATCCATAGTGCCGTGCTGGGTTTGCGCCTGAAAATAGGCTTTGAGGCTGCCGGGTATGGTGACCGACTGATACCCCACATCATTGACCTGACCTTTTAGAATAAACCCGAAGCCATCGGGCGCTTCGCCTTCAATCAGGTGCTGCCACATATCATCTTGTACCGCGCCCGGCGCCTTGCCATGGAAATCAATACAGTAGTGGTGGCCTGCAGCCGGCAGATAGAGCTGCAAGCTCCCGAATCCAGCAACACCGCACATTTGTGGATCAACTACGCCCTGCACAAGCGCGCAGGTGATAGCGGCGTCCACCGCATTGCCGCCTTGTTTAAGGACCCGCGCGCCCGCTTCAACGGCTTCGGGTTGAGGGGCGGAAATCAGAGATTGCGCCATGGTGATGCTCCTGATGCGTCCATTGGTTTAAAGGGTATTACTGCATCCCGGTCGAAGTGAATTTTGCGGGCGGGCGATTGTTGATGCGCTGAATGGGGGTGGGGGTGAAATTGCCCCACCGGCGCCATGCCCAAGCACGCCATGCCAATCTCACACTACGCGAGCGCACTGGGTTGGTAAAGGCGCAGTGGTGCTTTGATACAAGTCGGTGACGGGCATTCGGGAGGCGCGCCAATCTTGGAATTGCTTTTGCGGGCGACTTATTCCTGTAAACTGTTGGCCGATTCACTCAAGGAGATAGGAAATGCAGTTTGATGATGTCCTCCTCGGACGCCGCAGTATTCGTGGTTATAAATCCGACCCAGTGCCCAAGGCGCTCATTAAAGAAGTATTGGGTCTGGCTATGCGCTCCCCGTCTTCGATGAACACGCAACCCTGGAACTTTACGGTGGTCTCGGGTGACATCTTGGATCGCATTCGGGCGGGCAATACCGAACGCAATTTGGCGGGCGTGCCGCACTCTCGTGAATTTCGCATTGGCGAGGCGTTTGCGGGCCAGCACCGTGATCGTCAAGTTGGGGTTGCCAAGCAGTTATTTTCTGCCATGGGGATCGAGCGGGAAGATAAAGCCGGGCGCCAAGATTGGGTGCTGCGCGGTTTCCGTCAGTTTGATGCGCCGGTTTGCGTGATTATTACCTACGATCGCGTGTTGGCGAGCAGCGACGACACCGCCTTCGATTGTGGTGCCGTCACGACTGCTTTGGTCAATGCAGCATGGTCTCGCGGGCTGGGCGCGGTCATTAACTCTCAGGGCATTATGCAGTCGCCTGTTGTGCGCGAGCATGCCCAGATTGCAGAAGACCAGGTGATCATGAAGGCCGTCGCATTGGGTTGGCCGGATGAGGATTTTCCAGCGAACGCCGTCATCTCTGAGCGCAAGAGCGTTGATGAGGCCGCAACCTTTGTCGGCTTTGACGATTAAGGGTTGCAAACGCTCGAGCAAGTTAGGCGGGTCGTCTCTTTGATTTAGAAAAGGTGGAATTCGGCTTAATGCATTTTAGTTTGTTGCGCGTTTTGGGTCTTAGTTAGACTTGTTTTGCGAAGACCGAATGGAGGGATTTTGCATTGAAAGGATTGCTGGTCCGAATGGGGCTGATGGGGCTGCTGTTGGCGGGCAGCCAAACCGTTCTGGCGGCTGGTGACGGAAAATTGATTAGCACAAGCCTTGTAACCAACAAGCTCCCCAGCGGTGTGCTGGAATATGCAGTCTGGGAGCCGCCTGGCTATCAGCCTGGACAATCAGTGCCGCTGATCATCAATCTGCATGGCGGTGGCGGATCCCAAGATCATCTGGAAAGCTTGTTGCCGACCATTTCGAAGGCAATGGGCGCCGGGGACTTTCCTGCGGCGATCTGGTCGACCCCGTCCGCGGCGCGCTCCTTTTACATGAATACCAAAGATGGCACCGCGCTTTGGGAAACGGTGATTGTCGACGCGTATCTCCCGGCGTTGATGCGTCGGTACGGGATAGTCGACCGTCACAATATTGTGATTATCGGCGTCTCGATGGGCGGGATGGGGGGGCTGCGCATGGCCTTCAAGTATCCCGAAAAATTTGGTGCGGTTGCCGTGCTCGAACCCGCTATTGAGGCGGCTTTGCACTGGGCCGATGTAACCCCACTGGACACCTTTTACCGAGAGGGTGTTTACCCGACGATATTTGGCGATCCGGTCGACCCCGTATATTGGGCGGCGAATCATCCAACCGCGATCGCAAACGCCGATCCGCGCGCATTGGATGATTTGAACATTTATTTTGAAGTCGGTGACCTGGACGATCTAAGGCTGTATCGCGGCGGCGAGTTTTTGCACCGGGTTTTGTTTGACCATGGTGTGAAGCACGAGTATCGCTTGGTGCGAGGGGCTGATCACGTGAGTTCAGAGTTCATGATGAAGCGGTTTACCGATTTGCTTGGGTTTGTGAACCGCCATTTCAATCCGGTAGAGGCTGGTTTGAGGTCGCGAGCAGTCAAAAAAGCGCTTTCATTATTCGTAGGTGGCAAGGAATTGGGGCCGGATGGTCCGTTGAGCCCGCATCGGGAAATGGTTGAGCGTAAGTAATCGGGTCGGCTCAAACGGATGTCCACGGTAATCGCGTTCACCCAGGCGCGTTAGCGGACCAGCCGGGCTAGGCAAATGATGCGCCTCAATCGAGCAAACGCTGGGTCTTCGGCTTTTAAAACCAAAAAATCCTAATGGGTCAGCCCAAGTCCGTGAGCTCAAGCACCCAGACGGCGCAGGCTTCATGGCGCCCATTGCGCCGAATTGAGAACCAAATGCGACGATGAGAAGGGAGAAGAATGGTTTTTGGCTCTAACAAAGGCTGTATCGTGGGCGTGAGATAGCCCAAACCGACTTCGCTCAATACCCATCTGATGCGCGCTGCAAGCAAAAGCGGCGAGTGCAGTCCCCGCCCAGTTCATGATTAGGCCTATCGGCTGATTTATTAGAGCCTTAAAGCCGCGCACAAGCGCCGATTTGAGAATATGTGACGAGAGTGCAAACCATTTCTCTTTTGACGCCGTAGAACGAGCGTGGTTGGGTCTTACTTAGGCTTAATCGACCAAATTGACCCGCACTGGAGACAAGCACTTGAACAAGAGCCAAAAGACATCTGTTGGAATCGCATCTGCCATGGTGGTCTGGTTGCTCTCCGGGGATATGTTGACCCAACAGGCCGATGCCGATGATATGGCGGTCGATTTCGCGCCCGAACTACAGCTCGATGTGACGGTTGCCGTACGGGGCGAGCGCTCAGAAGCCCTAGCAAAGCCAGTGATTCTGGAGGTCCTGGGTCAAACCGAGGCGAATCGGCGAGTCGCGGTCAAATCAGAGTTAACCGGACGCGTAACCGAAGTATTGGTTGATCGAGGCGCCTATGTAGAGGCTGGCGCATTGTTGTGCCGGATCGCAGCAGACAGTCGCGGCGCTGAATTGCGAGAAGCCGAAGCGAAGCTCAAGAGTGCAGAGATCGAGTACCAGGGCGGGATGGATCTAAGCGAGCGTGGTCTGCAGTCCAAGGCGGCTTTGGCGAAACTGGCAGCCCAGAAAGAACAAACCGTGGCGCGCGTTGACGCAGCCGCCGCAATGCTGGCGAAAACCGAGCTGACAGCGCCGTTTGCAGGCTTCATCGAGGAGCGTCCTGTAGAAGTGGGCGATCTGATGACGCCGGGTGCAAGCTGCGCCGTGGTGATTGAGCTCGAGCCGCTGTTGGTCGTTGGCCAAGTTGCGGAAAGTGAAGTAGCAAATGTCTTTGAAGGGCAGTCGGTTGCGGTTGCAGTCGGCTCTGCGAATGCCGAGTTAATGGGCACCATCACCTTCGTGGCACGAACGCCGGATCCGCAAACGCGCTCTTTTAAGATCGAAGCGCGTATCGATCAGCCAGGCCGGGCCGCGCGTGCCGGATTGTCAGCAACGCTTGCGGTGCCTGTCCGCGAAACGTTCGCACATTTAGTGTCTCCCGCATCTTTAAGCTTGGATCGTAATGGTCAGCTCGGAATAAAAATCGTGGATGCAGCAAAACGCGCGGTATTCAATCCGGTTGAAATTGTTGACGAGAGCCCAGAAGGGGTTTGGGTCGCTGGCCTACCGCAACGCGCGACCGTTATTACGGTTGGACATGAGGACGTGTCTGATGGACAGTCCGTTCAAGTCGATTTCTCAGAATTAAACTTGCTCTCGCAATACTAGATCATGGATCTGTTAGCCGCGATCACGGCGCGGACGCGAACGGTCCTGTCCCTGCTTGGGGCAATCATGTTTGCCGGGGTCGCGTCCTTCTTATCCATTCCCGTCGAGTCCGACCCGGATGTCTCCGTGCCGGTCATGATTGTTCAAATTCCCCACGAAGGTATTTCGCCAGAAGATAGCGAGCGGCTGCTCGTGCGGCCCATGGAGCTCGAACTAAAATCGATTGAAGGTGTGGTCGAAATGAACGGCTATGCGGCCGAAGGCATGGCAACCCTGGTCATCGAGTTTGATTCCAGTTTTGAGCCCGACCAGGCCGTACAAGATGTGCGCGAAGCCGTCGATCGCGGCAAAGTAAAGCTCCCCAGTACCGCGGAAGAGCCCATTATTCGGGAGGTTTCGGCCTCCGATTTCCCAGTAATTACCGTATCGGTCGCAGGTCAAGACGTGAGTGAACGAACGCGTCTGCAGAGTGCGCGCGACCTTAAAGATGCCATCGAGGCTGTGCCAGGTGTCCTAGAGGCTAAGATTTCCGGCGCCCGCGAAGAAGTACTCGAGGCGGTGATTGACCCCGTACAGCTGCAGGCACTCGGGATTTCGGCCGAAGAACTCTTGTCGTCGCTGCAGCGCAACAACCGGCTCATCGCCGCGGGTAACGTGGACACGGGTCGGGGCAGTTTCGCGATCAAGATTCCCAGTGTGATCGAGTCGGCAGAGGATATCCTCTCGATACCCATTAAGGCGAACGCAAGCGGGGTCATCAGTCTGCGTGACGTGGTGGTGCTGAGCGAGACCTTCAAAGACGCGTCGAGTTACACTCGGACCAACGGCCAAGCAGCGATCGCCATCGAGGTCAGCAAGCGCGCAGGCGTCAGCTTGGTCGATGTTGTGGCCGGCGTGCGCGAGGCCGTGGAGTTGACGCGCCTAGACCTGCCGCGCGCGGTTCAAATTGACTACATCGCCGATCAATCGCCTCAGACGATCGAGCAGATCTCAACGCTGCAGGGCAATATCTCGACTGCGATGTTCTTGGTGCTCACTGTGGTTGTGGCCGCCGTTGGGTTTAAGTCGGGCATGCTGGTCGCTTTGGGGATTCCGTTTTCTTTTTTATTCGCCTTTATCTTTGTATCGGCGCTGGGCTACACCTATAACTTTATGGTGATGTTCGGAATGCTGTTGGGCTTAGGGATGCTGATCGACGGCGCCATTGTGGTGGTCGAACTCGCCGACCGGAAGATGGCCGGTGGGGCCCCGCCTAAAGCTGCGTACCTCGCCGCAGCCCGTCGTATGTTTTGGCCGATTTGCGCCTCGGTGGGCACGACGCTTGCGGCGTTCTTGCCGCTCATGTTCTGGCCGGGCGTGACCGGCCAATTCATGCGCTACCTACCCGTGACCGTGTTTGCCGTTTTAGCAGGCTCCTTGCTCTATGCTTTGGTGTTCGCCCCGGTCTTGGGCGGGCTGCTCAGCCCAAGCCGAAACCAAAAAGGCGACCCGCTGGCTGATGTAGGGCGCGACTTCGAATACAGCAGCTTATCCGGTATTACAGGGCTCTTTGGCCGCGTTTTGGCGTCTGCAACCCGACATCCGGTCTGGGTTCTGGGGATTACACTTGGCTTATTGTTTGCCATTGTCCGGTGGTACGGCGTTGCTGGCAACGGCGCGCAATTCTTCGTTGATGTAGAGCCCAGCTTTACGGGCGTCTCGGTTGGGGCTAAGGGTAATTACTCGGCGTCTGAAATGCGGGATCTGGTTACCGATGTTGAGCAGCGGGTCGTCGCTCAAGGGGATATCAAGAGTATCTACACACGCGCAGGCAGTGGCACCACAGGGGGCGCGGGTAGCGGTCAAACGGGCGATGAGATTGGGTTTATGTTTGTCGAGTTAACTGACCGGTTTAGCCGCAGTCGCGACGGCTGGGCGGTGGTTCAGAGCTTTCGGGATGCGATCACAGGGCTGCCAGGGGTTCGGGCTGAAATTAAAGAACAAGAACGTGGGCCGCCGGTGGGCAAGGATTTGCAGATCCAACTGCAGGGCCAAGACCTGACTCAGTTGGCGATCGAAACCAAGCGCGTGCGCGCCTTTTTGGAGTCGATGACGGGTGTCATTGCGGTGGATGACACGGCGCCGGTGCCGGGGATCGATTGGGAAATCAAGGTGGACCGAGAAAAAGCGGCGATGATGGGCGCGGATGTGACCTCGGTGGGGTCGGCCATCCAGTTAATGACGAACGGCGTGCTGATTGGGCGCTATCGGCCCGACACGGTGGATGACGAGGTCGATATCCGTCTGCGCTATCCCCAAGCCAACCGCGGGTTCTCCAAGCTGGATGAGTTGCGCGTCGCAACGCGAGATGGTCAAGTGCCCATCAGCAGTTTTGTGTCGCGCACCGCCCAGCCCAAGGTCAGCACTATTTTTCGACAAAACGGCCAGCGCATTATGTACGTTCGCGCCAATGCCGCCCCGGGCTTCTTACCCGAAACGCTGGTCGCAGAAGTCGAAGCTTGGCTGACAAGCGCGCCGGTTGATCCGGCGATTAAAATTCAATTCCGAGGGGCGAACGAAGAACAAGCCAAGACGTTAGGCTTTATTGGGTCTGCCTTCACGTTGTCCTTGATGCTGATGGGAATCTTGCTGGTCACCCAATTCAACAGCTTTTATCAGACTTTCTTAGTGCTATCGTCTGTCGTGATGTCAACCGTTGGGGTGCTGTTGGGCCTCATTCTGACGGGCCAGCCCTTCAGCGCGATCATGACCGGCGTTGGGATTGTCGCGCTGGCTGGGATTATCGTGAACAACAATATTGTGTTGATTGACACCTTCAACGAGCTGAGGCAAAGCCATCCAGAGTGGACCCTGCGGCAGACCGCGACCCACACCGGCTGCTTGCGCTTGCGGCCGGTGTTCTTAACGACCTTCACCACGGGCTTTGGGTTGCTGCCCATGGCCTCGGGCGTGTCGATCGACCTGATCGGTCGGTCGATTGAAGTGGGCGGCCCGGTTGCGTCATTTTGGATGCAGCTGGCCTCCGCGATTGTCTCGGGTTTAACGTTTGCGACCCTGCTCACCTTGATCGTGACCCCTGCGATGCTGGCGCTGCCGGAAGTATTGGGTGAGTTCCGCGATCGCCTAACGTCGTTCAGACGCTCGAAGGTCGCAAGTTCCGCGTCGGTTTAGCGCGCGGCATCTGATGACGATATTGAGTGCAACGCTTGCCGTTAGGCCCCCCTAGCGCGCACGGCTGAGCCACGGCTCACGACCAGGCCGTTTAGACCGAGCCTGCTCTGAAGGGTTTAGGGCGGTTAAATGTGCACAATGCTGGATGCGATCGTCTGCGTGCGCGCCTCGAAGGCAGTCTGCGTGCCATCTCCGTCGGTCGCGCACACTAAGTAGCCGCCGCCCTGGGCGATGGATCGCGCTATGTCTGGCCACATCAAGTCCGGCATTTTTGCCTCATCCCATTGTTTGGCGATTTTAGGGTCCATATTTCTAGGGCCGCCAAAGCGCTCGGGTCGGGCGCGTGCACCATCCCAAATTTTCGTGTTCAGAAGCCCCGGGCAGAGAATGGTCGAGGCAATGCCTTGGTCCTCGAGTTCGGCGCTTAAAGCATCGGCAAAAGCGAAGGTGGCATGTTTGGTGGTGGCATAGAGCGGAAATGCGCCCGCGGGCGATCGCAAGGCTGCGGTCGACGCCGTAAACCCAACATGGCGCGGGCCTTCAGCGTCTTGCATCAGCGGCGTAAAGGCTTGCGCGGTCCAGATCACGCCGTAGACATTGACGCCGAGCGCCCACTCGATGGCGTTGGGCTTGCCGGTCAGAATGGGCGAGCCAACGCCAACGCCTGCATTGATCCACAACAAATTAAGCGGGCCATGGGCCCGTAAGGCGTCGGCGGCGGCAAGGCAGGCATCGCGATCGGATACATCGAAAACGATGGGGAAGGCGCTGCCCCCAATCTCACTGACGACGCGTTCTGCTGCGTCTTGCCGAATATCTTGGACGGCGACGGTGAGTCCTGCTGCTGCAAGCTGTTTGGCCAGCATTTCGCCAATGCCATCGCCAGCGCCGGTCACCATCGCAAGCTTGCCTTGGTATTCGCTGAGTTTCGTCATGCTTTGAAATCCTCATTAATAATGGTTTACGCCGTGCGCTGCCGCATGATTCTGGGGGATAGGCCGCCTCGATGGAAGCCAGGCCTGTGAGGGTGTCAGCCCGGGTCGACGAGCGCGCCGCCATCAATGCCGATGATCTGAGCTGTGATGTACCCCGACTCAGGTCTGGCCAACCACCGCACGCAATCGGCGACATCCGATGGGCGGCCAACGCGCTTCACGAGCGTCCGCTCAACCAAACTGGCGCGGCGCTCTGGCGTCATTCGGTTTCCAAATAATGCGGTGTCATCGATAAAGCCAGGCGCGACGATGTTGCAGGTCATGCCCGTTGGCCCGAGTTCAACGGCAAGATCATACATCCAGCCGTGCAGGGCCGCTTTCGCCGCGCCATAAGGGCCCCCACCTGGGCCGGCCGCGGCGGCAGAGCTGATAAAAATCAACCGAGCGGTGTCTGAGAGGTGCGCTCGCAGTGCTTCAATTAATAGCACTGTGGTCATGGTATTGCCGGTCAGTGTCGCAAGCCAGGCCTTATTCACGCTGACCAAGCTTTTATCAGCGGCGGGCGGGGCGCTGCCAGCATTGGCCACCACTACGTCGAGGGTGCCGCCCAGGCGCTCGATGATCCCGGGCATGGCCTTGGTCACGGCAACCGGGTCTGTCAAGTCAACGGCCTGCGTGACAACCCGCGTCGGGGCATTCAGCTGCTCAGCGGCGGCCTCAAGCACCGCCGGGCGCCGGCCGAGCAGGGCGACGGTATAATCATCCTCCAACAAGGCTTGCGCCACCGCCAAACCAATTCCAGTGCCGCCGCCCGACACCACCGCTGTTCGTTTGCTCATTACAATTGTCTCCTGGTTTTTAAGCCGTGCCGCTGCGAGGATGGCTCGCCCAATACGATGATCTCGCCAGCGAGAGCGCCGGCATGAATTACCGCGTCGTGCCGGGCGGCTTCAGTCAGAATAGGGTCTTTGCGCGGCTGCTTTCAAGGGGTGGTGATGGTCTCTCACGGCGCTGGCGATTGGGCGCTGTTGCTTACAAAGGCCATGGCGCAATAGGTTGAAGCATAGCGGGTAATATTTTGAGTGTGATACCGTTCCCACTCAAAGCCATCGATCTCAAAGCGATCGATCTCAATACTAATTGACCGTTGATTGAGGCATTTGTCCACAGGCGGTAGATTTAGATCAGCTTATTAACCAGAAAATCAGAGAGACTTTATGAAACGCTTAATCACATTGGTTGCCGTCATCGCGCTGTCCCAAACCGTCGTGGCCGAGGATAAGGCGACGTCGTTGCCGGCTGAACTGAACGGGGCCGAGATCGCGGGCGCGATTTTCGCGCGCCCTGACATGACTCGAACCCAGCACGAAGATGGCCATGTCACGCTGGATGTGACGTCTTTTGTCTCCAGCGATCAGAAGTTTTCCTCGGGGATGTACAAGTCGGGTAAAACGCGCCTGGAGGTGACTGAGCCTTACGGCGTGGATGAGTTCATGTACTTTTTAGAAGGCAGTGTCACGCTCACCTCAAGTGACGGCAGCGTGCAGACCATAGACGCCGGCGAGGGCGTCACCATAGCCAAAGAGTGGACGGGCATCTGGGAGACCGACGGCTACACCAAGATCTGGGTGATCTACTCAGCCCTTGGCGAGTAAAGGGCCGCCGCCTAACGATAAAGTAAGCTATGACTGCAACGCGTCAACCAAAGCAGGACCCCAGACATGTTTGAACTCCCAGAAAAAGCATTGGCCATTCAGGCCCAGGTAGAACAATTCTTTAGCCAGCAGGTGCTGCCGATGAATGCCCAGTGGCATGAGCAAGTGCGCGCGGGCCACGTACAGCCACCGATTGAAGCGGCCTTGCGCGAGCAGGCCAAGGCGTTAGGGCTTTGGAACATGGCGCTGCCCAGACTCGCCGATCATGAGCCAGGCTTGCGGTTAACCAATCTCGAGTTCACTGGGGTTGCCGAGGTGTTAGGGCGTCTGGAGTGGGCTTCCAAAGTGTTTAATTGCCACGCGCCGGATGTGCCGAACATGGAGCTGTTGCAGTTGTTCGCAACCCCTGCGCAAAAAGCACAATGGTTGAACCCGCTGCTCGCGGGGGATATCGGATCGGCATTTGCGATGACCGAGCCCGATGTCGCATCCAGTGACCCCGTTAACCTGCAAACCCGCATTGAAAAGGATGGTGAGTTTTATGTTGTGAACGGCCGGAAGTGGTTTGCCTCGAATGCGGGGCATGCGGCCTGTGAACTGATCATTGCCCTTGGGGTGTCAGATCCGAGCGCGCCCAAGTCGCAGCGGCAGTCGCTGGTTTTGATCCCGCGCCACGCGCCTGGGGTCGACATCGTCCGTAACCTGCCGGTGTTCGACCATACCTCGATCACCAATACCCATACCGAGCTAACCTTCACCAATGTTCGGATTCCAGCCGATCACGTGCTGGGTGAGTTGGGGGCCGGATTTGCCATGGGCCAGGCCCGATTAGGTCCTGCCCGACTGCACCACTGCATGCGCGCAATTGGGGAGTGTGAAGTGTTGATTAGCCTGATGGTGAAACGCTCGCAAGAGCGCACAACCTTTGGCAAACGCATTGACGAGTATGGTGCAACCCAGGCGGCCATCAGTTTGTCGCGTATTGAGCTGGATCAGTGCCGGCTATTGGTGCAACAGGCGGCGCACCGGTTGGACACGGTGGGTAACAAAGCCGCACGCAAGCAGATATCGATGATCAAGGTGGCGGTTGCGCGGATGTATCAGGATGTGGCGGATCGCGCGGTTCAGCTTTACGGCGCCAAAGGCGTAACCGGTGACACGCCGGCTGCTCGGGCCTTCAGTCGGGCGCGGGCCTTTAGAATTTACGATGGGCCAGACGAAGTGCATTTGCAGACGATTGCGCGGCTCGAGGCGAGCGACCAAGATTTAACAAACTTAGCGCACTATCTGCCGCAGGGTTAGCGCGCGTTGGCGGGTTTGCTGCGATCGGGGCGCCAGAGATCTCTATTAAGACATCTAAGACATCTAAGACATCAAGCTCAGGCGCGGCCTGGCCGGCAGGGGCTGTCGCTGGTCAGCCGGCAAGGAAGGCGTCTAGCAAAATGCGTAACCTCATCTAAAAAGCCTGCCGCAAACGGTCAGGCTTCGTGCGGTCAATCCAAAAGAGAATGCCGCCGAGGTCTTGATGCGTTACCGGCCGCGGACGGCGATCAGCTCGACCTCAAACACAAGCGTTGTGTTACCCGGAATCGGGCCGACACCGGCTGCGCCGTAGCCCAGTTCAGGCGGCACAATTAATTTCCATTTGTCGCCTTCCTGCATCATCAGGAGGGCTTCGGTCCAACCTGCAATGACGCCGTTAACCGGCAGGTCAAGTGGCTCGCCACGTTCAACCGAGCTGTCGAAGACGCGGCCATCTTCAAAGGTGCCGTGATAATGCGCGCTGACCACATCGGTGGGCCCAGGCGTTGCCCCGTCTCCTGATGCGAGTATTTCGTATTGCAAACCGGATGCTGTTGTAACCCTATCGCTCATTGTTGCCTACCTCTTATCGTGTGTCTGGTTCGTATGTTCTAGTTTTAGGCCGACGCAGCGAATGCTTGACGATGACCTGCTGAATCCGCAGTGCTGAGTTTGCTCTAAAACGGCATCCTGCAATCTTATCGCATCTTGAGTCGCGCCTTGTACTGAATCCGGCCGTGCTGGATCCCTAAACCCCAACTTTTCTGAAACGGGGCGCACTACCCGCGGATTCAGAAGAACCGGCCCTATTTTTGAGGCGAATCTCTCATGTATTGTATTGTTGCTGCAAGGTTCTGACTGCCGGCGCCGCCGGCAACCGCCCCGGAGAGTATTTGAGAAACGGCATCAACAAGATCGAGATTTTTTGGGCCCGGCCGGAAACTATTTGAAGCATTTTCTAAAGCAGCTTGCCAAACCGCCAGTGAGGCCTCTGTTTGGCTAAAATCGTTTAGCGCAATGCTGTGCGCCAAGGCTTTGATGCTATGGCCCGCACTGCCAAAAATCGGCGCAATCATGTCAGCATAGGTTTCGATTGAAACACCCGTGCCTTCCAGGGCGTGAATACTCTGCACAACCGCGAGCATTAAAGTCACCGTGGGAAAAATGACGGCAAAATCCAACGTTGCAGGCGCCGTTATGTTATCGCCCAAGTACTGACTCGCAGGGCCAAGGGTTAGAACGACGTCTTGCGCCGACGACCAGGCGGCCTCATGCCCGGCAACCAGAAGTGCGCATCCGGGGCTGCCGATGCCGCTTGGATACGCCAAAATGGCGCCATCTAGATATCGTCCGCCGCGCTGCGTGACCCAGTCTTGCAGGTTGCTCGCTTCGTGCGTTGAGCCGGTTGTGAGTTGAATGAGGGTTTTGCCCGTTAAGTCAGAGCAGGTGCTCAAACCGCGTCGAGACGCTTCGTAGTTGTTTAGGCAAACCAGGATGACCTCATTGGCTGCAATGCCGTCGGCGATTGCGTGCGCGAGGGTGGCCCCGGCGTCTAATAAAGGGGTCGCTTTTGATTCGGTTCGGTTCCAAACCGTGACGGGGTAGCCTTTGCCGAGGAGTGTTTTAGCCAGTGCGGCGCCCATGTTGCCGAGACCCATTACAAAAATATTCTGTGACATGCGAAATAGCTCCGAGGCTGGTCGATTTGAGTGATGGCCTCAAAATAGCACGGGTTGCGGTTAAATTGGGTGGCTCGCCGCATTGGCGGACATTTTTAACGCATTGAGTTTCAGGTGTTGCCAGGGGCAATGGCTGGTTCTTGTCCGAAGCGGCGTCATAAGCCTGCCGAGCGTGGGAGACGCGGGCGAGCGCTCGCCGGCGCTGTTCGTCACCGCTGGGGTCTTATATAGTGCGATGGTAGATCGTTATAAGGACGCAACATGGCAACGCCGTTTCCAAATCACCCACAACTCAGGGGTAACTACGCACCCATAAACTTTGAGGCGCAGATTCAAGATCTGGTCGTTGAGGGCTCGATCCCGGAAGACCTTTCGGGCTCGCTTTACCGCAATGGGCCGAACCCCAAGTATGCCCCGACGGGGCCCTATCATTGGTTTGGCGGTGATGGCATGGTGCACGCGTTCCATTTTAACGAGGGCCGCGTTGATTATTTAAATCGCTGGATCCAAACGCCAAAACATCTCGCAGAGCTCGCAGAAGGCCGCAGCGTGACTCGGGCGAGACAACCCGATCCCGAAACCGGCAAGTTGGTGGCCGATAACGAGAACGGCCTCGCCAATACGCACATTCTCTGGCATGGCGATCAGCTGCTGGCTTTGGATGAAGGCAGCAAGCCCTTCGAGCTGACGCCGATGACCCTCGAGTCGAAAGGGTATACCCAGACCGGCAGACAGCTCTCGGGCGCCATGACGGCCCACCCCAAAATTGATCCTCAGACCGGGGAGTTGCATGGCTTTGGTTATATGACCGGCTATGCTGGCAGTCCCACGATGACCTACCATGTGCTGGATAAGACTGGTGCCTTAATCCGATCGGATGAGTTTGCGGCACCGTATCCGGCGATGGTGCACGACTTTGTGATCACCCAAGACTACGTGCTGTTCCCGATCTTTCCCCTGACCTTTGACATGGCAAGAGCTGCCAAGATCGGCTCGCCCTACGCCTTTGATGCCGCCCAGAGCACGCAGATTGGCGTGTTGAAGCGGGGGGCACCGGTTGCTGACATCCGCTGGATCGAAGGGCCCCTGTGTTTTGTGTTCCATTATTTGAACGCTTGGAATGACCGCGATCAGATTACCGTCGACACCATTGAGTTTGCGGTGGCGCCGAATTTCCCGTTGGCGGATGGCACCTTGCCGTCCTATGCTGACGCGCAAGGCAAACTGGTGCGCTGGCATATCAACCTTAAAAACGGTGTGGTTCGGCAAGAGCCGGTGTTGGATGTGCCCTCGGAGTTTCCCCGTATGGATGAACGCCATGCTGGCAACCGGCATCGTCATGGCTACATTGCGGCGGCCTCTACCCGGCAACGCGGTGATAAAGGGTTGTTCCATGAAATTACCCACATTGATCTCGATTCAGGCAGCACGCGCACCTGGGATGCGGGGGTTGGCAATGGCGTATCAGAACCGGTTTTTGTTCCGGCCTGTGGCGGCGCGGCAGAGGGCGTTGGGTGGTTGCTCGCGACCGTTTACAAACACGACGCCAAGAGTTCAGATCTTGTTGTTTTGAATGCCGAGGCGGTCAATGACGGTCCGGTTGCCACCATTCGTCTGGATCACCGGATCCCGTTTGGGTTTCATGGTAGTTGGCGGCCCAATTGAGCGTTGATCCTAGTCATGCTGAAATGCTTTACCGGGTTTCGGGCGCGGGGCAGGTTGTCTGACTGGGTTTTTGCTACAGAAAAGAACACGGTTATTTTAGGATTAATTTCCCGGCAGGAGTGACGCGCGATGTGGGTTTATTGGGTTGCGAGTGTTTTGCTGTCAGCCGGGATTGGCGGCCTTTTGGGAAGGCGCGTCGGAAAGGCGCGTGAAGGCGTCATGTTAGGGGTGTTGCTCGGGCCGATCGGTTGGGTTGTGTTGTTCTTTCTGCCGAAAGGACTCAGGCCCCAGAATATCGGATATTCGGTGGTGGTCATCCTTTTGGTGATCCTCGCCTTGCTGGTCATCAATGCGCTCGTGCGTTGAGGGTTGGTGGTTGTGCGGCTCGCGATCAGCAATGGCCGAGTTTGACGCGGATTGAGGCCCTGGGCCGTGGTGGATCACTCACGGTTGTCGCCCGTCAGGCCGGAATCAAGTGATTGTGTGGCATCAGAGATCGATCTAAAAATTATGTTTAAAAACAAATACTTGTTGTAAAAAATTAATGTAGTAAGTAGATTTTTAGAAGGAAGGTATAGAAGGAAGACTGAGAAGGAAGACTGAGAAGAAAGACTTAGAAGGAGGCTTGAGATGAACAGTGCGAAAGAGATTATTGAAACATTCTGGCGGATTCAAGATGAAGGCGATTACACCAAAGTGGTGGACCTTTTTGCTGAAGACGCGGTGTTGGTGGATCCGTTTTTTGGCACGTTTGAGGGTAAAGCGGCGATTGGCGAATTCATGAAAAAAATGAATGCGGAGATGGGCGATCGGCAGACCAGCTTCGTGGTGCGCGAGATCGACGGCGGCGGGGACGTGGCCTGGGCGCAATGGACCGCCAAAACCCCAGCGGGCGAGATAGATGGTTGCGGCCTGTATCGCGTTCGAGATGGCCTGATGACGTATTACAAAGATTATATGAACGCGCCCACTAGCCGGTAAAGGCGGCTGGCGGCTAAGCCATCAGCCGATGTCGGACGGACATAAAACACCTTCAGCACCCGCTAAGGCCAGCAAAAGGACCGATTGGGCCCTCTGCTGGATGCGTAAAGCGTGTTTAGTACAGGGTGCCTAACGACGCTGAATCCCAATCAGCCAGTTCATCGTGACGGCCTTCTTTGATCTTCTGCGCCCAGTCTGGGTCCTGGAGCAGGGCCCGGCCGACGGCAATCATGTCAAATTCACCACGAGCGAGTCGTTCGACCGCAAGTCCAATGGGCTGGGTCTTAGAGGCTTCACCCTGGAAACTGCCGATGAAATCGGAGGACAAACCAACCGAGCCTACGGTAATCGACGGCAGTCCGGTCAGCTTTTTACACCAACCTGCGAGGTTTAAGCCGTGTTCACCATCCACTTCTGGGTATTCTGCTTCCCACCACCGGCGCTGGCTGGCGTGCAGCACATCGACGCCTGCATCGACAAAAACCTTTAAGAAAGCCTCGAGCTCAGCAGGAGTTTCCGCCAGACGCGCACTGAAGTCTTGCTGCTTCCACTGCGACCAGCGCAAGATAATCGGCATGTCTTCGCCGACCTGGGCGCGGCACTCGGCAATCACCTCACCCGCAAATTTAGCGCGCTCAACCAAACCGCCGCCATATTGGTCAGCGCGTGTGTTCATCACCCCCCAAAAGAATTCGTCGATTAAATAGCCATGGGCGCCGTGTATTTCAACGCAATCAAACCCCAAGCGTGCGGCATCGCCTGCTGCATTGGCGTAGGCCATGACCATATCGGCCACTTCGCTTTCGGTGGGTTCGGGCTGCACTTGTGAGCCGGTATGGGTGCGACCGGACGGGCTGTCTGAGGCGGCATCGGGTTCCGGACCCGTACCGGGCTGACGCATCATGCCCACATGCCAAAGCTGCGGACCGATTTTTGCTGGGGTCTCATGCGTGGCTTCGACGACATTTTGCCAGCCTTTTAAGGCCTGCTCCGCATGAAAGTTGGGCACTCTGGGGTCGTTGGATGCACCGCCCCGACCGACGGTTGTGCCCTCGGTGATCAGCAGTCCGACGTCTGCGTCGCCGCGACGCTGGTAATAGGCAGCGACGTCTTCACCAGGAATACCGTCGGGTGAGAAGGAGCGGGTCATGGGCGCCATCACGATGCGGTTTGGCACGGTCATACCGCGAATGGTCATGGGTTCAAATAAAGATGCGATGTCAGACATTCTGGGGTCCTTAATTGTTCAATGGGGTCATTCAATTCGAAATCGGTCCGTCACGTCAGGGTTTAGCCAGCGCATAAAGCCCCTTATTGAGGGGCGCCCGATGACGGCTGAGGCAGCATACCGGAGTCTAAGGGCGGGGCCAACTGCCGGGTCTATTGGGTCTGCCCCGACGCATAGAGACTTAAGGGTTGCGCTGGGCTGCCGACTGGGTTTAGCTCAGAGGGTTGCCTGTCAGGCATTGCAGTTGTTGAAGGAGGGGTCGATGAAATATGGCATGCTGTTGGTATTGGCGTTGACCGTTCTGGTGGGTTGTGAGCCGACTCAGCCGACCGACCAGACGTTGAGTGGCGAGACGCTGACCGAGTCTCAGCGGCTGAATCAGTGGCTGGACCGGGAGTTTGTCGCCTATTTAGACTTCAGCCCGATGTCGAAGACGCGACTGGGCGATAAAAGCGATTACGATAAATTGGATGACCCAACGGATGCCGCCGCAGATGTCCGTCTTGCTTGGCGCCGAAGCAGTGTTGCAAGCCTAAAAGCTGAGTTTGATCGTGCCGCACTGGACGCCGAAGCCAAGCGCTCTTATGACCTTTGGGTGTTGATGTTAGATCGAGCTGAAGCCGCGCTCGCCTATCGCCGGTATGAGTATGTGTTTGGTCGAAATGGCCCCCACACCGGCCTACCCAATGCCTTGATCAATTATCACAAGGTCGACAGCGCAAGTGATATGCAGGCTTATATCGCTAGGCTGAAAGCGTCAGCGGATTATTTTGATGCGTATTTACAGCGCGCAAAGCTTGCGGCCGCAGCGGGTATTCGCGCACCCTATTTTGATTATGACGTCGCGGTCAGTCAGATTCAGCGGGTTACCCAAGGCGCGCCTTTCACGGTTGAAGGCACCTCGGCGCTCTGGGCAGATATAACGGCGAAAGTGGATGCGCTGGTCGTTGCCGAATCGATAACGGCCGTCGAGGCGACAGCCCTAAAAGCGGCGGCAAAAACAGCGATTCTAGACGCGATGGCGCCGGCCTATGATCGGATCTTAGGCTGGCTCCATGCGGACCGCGATAGGGTTTCAGACACGGCAACCGGGGCTTGGGCTTTGCCTGATGGCGCCGCTTTTTATACCTACCGTCTGCAGCGGATGACAACCTTGCCGTTGACCGCCGAGGCCATTCACCAAACGGGGCTGGAAGAGGTTGCCCGGATTCAGGCTGAGATGAAGGCGATCCAGGCGTCGGTAGGCTTTGAGGGCAGCTTGCAGGACTTCTTTACGCACCTGCGCACGAGTGACGAATTTTATTTTGAGAACACGGATCAAGGCCGTGAAGGTTACTTGCAGCTAGCCCGGGACTTCATTAAAGGCATCGAGGCCAAACTGCCTGATTATTTCGGTATTTTGCCTAAAGGGCCGCTTGAGGTTCGGCGGGTGGAAGCCTTTCGAGAGCAAGCAGGTGGCGCGGCGCACTATATGCGGGGCACGAAAGATGGCAGTCGTCCCGGCGTATTTTATGCGCACTTGGCCGATATGCGGGCGATGTCGATTTTTCGGCTCGAGAATCTGGCCTACCACGAAGGATTGCCGGGCCATCATTTGCAAATTTCGATTCAACAGGCGCTAGACGGGTTGCCGCGGTTCCGAACCTACCATGGCTACACCGCCTACAGCGAAGGCTGGGGTTTGTACTCCGAATTCCTTGGCAAAGAAATGGGGTTCTACCAAGATCCCTATCGGGACTTTGGCCGGTTAACCGGTGAGATTTGGCGCGCCATTCGATTGGTCGTGGATACTGGGATTCACGCTAAAGGCTGGACCGAAGCCGAAGCGATTGACTACGCGCTCACCAACTCACCGCGTCCTGAGCCGACGGTTCGGTCCGAGGTCCGGCGCTATTTCAATATGCCAGCGCAGGCAACGGCTTATAAAGTGGGTATGCTGGAGATTCAACGCATCAGAGCGAAGGCCGAAGGGGCTTTGAAGGATCGCTTTGATATTCGAGATTTTCACGATCAGATCTTAGGCAGTGGGCCCTTGCCGATGCCCGTGCTCGAACGAAAAATTGACGACTGGATTGCAGCGAGTTTGTAGCAAGCAGGCGGGCCGCGGATTGGTAATCCGCTTACGCGCATAGGAGGCTATACTGCGACCCGGTTTGCAACGCAACCAATAACGACACTGACTTAAAACGAAAGCGAGGAATACCGTGACAGAGAACCAGACCCCAAACTTCATTTCGCTCGACGATGCCGCCGCGATGACCGAGGGCACGCGCATCACCTTCATTCCAGGCCTGCAGGCGCTGTATGCCGAAGCGCTCAAAAATATTTGTTACGCCAAAGGCATACCCGTCATTCGAGCGCTGCATCCGCAAATGGGTGTTGACAAAGTAACCGGAGAAGACCGACAAGCGCGCTTGTATGAACTCACGAGCCAAACCGGGCTGCCGACGATGTTCTATAACAAGGAGCGACCTCGCAATGTTTGGACTGAGCAACTGGCCCTTGCTGAAAGCATCGGCAGCGCGGGCAGCCCAACCTTGATTCCCGAAAATTATAAGCACCGAGTGGATATGTTTGGATTGTGCGCCATAACCCTGGCCGAAGATGGGCTGGTTTGGAATATGCGGATCTTGAACGATGGCGCTTTAAGTCGAAAGTATGGGTACAACGAGCACGCCAGCGCGGCAGCACCTGAAAAAATTGTTGAGATTATTTCGGTGATCGATGCCTGTCTGGATCAACAGGCGCAGCGCGGTTCTCAATATCTCGTAGGCGATGCGGTATCGGCAGCTGATATCTACTGGGCAACCATGAGTATGTGCATTACAGCAACACCCCCCGAGGTTATGCCGGTGACGCAGCAGAATCAGGGGATGCTCAAGTTCTTCGCGTCGAACTCGAAACGGCCTGAGATCGCGAAGGTGCTCTCGCCAAGGATCCTCGATCATCAGCGCTACATTTTAACGACCTATTGTGAAACCCCAGCGGTGTTGGGCGGCGATCCTTTGTAGCGGGTGCCTGTTTAACAAGAACACTGACAATGGCCTGGCTCGGGATCTATACGCTGGCAATAGGCAACTAGTGTGACTTCTGGAATCAGCGTGCTATGTGTCTCGCGAATTCCAGAGGTCCTTCAAATGCGATTTTAGCTTACGGCTCAATTGTCCAAGTTAGGTCGCCAAATTCCGTTCGCTCGCTCAGTATATTGACGGTGAAAGGAATTATCAGCTTTCCGCCGATGCCATCGAGAATTGTAAGCTGAAGTTCAGATGAGCCTAATATTTCGCGTCGTGACGGTGGATCAAACCGGCGATGGATCCTTCGGCGTGGCGCCTAGCCTCTTGCCGTGGTTTTGTCGGCCTATCCAATACATTGGGTCCTCAACGATGCGTCTAAATAGGGCGTCAATAGCGGTATCACGCAAGATGTTGGGATAGAATTGGGCCTGAACGGCGCGGCATCGACCTTGCCTTAAAAAACGCTATGGTAAGTTAACGTATGATCATGATTACCGCTAAGGCGACCGTTATCGAAGAAAATCGGGACGCATACCTCAAGCTCTGTGCTTTACAGGTCGAGAACTCTCGCCTAGAAGCTGGTTGTCTCGACTATGGTTTTTATGAAGATGCCATGGCGCCCGGTACGTTTATCTTCGTTGAGCGCTGGCGGGATCAAGCGGCGCTCGACTTTCATTTTGCGCAGCGTTACTGCCTTGATTTTATTCGTGCGGTTCGAAAGCTTTCCAGAGCTGCGTCACCCATTGAGATCCACCATGTGACTGAAACAACCACGCCGAGCTGATGCCGCGGGGTTGGCGGCCGAATCAAAACCCGGTATTCAACATCGCGAGCCCTCAGTGGCGCTGTGGCTTGCCAAGCATCGGGCCGGTAACAGCGGCACACGCCTTAGGCTTGGCGCTTTATCACCTCAGCTACTACCAAGACCTTGTGGCTAAAATGCAAAGTAAGTCGCATCAAACGGGCTAGAGTTTGCCGACCGCCAGCAAGATAAGGTAGCCCGCGGTCACAACCGTTGGGATTACCGTGCCTAAAGTGCCAATCAGTCGTCCGGCGGTGACCCCAGAATTCGCCATCAGGGCTATAGCATGCGATAGACGAGCGACCACCACCACGGCGCCCAATACCAAGACCCAAAGACCGCTGCCAATTATGAGTTCAAGCAGTAAAAGGCCGATTAAAAAGGTTGGGACGTTTTCAGTGAAATTGCCATGGGCTCGGATTTTACGCTCGAGCACCGCGTTATCACCATGGCCGATGAAAATATTAAGATCGCCGCGACTCTTGATCACTGAAAACATCAGCGCCACTTGTATTAGCATCAAACAAGCAGCACTCAGAGCGGTGTAAAGGGGTAATTGTAAGGCGATCGATTCCATAATTTTCCTCTTGTTTTATTGCTTAAAAGCTTAAGCGTCTCACGGATTAACCTTTTACAGGCAAGTTCTGAAATCGGCAAGCCGGTACACACCGGCTCACAAAATCTCGCAGCTGCTGTTAGCGACGGCCTTGGATATAGCCAAAAAATCCTGCTCGATTGGCTTCCATATCAGCGGCCACTTTTTGACTGATCGGGTCGGCAGCAAACTGGGCGTGCCAGCTTTCTAAACCCGGGATACGCGCATTCAAATTAACGCCCGTCAGGGCGCAGCCCATATTGGCAACGCTCAGTGCATAAAAAAGATAAATATCTGCCATCGTGAGTTCCTCGCCAAGGACAAAGGGGTCGAACGTTGCCAGCGCGTTGAGACTGTTGATGCCGCGATCAACTACGGCCACGACCTCAGCGATGAGGGCCTCGGGTGCCGGCTGATTGCTAAAGCTAAAAGGCAGTAATCGCCGGTTGGGCAGTTCTAAATACAACTCTGTCATGCGCATCAACTGTCGATTTTTGTTTCGAGCAATGGGTGTCGTTGGCAACAGCGGTTTATCCGGATAGGCCTCTTCGATGTATTCGCACAACACGGAGGCCTCTGACAAGTGCTGGCCCTCGTCAGTTGTGAGGCTCGGCACTTTCAGCGCTGGGCTTAACTGGTCGTAGTCTTTTGCGCTGGGGTAAACAAGATCCTCTTCAAAGGGGACGCCTTTATACAATAAGGCATGCTTTGGCATGTTGTAGTAGTTGCTGTACGAGAAACCGTGAAGGGTGGGCATTGTTAAATCCTTGTATCAAATGTCTTCGTGTTGCTGTTCTAATCCGCATCGCGGATCGGTGGCGACTGCTATAAGGGCCGCGGTGTGGCGTGATCATACAGGCTACCTTGGGCTGCCGACACCAAAGAAAGAGTAGGGGCGCTCTGGATAGCAGCTGTATCCCGGTAAAATTAAACGCGAAGGCGGCTCCTGACTCCCGCAGGTTGATCTCTCAACGGCCGTTAGCTCGGTTTAACGCGTTGCTAGACGCGTTGCTAGACGCGTTGCGAGAAAGACGCCGCTTGGATCCCGACCCATGCAGCACCTAATGGGCTCGGCGTCTATTCTAGATCCAGGCCATCGAGCTGACCGTCGTCTCGCCAGGCGCGCAGCAACTTCATGTAAGCGCCAACGCCTTTGCTGTAGGTCTCGCGGCGCACATTGCGATAACGCTTTGACGTGCCTTCTTGATTGTAATAGCCCGGGGTGCAAGTGTCTGGGGAGCCGCCCAGCACAAACCCTCCGCCCTTGGTCTCTAGCTGATCGGCTATCCAGCGCTCCTCAGCATCAAGCGAGACGTTGGCTGACTGGATGCCGCGGCGGCTCAATTCGCTGATCGTGTAGGCCACGTGCCCAGCCTGAACGTCAATGCCGTG